>Ga0164243_10012354_pt1 | contig 12106 bp, 11 predicted proteins | sample OricompcompostOP_FD_108781 | JGI IMG/M metagenome (GOLD analysis project Ga0164243, IMG submission 108781) | Organic Plus compost microbial communities from Emeryville, California, USA - Original compost - Organic plus compost (OP) | ecosystem: Engineered > Solid waste > Mixed feedstock >...
CGCCGCTGCCCGTTGGGATCGCCGTCACCGGCGAGGACATCGGCCGGTCGCTGCGACTGCGTGGCCCAGCGTGACCACGCCGACTGACCCGTCGGTCGAGATCCGCTAGATTGGTTCGCCGTGTGCCCACGACCCGTCCGCAGGGCAGCCGCCCAGATACGCCTAGGAGAGATCCATGAAGGTCCTCGTGACCGGCGGTGCCGGCTTCATCGGTGCCAACTTCGTCCAGCAGACGGTGCGTGAGCACCCTGAGCACGACGTCACCGTGCTGGACGCGCTGACCTACGCCGGTGACCGGAGCTCGCTCGCGCCAGTGGCCGACAGCATCACCTTCGTCGAGGGCAGCATCACCGACACCGCGCTGGTCGACGACCTCGTCCGCGAGTCGGACCTCGTGGTCCACTTCGCCGCGGAGTCGCACAACGACAACTCGTTGAACGACCCGTCGCCGTTCGTCCAGACGAACGTCGTGGGAACCTTCACCCTGCTCGAGGCCGTACGACGTCACGGCGTGCGGTTCCACCACATCTCGACCGACGAGGTCTACGGTGACCTCGAGCTCGATGACCCGGCGAAGTTCACGCCGACCACTCCGTACAACCCGTCGAGCCCGTACTCGTCCACGAAGGCGGGGAGCGACTTGCTGGTTCGTGCCTGGGCGAGGTCGTTCGGCGTCGAGGCCACGATCTCGAACTGCTCGAACAACTACGGCCCGTACCAGCACATCGAGAAGTTCATCCCGCGGCAGATCACCAACCTCGTCGACGGCGTCCGTCCCCGCCTCTACGGCGCCGGTCTCAACGTGCGCGACTGGATCCACGTCGAGGACCACAACGCCGCCGTCTGGGCGATCGTGGAGAAGGGGCGGCCGGGCGAGACCTACCTCATCGGTGCCGACGGCGAGGAGTCCAACATCGAGGTGGTACGGACGCTGCTGGAGATCTTCGGCCGAGATGCCGACGACTTCGACCACGTCAACGACCGACCCGGTCACGACCTGCGGTACGCGATCGACGCGACCAAACTGCGTGAGGAGCTCGGGTGGGAGCCGCGGTACACCGACTTCCGATCAGGTCTCGAGGCGACGGTCCGTTGGTACCGCGAGAACGAGTCGTGGTGGCGGCCCTCCAAGGAGGCGGTCGAGGCGAAGTACGCGGCGGTGGGTCAGTAGAGGATGGTTCTGCACGACGAGGGCGGCGCCCCGGCACCCCTGTGGGTTCGGGGCGCCGCCCTCGGGCCCGCGGGGGTCAGCCGCAGGGAACAGGGTGGGGGAACCCTGCGGCTTGCCACTGCTGGTAGCTGAGCTGACCGTAGAAGCTGTTGCCGACGTACCAGAGCGCGTTGGTCCAGGAGTACGAGCACACGTAGTCGCCCGGGAGCATGCGCTGCGCCTTCGGCGTCGGTGAGCCTTCTGCTCGCCACTCGGCGTAGTTCACCGGATATCCCTGGCCGCTGCCGATCGAGAACATGTAGGCGACCGAGCTGTCCCAGGTCAGCTTCATGAATCCCGCGTCCCCCAGAACCTCCGGGCTGGGCGAGCCCGCGGCCTTCCACTGGTTGAACGTCAGCTTGTGGACCTGGCCGTCGAGTTCGACGAAGATCTCGGAGGACGTCGCCCACTGGTGGTAGGTCGATCCCTCGATCCACCCGGCCACGCGCGGCGCAGGCTTTCCGGCGCGGGACCACTCCGCGAAGGTAAGTTTCTTCCACTCCCACTGGGTCGACGCCTTGTCGAAGAACGACACGGCGTAGATGTCGGCCGACCACGGGTATTTGACGAAGTCCGTCGGGACGGGGCGAGGCGTCGGTCGCCCGGCGTCCAACCACTCCTGATAGGTGACGGGGTAGTGGAAGCCGTAGGCGTCGTCGTGGTAGTGCTGGAAGATCGTTCCCGAGTACGGCACGCTGTAGAAGCCGTCGGGCTGCGCCGCCGCGGGGGACGCGGTCACGAGGGCGAGTGCGCCGCCGGTGACGAGCGCGAGCAGAGTCGCAAGAGCGCGTCGAGTTCTCTGGTGCATGAAGTCCCTGCCTGACATAAACCCTGCGCTCCTGGTCGACTACCAGGTTCGTCACAGGAAGCCACAGCCTACGGCGGGGGGACGGGTACTTGGGCCGGTCGCGGGGAATTCACCCGGGACCTTCGTCCTCCGTGTGCGGGCCAGGGCCAGGGCAGGTCCCTGGCCCGCACACGGCGGGTCTGGGCGTCCGCTAGACCGTGCAGGTGGGGGAGGGGAACCCGGCCGCCCGCCACTGGTTGTACGTGAGCACGCCGCCGTAGCTCCAGCCGTTGTAGAAGAGGTCCTGCGTTCCGCTCATGGTGCAAACCTCGTCACCGGGGAGCATGCGGGCGGACTTGGGGGTCGGCGACCCCTCCGACTTCCACCACTCGTAGGTGACGCTGTAGACGTCTTGGTTGGCGATGGAGTCGTAGAAGACGATCGTCGAGTCCCACGAGAGCTTGTAGAAGCCGCTGTCGCTGAGGACGTCGGGGACAGGCGAACCCGCCGCCTTCCACTGGTTGAGCGTGAGCTTGTGGGACTCGTCGTCGAGGTAGACGAAGACCTCGGAGCTGTTCGTGCCCCACTTGTAGTAATAGGAGCCCTCGATGTGCCCTGCGGTGCGAGGCGTCGGCTTGCCCGCCTTGGACCACTCGGCGAACGTGAGCTTCTTCCACTCCCACTGGGTCGACGCGTTGTCGAAGAACGAGACCGCGTAGATGTTGGACGACCACGGGTACTTGACGAAGTCGGTGGGGACGGGCTTCGGAGCCGGACGACCGAGGTCCACCCACTCCTGGAAGTTGAGGGGCTGGTGGTACTGCCCCGTGTGCGAGTGGTAGTAGAGCGCGCTCGAGTAGGGCACGCTGTATACGCCGTCGGACTGTGCCGAGGCGGAAGGGGCAGCAGCGACGGCGACGGCGCCGGCGGTGCCGAGGGCGAGGATCGACGCGAGGGCGCGTCGGAGGACGTGGTGCACGTATACCTGCCTGGGTGCTCAACTGCGCTCCCGGCCGGCTGCCGGGTTCGTCACAGCGAAAGCACAGCATACGGCGCCCCCGACGGTGCTCCTGCCAGAGGTCGGGTGAGCCAGAACGACACCCTCAGTGCGACAGGTGACGCACGAACTCCTGGACGGCGCTCCACTCCGGAAGCAGCCCGGCCGCGTCGGCCTCGGCGAGGGTGGGCGCCGAGGAGTCCTTTGGTGAGAGCTCGTAGGTGAGCTCGCGCCCGTCGCGTCCGTTCCGCGGCCAATCGATATCGAGCGCTGGATCGAGTGGGTTGATGCCGTGCTCTCGCCCAGGGGCGTACGGCGCGGAGCACAGATAGGTGACCGTCGACCCGTCCTCGAGCGAAAGGAACGCGTGCCCGAGGCCCTCGGAGAGGAAGACCGCGCGACGGTCGACGTCGTCGAGCAGCACGGACGCGGTGCGACCGAAGGTGGGAGATCCCCGGCGGATGTCGACGACGACGTCGAGCACGGCCCCGCGAGGGCAGGCCACGTACTTCGCCTGACCAGGTGGGACGTCGGCAAAGTGCACTCCTCGGAGCGCACCCGCCGCCGACACCGACAGGTTCGCCTGCTTGAGCTCGAGGTCCCGGCCGGTCGTCTCGGCGAAGAGGTCTGACTTGAACCACTCGAGAAACAGGCCGCGGTCGTCCCCGTGCTGGGTAGGGGTGAAGGACCATGCTCCGGCGATCGGCAGTTCTTCCACCCGCACCAGGACTCTCCGTTCGTTCGAGGACACCCGATGATAGACCCCGACGTGGGATCCGGACCTGCCAGGCCGACAGGGGCACTCGAACGCTAGGCTGTGTCGCCGTCGTCAACAGGAGGAGTCGCATGCGTTGGTTGGTCACCGGGGCCGGCGGGATGCTCGGCACGGACGTCGTCGCGACGCTCGGCTCGAAGGGAGAGGTTCTCGCGCTCGGCCGCTCGGATCTCGACATCACGTCCGCCGAAGCGTGCCAGAACCTGCTCCGCGAGGGTGATGTCGTCGTGAACTGCGCTGCGTGGACCGACGTCGACGGTGCCGAGACGCACGAGGGGGAGGCCTTTGCCGTCAACGCCGTCGGCGCCGCGAACCTCGCAGTCGCAGCCGCGTCCGTCGGAGCGCGGATGGTGCACGTCTCCACCGACTACGTGTTCGACGGAGAGGCGGGGGTGCCATATGCAGCAGACGCTGCGCTCCACCCCGTCTCAGCCTACGGACGGACGAAGGCGGCGGGCGAGTGGGCGGTGCGGGCGGCGAGCCCGGCGCACCTCGTCGTGCGGACCGCCTGGCTCTACGGAGCCAACGGGTCCAGCTTTCCTCGGACGATCGCCAGACTCCTCCGTGAGCGGGGGAAGGTCTCCGTCGTGGAGGACCAGACGGGCCAGCCGACGTGGACGGCGGACGTCGCCGAGCTCGTCGCCGCTCTCGTCGTCGCCGACGCGCCGGGCGGGGTCTACCACGCCACCTCGTCCGGTGCGTGCACCTGGTACGAGTTCGCGCGTGCGGTCGCTGTCGAGCTCGAGATCCCCGTGGAGGCAGTGAGCCCGACGACGAGCGAGGACTTCGCCCGGCCGGCACCTCGGCCGACGTATTCCGTGCTCTCGCACGACACGATCGAACGTGCGGGGGTGGCGGTGCTGGGCGACTGGCGTGATCGGTGGGCGGTCGCCGCCCCCTCCGTGGTCGGTGGGCCGGCAGCGGAGGGCTGAGAGGCCGTCGGCCGAGACTACGCGTTCTGCCCTTGCCGGATCTCCGAGACCGCCTTGGGGGTCAGGATGCTGATCTCGGGCACACGACCGTCGTTCAGCGAGAGGAGCCGTGCCCAGGACGAGACCCAGTGGCGCGTCCCTCCTTGGACGAGGAACACGGAGTCGCTCGACGACGAGCGGATGAAGCGGCTCAGGGGTGGCCCTGCGGCGAGGCGCGACCACTGGGCGGCCGTGACGTCGACGGCGGCCGCGCAACTCGAGCCGAAGCTGGTGACCAGGTCACAGCTCGACGCGCGCCGCCTCGTGTTTCCGTCCACGAAGGCCACCGTCCCGTCCCGAGGGTCTCGAAGGAACCGCCCGAGCGGCTTGCCGGTCGCGAGGTAGGACAAGTAGCTGTCGGCCGCGTCGGAGACCCGACCCTGGGCGGAGAGGGAATCGAGGATTCCCGTCGTGGTGAGACGGTGCTTGGTGCCACCGACGACGAGATACACGTCAGGGCGGTATGGAGACATCACGAGGCTCCCCGTCGCTGTTCCCCAGAGCGCCGAGTACCTCGACTGCTCGGCCTTGACACGCCGTCGGATCTCGTCCTGCCGTACCCACAAGGTCTGGCCCGGACAGGAGGTCGAAGCGACGTCACGATGGCCGAAGATCGTCGGAAGCCGCTGCCCGTTGATCACGGTCGTCCCGCCCGCGTCGACGCCGTGGATCGACAGCTTCCAGCCGAGCAGCCGGACGATCGCGTCGACCGCGGCGTTGCTCACGGTGGTGGTCTGGTAGTTCCCGAGGACCGACACGCCCGTCGTCGGGGTGTTGTAGCCAGAGACGTGGGCGCCCGTCGTCTCGAGCTCGATCCCGCCTGCACGGCCCTCCCAGATCCGGCCGAACTTGTCGACGAGGAAGTTGTAGCCGATGTCCCCCCACCCGCGGGTCTGCGCGTGATACGCGTAGATCCCTCGGAGGATCGCCGGGACGTCTCCCGTCCCGTAGGTGTTGGTGCCCGCCGTGTGGTGGATGACGGCGGCCTTGATGTTGCCCTGCGCGGGCGACCACGTCCGCAGCGACTCGTCCGCGCCCCACTGGGCGCGGGAGTAGAAGGCGGGCGCCAGCGAGCTACCGGGATACCCCGACGCGACGGCGGCGTCGATCCCGGCGGACGCCGCCGTTCGGGCGCCCGACAATCCGCTCCCCGAACCTCCGCCGAAGCTCGCGGTGGCAGGCGGAGCGAGTGTGTCCGACGCGTCGGCCGCGCTCGTTCCCGGATCGATGATCACGAGCTCGAGGTCGTGGACCTCGCCGACGGCCCCGGTGACCCGGGCTTCGACACGGGACGCGTCGCCGACCACGAACGGTGCCGTCCCGGGGACCCCGCCCTCGGAGCCCGGCTCGATCTCGAGGGCCTCCCAGCTGCTCACTCGACCGGTAGCGTCTTCGGACCGCACCTCGACAGTCAGCCCGGTCGGGTCTGCAGGGCCTTGCCAGACGACCCCGACCGTCGCAAAACCGGAGACGTCGGACGAGGCGTGGAGGCCGTCGAGCGCGTCAGCCGCCCTCGCGTCGGGCGAGTCAGCCGAGAATGGCGCGACCGACGGCGACTCACCGTCGGCGGAGGCCGACTCGAGCGGCACCTCCTCCACCGACGGTTCGACCGGTTCGGGATTCGCCGTCGAGGGAACGGCTGCCGGCACCGCCGTGGAGGCCGTGGGACGGGCGATGGTCGGCCCGGCGACGAGCGTCGTGGCGAGCATGGTGAGGGACGCCGTCAGCGCGACGGCGCGCCGGGTTCGGGTCAGCATCGTCCGGGCACCTCCTAGGAGACTCGGGCACCTGTCGGCGCCGTCGTCACGCTAACCCGTTGCCTCTCCCGTCGCGCGGGGGACGTCTCAGGAGTCGAGCAGCCCCAGAAGATACGTGCCGTAGCCGGACTTCACCAGCTTCTCGGCCCGAGCGCGCAGCTCGTCGTCCGTGAGGAAGCCCTGGCGCCACGCGACCTCTTCCGGCGAGCCGATCTTCAGCCCCTGCCGGTTCTCGATGGTCCGCACGAAGTCCGAGGCTTCGAGCAGCGAGTCGAAGGTCCCGGTGTCCAGCCACGCGGTGCCACGAGGAAGGACCTCGACCTGGAGCCTGCCTTGCCGCAGGTACTCGCGGTTCACGTCCGTGATCTCGTACTCGCCTCGCGCGGAGGGCTTCAGGTCGCGGGCGATCGCGACGACGTCGTTGTCGTAGAAGTACAGGCCCGGCACCGCGTAGTTGGACTTCGGTTCCTGGGGCTTCTCCTCGAGGGAGAGCGCGGTCCCGTTCTGGTCGAACTCGACCACGCCGTACGCGGTGGGGTCAGAGACCCGGTACGCGAACACGGCGCCTCCGTCGATCCCGTCGAAGCGGGTGAGCTGGGTCCCGAGGCCGGGGCCGTAGAAGATGTTGTCCCCGAGCACGAGCGCCGCGGAGTCGTCTCCGATGAACTCCGCGCCGAGCACGAAGGCCTGCGCGAGCCCGTTCGGTTCTGCCTGAACGGTGTACGTGATCGAGACGCCGAACTGTGAGCCGTCGCCGAGGAGCCGGCGGAACTGCTCGGCGTCGTGCGGCGTCGTGATGACGAGGATGTCCTGGATTCCCGCGAGGATGAGGGTCGAGAGCGGGTAGTAGATCATCGGCTTGTCGTACACGGGCACGAGCTGCTTGCTCACGCCGAGGGTGATCGGGTGCAGTCGGGTGCCGGAGCCGCCGGCGAGGATGATTCCGCGCATGGTGGCGATCTTCTCATGCCAGGTCCGCCTGTCCGAGGCAGCGCCCGCATACGCTACGATCCGCGTGTTCGCACGGCAGGTTTCCGGACGGAGAGCGATGAAGCGGCTCGTGAAGATCGTCGCGACGGCGTTGACGGCTGCCGCGCTGGGGCTCTCACTCGCGCCTCCCGCCAGTGCCGAGCCGAACACCTTCCTCGTCAAGTCCCGCTTCGACCCCACGATCTATGAGATCTCGGTAGACGAGTCGGGGGCAGCCCTGGGCGGTCGGACTGCGCTGACCTACGCGGAATGGGTCGCCCGCGGGCGGCAGACCGCTCACGTCCTCGAACCCGAGTACGCGGGTCTCCCGTGGTCGTCCACGATCTATGCGGTCACCAACTGGCCGGGCGAGACCTGGGCGGATGTCCGCCCCCTGACGTACGCGGAGTGGGTCGGGGCAGGACGTCCGCCCGCCGACCGGTCCTTCCCGTTCTGTGAGCGGACGTGGTGCTCAGTCACGCGCTACCCGACATCGTCCGAGCTCTTCGTGGACATCGAGGGGTCGGGCGGGGTGCACAAGCTCACCTACTCCGAGTGGACGAGGATCGGCGCCCCCGAGGTGTCCCTCGTCCAGACCGTGGGCTACTACCGGCTCGCGTGGAACGACCGCGTCTTCGCGGCGACGCCGATCTCCATCGGGCCGCGTTCCGCTTACGACTCGGACGTGTACGCCACAGGACGCTCGTTTACGCCCCAGGAGTGGCGAGCGTCCGGATCGCCGACCCCCAAGGTGGTCCCGTCCGCCGTGAGGGAGCGTTTCGTCGTCTTCGCGGGGAGCCGTGACGTCTATTACGACGGGCCAGCCGGCTTCTTCCCGATCACGTATCAGCAGTGGAAGGCGGCCGGTTCACCACCTCCGTCGCCGAAGCCCTTCGGCCCGCCGGTCGGCGGGATCGTCGTGGCGTCGTCCCGGTGAGCGGGGGACTCAGCGCGTCGACCCGTCCCGCGGTAGCGGTCGACGTGGTCGGCGACGAGGGAGGTGGCCTGTCGATCTCCGCCCGGAGCGGATTCCGGGTCCGGGCCGTCGCACTGTTGGTGGCGGCGTTCGCGTTCGCCGCGGCAGCGTCCCCGTGGGGAGCGGCACCCGCGGTCTCGGCCGAGGCGTCGTTCGTGGTCAAGTCCCGCTTCAGTCCGAGCCTCTATCTCGTCGCTGGTTCTCCGGAGACGTGGGGGAGCACCCGCAACCCGCGCCAGTATCTCGATCTGGGTTCCTGGCGGGCTCTCGGCTCTCCGGCGCCCGCCGTCTGGGAACCTCGCTACTCGTCGCCGCCGTGGAGCGACACCATCTATGCGCTGACCTACTGGCCGGACTCCGACGACAGGCACGATGCCCACGCAGACCCGCACGTCCTGACGTTCGACGAATGGCGGTCGGTCGGGAGTCCCAGGCCCGTCAAGGACTTTCGAGCATGTACCGACGCGAAAGCGATGTGCCGCGTGTTCTCTCGTCCGTCGTCGCTGACCGAGATCTTCGTCGCGGAGACGGCCGTGCACGCCCCTACCCACAAACTGGCCTACTCCGAGTGGGTCTCGATGGGACGTCCTCTCCCGGACCCGACGGATCGCCAGCTCGGCGTCTACCGGTACTCGTGGAGTCCCATCCTCTTCTGGGACGTCCCGGAGAACATCGGGCCCGTGCACCACTCCACGACCAACGGTCACTCTGACGCGTGCGGGTCGCGGCTCGGCTACGCAGAGTGGGTGCGAGAGGGCTCGCCGACACCTCAGACGATCTCGTCGAGCAGAGCGAGCAGGTTCATTCAGGGCCCCCCGCGAGGCTTCGGCTATGACGACGAGATCTGGTACGACGGCCCCGCGGGCTTCTTCCGGCTGACCTACGCCGAGTGGTCCGGTGCCGGATCAGCGAGGCCGACACCCGTGAGCTTCACGCCGTTCCTTCCCTCGTCCTGGACCTGCACCAAGTAAGAAGCATCGAGCCAGGCCGGCGATGTCAGCGGACACGGCCGACCGCCACAAACTCGTTGTAGACGAAGAGCTCTCCTGCGCTCCGCGGGAACGGGAACGACGACCAGCCCTCGACCTCGAGACCGAGCGAACGGAAGATGCTCACGAGACGCGGACCGTCCACGAAGTCCGTGTGGCTCGAGTCGCTCCTGAACCCCCGCTCCTGTGGGCAGACCGCCATGACGACCGCTCCCGGCAGGAGCGTCTCGACGTAGGGGCGAAGGAAGCTCTCCTGGCTCCGCGGCTCCAGGTGCTCGAGCACGTGGGCCACCAGTAGCCCGTCCCGGGGACGGTCGCTGTCAGGAAGCTGGAAGAACTCGTCGGGCAGATACGCGCGGTGCCCCATGGCGCGGCAGAACGCCACGGACGTGGGGTTGTGGTCGACACCGACGCTTCCTGTGACGAGCGTGGACAGGTTGCGACCGATCCCGCAGCCGAGGTCGATCGTCGACCGGCCACCCAGGTGTCGCCGCAGGTTCCATCGGTACGGAGCCTGGACGTGCAGCAAGCGCTTCCATGTGCTCCCCTGGAGCGCGCGGAGGCGGTCGGTGTAGTCCTCGGATGTCGTGTCGAGGTGCTGGGGTGCGCCGTCGAAGGCAGACTCTTCAGACACGTTCCCTCCAAGCTGCGCCGGTTCCGTCGAGAGTACACGGGGGGTTTCGGGACGCGGGAGGGGGTGCGACGTGCAGGCCAAGACTCTCGCCAGCCGTGCGTTCGTCCTCGTGAGCGTGCTCGTCGGTGTGCTGCTCGTCGTCGGGGCGGTGGCTCACGCCGACGTGCGCCTCGACCGTCTCCCCCGTCAGGCGGACCGGTCAGGGGTTCTCGACGCGGGTGGAGGCGGGACTGTCGATCGCGATGGCGTGCTCGCGACGGCGACAGTGCAATACATGAAGAAGCCGCACGATCCCGCGATCTATGAGGTCGACGGTGCTGCACGTCGTCAGCTCACCTACGCGCAGTGGGTCGCCGCAGGATCGCCGGTTCCCGAACCGACACGGACCGAGGTGGTCCGGTATCCGTGGTCACCGACCCTCTACGCGGTGACGTACTGGTCGTCAGCGGACTGGGACTGGGACAGGTTGACCTGGGAGGCATGGTCGGCAACGGGTTTCGTCGCACCGCGAGCGGCGGGATGGATCGACGGGAGCTCGATCTATCGGTGGGCTTCCGCGCCGGAGCTCTTCCTGCGGGGGCCCGACGGGAGCCTGCACAAGCTTGCCGAGCAGGAGTGGGCGGCGACCGAGTATCGCGCTCCCTCGGTCCGCGCCAACCAGGGGTTCGTCAAGCTCACGTGGCACGACTCGATCGCACGCATGTCCGATCTGCGCTACGGAGAGGGGCGGCCGATCAGCCTTGCCGAGTGGCTCGCTGAAGGCTCGCCGACGCCTCGTGTCGCCGCGCGCTTCCCCGGGGACATCTTCGAGAAGGACTTCTCCGGCCCGGCGATCTTGTACTCAGGACCGACGGTGCAGAAGTACCTCACGCACGCCGAGTGGCAGTCGGCTGGCGCGCCGGCCCCCTACACAGGACGCAACGGACGGCTCGACACGTCGACGCTGTGTCCGGTGTCGTGGAATCGTTCGGTCCTCCTGCGGTGCGACGCCCAGCGCGCCCTCGAACGACTCAACAGCGCGTACTGGGGCCGCTTCGGGAGGTCGATGTCGATCGGCTACGGCTACCGGACCTACGCGACGCAGGTGTACCTCCGCATGACGCTCGGCTCGGTCGCCGCCGTCCCGGGGACGTCGAACCACGGGTGGGGCCTCGCCCTCGACACCGCGGAAGGGTCGCAGCACGGCTTCGGATCGCCTTCGTACGAGTGGCTCAAGTTGAACGCGCCCGCGTTCGGGTGGCAGGCGCCGCGGTGGGCGTGGCAGGACGGTTCCAACCCGGAGTACTGGCACTTCGAATACACCGGCTGACGGCGCTCCGTCACCGTGGCCGCCGGGCGCCGACCTCAGGAGGCCCGTTCGCTCTGCAGGAGCCGTGCGTGGCGGTCCGGGTCGGCATCAAGCCCGGCCGCGACGTCGGGCGCGAGGACGATGGCGGAGCCGTCCGCGCTCCAGAGCGCGACCAGCCCAGCGAGGACTTCCGAGATGCCGCGGCGCCCGTCAACCGTCTCGCGCGAACCGCGAGGGGTGATGAGGGCGGAGAACACTGCCGCGTGGGTCGTCGCGGAAGTTCCGTCGTCGAGCGCTGCCGCGTCAGGGTTGATGCCGGGCGCCAACCCGATTTGATCCCCGTACGTCATGACGGCCGACGCGGCATCGACCGCACCGGCAGGCAGGTCGCCGTCGAACCGGCGGGCGAGCGCCGGCAGCGCGACGGCGACGAGCTCGGCACGCATCCCGGTCCAGCGCTCGGGGCGCGTCGTCACGACGACGTCCGGTCGCGTGGCGCCGCCACCCGTCGTAGCGTCGTCCTCGGCGGCCACGAGCACGACCGTCGCTCCGACGCGCCATACAGCGAACGCCCAGACGACCGTGCGCCAATGCACGGGAAGGTCGAGGACGACTCGTGTACCGGGGCCGGCGTCGAATTCTTCGACGAGAAGGTTGGTCGTCTTGTTGACCCAGTTCTCGAGCACGGCGCCGGAGAGCTCGACGCGCTCACCGTCGTCGCCGTACCACGTCAGACGCGGCCGGCCCGGGTCC
>Ga0164243_10012355_pt1 | contig 12105 bp, 10 predicted proteins | sample OricompcompostOP_FD_108781 | JGI IMG/M metagenome (GOLD analysis project Ga0164243, IMG submission 108781) | Organic Plus compost microbial communities from Emeryville, California, USA - Original compost - Organic plus compost (OP) | ecosystem: Engineered > Solid waste > Mixed feedstock >...
CCGGCCCAGCCAGCCGACTCGGCACAGCCGCCCGACTCGGCCCAGCCGCCCGACTCGGCCCAGCCGCCCGACTCGGCCCAGCCGCCCGACTCGGCCCAGCCGACCGACCCGGTACGGCCGACCGACCAGGCACAGCCGGCCGACCCGGCCGCCCCGCCGACCGACTCGGCACAGCCGGCCGGCCCGGTACGGCCGACCGATCAGGCACAGCCGACCGACCCGGCCGCCCCGCCGACCGACCCGGTACGGCCGACCGACCAGGCACAGCCGGCCGCCCCGACCGCTCCGTCGGCCGACTCGGCACAGCCGACTGCCCCGGCCCAGCCGGCCGGCCCGGCGGATCCTGAAGCCCCCGCCGGCCCGGCGGATCCTGAAGCTCCCGCCGACCCGGCGGATCCCGAAGCTCCCGCCAGCCCGCCGGAGCCCGAAGTCTCCGCCCACCCGGCGCAGTTCACCGAGCCATTCGACTCCGCCGAGCCACCCGACTCCACCGAGCTATTCGACTCCGCCGAGCCCCCCGACTCCACCGACCCCGCCCGCACGAGCTGAAGGAGCGCTCCATGTCTGCCAGTACGACCACGGACCTCGGCGGAGTGGTGGTGGCCACCGCTCTGCCCTATCGCGAGGACCGCCGGGCGCCCGCCGGGCTCGGCGTCGACCTCGACCGCTATGCGGAGCACTGCCGTTGGCTCGTCGACAACGGCTGCGCGGGCGTCGGCCCGAACGGCTCGCTCGGCGAGTACTCGTCGCTCACCGACGACGAGCGCCGCTCCGTCGCCCGTACCGCGATCGAGGCCGTCGACGGCAGGGCCCGCGTCGTCGTCGGCGTGCACGGCGTCGGCTCGCACCAGGCCGCGCGCTGGGCGGAGGCCGCCGCCGAGGACGGCGCCGACGGCGTGCTCTGCCTCCCGCCGACGATGTACCGCGCCAACGACGAGGAGATCGTGGCCCACTTCGCGGCGGTGTCCGCCGTCGGGCTGCCGGTGATGGTCTACAACAACCCCTTCGACACGAAGGTCGATCTCACGCCCCGACTCCTGGGCCGTATCGCGGAGTTGGAGAACGTGGTCGCGGTCAAGGAGTTCTCCGGCGACGTACGCCGGGTGCTGGAGATCAAGGAGGCGGCGCCCGGGCTCGACGTCGTCGCCGGCGCCGACGACGTCGTGCTGGAGAGCCTGCTGATGGGCGCGGTCGGCTGGTTCGCCGGCTTCCCCAACGTCTTCCCCGCCGAGTCGGTGCGGCTCTACGAACTCGCCCGCGCCGGGCGGCTGGCGGAGGCGCGGGCGCTGTACGAGCCGCTGGTGGCCGCGTTCCGCTGGGACTCGCGTACCGAGTTCGTGCAGGCCATCAAGCTCGGCATGGAGAAGGTCGGCCGGTACGGCGGCCCGTGCCGCCCGCCGCGCGGACCGCTCCAGCCCGGGCAGCGGTCCGACGTGGAGCGTGCCATGGACGGCGCGATCGCCGCGCTCGCCCGGGAGGCGACGCCGCGCCAGGCCGGGCCGGCGGTGCGCTGATGCGCTCCGTACGCGGCATCTCCGCGGTCGACTCGCACACCGAGGGCATGCCGACCCGCGTCGTCACCGGCGGCGTCGCGCCGATCCCGGGGGAGACGATGGCCGAGCGGCGCCGCCACGCCATCGCCGAACTCGACGGGCTGCGCCGCTACTTGGTGGACGAGCCGCGCGGCCACTCCGCGATGAGCGGCGCCGTACTCCAGCCGCCGACCCGCCCGGACGCCGACTGGGGCGTGCTCTACATCGAGGTCAGCGGCTTTCTGCCGATGTGCGGGCACGGCACGATCGGCGTGGCCACGGTGCTCGTGGAGACCGGCATGGTCGAGGTGACCGAACCGGAGACGGTGGTGCGCCTGGACACTCCGGCCGGGCTGGTCGAGGCGCGGGTGGCGGTGCGGGACGGCGCGGCCGAGCGGGTCACGCTGCGCAACGTCGACGCGTTCGCGCTGCGCCTGGACGCCTCGGTCGAGGTGCCCGGACTGGGCGAGATCCGCTACGACATGGCGTACGGCGGAAACTTCTACGCCATCGCCGAACTCGCCCAGACGGGGCTGCCGTTCGACCGCGCACGCAAGGACGAGATCCTGGCCGCCGGACTGTCGGTCATGGCCGCGGTCAACGAGCAGGATCCGCCCGCCCATCCGGTCGATCCGCTGATCCGCGGCTGCCGGCACGTGCAGTTCCTGGCGCCCGGCTCGACCGCGCGGCACTCGCGCAACGCGATGGCCATCCACCCCGGCTGGTTCGACCGCTCGCCGTGCGGCACCGGCACCTGCGCGCGCATGGCGCAGCTGCACGCGCGCGGCGAACTCCCGCTGCACACCGACTTCGTGAACGAGTCGTTCATCGGTACGCGGTTCACCGGGCGGCTCACCGGCACCTCCCGGGTGGGCGAACTGCCCGCGGTGGCACCGGAGTTCTCCGGGCGGGCCTGGATCACCGGCACCGCCACCTATCTGCTCGATCCGGACGACCCGTTCCCCGAGGGCTTCGTGCTGTAGCGGCACGCCCGCTTCCGCGAGGCCCGGCCTTGCGCCCCCGCCCGACCCCGACGCCCGATCCCCTCCATTCCCGTCGCGACCCCGGGAGGCACCGTGCCGACCTCCACCCCGCCCTCGTCCCACACGCCGCCCGCGGCGCGCCCGCCCCAACTGCTTAGCCGCCGGGGCCTGTTCCGGCTCAAGCCGGTCGAACCCGACGAACCCGACGAGCCCGACGGTGACCGGGGGCTGCGCCGCACCATGGGCCTGTGGCAGCTGGTCGCGCTCAGCCTCGGCGGCCTCGTCGGCGCGGGCGTGTTCTCGCTGGCCGGCGTGGTCGCACACGACGACGCCGGGCCCGGCGTGCTGCTGTCGTTCCTCGTCGCCATCGTGGCCAGCGGCGCCGCGGCGCTGTGCTACGCCGAGTTCGCCGGCGCCGTACCGAAGGCCGGCTCCGCCTACACCTACGCCTACGCGGCGCTCGGCGAGATCGTGGGCTGGGCCATCGGCTGGGACCTGCTGCTGGAGTACACGGCGATCGTCGCCGTGGTCGCCATCTCCGTCTCCGGCTACCTCTCGTACATCCTGGAGCACGTCGGCATCGACGTACCGCACTGGGCGCTCGGCGCCCCCGGCACCGGAGCCGGGCACCGCGTGGACCTGTTCGCGGCGCTGCTGTGCCTGCTGCTGGCGTTCGTGCTCTCCCGCGGTACGCGGCAGTCGGCCCGCTTCGAGACCGTGCTCGTCGCCGTGAAGATCGGCATCGTGGTGCTCGTCGTGATCGCCGGCGCCTTCCACATATCCGCCGGCAACTACACCCCGTTCCTGCCCTACGGGTTGGGCGGCGCGTTCACCGGCGCCGCGACCGTGTTCTTCGCCGTGTACGGGTACGACGCGATGAGCGCCGCCGCCGAGGAGAGCGCCGACGCGAAGAAGGTGCTGCCGAAGGCGATCGTGGTCTCGCTGTGCATCGCCGCGGTGATCTATCTCCTCGTGTGCGTCGTGCTGTTGGGCATGCGCGACTACCGGCACATCGACGTCGCCAGCCCGTTCTCCAGCGCGCTGGGTTCGGTCGGGCTCGGCGGGCTCGGGCTGGTCGTCGCGGTCGGCGCCGTGTTCGGCGTCACGACGTCCGCGTTCGCCAACATGCTGGCGGTCACCCGGGTGTGGTTCTCGATGAGCCGGGACGGGCTGCTGCCGGGCTACTTCGCCCGCAACCATCCGCGGCGCCGGGTGCCCACCCGGGTGATCTGGCCGGTCGGCGTCGCCTCCACGCTGATCGCGGGCTTCCTGCCGATCCGCGAAGCGGCCGAACTCACCAACATCGGCATCCTGATGGCGTTCATCGTGGTCGCGGTCGCCGTCGCCGTCCTGCGCCGCACCCGCCCGCACATGCCGCGCGCGTTCCGCACCCCGTGGGTGCCGTTCGTGCCCGCCGTCGGCGTCGCGTTCTCCTGCTGGCTGATCTCCAACCTCGAATGGATCACCTGGGCCCGCTTCGTCGGCTGGATGCTGTTGGGCATGGTGCTCTACGCCTGCTACGGCTACCGGCGCTCGGCCGAGCGCCGCGAAGAGCCCGAGCCCGGCACGTCCGCGGCAGCGGGCAACGGCCCTTCGTAGCAGGGGAGTCGGGCAACTGGCCGTCGCAGCCGGGCGGTTGGGCGACGGGCGGGCCCCGGGCGGTGGGGCGCGGCGGCCCGCCGTCCCGTCAGCCGGTGCGCGGAGCCACCGTCATCGGCAGGCTGTTGGGGTGGGCCACCGCGGACGCGACCTCGCGTACGGCGTGCCCGGGCTGTAGCTGGAACCTCCAGCGGGCCAGCACCGTCGCCAGCGTGATCACGATCTCCGTCCAGGCGAAGCCGTCGCCGATGCACTTGCGGTTCCCGGCCCCGAACGGGATGTAGCCCTCGCGCGGCAGTTCGGCGCTGCGCTCGGCCGACCAGCGGTCCGGGTCGAAGCGCTCCGGCTGCGCGTAGAGGCGGGCGTCGCGGTGCAGCGCGTACAGGCTGAAGGCGATCTCCGTGCCCACCGGCAGTTCGGCGCCGCCGAGTTCGACGGGCGCGGTGGCCTGCCGCATCAGCAGCGGCACCGAGTGCATCCGGGAGATCTCGCGCAGCACGCGGTCGGTGTACTCCAGCTTCGGCACGTCCTCGATGGTGACCGGCCGGTCGCCGACCACCGAGTCGATCTCGGCGAGCAGCCGTTCTTCGACCTCGGGGTGTGCGGCGAGTTCGTGGAACGTCCAGGCGAGCGTGGACGCGGTGGTCTCCGTACCCGCGAACATGATCGCCACGAGTTCGTCGCGCACCTCGCGGTCGCTGAGCCGGTCGCCGGTGTCGGCGTCGCGGGCGGCGAGCAGCGTGGACAGCAGGTCGTGGCAGTCCTCGTCGCCGTGCTGCCGGGACAGGCGGATCACTTCGTCGATCGTGCCGCGCAGCCGGGAGGCGGCGGCGTCGAAGCGGCGGTTGGCGGGCACCGGCAGCCGGTCCAGGAGCCGCGGCGTGACGGCCCGTACGAGGGCGTTCTTCAGCAGGATCGGTACGTCTCGGATGACGGCTTCTGCGGCCGGGCGGCTGATCTCGGCCGAGAACATCGTCTCGGCCAGCGTCGCGACCGAGAACTGGGCCAACTCCTCGTCCACGCGCACCGTTTGACCCGGCTTCCAGGCTTCCGCCATGGCGCGGGCGCGGGTGGACATGACGCGTGCGTACTCGGCTATCCGCGCGTTGTGGAACATCGGCTGCATCAGCCGGCGGTGTCTGCGGTGTATCTGGGACGGCGCCGTCGGCAGGGCGTCCCCGACGAGGCTGCGGGCGCGGATGAAGAAGCGGCCCTTGTCGAAGTTGCGGGCCTTGGTGACGAGGAGTTCGTGGGTGAGTTCGGCACTGGTGACGAAGTAGATCGGCAGGGTGCCCACGTCGACCCGTACCAGGTCTCCGGTGTTGCGCAGCGCGGTCATGAACGTCAGCGGCCGGCGCAGCAGGGGCAGCGCGTGGCCGAGCAGCGGCAGCCGCCCGGGCGCGCGGGGGACGGCGTTCAGCGCAGTACTCACTTTCACAACTCCTTGGCATCGGGAGCGGTTCAGGGCACGTGCGGGGCGGGCGGCGGCCGGGCGCGGTCGCCCGGAACGGGCGCGGAATCAGACCGCTTGGGCCGCCCGGAAGGCGCCGCAGGGAGGCGGCGCCTCCTCGTCGACGCACAGGTCCCACCACCAGGAGACGGCCGGAATGTCCAGCGCCTCGCGGCTGTCGTCGGTGGGGGTGTCGCGGAACGTGGTGGGCAGGTCGGCCGGATCCTCCGGCGTCGTGTAGCGCCGGGAGCTGATGCCCCAGTCCTGGGCGCCGCGGATGAACGAGCCGAGGCTGTGCAGGTACTGGCGCAGCTGCGGGCTGCCGGTCGCCGCGAGCCGTCTGCTCAGCCGCAGGAACTGGCAGGTGACGCGGTCGCGTTGGGCCACCGCCTTCGTCAACGCGTCGGTGGGGCTGAGCCGTTGCTCGTGCTCCAGTACGCGCATCACGTTGAGGTAGTAGTGCGGGGCGCGGCTCTCCTTGTGGTAGGAGAACAGGTCGTTGTCCCAGGTGATGATGAAGTACGCCATCTCGCAGGCGGCCCGCACCTCGGTGCTGTCCCGTTCGTTCGGGTGCAGTTCGTAGCCGTGGCCCATCTCCAGCAGCGGCATGACCACGGAGGTGGCGCCGTCGTAGAGGCGCATCAGGGTGTAGTCGTTGAGGTCCGGCACGGTCTCGCGGCTGCGGTGCGCGGACTCCCAGACCACGGAGAGGAAGTACTCGCGCAGGGCGTCGACCCAGCGTGCCTGCTGACCCGGCGTCGCGTACCGGCCGATGCGCCGGCGCAGATCCCGCAGCGCGGACGCCAGCGGACTCGACGTCAGCATCGGCGCCTCGGGGTTCTGCGCGACGCGCAGCAGCCGGGACAGTTCGGCGACGAGTTCGGACGGGTCCCTGCCCGAGTCGCCCTCCTCGCACAGTCCGTCGTCGACGCCGAACAGCCACATCACGAAGTCGGCGAGGATCGCGACGACTTCCTCGCGGCCCTCGGGGAGTATCCGGGAGGCGAAGGTCCCGATGTCGTGTGCGACCAGCTTCCTGCGGAGTTCCTCGGACCCGACGCCGAAGCGGGTGGCCCAGCGGCCCGTCCGCTCGTTGATCTCCTCGTGGAGGGGATGGATCGCCGGCGGGAAGGGGGAGAAGACGGGTGGCACCATCACCCCGTGCTCCACTGTTGATCACCTCAGTCATCCGGCGGACGGCCGGGTCGCGGCGTCCGCGCATGCGTAAGTCCGCGCCTTCGAGGGGCGGTTGGCCGCAGGACCGATCCTGCGGCCGCTCCGCCCGTACGGTGAGCCGGCGCGGAAGGCGGCGTTCACCTGACGTTCGGGGGCAGCTTCCGTCCGGCGTCATCGGGGCATATGCGCCTCAACTCCTCCTGCACAAGGGTCGGTTGGGCCGGTGCGGTCAGCGGCGTCCGGAGCGGCCGCCGCCGCGCAGCTGCCGGCCCAGCGAGCCCCACCACGACGTGCGTACGGACTCGCCTGCGGAGGCGGCAGCCGGCGCCGCGGCCGGCGCGGCCCCCGTCCACGGCTGCGGCTGCGGCTGCGGCTGCGGCTGTGGCTGTGCCTGCTGCTGCGGCGGCGGTTGCAGCGGCGGCAGTTCGCCCGGACCGCCGCCCGGCTGCGGACGCGACCGGCGCTGCACGCGGCGTGCGGTGAACTCGACCGGCAGCGAGACCAGCGGCTGCGACATCAGCGCCGCGCTCCACGACAGCTCCTCCTCCGGCACCGCCAGCCGCAGGTCCGGCAGCCGGGCCAGCAGGGTGTCGATGCCGGTGTCGGCGATGCCCCGGCCCAGGTCCTGGCCCGGGCACTCGTGCGGGCCGCCGCTGAACGCCAGATGCGAACGGTTGCCGTACATCGGCGTCGAGCGGTCCGGGCGGATCGCCGGATCGGCGTTGCCCGCGGCGAGGCCGAGCAGCAGCAGATCCCCGGCTTTGATGGAGTGTCCGGCCAGCTCCGCGTCGCCCGTCGCCCAGCGTCCGACGTTCGTCGTCATCGGCGGCTCGTCCCACAGCACCTGCTCCAGCGCGTCCGGGAGCGTCATGTGGCCGCCGGCGAGCGTGGCGCGGAACCGCTCGTCGGTCAGGATCAGCCGCAGCGTGTTCGCGATCAGATTGACCGTCGGCTCGTTCGCCGACACGAGCAACACCCGCAGATGCTCCCGCACTTCGTCGTCCGTCAGCTCGGCCGGATGCGACAGCAGCAGCGAGGCCACGTCGTGCCCCGGGCTGACCCGCTTGCGGTCCACCAGCTCCTGCAGCGCCTCGGTGATGTACTCGTTGGAGGCGACCGCCGTCTCGGTGCCCTGGATCATGTCCCGCGCCGCGTCGACGAGATGCGGGCCGTAGTGCTCCGGCATCCCGAAGAGCTGCGTGATGACGCGCAGCGGCAGCTGGCCGGCGAACTGGTCGACCAGATCCGCCTTCCCCCGCTCCTCGAACTCGTCGATCAACTGGTGCGCGAAGCGCGTCACATAGCGCCGGATGCCGCGCCCCTCGAACCGGGACAGGCTGTCGGTGACCGCACCGCGCAGCCGCTGGTGCTCCTCGCCCTCCGCGAAGACGCACAGCGGCTGCCAGCTCGTCAGCGGCGCCAGCGGATGGTCCGGGGTGACCTCGCCCCGCTGCACCGCGCTCCACAGCCGCGAGTCGCGCGAGAACAGCGACGGCGTACGGGCCACCTCCAGGTTCTCCCGGTGGCCCAGCACCAGCCAGGCCGGCGTATCCCCGGGCAGCAGCACCGGGGCGACCGCGCCGTGCTCCTTGCGCAGCGTCTCGTACAGGCCCTTCGGGTCGGCCGTCGCCTCGGGGCCGTGCAGGCGCCGCAGCCCGCCGGGGTGTGAACCGTGCGCAGGGCAGCCGGGCGGCGGCTCCGCGGCCCCGTAGTGCGAACCGGAGGAACCGGACCAACCGGCTGCACCGGCGGGGCCGTTGGAGCCGGGAGCGCCGGCGGAGCCGGACGCGGGGTCGGGGGCGGACGGGTCGGATGGTGCGGAGGTCACGTCGTCTCCGAAGTCAGGGTGAGCGAACGCAGATAGTGCATGAGCTGAAGCAGGACGTCCCGGCTGGAGTTCCGGGTACGTGCGTCGCACGCGATGATCGGCACCTGCTCGGGAAGGTCGAGTGCGGCGCGCAGCTCTTCGAGCGGGTAGGACGGCGAGTCCGGGAACGCGTTGACGGCGATGACGAACGGCACGGCCGACTCCTCCAGCCTGCCGATGACGTCGAAACTGACCTCCAGCCGCCGGGTGTCGACGAGCACGACCGCGCCGAGCGCACCGTCGAACAGGCCGTTCCACAGGAACCAGAAGCGCTGCTGTCCCGGAGTCCCGAACAGGTAGAGCACCAGCTCGTCGCTGAGGCTGATCCGGCCGAAGTCCATCGCGACCGTGGTCGCGGTCTTCAGCTCCACGCCCGCGACGTCGTCGACGCCCTCGCCGGCCCGGGTCATCGTCTCCTCGGTCGTCAACGGCCGTATCTCGCTCACCGAGCGGACCATGGTCGTCTTGCCGACGCCGAAGCCGCCGACGATCACGATCTTCACCGCGGAGCTGGCCGAGGACGGCAGCCGGTCCTCGCTCCGTGGGCCGGCCGCCACGTCAGAGGTTCCGCAGTCCATGGATCACCGCCTCAATCGTCTCGATATCGGAACGGGCCGCCAGCGGCGCTCTGGTCTCGATCCGTTCCTCTGCCATCAGGTCGGCCAGTAACACGGTGACCACGCTCACCGGAAGATCCAGGTGCGCGGAGATCTCCGCCACCGACAGCGGGGAGGTGCACACGCGCAGGATCGCGGCGTGCTCGGGCTGCATCCCCACCTGCGGTGCCGAGCGGGCGACGACCAGCGTGACCAGGTCCAGCCGGGTCTCCGCCGGCGGATCGCTGCGCCCGCCCGTGATCACGTAAAGCCGCTCCGGCCCCTGCTCGTCCCACTCCGGAGGCCGCCGGCTCATACTGCCAATCCGTCGTCACGCGGGGGGCTGGTGAGATGTTCACCGATGCGGGCCACCAGGTCCCGCATGCCCTGGCCGACCAGCCCCGCGTCCACACCCTCGTCGGCCAGCACCGCCAGGTGCGCGCCCGCACCCGCCGCCATCAAGTACATGAATCCGCCGTCCACTTCGACGACGACCATGCGCATCCGGCCGTCGCTGTGCGGGAATTCGGTCGCCACCGCGGAGGACAGACTCTTCAGTCCGGAACCGACCGCCGCCAGCCGGTCCGCGGTGTCCTCGTCCGTCTCGTGCTTCGCGATGCACAGGCCGTCCGAGGAGAGCACCACCACATGGCGGGTCTGCGGAACGCTCTCCGCCAGGTCCTTCAGCATCCAGTCCATGTCGGCACGCCGTTCCATGCTCACTCACCCTCACCTGACGGCGCGTTGTCGCCGTCCCGCGCCGTAGCCGTCTTCCCCGCCTCGGCGGACAAGCCGCTCTGCAGATCCGCCATCCACAGGCCGGGCGGTGGATCGCCCTCCCCCGGGTCCCTCTTCGGCTTCGCGCCGGCCGCCGGGCCCGAAACCGTCCCCGGCGCACCGGGGTTGGGGCTGCGCCGACGGCGCTGCGGCAGCCCGTTCGCGGTGCGCTCGACCACGGGCGGAGCCTCGTCCATCCCGGTCTCCTCCCGTTCCGGTCCGGTCTCCGGTAGCCACGATTCGTACGCCGGGGGGTCCGCGGCCGCGCGCGCCCCGGCGGCGTCCCCGGCGTACGCCGCAGCGGCGCCGCTCCCGGAGGACACCTGCGCGGGCTCCGGAACGCGTACGTCCGCGGCCCGGTCCTCGGCCGGCTCCTGCGGCGCGGCGCCGATGCCGTGTGCACGACCGGTGGCCGGCGCCGTCGTGATCAGCTTCTTCGGTACGACCAGAACGGCACGCACACCGCCGTACGCGGACGGCGGCAGCGACACCTGGAACTCGTAGACGCGGGCCAGCCGCCCCACCACGGCCAGGCCGAGCCGCGGCGCCTCGCCCAGGTCGCTCAGGTCGATGCCGGTGCGGCCCTCGCGCAGCCGCGCCTCGGCGTGCGCGCGCGCCTCCTCGCTGAGCCCGACGCCGCCGTCCTCGATCTCGATGGCGAGCCCCGCGTGCACCTCGCCCGCGGTCAGATGAACGCGCGTCTTCGGCGGCGAGTACCGCGTCGCGTTGTCGAGCAGCTCGGCCAGCGCATGGATCAGCGGCTCGACCGCGGGGCCCACGACGGCGAGGTCCGCGACCGAGTGCAACTCCACGCGCTGGTAGTCGAGTACGCGCGACATCGCGCCGCGCAGCACGCTGTAGACGGGGACCGCCTTGCTCCACTGCCGGCCCGGGCGGGCGCCGCCGAGCACCGCGATGCTGTCGGCGAGCCGGCCGATCAGCGCGGTGCCGTGGTCGAGGCGTAGCAGGTCGGCGAAGAAGTCGCGGTTGCGCCCGTGCCGGTCCTCCATGCTCCGCAGGTCCGTGGCCTGCCGGTGCACGATCGCCTGCACCCGGCGGGCGATGTTGACGACGCCGCGCTGCGCCGAGTCCCGCATGGTCTCCTCGGCCTGCACCGCCTCGACGACGGTGCGCAGCACCTCGTGGTGCGCGGCCCGGAACTCGTCGCTCAGGCCCTCCCACACCGGCGTGGACAGCAGCACGTCCTCGGCGAACTCGCCTTCCTGGAGGCGCCGCACCGCCTCCGGCAGCCGCTCGCGGGACAGCTGCACCGTGGCCGCCTCCTGCTGCTGGAGCCGCTGCTGAAGCGCGGCCACCTGCTCGGCGTGCTGTGCCCGCCGAGCGGCCAACGCCCGTCCCCGGCGGGCGACTTCGGCGGACAGCAGGGCTACGGCGACGGCGGCGACGGCGCCGCACACGAGAGCCGCGGTACGTGCGTCCTCCGGGACGAGGGCGACGGCGACGGCTGCCGCGACGACCGTCGCGAGCGCGGGCAGCAGCCACACGAGCACCGGGCCAGACCGTTGACCACCTGGCGACGATCCAGCAGGAATCATCAAGGTCCTCACATCGATCGGGACTGAGCTGAACAAGCGTCCCGGCCGGATGCGACGCACTGTCAGAGCGCCCCCCGTGCACCAGGCCCCCGACGCCAACTGGGTTGCACCAACGGGTAGTTACTTCGGGCACCCAGTCGCGCAAAGCATAGTCCGGACCGATCTTCATGCACACGGCGAGGGGGCGGTCGTAACCCCGGCCGCATCCCCGGCTCCGTACGTACGTACGGAACGGTGCCGGTCAAGGCGGCCGAAAGCGCGGGTCAAGTCTCGCGAAAACAGCGGGAGTCGACTCGGCGAATCGTCATGTCGACCCGGCGCGGCTCGGTTCGATCCGGCCGGGCGGATGGTGGGGCCGTAGGCGCCTCCGGGGGGGGCGGCCAACTTCCGTTAGGGCGTGAGGAGTTGGCATGGGTGCGTGGGGCCCCGGCCGGTCTGCGTGCGGCCCCGCTCGTCGCGCGCCGCCGGAACCGGGCCGGAGGGCCGCGCCTCAACTGCCGGTTTCGAGCTGCGTCGAACCTCCTCGCCGGCCGCGCGGCCGTCCGGTTGGATGGACGCTCCCGGTCAAC
>Ga0164243_10012356_pt1 | contig 12105 bp, 14 predicted proteins | sample OricompcompostOP_FD_108781 | JGI IMG/M metagenome (GOLD analysis project Ga0164243, IMG submission 108781) | Organic Plus compost microbial communities from Emeryville, California, USA - Original compost - Organic plus compost (OP) | ecosystem: Engineered > Solid waste > Mixed feedstock >...
CCAACGTGGAGATCTGAGAGCCACAAACACAGATTATCGGTAATAGCCGTTCTTAACAAAGACAGGTGGGAACACTGGATGTCTTGGTGAGCCAGTCAGTAGTACATCTAACTGCCGCAAAATTTCGGTGGAGGGCAAGGTCGATGAAGAATCAAGTTAGAACTGTCAATGACCCTTGTAGACACAACACAAACACTCTGCCGCAGTTGTGGATGGACATTGCGCCTGTGCAGGGCTCCGTGGGAGTTATGCTTACCCTATCAGTCTTAGACCTTGCTTCGCTGCCCTGTCCATCGGTCGTGCACTTGGAGCCCTGCACGGAAGAGCGGTTGCCTCATCGGCTTATCCCATGCAGGACTGAGAGACGAAAGCGAAGATGCTGAGATGCGAGTACGAGTGACTTGCTGGCTGTACTTGTACCCTAGGTACATCGCGCCTGGATGGAGTGAATGGAATGCACTTGCCTTCGAGGTGGATTGTCGATTGTTGGATTATTCCTTCGGAAAGCACGAAGTTCGTTCTTTGGGTTATTCTCGTAATTTCCATGACTCGATATAATCGATGGATTTCCCCCTTCTTTTGGTCGAGAAGCTTGAGCAAATTTACTTCGTACAATTGTAAGTAAATATGATCGAGACCATCAGACACGGTTCCAAGAGAGAGGGAGCGCCCAAATCTTCCCAAGCCGAACCGGCCCAGCCTCCGACACTATTAACCTTGGAATTGATCTTCGCCACCTCCCTTTTTTGCCTTCTGTTTTACCCAGCGGCTTCCTGCCACACCCCTCCACTCTCGCGAAAATCCCAATGTTCAATGCTCAGTGCTCAATTCAATCATTGATGTTTTCTCTTCTCACCACCAACAGGCTGTGCTCAATACGGTACACATGAATGATCAAATTACATTGATTGCCTTGCACCTTCCTCCTTGGTACACAATATCGGAAAATTCAGCCAACTTGTACCTCAGTATACTTCATACAAGTGAGTGAGAGAGGGAAAGTGCATTCATTCACTTGACCCAGACCCAAACTCATACCGGAGCCGTCGTCCCTGGACCCATTTTGCCCATTTTTGCCCATTTGGTCCAAGTCGGTCCAGTCCAACTTGTACATTTCAGCCCAGCGGCACTCTCCACTTGGAAACCCCCCTTCCTTAGCTACTCTCTCAGTTTCAACCGGTGCGTCCCCAGCCAAACCTGCCCATCCATTGCCCATTGTCCACCCACATCCCACTTCGTGGCCTCCTTAAATGGCTATGCCGCAGCTACAACGCACAAGAATCCGAATGCTCTAGCGGGCCTTTGCGTCATTGCCATAACGAAATACCTAACGGCCTGTTCCCTTTAATTAGCGCCGGTCCGACCAGTCGACTTTCCTCTCAAAACCCGACCGCCTCACGCCGACCATCTTGATCCTTAGTTGCTCTTCCCGCCGCCCTGTTAACCGCCGCCCGCCCTCCCTTCCTTCGGGAATCCCCTCGACGGCCTGCACTGCGAAATAGACCTCAAATATTACTGCTTTGGAATTTCGTAATTCCTTCCCTCAAATTATTTTGCGAGTTCTCCTCGTCGATATATTTGTTTGCCTGCTGGCTTGGCCGCTCTTTCTTCAGCTGCTTCGATTGACGACTCGCCATCCTGCCCACTCCGAAATCTGCATCAGGCCTGTAAGGAAAATTCCGTTTTGCGCAGGCTTCTCGTTTCACATAGTTCGACAACATTCGTCGTCTTTTTTTTCTCTCCTCATTTCTTTTTTTTCTTTCTTTTCCCCGCCGTCGCAACCTCTTCCGTTTAATGGGACTGAAGTAGCCCCTTTAATGTTCTGCTCCGACTTGAATGTGCTTTGTCTTCGTGCGAGACCCTGTCGCTAACGGGTTGGTCCGAAAGCAGCCATTCTATGGTCACTGTCACCGTCACCTGAGTCCTTCTCGCCTGCGGCGTCTTCTTTTATTCTCGATATATCTTGCGATACCTCTCTCGACCGGCCGGCCTTGACATCATCTCGATTATAGATCTTCGTCCCGATCCTAGGCTCCGCTAGCCGCCTCTGCCACCTTGAGCGAGGCCTCGCTTTCCTCCCTTTATTCATCCTTTGTCCTCGATAACCATGGCTGGCTATCAGCGACCTATAAGTTTTTCCGAGCGCCGGGGAAGCGTTCTGGGTGAGGAGCTAAGTCTAAATACGACCAGCATGGTCTTAAATTCTCGATTAGACAAAGCTCCCCAAAGACAAATGCGAGGGCCTCCTACCCCGAGCATGACCACTCCCGCCCCCGACTTCGACCAACAACTTACGGGTTCTCCTCCTCCTCCTCCCACGCCCGCCGCCTCGCCCGGACCTTCGCATCAGCAGCCCGACTGGAGCGATGCTGCCGATGATGAAGACTTCTTCCTTGCCAAGGTCCGCCAGCATTTCCAGAACTGCTCCGGACCGCAGCGGACGCGTCTTCTGGCCGACCTATTGAATCTCTGTACCAGCCAGCAGCTGAGTTTTGTGCATCAGTTCGTCAGTCCCCTTCTAAAGAAGGACCCCTTTACGAGTCTTCCAGACGAGCTCTGTCTTCGGGTAAGTGATACATAAGCACCCACCCACTCAACACATATACTGCCCTGTCTTTCTCTCAACCTCATCTTTTTACATCGCCGTGGGGCCCTAACACATGCCGACATTACAGATACTTTCCTTCATAGACGACCCCAAAGTCCTTGCGAGAGCATCGCAGGTCTCGCGTCGATGGCGAGATTTGTTAAGTGACGACATGACATGGAAGAACCTCTGCGTAAAGCATGATTACGGTCGTAGGCTCTCCGATGTATACCACCCCACCATCTCCGCCCCATCCCCCACCCGCGTTACCATCAATTCTCTCCTCCTCGCCGACGCCGATCGATCAGCCAGCTGCTTCTCGAATTCGCTCAGGGCATCTTCCGCCACAGTCTCTGCCTCGCATAGCATGGATGCCTCTCACAGCATGGACGGTTCTCAGCTCTCCGCGAGGCCTAAACCCCGGTCCTACAAATCCCATTTCAAGCAAAGATATCTGGTGGAAGCTGCTTGGAGGTCCGGCGGAACGAGCGTCACCTGCAATATCACACAGGAAGGCGGCGTCGTAACAAGTCTGCACTTGTCTCCCAAGTATATCATCGTGGCTCTTGATAATGCACGGATCCACGTATTTGATACCAATGGGAATTCTCAGCGGGTCCTCCAAGGCCATGTCATGGGAGTTTGGGCAATGGTTCCGTGGGAGGATACTTTGGTGAGCGGCGGCTGCGATCGTGATGTGAGGGTTTGGGACTTGGTTACGGGGTAAGTGTTTGGTTGTTCCGCGAGGGCGCATGCCTCGCATCTAGTAGAGTTGACATGTCCACTAACCGCCACTCCTTTTTAGTGCTTGCCTCTTTACACTTCGCGGCCACACGTCCACAGTCAGGTGTCTCAAGATGTCGGATGCGAATACGGCGATCTCGGGTTCTCGCGATACGACGCTACGAGTATGGGATATCAGGACTGGACTGTGTCGAAATGTTCTGGTCGGCCATCAAGCTAGCGTTCGATGTTTGGAGATCAAGGGAGATATCGTCGTCTCTGGAAGCTACGATACCACCGCCAAGGTTTGGAGTATATCTGAGGGCCGGTGCCTACAGACTCTTCAAGGCCACTTCAGCCAAATTTACGCCATCGCATTCGACGGCCGCCGTGTTGTCACGGGAAGTCTTGACACGCAGGTCCGAATCTGGGATCCTAATACGGCGTAAGTCGGACCAGCACTCGTGGAGACACTATATCCGAATGTGTTCTTACTAATCCATGCTATAGTGAATGTATTGCAATCCTCCAAGGACATACCTCTCTTGTCGGCCAGCTTCAAATGCGGGGTGATACCCTCGTAACCGGAGGCTCAGATGGATCCGTCCGCGTCTGGTCGCTGGAGCGGATGACCCCGATCCATCGGCTCGCAGCCCACGATAACAGTGTGACCAGCTTGCAGTTCGACGATACACGAGTAGTTAGCGGTGGCAGTGATGGGCGAGTGAAGATCTGGGATCTCAAGACGGGCCACTTGGTCCGAGAACTTATTTCTCAAAGCGATGCAGTGTGGAGGGTCGCCTTTGAGGATGAGAAGTGTGTCGCACTCGCCCTAAGGCAGAATCGCACTGTTATGGAGGTAAGCTCTCTCGAAGCACCTGGCGAATTTTTTTCTCTTTTCTCGACAATCAGAACTAATCCTTGCTGTAGGTTTGGAGCTTCTCTCCGCCAGAAGAAATGCTCTATGACCGGCCGCTATCACTGCTCCCTCGCCCTCTCGAGGATGCACCCAATCGCCCGATGAGTGCTTTACCGTTTGATTTTCGAAGATCCCAGGATGGCCTAGCTGGTTCCAGTAGAGATTCCCAGGACGTCGACATGTGTGACGCGGGACCCTCTACAGCGCCACTCCAAGGCGGAAACAAGACTTTCTTCCACGACGACTAAGGTAGATGGTCATGTATATTTGCGTCTCCACTTGAGAAGGGAAGTCCTACCGCCCTTCGTTAATGGCATCCTTACAGGTTTATATACCCTGTTCGATTATATTATCTTTCCCCCCTGATTGGAACAAGGTGCACTGGGTGATGGGTCAACAAACGTGACCGTGTCTCTTCTTCGACAGCGCTCCACCTCGGCGCATCTTGTCGACGCACCTTAGGGACTTTACATACGGGAGGATTAGATTCCATGATACGCTCCTTGACCTCGGTCGGAGCCCGGGTTCCCCTACATACAAGGAAGGGGAAGGACGCGGCGTGGGGTGTTTTGCGCCATAATTTCATCCATTGGGGCTGGTGTACTTCGTATATATGTATTGATTGGGCGTTCGAAGCATTGAACCAGGGATAAAGCATTGGGATGGAGAGATTGGGGCGGCAACAGCAATATATATGTCTTAGCGTTCTCCCACAACTCTTTCGATGTACGTCCAGGCAGGTCATTCATAGCCTTATTACTAGAGAGTAGAGTCAGGATGAGGCGGTGCTTCCGATCAGTATAGCATTGATAATGTTTGTGACCTCTCCCAGCATAGGAGAGTATTCTAGTGAGGATTCCCTGACTTAGAATCCCTTCGAAACCTTGAATGAGAGGATCCACCGTCGAGCAGAACCAGATCGGAGCATGCTTATCCAAAAACAAAGAAAATTTAAAGAGAAAAAAACTTGTATTAGATAATGAATATAGATACATATAAGAGCCGCCGCTGTCCAAAATCCCGGCAGTATTTCAGCCTTACTGAACGGATTGTGATACGATGCCCCTGGAGAAATGCGACAACGCCCTGTCTCGATCACCGTTGTTGAGGTCAAGTCGGAGTGTCGGAGAAGCTAAACCGTTAGTTTCCGCCTAAAGCCAGGCTCACGAAGCTGTTGTGTTCACGTGACACTAATTCTACCACGTCTAATCCGGATTAGGACTAGTGTAACAGAGCATCGGAATGGAATGCCTGTCATCCTCAGCAAAATCCCCAACAGGACAAAAAATCGGAGCTCCCAGCCCGTCCAGGTGTTTTGTTTGTTCCTGTGTCCCATCCCTTTCCAAACTTCCACAGGTCTTTTCCAACGAGCTCCCAAATCGCCGGAGACGAAGGTTTTTTTCAATCACTACTCGCGATATGTTTTCCAGAGCTCTAAGGACGAGGGCTGCGCCCTCTTGCCTCCGTTCCCGCGGTCCCACTACGTTTGCGGCGACGTCGCGGACGGTGACGACGGATGCAGCTCAATCTAGCCTGGAGCAGCCTCTCCCCAAGGTATGTTTCGATCAACCACTTTCCATCTCAATTGAGGTTTTCTTGTGGGGTATTTGTCTGCCTCGATGGCATTTACTTGATTGAGAGCTTTATTTACTATTTGCGTTGCCCCTTGGCCTTTATCATTGGATGGGGAGCTGATATATCCACTTCCGCGTACTAGTCTGACGATGAGCCTTTTAACATCCGCCTCAGCGACGAGTCCTTCGAGACCTACGAGCTCGATCCCCCGCGCTACAGCCTCGAGGTGACCAAGAAGGGACTTAAGCAGATGTACAGCGACATGGTTGTCATCAGGTAAATGCACCCGACACCACCGACTACCCTGCCTGCAACACGGGGGTCGGGATCTTCATAGTACTAACCGTATATACCTCTCAAAACAGGCAGATGGAAATGGCCTCGGATAGGCTATACAAGGAGAAGAAGATTCGGGGTTTCTGCCACTTGTCCACTGGCCAGGAGGCCGTGGCCGTCGGTATCGAGAATGCCATCACCAAAGAGGACTCCGTGATTACCGCCTACCGTTGCCACGGTTTCGCCTACATGCGAGGCGCGACCGTTAGCTCCGTCCTCGGCGAGCTTCTCGGCCGCCGACAGGGTATCGCCTACGGAAAGGGTGGCTCCATGCACATGTTCACCAAGGGCTTCTACGGCGGAAACGGTATCGTCGGAGCTCAGGTTCCCATTGGTGCCGGTCTTGCGTTTGCGCACAAGTACAACGATGACGGCAAGGCCACCATCATTCTCTACGGTGATGGTGCTAGCAACCAGGGTCAGGTGTTTGAGGCTTTCAACATGGCCAAGCTCTGGAAGCTCCCTGCCCTCTTTGGCTGCGAGAGTAAGTCCTGTTCGGCCCCACTCCATAGTTTTTCCGTGGTTCCAATCTAACCCGCGCCTCTTCCTCTAGACAACAAATACGGTATGGGTACGTCGGCCGCCCGCTCGTCGGCGCTCACCGATTATTACAAGCGTGGCCAGTACATCCCCGGTCTCAAGGTTAACGGAATGGACGTCCTCGCCGTGAAGGCCGCCGTCCAGTACGGAAAGGAGTGGACCGCGGCCGGAAACGGACCCCTGGTTCTCGAGTACGTCACATACCGATACGGTGGCCACAGTATGTCCGATCCCGGCACCACCTACCGAACCCGCGAGGAGATTCAGCGCATGCGATCCACCAACGATCCCATCGCCGGATTGAAGCACAAGCTTCTCGACTGGGGCGTCCTCAGCGAGGAAGAGCTTAAGAACATCGACAAGGAGGCTAGGGCCCACGTTAACGCCGAGGTTGCTATCGCCGAGTCGATGGCTCCTCCTGAGGCTATTTCTCAGATCCTCTTTGAGGACATCTATGTCAAGGGTACTGAGCCTCCGTTCATCCGTGGCCGTACTGCGGAGGAGCTTCACTACTTTGACAACTAAACGGAGAGATGCAATCGGCTGCTTATTAGTCTCGGGGCTTTCAATACCTTGGGTTATGTATCAACCAACTAGCTAGCGAGAATTTCCTTGGCGTACAGACCCGAGGATTCGTGTACCATAATTCCACCACCTTTCGAGGAGTGGCAACAATACAGGGAGGGGGGAAGGAAGAGAAGGAGGGGCGGCGAGGCCAAAAGCGGCAGGCGCAGCGCAAAGAAGAGAGCGGTGTTCAGCCGGGTAGCATGCGGGAAGATTTGACGTAGGCATGGCGATTTTTAGGCAAGATAGACCCTATAGATAGGGGTTCTTCTTTTTTTTAGTATTATCAGTTCTTTATTTTGTATGGGGCGCTTTGCAACAGTGTTTGCATGCCCTTGGGATAGGGGTATAATTCAAACGTGTCTTCATTTGGGCAATCTTACTAAACCTCTTGCTGCCTTGGTGCCGTAGCGGAATCAAGAAGTCTCCCTGTCTCAGAAAGGGTTCAACAGTGGTCTCTCATAGAAAAGGATATGGAATAGTAAGCAAATCATTCTCAGACTCCCTCGACATTCTGCGTTGAGATCAGAATTGATCCTATCATGGGTGTTTTGAGTTCCTGTCCCAAGCTCGAACGAACTGGGGACCTCGTCTTTGGATTATTATCCTACCAAAGTTCCCTGATCTTTCTCGTCCGGCCAACGACGAAGTCCTCGGTTTCTTCGCCGGCGAGTCTTCGATACCGGGCTCGACTTTAAGCCCCTCCTTCCCTGACCCCTTTTTTCCCTCTCCTGAGCTCGCATCTTTCCTTCTCCCGGCGTCTGTTTTTCCTCCACCGGGACTATTCGCCAGCCGTCATCGATAAGCGGATCCATGGGATCCGCGTAAATTAGAAAGTGGGAGACGTCGGAGCCATCTTTCTCTTGTGAGTCCGCATAATGAATCATCCTATATCCTTCCCCACGCTCCACGGTCCGCGCCCGCGCCTCTTCGCCGTGTCATCTCGCACGTGCCGAATCCGAAGTGGTTATGGCACCGATGTGGGTTGAATTCGAGACGATAAAATCGGTTCTTGTTTTGTCTAGGTTACGTTTGTTCGGTATTACGGTAAACGAAATTGGGTTAATTGATCTATTCAGGCCAAATTGGGCTTAGTTAGGAGGCGTTTTTAGTTTTCACACCGTCTTCTACGTAATAGCATTTGTTGTTGGATTGTGCGGTATGTCTGGGTGTCATGTCCAAATTAACTATTCAAATGATCCAAAAGGAAAAACCATAGTAAAGAGGACATCAGAAATTACTCGAATGATCCGAAAAAGGAATGGAAACGGACTTCAATTACAGTAGTTATTTTGGAAGGAAATTAGGCCGAATATATGGCACCCTTTTTGGGAATGGAATGACTCGCCATTTCATGGTAAAGTAGAACCGTTTTTCGAGTCAAATTCTTGAATGCCAACATGATCGTATCTTCCATGTATATAAGGTCAATTATTCCACATCTGTAATCTTCGATTTATATTAGTGCACCGTACCGTACCTGTGTGCCTTAGTACACTCTCTGTATCCCCAAGACATGCTAGCGAGCAATATCTTCCACGCTCTCTAGGAGCGCAGCATCAATTAATTGATGGATTTGCGCAAAAATCGAGGTCAAATATTGAGCTTAAATCCCAGAGCTTTCCGGGTCTGAGCTTGGAGCCTCCAGGCAGGCAGCTCTCAAGCTATTAATTTAAACTAATTCTCGTGTGATGCTAGGCTGTTGGTAGTGGCACGTGCTGAACGCGATCTCGTTGAACCGACTGCGCCGCCAGTTGCCAACCCCACTAAGCCAATTTACGCGATTGTCTGCCTGGAAAGTTCACACACGCGTCAAGCTTCGCTAAGATCAAATCATCCCAATCCTTTTGGAAAATTGGAAACCAACCAGTGTTGCCTCTTTTCTTGGCCCTCGCCTGTATCTACCTGCCTGCTGGAGCTCTCTTTGTTCCAAATTCCTTGCATTGTTGCTTTTCCTGTATTTTGTTTTCGGTCTCCCTCCCTCGCAATACGACGGGATACCTCTCCTGCGTGTGAACAGTCGTCACCCTGGCGTCGCGAGTCCTTGTTCGGATCGCAACGCTCTCGGCCGCAAGGTTATTCACCATGGCCCCGAAGCAGGCCACACTTGGGTATGTGAAGCCGACCCAGACGACGATAGGGTGCGTAGGAAATTTTAGAGGGAGTGAAGACGAATATGAGAAAGGCTCGAGATGGTTGGGAGCGGGGAATTCGCTAGGCGAACATCATTCGGGATCTCTGAAGGGGTGGAAGAGGGACATTGCCAAGTGGAATGAGTGCTAATAATTACGGGCGTGTAGGAGGTTCTTCGCGCAAGTAGACGGGACAAGACCGAGAGCGGCGCCGAGGCAGACTACGTTATCGTTCTCGACGAAATCCAATGGGCCGGCGGAGAAGAAGGAGGTGAAAGAAGAGATCGATTCTGGCGATGTGTCTCCGCAAAGCGGTATGTCCTCTGTTGCGTACAAGCGAGACCCGAAAATAGCCCCATTTGCTGACGTCCCTGGGAAATTCTCTCTAGATACTAAGAAGAGGTCCCGCGCGAAAAATGATGAGCTAGATGCGTCTGAAACGGAGTCCGAGACGAAATCTATCAAAGAAGAGGCCGAGGCGCCGCCTTCAAAGAGGGCCCGAAGGAATAGAAAGAGGATAGAAGACGACGAGGATGAGGTTATGACCGAGGCATCTGCGCCTTCTCCCAAGGCGAAGAAGGAGAGCCCTGTTAGAAAGCGAAGCCGAAGCCGGAGTCGAAGCCCTACAAGTCCAGTAAAGCCGAAATCTGCTAAGGCGACAGCTGGTAAGGCCAAGGCTTCTAAGATTAAGAAGGAGGAGGAGGAGAAGGAGAAGGATACAGAAGAACGCAGTATTGTTTCGTCATCCGAGGATGAGATGGAGGTGCTGGAGGAAGAGGAGGAAGAACGTCCAGAGATTACCGCGAAAGCGCGAAAGGAGGTACAGACAATAATTGCCTCCAAGGGCAAGGATCCTTATCCTGACTGGAAGGCCGGTGCGCCTGTTCCGTATGCCGCGCTTTGCAAGACTTTCTCGCTCATTGAGCTCACGACGAAGCGGCTGCAGATTATGGAACACTGCTCGCTCTTCCTCCGCCAGGTCCTTCGTCTCACACCCGATGATTTGCTACCGACTGTGCTGCTCATGATTAACAAGCTCGCCCCCGACTATGCGGGTATCGAGCTTGGTATTGGCGAGTCACTCATTATGAAAGCCATTGGGGAGAGTACAGGACGGAGTCTGCAAATCATCAAGCAGGACCAAAAGGAAATCGGCGACCTTGGTCTCGTGGCCGTGAAGAGCAGGTCGACCCAGCCGACCATGTTCAAGCCCAAGCCTCTAACCGTCAGGGGAGTGCATCAAGGACTCATGAGCATCGCTACCGTCACTGGCAGCGGTGCGCAGCAGCGCAAGGTCGATCTCATCAAAAAGCTACTCTCGGCCTCGGATCAGAACTCCACCGGAAAGGTCGACATCACAAAGGATAAGGGAGGCCCAAGCGAGGCCAAGTTTCTCATTCGATTCCTGGAAGGAAAGCTTAGATTGGGTCTGGCCGAGCGCACAGTTATAGTGTCACTTGCGCAGGCTGTTGTCGCCCATGAAGCCGAGGTGAAAGGCAAACTACCCAGCACGAGCGACATGGAGAAGGGCGAGAGCATTCTCAAGCAAGTGTACAGGTTCGTCGGCCCCCTTGATTCCAACCCCTCATGACCTTTGAAACTAATATAACGATAAACAGCGAGCTGCCGAGCTACGATGTTATCATTCCCGCCATGCTCGAACACGGCATCATGAAGCTTCGGGATAACTGCAAGCTGAAACCGGGTGTGCCTTTGAAGCCCATGTTAGCTAAACCCACCAAGGCTATCACCGAAGTCCTAGATCGTTTCGAGGGCCAAACTTTCACTTGCGAATACAAGTATGACGGCGAGCGAGCCCAGATTCACTACGTGGCCAAGGATGCCCCCAAGGGTGAAGCCGAAGATCTCAAGAACGCGACTCATCTCAAAGCGGACGGCGTAGCCGCCATTTTCTCTCGCAACTCGGAAGACTTGTCCAGGAAATACCCCGATATCCTCGCCAAGCTTCATGCCTGGGTCAAGACCGACACGAAAAGCTTCGTGCTTGACTGCGAGACGGTCGCCTGGGACGTCAGCGAGAAGAAGGTGCTGCCGTTCCAGCAGCTCATGACGCGCAAGAAGAAGGACGTCAAGATCGAGGACGTCAAGGTCAAGGTCTGCGTGTTCGCTTTCGATTTGCTCTATCTCAACGGTAACCCCGTCGTGGAAAAGCCTCTGCGCGAGAGGCGAGAGCTGCTCACGCAGTCCTTTGTCCCGGTTGAGGGAGAGTTTGCGTTTGCAACGCACATGGACAGTCAGGAGCTCGAGGATATCCAGACTTTCCTTGATGAGAGTGTGAAGGCATCTTGTGAAGGTTTGATGGTGAAGATGCTGGACGGCGGTGAAAGCGGATACGAGCCCAGCAAGCGAAGTCGCAACTGGTTAAAGGTAAGAAGAAGGTCTTCAAAGTTTTCTTCCCAAGCCGTTGCGCGTTCTTGATTTTCTAACCCCGCCTTATAGATCAAGAAGGACTACCTCTCAGGCGTAGGCGACTCTCTCGATCTCGTCGTTCTAGGAGCGTACTACGGCAAGGGCAAGCGCACATCAGTCTACGGTGCCTTCCTCCTCGCCTGCTACAACCCCTTCTCCGACACCTACGAAACAGTTTGCAACATCGGCACCGGCTTCTCCGAGCAGGTCCTCGAGGACCTCCACTCCCAACTCTCTGAAATCGTTATCGAGCGCCCCAAACCCTTCTACTCCCACTCCTCGGGAACGCAGCACCAGCC
>Ga0164243_10012357_pt1 | contig 12105 bp, 11 predicted proteins | sample OricompcompostOP_FD_108781 | JGI IMG/M metagenome (GOLD analysis project Ga0164243, IMG submission 108781) | Organic Plus compost microbial communities from Emeryville, California, USA - Original compost - Organic plus compost (OP) | ecosystem: Engineered > Solid waste > Mixed feedstock >...
GGGCCGAGGGCGCCGTGCAGACCGCGCTCAACGCGGTGTGGGGCGTGATGCACCAGTTCGGCGGCGCCACCGACCCGACCAACCCGGGTCCCGGCGACCTGTACGACGAGATCGCGCCCGTCGAACTCCCGGAGGACTGAGGTCAGTCGGGCAGCGGAGTGAGCAGCATGCGGCCCGCGAACCCTACCGCGGTGTCCAGCCGTTCGGTGAACTCCGCTGCCACGTCGGGCAGTCGGCGCAGCGCCCACAGGGCGCGCGCCGCAGTCCACGCCGCGTCCCGGGCACGGTCCAGGCTCCACGCGCCGAGCAGGTGGGTGAGCGGGTCGGCGATGCGCAGGACATCGGGTCCGGGCACCAGTTCGTCGCGGATGCGCTCCTCCAGCGACAGGAGGAGTTCGCCCACCGCCTCGAACTCGTCCTCCAGCTCGGCGGGTTCGCAGCCGAGCGTACGGCAGGTGTCCACGACGGCCAGCGCGAGGTCGTGCCCGATGTGCGCGTTGATGCCCGCCAGCGCGAACTGCACGGGACGTACCCCGGGATGGCGCCGGAGCTGGAAGAGCGGACGCCAGCAGGCGGGGGTGCGCAGACCGTCCGCCGCCGCGTCGACGGCCGCGAGGTAGTACTCCGCGAAGCGGACGTCCAGGGTGATCACCGCACGGGCGTCGGGGAACAGACCGGCGTCGACGCTCCGGTCCACCGCCTGTGTCACGGCGAGGTAGACACGGTTGAAGACCGCGACCCCGTCCCGCGCGGGCAAAGCCGCGTCGAGGGCGCGCAGACGGGCGACGACCCCGTCGACCGGGGTGAGGACTTGTTCGCATTGCGCCATGAGCGCAGGGTGACACCTTTAGTCTGACTCCAGTGGCGGCGGGCCCGGCGCTTCCCCGGAACGGGGGAACGCGCCCGCCGTGGGGGAGGGGGAAGCACAAGGTGGCAGGCTCGCGTGCCCGGAGACTCTCGGCGCGCCGTGCGGAACGCCGGCGTGCCGCACGGAGGGCGACGATGGTCGCGGCGGCCTCGGTCGTGGTCGCGGCCGGCACCGTGTCCGGAGTGATCTCGGCGACGGCGGAAGGGCCGGACGTGCCCGAGGCGCGGCCCGTGCCGTCCGCGTCGCCCAGTCTCGTGCCGCTGCCCGTTGTGCCTTCGGCTTCCCCCTCGGCCAGCACGTCCGCGTCGCCGTCCGTCAGGCCGAAGCGGCCGAGTGCGTCGGCTTCCGCGCCGCCGAGGGTGAAGAAGACCACGGCTTCCTCAGGGCTCTACCGCCACCCCGCCTCCCGCGTGCTCGACTGGGTGCGGGCGCATCCCGACGACCCGCGCCGGCCGGTCATCGAGTCGCGCATCGCCGATCAGCCGGCGGCCGTGTGGTTCGCCGACTGGTCGCCGGACACCGTCACCGCGCGGGTGAGGGCGGTGACGTCCGGCGGGGCCGCGCAGGGGCGGGTGCCCGTCGTCGTGCCGTACGCGATTCCCGGGCGGGACTGCGGCGGGTACTCCGAGGGCGGCGCGCCGGACCTGGACGCCTACGACGGCTGGATCGACCGGTTCGCCGCCGGGCTGGGCAGCGGGGAGGTCGTGGTGATCCTGGAACCCGACTCGGTCGCGCAGGCCGACTGTCTGTCCGCCGGGCGGCGCGCCGAGCGGTTCGCCTCGCTGGCCCGCGCCGGGCGCGTGTTCAAGCAGGCCAACCCCCGCGCCCGCGTCTACTACGACGCCGGGCACTCCGGCTGGCACTCGCCCGCCGAGCAGGCGGATCTGCTGCGCCAGGCGGGAGCCGCCTCGCCCGCCTCGTCGGACGGGATCTTCAGCAACGTGTCCAACTTCCACGCCACCGCCGACGAGATCGCCTACGACCGTGCCGTGCTCGACGCCCTCGGCGGCACGGGTCTCGGCGCGGTGATCGACACCAGCCGCAACGGCAACGGCGCCCCCGCCGACGGCGAATGGTGCGACCCCGCCGGCCGCACCCTGGGCCGGGCCCCGACGCTCAGCACCGGCGAGGCCCGGATCGACGCCTACCTGTGGGTGAAGCTCCCCGGCGAGTCCGACGGCTGCAAGGGCGCGCCGGGGACCTTCAGCCCGTCGTACGCCTACGACTTGGCGCGCTGATCCTCGTCGGAGCCGCCCGTGTCGTAGGAGGACATGCCCTCGTCGAGCAGCGGCTGCTGCGTCTTCAGGTGGGCGGGGGCGAAGGCGCGCAGCGCGTGGTAGCCGGTGATGACGACGACCGTGCCGAGGGCGATGCCGCTGAGCGAGAAGGTGTCCGTGAACTCCATGGAGACGTTGCCGACGCCGATGATGATGCCCGCCGCAGCCGGCACCAGGTTCAGCGGATTGCGCAGGTCCACCTTGGCGTTCAGCCAGATCTGCGCGCCGAGCAGGCCGATCATGCCGTACAGGATGACGGTGATGCCGCCCAGCACACCGCCGGGGACGGCCGCCACGACCGCGCCGAACTTGGGGCACAGGCCGAACAGCAGGGCGAAGCCGGCGGCGGCCCAGTACGCGGCGGTGGAGTAGACGCGGGTCGCGGCCATCACGCCGATGTTCTCGGAGTAGGTGGTGTTGGGCGGGCCGCCGACCGCGGTGGACAGCATGGAGCCGACGCCGTCGGCGGAGATGGCCGTGCCGAGCTTGTCGTCCAGGTTGTCGCCGGTCATCTCGCCGACCGCCTTCACATGGCCCGCGTTCTCGGCGATCAGGGCGATGACGACCGGCAGGGCGACCAGGATCGCCGACCACTCGAAGGACGGCCCGTGGAAGTCCGGCAGGCCGATCCAGTCCGCCCGGCCCACGCCGGACAGGTCCAGACGCCAGTGGTCGGTGACTTTGCCGCTCGCGTCGGCCGAGTGGATCTGCCCGAAGACGCGGTCCTGCGCCCAGGACAGCACGTACCCGAAGATCAGGCCGAGGAAGATCGCGATGCGGGACCAGAAGCCGCGCAGGCAGACCACGGCCAGTCCGGTGAACAGCATCACGAACAGCGCGGTCCACTGGTCCTGCGGCCAGTACGTCGACGCGGTCACCGGCGCCAGGTTGAAGCCGATGAGCATGACCACCGCGCCGGTCACCACGGGCGGCATCGCCGCGTGGATGATCCGCGCGCCGAACTTCCGCACCGCGAGGCCCACCAGGAACAGCGCGCCGCCCACCACGAACACCGCGCCCGTCACCGTGGCGCTGGAGCCGCCGTCCGCCCGGATCACCGCGGCGACGCCGACGAAGGAGAGCGAGCAGCCCAGGTAGCTGGGCACCCGGCCGCGGGTGGCCAGCAGGAAGACCATGGTGGCGACGCCCGACATCATGATCGCGAGGTTGGGGTCCAGACCCATGAGGACGGGCGCCACGAAGGACGCGCCGAACATGGCGACCACGTGCTGGGCGCCCAGGCCCGCCGTGCGCGGCCAGGAGAGGCGCTCGTCGGGACGGACCACCGCCCCGGGTGCCGGAGTGCGTCCGTCTCCGTGCAGTTTCCAGCGGACGCCGAGATCCATGGGTTGTCGCTTTCGTCGTGCGGCCAGCGTGTCCGCACCATTGTGCGGCCCGCAGAGGAGTGGTTCGCACAGGTGGGCGGGCACCCGGGCGCTGCTGAGCGTCCGCTTAGGATGAGGACACGCCGTCGATCGATGCACACGGCACCGATCCCGTACGCCCCAGGAGCACCGCCCGTGACCGCCGAAGCCCCGCCCGCGCCCGCCCTTTCCTACGGCCGGCTGATCCCCGTGACCGTCCACTTCGACGACCTCGACGCGCTGGGGCTGCTGCACAACGCCCGCTATCCGCTGCTCGTCGAGCGTGCCTGGGCCGAGTTGTGGCAGGCCCACGGCGTCACCTTCGACGGCGACTGGGTGGCCGCGGGCGACGCCTGCAACGCGGTCAAGGAACTGCGCCTCACCTACGAGGCCCCGGTCACCCGGCCCGGCCCCTACGCCGTCCACCTCTGGCTGGACCGGCTCGGCACGACCGGGCTCACCTACGGCTTCCGGTTCTGTTCGCCGGACGGCGCCGTGACCTACGCCCGGGGCAGCCGGGTGCTGGTGCGGCTGGACGCCACGACCCTGCGCCCGGCGCCGTGGAGCGAGGCGTTCAGGGGCGCGGCTCGGGAACTGCTGCGTCCGGACGCGTGACCTTCAGCCGGTCGCCCGCGCGCAGCACCCCGGCGAAGCCCGCGATGCCGCACGTCAGCAGCGTGACCAGCACGAACGACACCATCAGGCTGGTCGCCTGGGCCAGCATCCCGATCGCGCTCGGTGCGACCAGCCCGGAGGTGTAGGTGATGGTCGCCACGCCCGCGATGGCCAGGCTCGGGTTGGAGCCGCTGCGGCCCGCGGCGGCGAAGCAGAGCGGGACGACCACCGCGATGCCGAGGCCCATCAGCGCGAAGCCGGTCATCGCCACGGCCGGATGGCCGGCGAACACGATCAGCAGGCCTCCGAGCAGGGCGACCACGCCGCTCGCGCGGACCGTGCGCACCGCCCCGTAGCGGTCCACCACCCGGTCGCCCGCGATCCGGGCGACCGCCATGGTGAGCGTGAAACCGGTGGTGCAGGCGGCCGCGAGACCGGCGGACGTCTCCAACTGGTCGCGCAGATAGACCGCCGACCAGTCCAGGCTCGCGCCCTCGGCGAACACCGCGCAGAAGCCGATCGCGCCGATGAGCAGAGCCGAGCGGGGCGGCAGGGCGAACCGGGGCGGCTCCTCGTCCTCGGCCGGCTGGAGGTCGAGCACCCAGGCGCAGGCCGCGAAGCCCATGACCGTCAGCACGGCGGCCGCCAGGGCGTGGTGCAGCCGGGCGTCCGAGCCGAGGTGTGCGGCGAGCGTGCCGGCCGCCGAGCCGACGACCGCGCCGACGCTCCACATGCCGTGCAGGCCCGACATGATCGACCGGTCGAGCCGGTTCTCCACCTCGACGCCCAAGGCGTTCATCGCCACGTCCGACATGCCCGCGGAGGCGCCGTAGACGAACAGCGCCAGACAGAGGGTCAGCAGGTTCGGCGCGAGGGACGGCAGGATCAGCGCGAGCGTCCACAGGGCGAGCAGTCCGCGCAGCGCGTTGCGGGCGCCGAAGCGGTGCGAGATGCCGCCCGCGAGCGGCATCGCCAGGGACGCGCCCAGCGCGGGGAAGGCCAGCGCCAGGCCCAGCTGGCCCGCGCTGACCCCCGCGTGGTCCTGGATCCAGGGGACCCGGGTCGCGAACGAACCGGTGACCGCGCCGTGCACGGCGAACACCGCGGCCACGGCGTACCGCGCCCGCTTCACCTCGCGTGGCGTGTGAACCACTGCACTCATCGACCCGCCCCTCCCTGATCCACCGCTGTCGTGTGCGCGTTCCCCCACTGTCGTACGCGCCGCCGTAAACTATCAGGAACCCTGCCTGAAAGAAACGGGGTATCCCGGGAGACGGCCCCGGCCGGCCGGGACCGCAGATCTGGAAGGATCCCCGCATGGCATCCCCGAGCACCGCCCGAGCCATCAACGACCGGCTCGCCCTGCGCCTGCTCCAGCAGGAGGGCCCGCTCACCGCCGGGCAGCTGAAGGAACTCACCGGACTGTCCCGGCCCACCGTCGCCGACCTCGTCGAACGCCTCACCGCCGCCGGTCTCATCGAGGTCGCCGGCGAGGCCGGCGGCCGGCGGAGGGGCCCCAACGCCAAGCTCTACGGCATCGTCGCAGGCCGTGCGCACCTCGCCGCCCTCGACGTGCGCACCGAGGGCGTCGCCCTGGCCGTGTCCGACCTCGTCGGCGGCGTGCTGGCCGAGGCGTCTCTGACCGTCGCCGACGACACCGGCACGGGCCCTGCCGTCGAACAGGCCGTCGCCCTGGTCGAGCGGACCGCCAAGGAGGCCGGCGCCGACCGGCTGCACACGGTGGGCATCGGCGCGCCCGGCCTCATCGACCCCGCGACCGGCGAACTCCGCGACTCCACCGGCCTGCCCGAGTGGCACCGGCGCCTGGTCGCCGCCCTCCAGGAACGGCTGCCCGAGGCCCGGGTCAGCGTGGAGAACGAGACCAACCTCGCCGCCCTCGCCGAGCAGCGCGACGGGGCCGCCCGTGACCGGGACACCTTCGTGCTGCTGTGGCTGGGCCACGGCACGGGCGCCGCAGTGATCCTCGACGGCACGCTGCGACGGGGCGCCTCCGGCGGCACCGGCGAGATCGGCTTCCTCCCCGTCCCGGGCACCCGGGGCCTGCCCTCGGCCACCGACTGCGCGGGCGGTTTCCACTCCCTGGCGGGTGCGGCGGCGGTCGCGCAGCTCGCGACGGAGTGCGGCATCGTGCCGGAGCGCGGGTCCGACCCGGAGGCGGCAGGTGCGGTACGCACGGCGGTGTCGGCCCCGGGGACCGCGGCGCACATGCGCTTCCTCGACACCCTGGCCGACCGGGTCGCGGTCGGAGTCGCCTCCGTGGTCGCGCTGCTGGACCCCGGCTGCGTGGTCCTGGGCGGGGAGATCGGCCAGGCGGGCGGCGAGACGCTGGCGTCCCGCGTCCACGACCGCCTGACGACGATGTCCCCGCTCCCGGTCGAGGTGCGCCCCAGCACCCTGGGCGGAGGAGCGGTCCTGCGCGGGGCGCTGCTGACGGCCCGCGACCACGCCCAGGACGAGCTGTTCGGGGTGCCGGAGCACTGACGGGGGTCCCGACGGGCCGGACCGCCCTGGTCGGCGTCGCCGGGTGGCCGCCTGGCGAGCGGGTGTGCCCAGCGGGCTGGGCCGCTCTGTCTGTCCGGTGTTTCCAGGTGGCGCCCAGCGGCGAGCTGGGCGTTCCCCGTCAGGCCGGACCGCGCGGCCCGGCGTCTCGGGGGAGGGCACCCGGCTGCGAGCATGTTTCGTGACGGGACCGGCCGCCCTGGCCCGTGTCTCCGGGTGGCCTTCCATTGGCGAGCGGGGGTCCGGCGAGCCGCCCCGTCTCGCGCCTCCCGCCTGGCTGCGCGCAGGGGTCGTGGCGGCCTGGACCGCGTTGCCCAACGTCTCCGGGGCGCCGCCTGGGGACGAGCACGGCGTTCCGTAAGGGCGGGGGCTGCCCGGGGCCTCCGGATGGTCGTCTGTTGGCGAGCGGGGGGTTCAGGCGGGGCGGGCAGCCTTGCCCGGCGTCTGCGGGCGGCCGCCGGGCGGCGAGTAGGGGGCCGGCGGGTCGGGCTGCTGCCCGGCGTCGCCGGGTGGCCGCCAAGCGGCGAGCAGGGGCGCCCCGGCCCGCCGGGAAGCCCCTGCCCGGTGTTGCCAGCCGGCGCCCAGCGGCGAGCAGGGCCGGGCCCGGCCCGGCGCCCTCAGGCGCCTACCGCCCACCCCCCGTCACCGCGAACCGTTCCGCCAGGTACTCCTCGAACGTCCGCTTCCCGACGGCCCGTTCCGGTGCCAGGTGGCCACCCGCGCGGAACGCCTCGTAGGCCGAGCCGCGGAGCGGGACCTTCACCACCGCGCGGCGGCGGCCCGCCGCGTCCAGGTAGCCGCGCGCCAGCGAGTGGAGCGTGCGGATCTCGGGGCCGCCCATGTCGTCCGCGCGGCCGGCGGGGGCGCCCTGGGCCAGTTCCGCCAGGCGGTGCGCGACCTCCCTGACGTCGACCGGCTGGTCCTTCACCCGGGCGGGCAGCGGCATCACCGGCGACTTCGACAGGCCCTGGAACAGCCGGAACAGCAGGTCGTGGAACTGCGTGGCCCGCAGCACCGTCCAGCCGGTCCCGGAGTCCTCGAACTGCCGCTCCACCGCCAGCTTGGTGCGGTAGTAGGGGAAGGGCACCCGGTCCACGCCGACGATCGAGATGTAGACCAGATGCTCCACCCCGGCCCGCCGCGCCGCCGCGATCAGGTTCCGCGCGGCCTGCTCGTCGCCGCCGCGCGCCGAGGTGGCGCAGTGCACGACGGTGCCCGTGCCGTCCAGGGCGCGGTCCAGCCCGTCGTCGCCCTCGCGCAGGTCGACGTCGTAGGGCGGGGTGTGACGGGTGAGCACCCGTACGTCGTGGCCGCCCGCCCGCAGCCGCGTGACGACATGCCGGCCGAGGGTTCCGGTCCCGCCGGTCACCAGGATCGTGGTCATGCTGCTCAGGTCCCTCCGGACACGGGCGCCCTGGGTGTCGTGCGCGTGGCGCCGTACGGGGTCCAGCTTCGCCGGGGCGGGCGCCGGGCGCATCCGCGCACATGGTGAGGCCCGGCGGCGGGCAAGGGCCGTCGTCACCGCCGCCGGGCCGGTCGTGAAGGGAGCGCGGCGGATCCCTGGTCCGGCCGGCGCTCCGCGGAGGTGGCTCGGACCCTAAGAGGACTAGACCACACCGGTCAATAGGTATGGACCACTCGTCGGAGGCGGGAGGGGCGCCAAGGGGGCGCACGCCCGCGGCAGTTGTGCTTCGCGCGACCCTCGGTTGCCTCGACGTCGCCCGCTGTGACTCACTCCACACACCTCACCCGCGTGGCCGAGTCGGGGCCGTGGCAGACTGGGGCTGTACCAGTAGCAGCGCACTCCGGGGTCGGTGAAAGTCCGAACCGGCGGTTACAGTCCGCGACCCGGTCGCTTCCAGCGGCCGGTTGACCAGGTGAAATTCCTGGACCGACGGTTAAAGTCCGGATGGGAGGCAGTGCGCGGCGGGCGGGCATCCATGCGCGCCGCCGTACCGGTTCGCCCTCAGGGCGAGCCCTGTCCGGCGTCGCCCCTGGTGTCCTCGCTCGTGATCTGTCGTCATCGACAGCCCCGGAGTCCGTGCCCGAAGAGGCAGGAGGACCCGGGAAGTGTTCACCGGAATCGTCGAAGAGCTGGGCGAGGTCACCGCCGTCGAGACCCTCGACGACGCCTGTCGCTTCCGCCTGCGCGGCCCCGTGGTCACCCAGGGCGCGAAACACGGCGACTCCATCGCCGTCAACGGCGTATGCCTCACCGTCGTCGACCACGAAGGCGACGAGTTCACCGCCGACGTCATGGCGGAGACCCTCAAGCGCTCCAGCCTCGGCGCCCTCGCCGTCGGCTCCCGCGTCAACCTCGAGCGGCCCACCGCCGTCGGCGACCGCCTCGGCGGCCACATCGTGCAGGGCCACGTCGACGGCACCGGCGAGATCCTCGACCGCACCCCCTCCGAGCACTGGGAGATCGTCACGATCTCCCTCCCGGCGGACCTCAGCCGCTACGTCGTGGAGAAGGGCTCCATCACCGTCGACGGCATCAGCCTCACCGTCGTCGACGCCGGACGCGACCACTTCACCGTCAGCCTCATCCCCACCACCCTCGCCCTGACCACCCTCGGCATCAAGAAGCCCGGGGACCCGGTCAACCTCGAGGTGGACGTCATCGCCAAGTACGTCGAGCGCATGCTCGGCGACCGCGTCGCCGGTGAGGGGGCCACCCGGTGAACTGGCTCAACTCCGAGGCCTTCACGCTGTTCGGCCAGCACATCAAGTGGGCCGACATGATCGGCAACGTGATCGGTCTCATCGGCCTCGCCCTCGGCTGGCGCCGCTCCCTGTGGACCTGGCCCGCCCAGTTCGTCTCCGGGCTCATCCTCTTCACGGCCTTCGCCACCGCCCACCTCTCCGGCAGCGCCGGCAAGCAGGTCGTCGTCATGCTCGTCGCCGTCTGGGGCTTCCTCCAGTGGAACCGCGGCCGGCGGCAGGCCCAGGACGGCTCCGTCGCCGTACGGTTCGCCACCTGGCGCGAGCGCGGCGTGCTGCTCGCCGGAGCCGCCCTCGGCACCCTCGCCGTCGGCGGCCTCTTCACCGCCTACCCGTCCCTGTCCTGGGACCCCTGGCCGGACGCCTACATCTTCGTCGGCACCGTCGTCGCGATGTACGCCCAGGCCCGCGGCATGGTCGAGTTCTGGTTCGCCTGGCTGCTCGTCGACCTCGTCGGCGTCCCGCTGAACTTCGCCAACGGCTTCGCCTTCTCCGGCTTCGTCTACGTCATCTACGGCGCACTCGTCCTGTGGGGCATGCGCGACTGGTGGCTGCGCTCCCGCGACGCGCGGCCCGCACTGGAAGGAGCGCCGGCATGACCGCCCGCCCGTCACCCGCCACCGCCCCGAACGAGGCGCTGCGCGCCACCCCCTCGATCCCGCCGATCCTCTGCGACGCCGAGGACCTCGACCTCCGGCTCGACCCCGTCGAGCGGGCGATCGCCGACATCGCCGCCGGCCGCCCCGTGGTGGTCGTCGACGACGAGAACCGGGAGAACGAGGGCGACCTGATCGTCGCCGCCGAGAAGGTGACCGAGGAGATCGTCGCCTTCATGATGACCGAGTGCCGCGGCATGATCTGCGCGCCCATGACCGGCGAGGAGCTCGACCGGCTGCGCATCCCGCAGATGGTGGAGCAGAACACCGAGTCCATGCGGACCGCGTTCACCGTCACCGTCGACGGCTCCGCCGCGCACGGCGTCACCACCGGCATCTCCGCCTCCGACCGGGCCACCACCCTCCAGCTGCTGGCCTCCGCCACGGCCACGCCCGACGACCTCGTCCGCCCCGGCCACATCTTCCCGCTGCGCGCCCGCCCCGGCGGCGTGCTCGAGCGCGACGGCCACACCGAGGCCGCCGTCGACCTGGCCCGCCTCGCCGGACTTCGCCCGGCCGGCGCCATCGTGGAGATCGCCGGCGAGGACGGCCGCATGCTGCGGCTGCCCGAACTGGTCCCGTTCGCCCGCAAGCACGGCCTGTCGATCATCTCCATCGAGGACCTGATCGCCTACCGGCGCGGCAGCGAGCCCACCGTCCGCCGAGAGGCCGAGGTCCGGCTGCCCACCGCCCACGGCACCTTCACCGCGTACGGCTTCCGCTCCACCGTCGACGGCGTCGAGCACGTCGCCCTGGTCCACGGCGAGATCGGCGACGGCGCGGACGTCCTCGTCCGGATGCACTCCGAGTGCCTCACCGGCGACGTCTTCGGCTCCCAGCGCTGCGACTGCGGCCCCCAGCTGGACGCCTCCCTGGACCGCATCCAGGCCGAGGGGAGGGGCGTCGTCGTCTATCTGCGCGGCCACGAGGGGCGCGGCATCGGCCTGATGTCCAAGCTGCGCGCCTACGAACTGCAGGAGCGCGGCCGTGACACCCTCGACGCCAACCTGGAGCTCGGCCTGCCCGCCGACGCCCGGGACTACGCGGCCGGCGCGCAGATCCTCGCCGACCTCGGCGTCCGCAGCGTCCGGCTGCTGACCAACAACCCCGACAAGTCCGACGCGCTCACCCGCCACGGCATCGACGTCGTCCGGCGCGAGCCGATGCCCGTCACCGCGAGCGAGCACAACCTCCGCTACCTGCGCACCAAGCGGGACCGGATGGGCCACGACCTGCCCTGGCTGGACACGCCGACCGTGCCCGCCTGCGGCAACCAGTAACAAGAACCACGAGGAGAGACGTGAGCGGCAAGGGTGCACCGGAGCTGACGGTACGCAATGTGGGTGATCTGCGGGTCGCCGTCATCGCGGCACAGTGGCACGAGAAGGTGATGGACGGACTGGTGGACGGCGCCCTGCGCGCCCTGCACGACCTCGGCATCGACGAGCCGACGCTGCTGAGGGTCCCCGGCAGCTGGGAACTGCCCGTCGTCGCCAAGGTCCTGGCCGGCCGGGGCTACGACGCGATCGTCGCCCTCGGCGTCGTCATCCGCGGCGGCACGCCCCACTTCGACTACGTGTGCCAGGGCGTCACCCAGGGGCTCACCCAGGTGTCCGTCGACACCGGCGTCCCCGTCGGCTTCGGCCTCCTCACGTGCGACGACGAACAGCAGGCCCTCGACCGCGCCGGACTGCCCGGCTCCCGCGAGGACAAGGGGCACGAGGCGGTCACCGCGGCCGTCGCCACCGCCGCCTGCCTGCGCTCGGTGTCCGAACCCTGGCGGTGAGCAGTCCCCGTCACCGCGTAGGGTAAGGACCACCATGTCCAAGAAGACGTTCGAGGAGCTCTTCACCGAGCTCCAGCACAAGGCCGCCCACGGGGACCCCGCCACCTCCCGCACCGCCGAGCTGGTGGACAAGGGCGTCCATGCCATCGGCAAGAAGGTCGTCGAAGAGGCCGCCGAGGTCTGGATGGCCGCCGAGTACGAGGGCAAGGAGGCGGCCGCCGAGGAGATCTCGCAGCTGCTGTACCACGTCCAGGTGATGATGGTCGCCCGCGGCATCTCCCTCGACGACGTCTAC
>Ga0164243_10012358_pt1 | contig 12101 bp, 9 predicted proteins | sample OricompcompostOP_FD_108781 | JGI IMG/M metagenome (GOLD analysis project Ga0164243, IMG submission 108781) | Organic Plus compost microbial communities from Emeryville, California, USA - Original compost - Organic plus compost (OP) | ecosystem: Engineered > Solid waste > Mixed feedstock >...
CTGTCGGAGAAGATGCTGAGTTGCCCGGCCTTCTCCTCGATGGTCATCTTCGCGATCAGCGCTTCGATGCGGTCTTCGGCACTCTTGCTGAGCGAGCTGGCGCACGCTGCCCGCTCCGCGAGAGCGAGCAGCGTGAGAGATGACGCACCGAGTAGAAATTTCCGACGGGTAACAGCGGCTGCCATCCAGGCATTATGCCAGCTTCACTCCCTGCGCCGAGAGCGGCAGCACGCGCACCGGTTTGCCATCGATCTGCGCCAGAGCATTGGCCAGCGCCGGCGCGATCACCGGAGTGCCCGGCTCACCCACGCCCGTGGGCTTGTTCTTGGAGGGCACGATGTGCGTTTCGACGGCCGGCATCTCGTTGATGCGCAGGACCGGGTAATCATCGAAGTTGCCCTGCTCGACCCGGCCTTCCTTCAAGGTGACCGCGCCCATCAGCGCCGCCGACAATCCGTAACCGATGCCCGACTCCATCTGCATGGCGACGATGTTTGGATTCACGGCGATACCGCAGTCCACCGCGCACACCACGCTGACCAGCTTCGGGCCGTTCGGAGTCTTCTTCAGCTTCGCCACCTGGCCGACCACGCTGTTGAAGGACTCGTGCAGCGCGAGGCCATAGATCTCGTCCGCCGCGCGCTTCTTCTTCCAGCCGGACTTCTCCGCCACCAGATCGAGCACGGCCAGGTGACGAGGATGTTTCGCCAGCAACCCGCGGCGTAGCTGATAAGGATCCTGCCTGGTCTCGCGAGCGATGTCGTCGAGGAAACATTCGGTAGCGAATGCCGTGTGGGTCGAGCCCACCGAGCGCCACCACAGCACCGGCACCTTCGGCTCCGTGGTATGCAGCTCCACCTGCAGATTCGGAATCTGATACGGCAGATTCTGCGCGCCTTCCACCGAAGTCGCATCGATCTTGCCCTGACCGGCGAACAGCGTGCCGCGCGTGATCGACTGACCGACGATGCGGTGCTGCCAGGCGATGATCTTGCCCTGCGCATCCACGCCGGCCTTCAACCAGTGGACATACATCGGGCGATAGAAACCCGCGCGCATATCATCTTCACGCGTCCACACGAGCTTCACCGGATCCGTCGTGCCCATAGCCTTGGCGATCGCGGCGGTCTCGACGACGTAGTCCGAGAGTGGATTGGCACGACGGCCGAAGCTGCCGCCCGCGTACAACTGGTTGATCTTCACGTCTTTCGGCGGAATGCCCAGCAGCTTGGCCACCGCCATCTGGTCCGCGGTCTGGAACTGCTCGCCATTCCAGATCTCGCACGAGCTCTGGCCGATCTGCACGACGCAGTTCATCGGTTCCATCGCGGCATGCGCCAGATAGGGAAACTCGTACGTCGCCTCGAACGTGCGGGCCGCCGAAGCAAACGCCTGCTCGACATCGCCTTCCTGTTTCGCGATATCACCGGGCTGCCTGCTCAGCTCGCGATACTCCTTCAGCATCTCGTCCGAGCTTTGCTTGAAGGCATTCGACTCGTCCCACTCGATGCTCAACGCATCACGGCCCTTCTTCGCGGACCAGAAATCCGTCGCGACCACGGCCACACCGGCACGCGCCGGCGTTTCGAAGGCGACCACGGCCTTCACGCCCTTGATCTGTTTCGCCTTGCTGGCATCGAAGCTCTTCACCTTGCCGCCAAAGCGCGGCGGATGGGCCACGACTGCGGTGAGCATGCCGGGCAGCTTGAAATCCTGGGTGAAGATGGCCTTGCCGGTCGACTTCGCCCTGCTGTCCACACGCGGTGCGCTCTTGCCGATGCGGTTGTATGCCGACGGATCCTTGGGCTTCACGTCGGTCGGCACCGGCAGCTTCGACGCATCGGCCACCAGCTCACCGAAGCGGGCCGACTTGCCGGACTTGTGCTGAAGAACGCCCGAGGCAATGGTGATCTCGTTCGCCGGCACACCCCAACGATTCGCCGCCGCGGTGACCAGCATGGCACGCGCAGTGGCGCCTGCCTGTTTCAACTGATCGTACGAATTCGCGATCGCGGTGCTGCCGCCCGTGCCCTGGAACGGACCGAACGCGAAATTGTTATAAAGCTTCGCGTCGGCGGGCGCGCCTTCGACCCGGATCTGGTTCCAATCGGCATCCAACTCTTCGGCGACGATGGTCGCCAGGCCCGTGTACGAGCCCTGCCCCATCTCGACGTGCTTGGACAGCACCGTGACCGTGCTGTCCTGATCGATTCGCACGAACGCATTCGGCACGAACGTGCCGGCCTTGCTCACATCCGCTTCGTTGGCACGCACTGCGCCGGTGGGCAGCCACATGGCGACCGTCAATACGGCGCCGCCCTTCAGCACGTCACGACGAGTCGCTTGTATCACCGCATCTTGTTCGACTGCGCTCATGTTCGTCTCCTCAGGTCGTCAACGTGCCAGCGGCGCGCTTGATCGCCGCGCGGATGCGCACATACGTGGCGCAACGACATACATTGCCAGCCATCGCGGCATCGATATCGGCGTCGGTTGGCTTGCTGTTGGTGGCGAGCAGAGCGGTCGCACTCATGATCTGTCCGGACTGGCAGTAACCACACTGCGGCACGTCCTCGGCGATCCACGCGTCCTGCACTGCCTTGCCCACCTTGGATTGACCCACCGCTTCGATCGTCGTGATCTTGCTCGACGCTACCGCCGCCACCGGCAGCACGCAGCTGCGCGTGGCGTTGCCATCGATGTGCACGGTGCATGCTCCGCACAGCGCCTTGCCGCAGCCGAACTTGCTGCCGGTCATGCCCAAGTGATCACGCAATACCCACAGCAACGGGGTGTCGGGCTCGGCGTCGGTCTGGAGTTTCTGGCCGTTGATATCGAGCGTGATCATGGGAGACCTCGGGTTGGCGGTGGCTATCCTTCCGTGCGCCGGATATTACTCCGGCGAGACTGCACGCGGGTTGCACAATCCTGTCGGATTCCGCACAGCGCATCGGCGAAAGTCGAGATTCATCAAGACCTGAACGCGCGGCGCTCTGGCCGATTGCTCCACCGCAGCGATATGCGTAGGCTCGCGCTCCAGTTTACGAATCCAGGGGATCGCATCGTGCCAATGGAAGTCCGCGCCGCCGTCGTGCATGGCCCGAACCAGCCGTTCGTGATCGAGACGCTGCAGCTGGACGATCCGCGCGAAGGCGAAGTCCTGGTGCACATCAAGAGCACCGGCCTGTGTCATTCGGACCTGCACGTGTATGAGGGCAAGCTGCCCTGGGCGTTCCCGGCCTTGCTGGGCCATGAGGCGGCCGGCGTGGTCGTCGCGTGCGGCCCCGGCGTCAGCAAGTTCAAGCCCGGCGACCATGTGATTCCCTTCCTGATTCCTCACTGCGAAAAGTGCGGCTACTGTCATTCCAGCAAGACCAACCTGTGCGTCGAAGCGTTCTCGCGTTTGAAACCCGGCGAGTCGCGCTTCTCGCTGAACGGCAAGCCTGTCACGCAGCTGTGGGGGCTTGGCACGTTCGCGGACTATTCGGTGCTGCCAGTGAACATGCTGGCGAAGGTGCGGGATGACGCGCCGTTCGATCCGATCTGCTACATCGGCTGCGGAGCGACCACCGGCCTCGGCGCCGCGCTGTTTGCAGCCAAGGTCGAAGCGGGCAGCTCGGTCGTGATCTTCGGACTGGGCGGCATCGGACTGAACGTTGTGCAAGGCGCGCGCCTGGCGGGTGCGAAGAAAATCATCGGCGTCGATACAAATCCGGCCAAGGAAGCCATCGCGCGCCAGTTTGGAGCCACCGACTTCGTCAATCCCAAGGCGGTCGAGAAGCTCACCAGTCATTTGATGAAGCTGACCGCCGGCGGCGCCGACTACACCTTCGAATGCATCGGCAATCCGCAAGTCATGCGCCAGGCGTTCGAATGCACCAATCCGGCCTGGGGCACGAGCTATGTGGTCGGAGTCGCTCCGCAGGGCGCGGAGGTCACGTCATATCCGGGGCACTTGATGATGGGCCGTCACTGGACCGGCTGCTATATGGGCGGCGCGCGCCTCACCCGGCTGCCGGAGATCGTCGACTGGTACGTGGACAAGAAGATCGATCTCGACTCGCTGGTGACGCATCGACTCCAGCTCGAGCAGATCAACGAGGGCTTCGAGCTGATGCGCAAGGGCGAATCGATCCGTTCCGTGATCGTGCTCTGACGTTTATTCCAGCCAGGCGCGCGACAGATACAGCTCGTTGGCCCGGGGCGAGTCGTCAGTCCGGAAGATGATCATCTCCGCGACATTGCGTAGATCCAGCACGCGCGTCCTCGGACCGGCGGCAATATCCTGCAGTGGAATGCGAATGACCGCGCGCGTCCGGGGCGGCAGCTCGATACGGCGGCTGAATCGATCGGACGGCTGATTGTTGTGAGTGGCGTCGTGGACTCTGAGCACCAGGCGCAGTGGCAGCGGCGTCGGATTGGTCAGGTCCACGGCCAGCGTCGAATAGCGGCTCCAGTCGGGCAGCAACTCGATGAAGTTCAGTCCGGGATAAGGACCGTCGAGCAACTGCACATGCATCGACTCTTCGCCGGCTTTGCTGGCCCAAGGCTCGGGCAGCTTTGCCGGCGAGAACTCGGCCGACTGCTGCAGGATGAAGTAGCGGTCGTAGCGCTCGGTGAAGTCCGCCACCACCGGGAAGCGCGCCTCTCTCTGCTGATACTTGATGGCCGCGCGAGTCACCGGCGCGGCGGCGACGATCAACGCCACGACTCCGATCGTAGCGGCGGCTAGTCGAACGCTGACGGAATGCGCCGACGCGCGTACTCGCGAATCGAACGCCGCGAAAATCCCCAGTAGCGCGACGGCCCCGATAACGTCGTGGATCGCGTCTTCCAGACTGGCGTCGCGACCCACCGGAATCTGCAGCAACTCCGTCAAGATGCCGAGCACCAGCGCGGCCGACAGCGCCAGCGCGTACTGTCCGGCCAGTCCGACCGACGCGAAGCGCGGATGGCCGCGCACGATGAGCAACGTCAACAGGGCAACGCTGCCAAAAATGGGCGCGTGCGCCGAGTTGTGCAACGTCCTGATCCAGCGCGTGTCGCCGGGGACTGGCGCGAACACCACGGCCGCCAGCAAAATCGCGATCCCCAGCAGCGCGACCCAGTAAGCGCGCTTCACCGGAGCAGTCCGAAATCGTGACCGATCAAACCAGCCCGCCCCCCGTCGTGCCTCGTCACGCAGCCAGCATCCTTCTGCTGCGCGAACAGCAGGGCGCGATCGAAGTCCTGTTGACGCGTCGACACGAGAACCTCGCGTTCATGGGCGGCATGTGGGTGTTCCCGGGCGGCACGCTGTGCCCCGCCGACACATCGGCGCAGTCGCTCGCATTGATACCGGAGATTGCGCGCGTCGGCTGCCATCGGCTGCGCGACCTGCAAGGCAACGCGTTGCCAGCCACTACGCGCTTGGGGCTGGCCATCGCGGCCGCTCGCGAGACGTTCGAGGAAACGGGCGTGCTGCTGGCGACGACTGCGGAAGGACACCATTGTGGAAGGGAGCGACTGGCGCGACTGCATGACCGACAGCGCGCAATCGTCTCACAACCCGAGCTGTTTGCCACCTCGCTGCAGGAGGAACGCCTGCACCTGGACCTGCGCCGCCTGATCTACTGGTCGCACTGGATCACTCCATCGCTGGTGCCGAAGCGATTCGACACCCACTTCTTCCTCGCCAGCCTGCCGCCGGAACAGAGCGCGACGGTGGATAGCATCGAAGCGACCGAGATGTGCTGGATGACGCCGGCGTCACTCATCGCAGCTGCGCATGACGGGACGATGAAGGTTTCGCGGCCGACGCTTTACAACCTGATGGAGCTTGACGCCAGTGTGCGACAGCACGTTTCGCTGAATGCAATCCTCGCTGCTGAAGCGCAGCGGGACGTCGTGCCAGTGTTGCCCAAGATACGCAAAGCCGAAGGTATGATCGTCATGCCGTGGGACTCGGAATATCAAACGTCGAGCGGCGAAGGCGTGCCATCGAACGTTACCTATCCGCAACGTTTGCGCGCGCTGCCATCGCGCACCAGCGAGCGTTGACACAACAAAATATATGAATGCATGTCCCTTGGCGCCAGACTAGAGTCCTTGGCACGGAGCGCATGACAACGATCGCTTGCGATCGAGCTCGAGGTCAGGGAAGCTCACCAGGAGGTTTGCAGGATGTCTCGACGGCAACGGCTCCATGTTGCGGGCGGTACGTACTACGTCGTTCAACAGGGCAACACGCATCATCCGATCTTTTCTCAACCCGAAGACTACGCGCTCTTCGAACGCCTGCTCGCGACCGGCCTGCGTCGCACCAACGCGCGCGTGCACGGCTATTGCTGGACGCCGCAAGCCATTCATCTGATCCTGCAGATCGACGAGATCTCGGTGGGCCGCATCATGCAAGGCCTCACCAGTCGTTATGCGCGCAGCATGCATCGTCGCATCGGCGAGTCCGGTCACTTCTTCCGGCAGCGTTACAAAGCGGTATTGATCGATCCGAAACATTACCTGCTCAAGCTGCTGCACTATCTGCACTACATTCCGGTATTGGGCGGGCTGGCGGAGCATCCCGGCGCGGCTGAACACACCAGCCATGGCACGTATCTGCGCCAGTCCGCCACCCCATGGCTGACCACGCGCAGCGCCTTGCGACTGCTGGAGCTCAAGGACGGCGGCACCGAGTACGAAACGTTCATGGCGCGTTGCCCCGAGCCCGAAGACGTCGTGCAGTTCGAGCGCGTCGGCTCGAACGATCTGCGCGTCATCGGCAGCACCGAGTTCCTGGAGAACCTGCCTCGCAACTCGCGCACCTATCGCAGCAAGGCGTCGCTCGATCAGATCATTCATACCGTGACTTGTCGCATGGGTGTGGAACGCGATCTGGTGCTGTCGAATTCACGCCAGCGCGAGTTCACTCTGGTGCGTGCATTGATCGCGTGGTACGCGACGGAGCGTGGTGTAGCGACATTGAGTGAAGTGGCGCGCTGCCTGCGTCGCGATCCGTCGACACTGTCGATGGCGATCAGTCGCTATCGCACGCGCCGGCCGGAGCTGTTCAAGATCACGGCCATGCACGACATTTCACCGCTGGTGCCCATCGGCGGCAGCGCGAAGATTCACTATTGGGATGGCGCCGCCGAAGCCCGTGACGGCGACGACGAGGACCGGCAGGCAGTGTAAGCAGCAGGGAGTCGGGGCCGGAGAAGATAGGGGGCGTTGCTGAGCTCGGCAGCGCCCCGGCGGCTATGACCAGGCCCCGCGCGATCGCTGCGGCCGCCAGCAAGGCGCCGCTCTCAACAATGGCAAGCGCCAGCCGCAATCGTCACTGCGCGAACCCCTGGGCGATCGGCCCTGAACGCTGCAAAGCCTCGCGCAGGGTTTGCAGTGACTGACAGCGTCCCGCCGATGCGCTCTGAGCCCGACCATGGCATCCCTCCTGGTCGGAACATGCCATAGCCCTTCCTTCCGCGGCGGGCGCCGCGTCTATTTCCTCGATAGTCGAAGGAATCGCGGCAGTGACAGGCGTTGCGCTTTTTGCTTCGCGCGCAACGCTCCGTGAGTGCCCCACTGAGGGGTGTTACTTAATACGAAACGGCAGAAACATCTCTATCCGATCGGCTGCGGAAGAAAATATTTGCTCGACCGCTCCCAGGTATATTGACGTCCGATCGCAAACATTGCAGCGTTGGCAACGCAGGACGACTGTTGCTTCATCGAGGGAAAGATCATGACGGAACTGAAAGAAGAAACGGAGATCGAGCTGCTCGATCTCGGCGATGCGACCATCGAAACCCGGCAATTCGGCTTGTACCCGATGGTTTACGATTCGATATTTCTGCTGGGGGAAAGAGTACCTTGAAGGGCCGTCCCTCAAGGACAATCATTCAGCAATGAAGTGAGATCGATGGCCGGGCCTCGCCTCGCGAGCCCGGCCAGACAAGAAACGGCGAGAGCGGGTGGGACGATTTCTGGCAGTCTGGCCATGCACACTGAAAAAGCGTACTGGCTGCCGTCGCACGTGCGGGCGTGCTCGACAGCAACGGGCACCGTGTTACTGGACCTGCGGCGCAATCGCTATTTTGGAGTCGGGCGCAAGGAAACGATCGCGCTACGCGCACTCGCCGGGAACTGGCAGAGCCTCGCGGCTGCGCCCGCCAGTTTCGCCAGCGATGCCGAGCCCCTGCCCGTCGAGGATGCGGTAAGGATCGCGGACCAGCTGGTCCAGGCCGGCCTGCTCAGTAACAGCGCCCCGGAGCCCGCCGCATTCACGCCCACCCAAGTGGACCTCGACAGTCTGCTCACCAGTGTCGGCCATGAAGTCGACCGGAAATCGTCGATCCGCTGGCGGCATCTCATGAGCTTTCTGCGCGCATGTACCTGGGCCCGCCAGTCAGTGCGCTCCCGCACGCTTTTTCTGGTCGCCGAGGACATCGGCAAACAGAAGAACGTCGCCGGCGCGCCGTTCGACAACGAGCGCGCCATCGAGCTGGTCGGCATCTTTCGCCGGCTGCGCCCGCACACTTTTGCGGCCCGCGATCAATGTTTGTTCCATGCATTGGCGCTGGTCCGGTTCCTGTCTCATTACGACGTGTACCCGACGTGGGTGATCGGCGTGCGCACCAAGCCATGGGCGGCACACAGCTGGGTACAGCAAGGAACACTGCTCCTCGACGCCAATCCCGAACAGGTCTGCGAGTACACCCCCATTCTGGCGATCTGAACCGCGCGAAGGAGCGTGGCGATGTTTCGATATCTGGGGATGGTGTGGGACGAGACGAATCCACGACAACAGGAAACAGCGCAACTGATCGCCGGGCGGTTGCGCCAGAGCTCCGCTGCCTGGCGTGAAGAGTTTTCGGCGCCAGGCATGCAGGTGCTTTGCGCCGGCGTGCGCGACGCCGCGCTCCAACTGCATCCGGTAGGCGACCACGGCGGCATCGTCATAGGCTCGCTGCTGGCTCGCAGCCGTGACCTGTTTTCTCCCGCACCGGATCGAGGGTTTCATTTCGGCGCTACGCAGAGTCATGAGTTTGTGCGCAGTCGCGGCCGCTGGCTGATCGATCATGCCTGGGGCGACTATGTCGCGTTCGGCCACGACCCCAATGGATCCAAGTGGGTACTGAAGGATCCGACAGGCTCGCTGCCTTGTCTGCGCACCGAGTTTCGCGGCGTGAGCATCTTCTTCTCACGCATTGGCGACTGCCTGGATCTGCATCTGCTGCGCTTCACTGCCAACGAAACGTTCCTTCGTTCGCACATGATGACGGGCAGCAGCTTCCTGGACACATCGTCGCTCAACGAAGCGGCGCCGGTCCGGCGAGGCGAATGCGTCGAGTTTCGACGCGACAGCGCAGGCTGGCAGAGCACCAGCCAAATGTACTGGACACCGTTCTCTTACACCGGCGCCCGGGATCTCATCGAGGATCCGCAAACCGCCGCGCAGGCCATGCACAGCGTGATCAAATCCGCTACCGCCAGCCTGGCAGGGATGCATCGCTCCGTGTTGTTGAGACTGTCGGGCGGCCTGGACTCATCCATCGTCGCGGGCTGCCTCAAGGGCACCACCGAACGATTCACCGCTTACACCTACTTCAGTCCGATCGGCCGTTCCGACGAGCGGCCCTGGGCGCGGCTCGCTGCCGCGCATGCCGGCTGTGAGCACATCGAATATCCATTGCACGCTCTCGATCTGGATCTGACGCTGGGACTGCGCATGCCGCCCTCGGCCGAACCCTCGCCGCTGCTGGGCTTCATCCAGCGCCACAGCATCGAGCGGGAGTTGATCGAGCGCACGCAGGCCACCGCAATCTTCAGCGGTGACGGCGGCGATTCCGGGTTTTGCAGCGACTCGCTGGCGTATGCGGTTCCGGAGTTCCTGCGCCAACATGGCATCACTCCCCGGCTGTTCCGCCTGGCCTCGCAAGTCGCGCTGCTCACCGAAAAATCGAGCTGGGCGGTGTTGAGCACGGCGGTCCGCCGGGTGCTGACCAACCACAACACCGGCACCCCGCGCGATCGCATCCTCGCCGCCAGTCAGCTGGTCAGCCCCGATATCAAGCAAGCCTTCGACGGCCACCACAGGGTCACGCATCCCTGGTTTCGAGATCAGCGCCGCGTGCCCTGGGACAAGATCAGGCGGATCGGCACGCTGCTGATGACGCCGGACTACTACACCATCGCCGCGCCTGTCGATGCGCCGGTGCCGGAAGTCGTCTCGCCGCTGTATTCGCAGCCGGTGATCGAGTTGCTGCTGCGGATTCCGATTCACACGCATTTCCATCGCGGGCGCGATCGGGGCCTGGCGCGGGTGGCGTTCGTGGCGGAAACGCCGGAGCCGATCCTCCGGCGCCTGTGGAAGGATCGCGCGCCGGGCTTCCATGATCAGCTGCTCGAACGCGAGCGTCCGTTCCTGAAAGAAACATTGCTGGATGGCGTACTCGCGCGCAATGGTCTGCTGGATCGGCGGCTGCTCGAGGAAGTGTTGTCCGCCGGCCCGACCAAGAGCACGGTGTACCCGGGCGAAATCTTCCGTCACCTCGACTCGGAGCTGTGGGCGCGGCACTGGCTCGGCGGCTCGCCACTCCAGCCCAGCTGAAATCAGAACCCCTTGGAGAGCCGTAGATAACTGAAGCGGCCGACGAGATCGCCCTGCGTGGAATCGAAACCGGATGCAAAGCCGATCTCGGAGAATGGCGGCAGCTCGTCGGTCAGGTTCTTCACGCCGAGTTGCAGCTTCAGGTCGGCGCACACCGGACTCGGACCGAGCACTTCGTCCAGTGCGATACTCGCCTGGACATCCACGAGTGTGCGCGCAGGCAGGCGGCGACCCGTGGGCCCGGTTGCGTTCGCGTCCATGTAGCCGGGCAGCCAATCCAGCGTCGTCGACAGACCGAAGCCGTCGCGTTTCCAGCCGATGCTGCCGACCACGCGCCAACGCGGGATGGAGCCGGCGGGATTGGCGATGCCGACGCGATCGACCGCTGGCGTCTTCGGCACGTCCACGGCCGTGAACTCGTTGACCCACGTGGCGGACAGACGCGTCGTAACGTCTCCCCAACCCGTGCTGCGTTCGTACTTGGCCTGCACGTCGATGCCGCTCGTGGTCAGCCGGCCGAAGTTCATTCGGGACACATCCAGCTGCAGCAGCTTGCCGGGAATGCCCGCGGCGATATCAGCCTCGCTCGGCACATCACGCACGATGCGGTCGCGGAATGCCTCCTCATTGGACAGCAGCGAAGTGAAGTGGACGAACGTGACACGATGATCGGTATTGATCCTCCAGTAATTCGTCAGCAGCTGCAGCCCGGGCAGCGCACTCGGCGTGAGCACAAACCCCGTCGTCATCGAGTCGGCTTCGATCGGCCGGAGATTCGGATTGCCGCCGGCGACGAACGTCACCGTGCTCAAGGCGTCATTGCGCGCCGGATCAGCCACGCCGGAGTTCGTTACCGTGGTGCGCGGCGCATGCAGCTCGAACAGCGACGGCGGCCGGAAGCTGGTGCTATACGAACCGCGCAACAAAATGTCCAGGGTCGGCTGCCACATCAAGCCGATTTGTGGATTCAGCGAGCTGCCGAAGTCGCTGTAATGGTCGAGCCGCGCGGCCATTGTCATCGACAGGACATCCCGATCGTTCGCTGCGGTAGACCCGAGCAGCGGGATGCGCAGTTCGGTGAACGCGGCGCGCATGTCACGACCATCGTTGACGGGCAGCGCCCGGTCGTCATAGATCATCGTTTCATCGCGCCACTCGCCCCCGACCACGGCTCGAATCGGACCGGCAGGCAAGTCGAACAAGTCGCCGTGCACGAACGCAGAAAGCTGCCGGCCGCGCGAGAAATGGCGGTCATGGTCTCGCTCGATGAGCGAGTCCAGCAACTCCTTGCTGCCGGCGGGCCCATCGACAAAGGGATTCAATGCGCGCGCTGGGTCCGTTTGCGCGAGCGCCTCGCTGATGCGCTCGGCACTGACCTCGATGGTGCTGCGAGCATCACCACTCTCGGTGCTGGCCAGCGCTGCAACCTCCCACTGCCATGCGGAGCTCAGCGAGCCTCGCAGCCCGAACGCGCCGCGCAGCCAGTTCATATCGTGCTCGAAGCGACGCGGCTCGA
>Ga0164243_10012360_pt1 | contig 12100 bp, 11 predicted proteins | sample OricompcompostOP_FD_108781 | JGI IMG/M metagenome (GOLD analysis project Ga0164243, IMG submission 108781) | Organic Plus compost microbial communities from Emeryville, California, USA - Original compost - Organic plus compost (OP) | ecosystem: Engineered > Solid waste > Mixed feedstock >...
CCGCTGCCGGGCTTCGCCTCCGAGACCTTCAGGCATTGGTTCAAGGCGCGGCGCGACGGCAAAAAAACGGACGGCGTGAACGCGGGCAGGCGCGTGCTGCTGTGGCCGGACACCTTCAACAATCATTTCTACCCCGACACCGCCCGCGCCGCGGTGGCGGTGCTGGAAGCGGCGGGTTTTTCCGTCTCCGTGCCGCGCGCCACGCTGTGTTGCGGGCGTCCGCTGTACGAATTCGGCATGCTCGATCTGGCGCGCAAACGCCTGCTGCGCATTCTGCGCGAACTCGACCAACCGCTGCGCGAGGGCGTGCCGATCGTGATGCTGGAACCGGCCTGCGCCTCGGTGTTCACCATGGAATGCGCCGACCTGCTGCCGTTCCAGGAGCAGGGCAAACGGCTGGGGCGGCAGACCTTCCTGCTCGGCGAATTCCTGCAACGCTACGCGCCGGAGTTCGCGCCGCGCCCGCAACAGCGCCTGTTGCTGCACGGCCACTGCCACCACCGCGCGCACAACGAACTGCGCGATGAGGTGGGTGTGCTGCAACGGGTCGGGGCGCAGGTCGAGGTGCTCGATTCCGGCTGTTGCGGCATGGCCGGTTCCTTCGGTTTCGAGAAAAGCAAATACGCGGTATCGCAGCAGGTGGGGGAGCGTGTCCTGTTCCCGGCGGTGCGGGGCGCCAACGCCGATACGCTGATCGTCGCCGACGGCTTCAGCTGCCGCGAACAGATCCGCCACGGCACCGGGCGCGAAGCCGTGCATCTGGCCGAGGTGTTGCAAGCCGGGCTCGGCCGCTGACGGCGCCGTGTTCATGCGCCGCCGCGCCACGGATCAGGTGTTAGAACCCCGCTTAATGCCAGGGCGCGGGCACCGGCGAACGGCTCAGATAATCCGCCAGCGCCAGGCCGATCAGGATCGCCAGCCAGATGAAACCGGTGACCGCGGTCAGCCAGGTCAGGCGCCGGGCCGCGGTTTCGTGCATGAAGGACGCCATCACCAGATATGTCATCAACCCCGACACCGCCAGATTGATCGTGACGTTGAACGGCCCCAGCGGCAGCAGCGCGCTGCCGACGCTGATCGCCAGCAGAATCAGCAGCGCGGCCAGCAGGGTGAAGTAATGGCGCAGCGGTTTCACCGCGTCCGCGTGCTCGGTAGTCATCCGGCGCGTCCTATCAAATAGATCAGCGGAAACACGAACAGCCACACGATGTCGACCAGATGCCAGTAGAGCGCGGTCAGCTCCACCGTGGTGTGGCGGCGCGGGCCGAACGCGCCGCGCGCGACGCGCACGGTCAGGATCAGGATCAGCGTCGCGCCGATCAGCACGTGCAGCGAATGGAAGCCGGTGATGGCGTAATACAGGCAGAAAAACAATTCCACCGCGCGCGCCTGCGGTCCCTCCTGATGAAAATTGAGGCCGGGAATCAGCCGCTCGGTATATTCCCGGTAATACTCGAAACCGTGCAGCACCAGAAACGCGAAACCGAGCGCGGCGGTGCTGCCCAGCAGCGCGGTGGCGGCGCGGCGGCGGTCCAGTTGCAGCGCGCGCAGGCCGAGCATGACCAGCGTGCTGCTGGTCAGCAGCACCACGGTTTCGATGGTGCCCAGCACCAGGTCGGTGTGGCGGCTGGCGACGGCGAAACCCTGCGGATACAGCACCCGGCAGATGGTGTAGCTGGCGAACAGCACGCCGAAGAACAGGATTTCCGTGGCCAGGAACACCCACATGCCGAAGGCGGCGGCCTCGCGCTGCTGGCTGGCGTCGTCGAAATGTTCCTCGATGCCGTCATGGCCGTGGTCGGCCGCGACCGTTGCCGCGTCGCTCATGGCGCAGTCTCGTCGTAGGCGTAGGCTTCGCGCACGGTGGGCCGGCGCGTGAAGTTCTCCAAAGGCGGCGGCGAACTGGTCTGCCATTCCAGCCCGCGCGCGTTCCAGGGATTGTCGCCGGCGCGCGCGCCGTAGCGCAGCGACCACAACAGATACGCGATCGGCAGCAGATACGCCACCGCCAGGATCGACGCGCCCGCCGACGACAGGATGTTGAGAAGCTGATATTCCGGCAGATAACTGTGATAGCGGCGCGGCATGCCGAGATAACCGAGCATGTATTGCGGGAAAAACGTCAGGTTGAAACCGAAGAACATCAAAATCGCGGCGAAACGCGCCCAGCCTTCCGAATACAGCCGGCCGGTGATTTTCGGCCACCAGTAATGGATGCCGCCGAGATACGCCATCACCGAACCGCCGACCATCACGTAATGGAAATGCGCGATCACGAAATAGGTATCGTGCAGCGGCACATCCAGCGCCGGCGCGGCCAGGATCAGCCCGGTCATGCCGCCGAACATGAACAGGCCGATGAACCCCAGCGCGTACAGCATCGGCGCGTCGAAACTGATATCGCCCTTGTGCAGCGTCGCGGTCCAGTTGAACACCTTGATCGCCGACGGCACCGCCACGCAGAAACTGAGCAGCGAAAAGATGATGCCGGCGTACAGCGACTGGCCGGACACGAACATGTGGTGTCCCCACACCAGGAAACCGACCGCGCCGATGCCGAGCATCGAGTAGGTCATGAAGGTGTAGCCGAACACGCGGCGGCGGGCGAAACAGGCGACGATCTCGCTGATCACGCCCATCGCCGGCAGAATCATGATGTACACCGCCGGGTGCGAATAGAACCAGAACAAATGCTGGAACAGCAGCGGATCGCCGCCCAGGGCCGGGTCGAAGATGCCGACGCCGGCGCCGCGCTCCAGGCCGATCAGCGCCAGCGTCATCGCCAGCACCGGCGTCGCCAGCACCATCACCAGGCTGACGGTGTACATCGCCCACACGAACAGCGGCAGGCGGAACCAGGTCAGGCCCGGCATGCGCATGGTGTGCGTGGTCACGATGAAATTGAGGCCGGTGAAAATCGTCGAGAAGCCGGCCACGAACACGCCGATCACCACCAGGTACACATTGCTGTTGGCGAACATGGTCGAGAACGGCGTGTAGAAGGTCCAGCCGGTGTCGACGCCGCCGGCCAGCAGCGCCGCGATGGTGAACAGGCCGCCCAGCATATACAGATACCAGCTGGCGAGATTGATGCGCGGAAACGCCAGATCGCGCGCGCCGATCATCAGCGGCAGCAGGAAATTGCCGAGCGTGACCGGAATCGACGGCAGCAGGAAAAACCACACCATCACCACGCCGTGGAAGGTGAACGATTTGTTGTAGGTGGCGGCGCTCAGCAGCGTGCCGGTCGGTTCGATCAGATTGAGCCGCACCAGCGTGGCGGCGGCGCCGCCGAGAAAGAAGAAAAACGTGATGCCGAGCGTGTACAGGATGGCGATGCGCTTGTGATCGCGCGTGGTCAGCCAGGCGATCAGGCTGTCGTCGCGGGCGAGGAAATTGGGCGCGGGCAGCGCGGCGGTGTCGATGGCGCTCATGGCGATGCTCCTAAGTCCTGCTCAGGCGTGGCGAGGGATTTCAGATAGGCGACCAGGGCCAGCACCTCGTCCTCGTCGAGCTGGCCGGCGAAGGACGGCATGATCGGCGCGAAGCCGGCGACGATCTGCAAATTGGGCAGCATGATCGAATCGCGCAGGTAGCGTTCGTCGGCGATGACGGTGCTGCCGTCGGACAGATGCACCGCCCGCCCGAACAGGCCGTGCAATTCGGGCGCGTGCACGGCGGCGTTGGTGCCGTGGCAGCCGCTGCAACCGCGGCTGCGGAACAGCGCCGCGCCGGTCTGCGCCAGCGTCGACGGCGTGCCCTGGCGACGCAGCCAGTGCGCGTAATCGGCCGGCGCCATCACCACCACCGAGCCGATCATCTGCGCGTGATCGAGGCCGCAGTATTGCGTGCAGAACAGCGGAAAGGTGCCGGCGCGGGTGGCGGTGAACCAGAGCTGGGTGTAGCGCCCGGGCAGCACATCCTGTTTCACCCGGAACGCGGGCACGTAGAAACTGTGGATCACATCCTGCGAGGTCATGATCAGCCGCATCGGTTTGCCCAGCGGCACGTGCAGCGTATTGATTTCGCGCTGTCCGCCCGGATGCTGGGTTTTCCACATCCATTGCTTGGCGACGATGTAGATCGTCTGCGCGTCGCGCGGCGGCGTGTGCAGTTCGGTGAACAGGAACAGGCTCCAGAGAAACAGCGCGATGAACAGCGCGAAGGAAACGAAGGTCCAGCTCAGTTCGATGGTGAGGGTGCGACCGCTGCCGCCGGCGCGGCTGGCGTTGCTGCCGCGCCGGTAGCGCACCGCCAGGAACACGATGGTGGCGAACACGCCGAGCGCCACCACCGCGCACAACGCCACCGCGAACCAGAACAACGCGTCGAGGCGCGGCGCCACGCTCGACGCCACCGGCGGCATCAGATGCAGGCCGTTCATGGCCGCCACCACGGGCCGCCGCGCCGCAGCAGCATGATGCCGGCGCCGAGCGCAAAGGCGGCGCCGAGGCAGAGCATCGTCAACACGCGTTCGATCAGCGGGCTGTAGCGTCCGGCCGCCGCGTCGTAATGGCTGCACAGCAGCAGCAAACGATCGACGGCGTTGCCGATGCTGCCCTGCGATGCCGATACCAGCGCCAGCCGCAGGGTTCGCGCCGGAAACTGCACGCCGAACAGGTATTGCGCGACCTGTCCGCGCGGCGTCAGCAGCACGATGCCGGCCGGATGCCGGTATTGGCCGCTGCCGGCATCGAGGGCGTAGCGGAAGCCGATCGCATCGCTCAGCGCCGCGCTCGCGCTGGCATCGCCGGTGAGATAAATCCAGGCCGGCACCCGCGCGTCGGGAAATTGATGCGCGTCGCGGCGTTGCACACCGCGCGCGAGCGCGCTGTTGTCGTGTGGATCGATGCTGAACAGCACCACGTTGAAATCGCGGCCGGGCTCGAGGCCCGAGCGCGCCACCGCCTGCGCCACGCCCGCGCGCACCGCGCCGCACAGGCCGGGGCACTGGTAATAACCGGCGACCAGCAGCGTCGGCCGCGCGCGCAGCAATTCATCGAGGGTCACGGTCTCGCCGCGCGCCGTGTGAAACGGCAGTTGCAGGGGCACGGTGGCACCGAGTTTCTGCTCGAAGTCGACAGCGGCCGCGGTGTTTTTGCCGATCGGCACCAGCCGCGTTTCGCCCGCGAACGTCAGCGCCGATAACAGCAGCGCGATCAGGCCGATGGCGCGCGCGCTGCCGGACACACCCGCGCACGGATGACGAGAAGCGCAGCGCCGCGCGCTCATGGCGTTGCCCCCGCCGGCGATGCGGGCGTTGCTTCATTGGCGTGTTGTTGCGCGTAGATCGCCATGGCGCGGTCGATCGGAATGCGCGCGAAGGCGCGATCGGCGTCGAGCCAATGCCAGCCCGACAGCAAGGCGTGTTTCTGGACGTCGAAGGCGGCGCGATCGGTGGCGGGCCGCACCTCCAGCCGCGGCGGCGGCGGCACTGTTCCCGGCCGCGCCACGATCAGCGCATGTTGCGGCGCGATGCTGCGCAGCGTGAAGTGCAGCGCGAAGCCGGCGCCGACCAGCAGCACTATCAGTATCGCGGCGATGCGAACCACGCGGCGCTCGGCGACGCCCGAGGGTTCGTGCCCGTAGGGTGGTTCGTCGGCGTCAGTCACGATCGTGCTCCCGATGGCGTTGCGCGGCCGGCGCGGACGCGAAGGCGGGCAACAGCGGTTGCCGTTGCGCGCCGTCGTCGGCAAGCGCCGCGGCGGATGGGGAGGGCGCATCGGCGCGTGCGCCGACCGAACCGCCGCCTGCGCCCGGATAACGCAGGAATACACACAGCCACAAGGCGCCGACACCGAGCGTTGCCAGCAGATCGGTCCAGCGCAGGGCGAATCCCTGCGGCCGCAAACCCGGCACCACCAGCCAGAACGCGTTGAGCAGGCCCGCCGCCAGCAGCACCGCCGCGATCCGGCGCAGCGTCGGCGCATCGCGTTTGGCGCGCCGCGACAACAGCATCGCGAACGGCACCGCGAACTGGAACGCGATCAGCAGCCACGCCAGATAACGCCAGCTGGTCAGCGTGCGCGGGACATACCAGGAAATTTCCGCGGGCAGATCGCCGGCCCAGATCGTCAGGTAATCCATGAACGCGAGATAGGCCCAGGCCAACACCGACAGCAGCAGCACATTGCCCAGGTCGTGGCGCCGGCGCGGTGTCAACGCATCGGCCGCGGGCGGCGCGCAGGCCACGGCCAGCGCCGTCGCCGACAGCAGCCAGGCGGTCGCCACCAGCAGGCCGAAGGTGGTGGAATGCCAGTGCGGCAGCAGCGACATCGCCCAGTCGGTGGCCGCCAGCAGGCTGGTCAGCGCGAACACGATCAGGCCGATGGCGGCGGCGGGGATCGTGTTGCGGCGCGCGGCGACCATCAGCAGCAGATTCCACAGCGCGAAATACAGCAGCGTGCGCACGATGAAAAACACCGGGTTGAGATACCAGCGCTGCGCGCGCAGCATGTCATCGTGGGTCGACGCGCCGGCTTCGGCCCAGGGATACAACGCGCGCATGCCGAACAACAGCGGCAATGCCAGCAGCGTCAGCAGGGGCAGCACCCGCGCCGCCGCCGACAGCGCCGGGCGCAGATCGAATCCCCAGGCGCCGCCGGTCAACGTATGAATCATCAACAGCGCCAGGCTGCCGACCGACAACCCGGTGAAGAACAGGAACGCGAACAGATAGGACAGCAGCATCTGGCGCGGTTCGGCCCAGCCGATCCAGGCGCCGATCAGCAGCGCCGGCACGCCACAACTCAAAGCGATCCACGACGCGCGGGAACGGTTCATGGCGCGCACCTCGCCGCTGTGGCGTTCGGCACGAACCCGCGCCGTGGCCGCGAAGGCCGGGCAGTTTTACCGCGCCCGTTCCGTTCATCAGTAAAAAACGCGAAAGGAAAAATTCGCACGGCTGTTGTGCCGAGGTCGAACGCCGCCCGGCGGTCGGTGCAATCGTCACTGATTTTTCGCATCAACATTGCCGGCCATCGTCCATCCGGGAGATGAAGAAAAAAACGCAGCGCTATTGCGCCGGCGATGAACGCCGCCCGGCGGGCGCGGCAATCCAAGTTGGTTGCTTGCAGGGCCGTCGACTCGCTGAACCCGTGCAGGGCGCGTACGAAAAACCGTGCGGTCGACACCGATCGGCCGAGGTAACCCGAATCGATTTTTCCCGGGAATAACTCCCTCGCGTGGCGCCGTTGGCGCCCGCCGTGTGTCGCAAACACGGATGGCCACAGGCCATGCGCCGGGCATGACATGAACCTCTTCCTCGACCGCGTCGATAATTTCCGCAGCAAACGCGCCTCACCGTTCGCCGCGATGAACGGCAACACCGGAGCCCGGCGCTGTGATACGGCCGCGAACAGGATTCCCGGCCCGCGCGTCACGGCGCACCGCCTTGCAAATGCGCGCGATCGTCCGCGCTCAATGCCGCCGCCGGCGCGTATTGGCTCAATTGCAGGGCGCGGATATAGGCGACGATGGCCCAGCGGTCGGCCGGACTGATGCGGTCGGCGTACGGATACATGGCGCCGTAACCCTCGCTGATGACCTGATAGAAATGGCTGTCCGCGGCCCGGCGCAGACGTTCGCTGTGATAACTGGGCGGCGCCGGAAAACCGCGCCGCACCACCAGCCCGTCGCCGTCGCCGACCACGCTGTGGCAGGGCGCGCAGTAAATCGTGTAGCGCTCGCGCCCGCGCGCCAGCAACTGTGGATCAATCGGCAGCGGATTGGCGTAAACCGGCGTCGACGCGGCGCCGGTTTGCGCCAGCGGCCGGCCGTTTGCGTCGACGCCCAGCGCCGGTCCCGGCGGCGGCAGCGGCGCCACCGCGCCGTTGCGGCCGCTGCTGGAGCCGGCCGGCGTGCCGTCGGCGTGCACCACCGTGCCGGGCACCTGCGGCCGCGCGGAATTGCCGTCTGCGAACAATGCACTCGGCGCCAGCGGCAGATATTTCGGTTGCTCGTACATGTCGTGCACGCCGCGTTCGCAGCCCGCCAGCGCGCCCAGCGCGCAGGCCAGCAGCGCGCGCCGGATCACGCCGGCACCTCGCTGATGGCGCGCGGCGCCAGCGTCTCCAGCAGCTCGCGCGCGCGCGGCGCGTCGAAGTTCGCGCCGCCGGCGCGCAGCAACAGAAAAAAACCGTCGCTGCTGACGCGCTCGAAGGCCGGCACCGCGAACAGCGGATGGTGCACGCGCGGCAGGCCGTTGCCGATCAGCATCGCCACCACGCCGAACAACGCTGACCACAACACCGTCATCTCGATCGCCGGCGGCAGGAATGCCTGCCAGCTGCCCAGCGGCCGGCCGCCGACGTTGATCGGATAATTGAATACGGCCGCGTACCACTCCAGCGCGAACGTGCCGACACCGCCGAACAGGGCGCCGAGCAGCATCGCCGGCGGAATCGGATCGCGCGCTTTTTTCTGCTCCAGGGTTTCGGCCAATTCCTCGACGGGGAAGGGCGCATACGCCTCCAGCGCGCAGTGCACCAGCGCGCCGTCGGCGATCGCGGCGCGGGCGCGGCGGGCGGCGTCGAGCAGCCGGTCGGCGCCATCGAATTCGGCCAGCAGACCGTACAGCGGCGCGTCGCTCATGCGGCCTCCTCCACCGCGCGCGCGGCCGGTGTCAGCCGGCGCAGTTCGAACATCGGCAACACCGGCGCCAGCCGCACGAACAGCAGGAACAACAGCGAAAACAGCCCGATGGAGCCGAACAAAAAGATGTAGTCCCAGTACGTCGGGTAGTACATGCCCCAGCTCGACGGCAGGAAATCCCGGTACAGGCTGGTGACGATCAGCATGAAACGCTCCAGCCACATGCCGATCAGCACGCCCAGGCTGATCAGGAACAACGCCGTCGTGCTGGCGCGCACGCGCCGCCACCACAGCAGCTGGATCAGCAGCACGTTGAACACGATCGTGCTCCAGAACACCCAGGCGTAGGCGCCGACGAAGCGGTTGCGGGTCACCGCCACCTCGTACCGGTCCATGCTGTAGAACGCCATGAAGATTTCGGTGATGTAGCTGTAGGTGACGAACAAACCCGCGGCCAGCAGCACCTTCGCCAGATTCTGCAAATGGCGCGGCGTGATGTAGGCGTGCAGCCCGAGCATCGCGCGCATCGGAATGCCGAGCGCCAGCACCATGGCGAAGCCGGAAAACAGCGCGCCGCCGACGAAGAACGGCGGAAAGATCGTCGAGTGCCAACCCGGCAGTTGCGCCTGGGAAAAATCCAGCGCGACCATGCTGTGCACCGAAAACACCAGCGGCACGGCCAGCCCGGCCAGCAGCAGGCTCAGCGTTTCGAAGCGCCGCCAATGGCGCGCCTCGAAGCGCCAGCCCAGCGCCAGCAAACCGTAAAAGCGCGCCCGGGCCAGCGTCGGCGCGCGGTCGCGCAATGTCGCCAGGTCCGGCAGCATGCCGACGTACCAGTACAGGATCGACACGATCAGGTAGGCGAGGATGGCGAAGAAATCCCACTCCAGCGCGCTGCGCCATTGCGGCCACACATCCATCTTGTTGGGGTAGGGGAACAGCCAGTAGAAAAACCAGGGCCGGCCCAGGTGCAGGATCGGGAAAATGCCCGACACCGACACCGCGCACACGGTCATCGCTTCGGCGTAGCGGTTGATCGAACTGCGCCAGTCCTTGCGCACCAGGAACAGCGCCGCCGAAATGAAGGTGCCGCCCATGCCGATGGCGATCCACCACACGTAGTTGATGATGGCGAAACCCCAGGCCACCGGAATGTTGATGCCCCAGATGCCGACGCCGTAGACGAACAGCCAGCTGACCGCGAAGCCGAGCGCCAGCGTCGCCGCCAGCGCCGCCACGAACGCCGCCTGCCAGCGCCAGCCGCCGGGGCGTTTGAGCGCGATGGCGCTGACCGCGCCGGTGATGCTGGCGCAGGTCTGCCCCGGCGCCAGCAGCGTTTCGTCCTGCGGCGCCGTGCTCATGCCGAATCGTCCTCCAGGGCCGGGTTGGGATTGCGCAGCCGCGCCAGATAAGTGGTGCGCGGGCGCGTGTTGAGTTCCTCCAGCAGTATGTAATTGCGCGGCGACGCCTTGGCCTGCGCCACATCGCTTTGCGCATCGGCGCTGTCGCCGAACACGATGGCGGCGGTGGGGCACACCGCCTGGCAGGCGGTGACCACCTCGCCGTCGCGGATGCGCCGGTTTTCGCGCTCGGCCTGGATGCGCGCGCCGGCGATGCGCTGCACACAGTAGGTGCATTTCTCCATCACGCCGCGCTGGCGCACGGTGACCTCCGGATTGCGCTGCGCCTTGAGCGTGTCGGTGGTGGTATCGACGTATTGCAGGAAATTGAAACGCCGCACCTTGTACGGGCAGTTGTTGGAACAGAAGCGGGTGCCGACGCAGCGGTTGTAGACCTGCGCGTTGAGACCTTCGTGATCGTGCAGGGTGGCGCCCACCGGGCACACCAGTTCGCAGGGCGCGCGTTCGCACATCATGCACGGCACCGGCTGCGATACGGTGCGCGGGTTTTCGGCGGCGCCCTCGAAATAATGATCGACGCGGATCCAGTGCATTTCCCGGCCGCGCTGCACCTGATCGCGGCCGACCACCGGAATGTTGTTCTCCGCCTGGCAGGCGATGGTGCACGCCTTGCAGCCGATGCAGATGTTCAGGTCGATGCTCATGCCCCAGGCGTAATCGCCGCCCGGCATCGGCGGATAAAGGCTCGGCGCGCGCTCGCCGGTTTTGGAGCCGGCATCGGTCGGCGCCTGGAGATAGCTGTCGAGGGTGCCGACCCGTACCGGATCGCGGCCCTCCATGGCGAAATGATGCTGGGTGGCGGCCAGTTCGCGGCGCTCGCCGGTGAGTTGCAGCTGCACGCCGGTCTCGTGCCAGGGCGAGGCGGCGCGGCGCAGCGCGTTGGCGTCGAAACCCTGGCCGTTGCCCACCTGTCCGGCGCGCCAGCGGCCGTAGCCCAGGGGCAGGGTGATGCTGTGTTCGGCCTGGCCCGGCGCGATCCACACCGGTGCGTGCAAGGTACGTTCGCCCAGGCGCAGCGCCACCACATCGCCGTTGCGCAGACGCTGCCGGGCCGCCAGCGCCGGGCTGATCAGCGCGGCGTTGTCCCAGGTCAGCTGGGTCAGCGGTTTCGGCAATTCCTGCAGCCAGCCGTTGTTGGCCCAGCGGCCGTCGCCGATGGTGGCGTCGGGGCGGAACAGGATTTCCAGGGCCTCGTCGGCGGCCGGCGGCGCCGGCGGCTGCGCCAGGAAATCCGCGCGTTGCGTCGGCGTGCGCGCCGGGCTCGCCGAGCCTTCGACGACGCCGGCCTGCAAGGCGCCGGCCCAGGCGGCTTCATCCGGCAGTTGCGCGCGCCATTGCCGGCGCACCAGCGCGCGGCCCTCGCGCACGTCGTCGCCGAGCACTATCGCCAGCACTTCGTTGACCGAGCGCCCGTTGTACAGCGGCGCGATCAGCGGCTGCGCGATGCTGGCGCTGCCGTCGAAGGCGCGCGCGTCCGACCACGCTTCCAGCGGATGCGCCAGCGGCAGATGCCATTCGGCCAGCTCACCGGTTTCATCGCGGTACAGCCCCAGATGGATGAGATGCGGCAGCCGCGCCAGCGCGGCGCCGAAACCGAGATCGGCCGGGGCCTCGTAGACGGGGTTGGCATCCAGCACCAGCAGGGTATCGACTGCGCCGGCGTGCAGCGCGCGCGCCAGTTCCGCCAGCGGCGCCCCGGCGGCAGCGTCGGTGACGGGATCGAGGTATTCCAGGGTGTGGCCGACCGCGCCCAGCGCGGCGTTCAGCGCGTGCCCCAGCGCGTGCAGCCAGGGCGGCTGGCTGGCGCCGACCAGAACCAGCGCAGCGCCGCGGTGCGCCAGCAGATCGGCGGCGAGCGCGTCGAGCCAGCGCTCGTCGCGGGTATCGGGCGCGCTGTCGCCGCCCGCCGCATCCAGCCCCAGGCGCCGCGCCAGCCGCCGCGCGAACAGTTCGATGCGCGACGCCGCCAGCGGCAGGCGGTGATCGGCCATGGCGCCGGTGATCGAGGGTGTCGGCTCCACCACATACAGGCGGTTGAGGGCGGCGCCCTGGTTCTGCGGCGCGCGGCGCGCGGCGAAATCCCGCGC
>Ga0164243_10012361_pt1 | contig 12100 bp, 10 predicted proteins | sample OricompcompostOP_FD_108781 | JGI IMG/M metagenome (GOLD analysis project Ga0164243, IMG submission 108781) | Organic Plus compost microbial communities from Emeryville, California, USA - Original compost - Organic plus compost (OP) | ecosystem: Engineered > Solid waste > Mixed feedstock >...
AGATTGGAAATTGGCGGCACGCGTAAGTGAGGAAGGCCATGGGGACCCTGAGGGCCACGAGGCAAATCCATCCCAGAAGGTGGCGGGCCGGACCAGTGGTAAGGAGGGTGGTTGTGAGAAACCCACGGAAGCGGGGGATTGTGAATGGACTCGGCGTGAGAGACGGAGCGGTGTTGGCTCTGGTAATTCATATACGGACACACCGACGGTTGTCCCGGGTGTTGGCCAGCGCCACCCGAGCTTCGGTTGAGGTACTCCATCTCAGCCATGACGTGCTGTCCCAAGACAGGTGTGGAAAGTTGCAAACAGTTTTGAGAGAGTCGAATCGGTTGTTTTCGAGGAAACCCAGTCAGGTAAAGAAGTTATCTACCCGAATGAACATGAAGTGTGCGGTGGCCTGCGAGCGGACTCTTATATAAGGCCACTAAGAGTAGGTGGCTGCCTAGGTCGATTTCGAGAGCGTCATGAAGGGTTCGAAACGTCAGGTACGTTCTTGAAGGACTCCTCGAACCAGACCCTCCGTTGGACAACGATTCGAAAGGCCCGAGTCCCGTTCTTCCAGGGAATATCAACCTCGACTCTGTCCGAGGCAGGGGCGATGGTGGCTTTCGATAACGACGATACTCCTCCCCACTTGTTCAGCTACTCCTAAAAGTGCGGGCAACGCTCCCTCTCTTGTACGACGTAGACTAGTTGTGAATGGCAGGGAGGGAAAAGGTTCTCTGCCCTTCTCGGTTAGGATTCCCTTGCCAGCTTCAATCCACATATCATATTTCTCCCAAGCTCTTACATGCACAACGATCCTCGTGTGCTAGCTTCTCGCTGTTTCTGCCCCGAACCGGAATCTCGTTGGTATGTTATTCCTGCCAAAACAGCCCTTCCACTACAATATCCCGTTTTTGATACCTTAAGTAGGCAATTCCTCGATCGAGCGCGAGAATTTCGGTCGGTGGGAATTGGTAGGATTTTGTCTTCTTTTTTCTATCTTTCCTCCGTTGGAAATAGATACGGTACAGGCTCGCTTCGGATTTTCTTCGTTTTATTTCGCTTCGGGACGAGCGGGTGGGAGGAGAGGTGAACCGGTCGACGACGAACGGCGGGGGTGGGGAGGAAGGGAGCGTCGGAGCAGAGATCGATAGTGTCGATGCACTCTCCCTAGAGCGTAGTACGTGTAAGTTCGACCCACCGGAAGATAGTGTTTATGATTCTGTAGATCACCGAAAGAGCGATTTCCGAAAGCTTTTTCCTCTAAAAACTAGGGGAATTCCGCAAATTCTACTTTAATCCCCGGCGCCGTAATATTCGCGAATAATGACGAATGCTGAGCATACAGGGTGCAGGCCTAAATCGGTTTCACGGGCCAACAACGCTCGATCGTGGGGACGGACGGTGGGGTGAGGACGGATCAACGTTGGTTCGGCTTGGAGGATCGGGCACTGCACATGCCAGACGAAAAGGCTATTGGAAAAATCGAGAGTTATGCACGCATTTAGAGCCGAGGACGACTTGCTTCCTCAAGGCTAATAAGGTTCTCCAGAAAGGTAAGTAGGGCGACGCTTGCAGAGTAAGAGGCTTCTTAGAAGCCAAGAGCGGGCATCAGGTAAGAAGGAAGCCAAGGTTTGGGTAGAGTTGGCTTTAGCTGGGGCCTGGCGAAACAACGGAGCGAAGGGGGACGAAATGGGTTTTGAGGAGCGGGAAAATGAGGAGGAAGTGGTGGGCAGGAGGAAACTGGGCGGTACGAAGATAATAAAAGGCAAAGGCCAGGCTAGGCAAAGCAAATAATGCTACGATTAGGTCTATTTCGTCACGGACGGCTTGTTTGTCGGTCTCGGGACGCAAGACAGCGAAAGAGGTTAAGGTCTCATGAATTAGCGACACGGAGACATGGACTGGCCTACTTATTTAAGTGTACGGAGAGCCATACATTTAGGAATAGTACGAAGTATGGTACCACGACCACGCCCGCCTTATCTTGGCCCCAGTATGGAGGGGGGGGGCCAGGCAGAGGAATGTGGTGTTTTATGAAGGGTTGATTCAATGGGGACCCGGAGAACGGCGGGTTCGGTGGATAGGTGGGTAATACATAGTCGAGGTGGGTAGGGGTATTTGTATTCACTCACCTGCTGGACGTACGAAGAAGATGAAGACAGATACGACATAGCACGGGTCTACTTCGTATGTGGGATGGGGACGGGGATGGTCAAATGGGCCGGGCATGGACTTGGACAGGGCCTGGGAATGGGAGACGTGGAGACGTGGGACAAGGGGCATGCGGCATGGGACAGACATGGACGAGCAGCAGGAGGGGCAAGAGCAAGCGTTAACGGCGGTCGATGCTTGGCTGTGTGGGTGGGCATGGCCCTGGCCTGGCGCTGCGACTTTTGACTGTCAATGGTCAGTGGTCACCAACTAGAGGAGGCGAAATATTCGGGTACAGCGGGTTGGATGGTGCGCCTGGTGCAGGAAGGCAACGCACCAAGTACCAAGATGAAAAACGTTCAAAAAGTATTTCCTTTTATTAATAGCGGGTAATACGGTTCCAGTTGAGTCTCCTTCATGTTGCGTAGTGCGGGATGATCAACCACACACCAGAGCTGATATCCTTCAGGTGACAGGTGAGTATCATTGATAAAAATATCAATGCCCCAGCAGTGTACTTCGTACTCGACGTAAGTCGTCCAGTCCAGGCAAGCAAAGCAGCTTCACTTTCCCTCAAGGGAGCGGGGCAGGCTCTGGTGTGATTGATGGCTGGATGCATGCTCGTTTGAACAGGCATCAAGGATTCGCACTGACCAGGCCAGACCAGGACTGGACAGTGTGGAAGGAGGAAGAGTGCACTTGACAGACAGATGAGAGAGGACCATGGCTATTCCACCATCGAATCTATCGAATCAATGAATTAATGTGGTAACGTGGAAGGCGGTCTGGTCTCCTGGGCGGAGCACCGAACGGGGGCAGCAACGGTCCGGAACAGCGTGCTAAGACCAAGACTGGACAAGTATTTTGAGCCTGTTGTGACATCAATCTTCCCTTTCGGAACTCAGTCGGCATCTCACTGGCTCGCCTAGCCTGCAACAAAAACACAACCAGCCCCAGAAAGTTCAAGGGGCAAAAGCAAGATCAGACTGTTTCTTGATCGACCATTTCGTTATCGACGCTCTGATATTTCCCTCTTGTCTGTTACTCCCTTTGCCTTGAAGTGGTAGATAGGTTCGATCGATCCTATCCACGCCTATGCGGAACACGTCCGCTGACTGTTTCCGATTGTATCAGATGAATCCAGGTGGAAAGAAGTGCGAATGTGACCTTGGGACGTCATCATCGTTGAGATGAGGGGTGGACTACAGCTATACTGGGCATGGATCGGGAAAAACGGCAACCAGAATAGGATATTGGAAACTCCGAGCAAAGGGTTCAAGCGCTCCTGAATCTTCCATCACTTGCCCCCGCCAATTTCCAATCTATTCATTGTCTAGTCTTTTCATTGGTAAATATTACCAATATGCAGCGAGCCTAAGATGTTCAGCCAGCGGTAATACACGAAATATACGTCGCCAGCCATGGGACGGTTGGCGGCTGATACACCAATATTGGTGATAAGTTTGGAAGGATTTACGATGGCAAACACCAGTAAAGGGATCATTCTAAGGCTCACTGGACCATGACGTTGCTGATAGCCAAAATAGGAGCAGGGAGTAGGAACAATCCAGAATGTCTCGAGCTCAGCTCATCACCCTGCAACCGTGATTTATCAGTGGCCCACTTGTGGCAGTCAAAGTGGTGCATTTGAATGCGAAAAACGAGAGGCTTTTTGAATAGCTAAAGTCAGACCTGGACATCCTCCTCGGGATGGGCGGAGATAAAAATGAGGTGGGCTTGGAACGGGGCAGACCTCGAATCTAGATCCTGGATGGTTTTTTTTTTAGTGTAGGACCAACCCAGCCTCAAAGTTACGACAGTTGGGCTCTCGTGCAGTCATACCTATACAGTGCTTCGCTCTGCATGCTTTCCACTTTCATTTCGTCGATTCGGAGGTCCTTATTTGTGAGAAATCCCAACTCTTATAACCAATAATAAATGCCCAGGTTGGCTACGAGAACCGGGCAATGCCGAGACCATTGTGCTGCGCAACCGCCTCGTCTCACTCGTCTCGCAAGTCCCGCTCGGTCTCTCTCTGTTCCTATCGATCCATCCGTGATGTGCCTGTACAATGAGCTTTGGCCTGGTGGAGATTATTCCGTCGTCTAATGGGAGGGAGCGAAGCAAGTTTCGGTTGACTGGGTCTGCTCACGAAAAGAGGCTAGGGATTCCAGTCCAGTCTCCACGAACCGAGTTGGTGCAAGGGCGGTGCGGGCAGCCAAGAAGTATCAAGGAAGGAAGATAGTTTTGCGAGTTGGTGGTGCATCGGGCGTATGAGGATAATGGGAGGATTTATCTTCCCGGCCTTAACGGTAGGATTGTGCCGTAAAGTACGGAAAGACGGACGCTGGGGCCACTTTCAATTTAACCCCATCCAGCAACCGGTAAAGTGCTTGCATGAGATTGTTAGTCAAGTTTGGCCGGTTAGGAGGCTATAGCGAGTTGGTGAATGAGTGTGCGAGTAAGCCATCCGGGCGTACTTCGTACATATAATAATTCGCTCTTACTTTCCATCCGACGGCGTCCGGGTAGTTCGCCAAAGCATCAATCCACTCTCGCACGATTGTTTCGCTTCGTACTGTATGGATCCTGGGCCTCACCTGAGCACCGCCCTGTTACACGGTTGAAAAAAGTGTGACGGAGGGAGGAGAGATCAGCACCCGAGCATATGGCAGGGAAGTTTAGCAAGGAGTATCAACCCTCTCCGACCACGGGACTCATCTTGAACCGAAACGAACGTCTTGATTGGAGCGATGCCTCTTTCTCCCACATTCGAACAAGGGCATTCTATGCTTCCACGTATTGACACTCGTTTTATTACGTGTTACGAAGTACATCTGTAGTAATAAATGCGTTGAACGCTCAGTGTTGCAGACGGCAGTGCCATCTGCTTGCGCACACACATTGATCTCAATCTCCTATCCAGCTAGATGCATCCATCTATTTACGTTATACTGAGTACATGTCAATAAAAATCGAAATGTATTACTTCGCCTATGCCAGCCTACTTTTTTTTTTCTTTTTTAAATAAGGAAAACATAAAATGCTTCAATCGTGTATAATATACTATTGTATGAAGGCTCATGGGCTTAAATTCCCATTGCCTGCCTTACTTCCTCGCCAGCAAACGGGAGACTGATCTCTTGAGCTCCGTCGAGATTAATATACGGAAGAGCGTACGAAGTAAGGCGCTACAGAATGTGTTAAAAATAATACGGTAGTCCGTTCCTCGGTGCATCAGTCTTCCGTAGCAGAAAAAGAAAACACCAAACGCAGACCGGAAAGGAAACATGGCAGATCCTATTTGGGTCTCGTATGAAAAGTAGCCGAGGGAACTGAATCAGCCTGCCTCGTTCAATCATCTGGTATAATCTAGATGCGGGGACAGAACGAGGCGGGCGCAAACTGGGATGCTGGTTGTGACTAACGGTGGAAAGCCTCACAGTTTTGCGCCTCTGACTCGAGACAACACAACACAACATTGAACACTCTCAGTCGCCGACTTATCCACATTCCCATCGCGAGTCACCAACGGCATAGTGCGCGATTCCGAAAGAGCCAGCCAAGTTGAGGCACAGCCAAACAGAACGGCTAGTACTCAACTTGGCCAGAGTCCGAAGTAGGCTCCTTGTCTCACGGAGTAAGAATCAACTGCAGCCATCCATCGGGCAGGGTGGGGTAACGGTGAACGTTTACTTGCTTGTGAGATGAGAGTAGACTTCATCGCTCTTCACGTTTTCGGCACAAGTGCAAGTGTATTATTATTATACGTATTATAAGCCTCCATTGGAACCTGAGGAAGAGAAGGCTTTCGTTCGGGCAAATCGATAATAATAAAACGTATTTATTTTTCGTCTTCTGAGTGATGATACGAAATATATCTTATTCAAGCCTGGATTTATGGCTGCAGCATGTGGGAACAACATCCACCACCACCGCCTCCATCTTTGTCGTAGTTTATAGACTTAACGGATGTGTCTGTCATATCTTTTTTTTTCCTTCTTCAGTTAAGAATAAATTTTACTCGCCAACTCAAGCTAGACTTCGTCGATCCACAGTGGCGGGCACAAAAAGCGTGCTTCGTACAAATAAGATGCGCCGGGCCGTACAGCGGTCCAGCATGAGGATTAAATGCTTGTGCCATCAAACTAAAATCCCGGCATAATACGGAGTACACAGGTATGTGAGGCGATGGATGCTTAGAGGTGTTGAATACGACCTTGGATGAGGGCTCTCGGCAAGGGCAAAGCCATAATCGAGAAATAACCGATCGATCTCAGATGTGAATGTATCCGTCCTTCCATGGCCGGCTCTTGTGGAAACTAGACCTAGCCAATATGGTATGAGACCCATTTGCCAGCCTCAAGTTCGAGCAATCACCGGCTCTGGAACACCAACCTCGAAAGCTGGACGATGTAAGAGGCCAGACGTTGATAACCGACGGACCAATTTCTGCGGGCCACAACATCATGGTGCTGCCCCCAAATAAGCTCGCATTCCAGCTTGCCGGGGTCTCTCTTTATTTTTTCCCCCCTTCTTCTTTCTCATTTTATCGCCTCTTCAGGCAACTTTAGGTCGAGCTTGGCCTGGTCATGGGTCTTATCATTGCCACTCTGCTTCTCTTTGTGGTTGGTCACGGCCATCAATCCACGATCCAGAACGCCATCTGCCTTTCCGCCCGATTTTCTTCCGCTGGCCCAAGGGCAGCGCTCCGTATTGATTACCCCGGAATAGCCGACTAAGTTCTTGCAAATCGCCTGGATTTCCTCTTTTTGCCACGGCTCCGAATCCACCCTGTCGTTGCGCCGGGAATCCCTCATAAGCTGAGAGAGAACTCGGACCTACAGACACCTCGACTCCTGGTACGAAAGCTCTTCTACTTCGTATATTGCCTCAACGCATTCCGCAAGAGCAGCCCGTACTGCATGCAACTGATCAATCTAATTTCGCGGGCTAGTGACGACCACCATGGCTAGGCCTAGTTAGCCATTAGGTCAGGCCTAAATCCCAGCTCACGACTCGCACAGGGAGGAGCGAATTGCTTAGGAGTCATTATTATCGTTGATTTTTGTCGGCTATTGCAGCCGGCTCTCGTGATCCCTTGCTAAGTGTATTTGCAGGGCGTATGTCAGGTGGGCAAGTAGCGACTAGCCTCTCATTCTATCGACTGTTATCGCGTATCCGCGCGAGCAAGTGAAATTGGACAAAAACTCGATCTTGTCCATATATATATAGATCTCTCTCTCTCTCTCTCTCTATATATATATATATATATATATATCACAAGCTCTCCCTTTCTCACTTACACGCAGCAGTGACGTCCAAGAAACCCGATCAGAGATGGACGGACAGGTCAAATGGTCCGCAGAAAACCAGGGACTCTCCGATGTGTCAGATGCAAGGGAGTTTCGAGGATATATTAATCGACGCCCTCATCGACAACCTGTGATTCCCTTCCCTGGTTCCCATCCAACCTCTCCACTAGTCGAATGTGTTCTTTGCAACGACTCCATTGGCCACATCTTTGACTCCAAGAACCCGTTCCCGACCCAAGACAGAAGCCAAGCTCGGTGTATGATTCGCCCGTGCGGGAACAACCAAGACCCTTGCGGCGATCATTCTCCGGGGGTAGATCTAAGCTGCACAAAGCAATCGCACCGAGACATAGAAAAAGAAAAAAAAAAGAAAAAGAAAAAGAAAAAAAAGAAAGAAGGAAAGAAAAAGCGGAACGCAACGAGCCTCCCCCACCTCGACCACCCTCTTCTTAGACTCGTGCAGATACCAGTTCTTCGACTGTTCCAGATCTATTGTTCCGTTGTTTCCTCGATCTTCCGGGGACGCCCATCTCCTTGATAATCATTTGGTCAGTACTTTCCTTCCTGCACACAGCGTCCGACACCATCTGTTTAAGAGTGGGCATCGGCTTCAGCAATCCCCGTGCGACCCAGAGTCCCTCCCCTCCACCCTAGCATTGGATGGTGGCCAAAAGGTTCCTCCCTGCTGGAGACCAACTCGACGTAACATCGCAACAACTGACAAAAGTCATGCGTCAATGCCCCGCCGAGGAAAAGAGGTCGGAATTGTGCTTGACCATGGCGTCGAAGCGCGGAATAAATCTAGTTTGTCCGTTGGTTGGCCTGGCCGTTACGACCAAATATCCATAAGAATCAAGGGTAAACCAAGTTATACCCACGCCTGCACATGTAGACTGATACCACCTGCCAGCTACAGCGACTGTCGTACCTTGGCTGGCCTCTTTGATTTCGTCGGACAACAGCGACGCATCAATGGATACTTCGTAAGATGGTGGTCGGCCCCCCTCTATTGTGACCCCTCACTTTTCCCCCGCCTATCCTGATCCATCGAATTTAGTATGATTGCAGTGAGCCGAGCCAAGTTGCTTGGCTGTTAGGTCAATAGCTAGCTGATTGATGATCCATGCTCACGTCTACTATGTAAACGACCCGACTCGTCGTCGAGCGCGAGCATCAGCATCAGCGTCAGCGTCAGCCAAGAAAGAGAGACCAAGAGCGAACATGAGCATTAATAGCATGAGCATGAGTATGGGCATGGGCATGGGCGTACACTAATAGACATAGGCATATGCATACTCCACACTCCATAGGCATAGACTGGCATGAGCATGGCAGAGAGTGGCAGGGAAGCGATGGCGAAGCCTTTGCTAATCGAGACTAATGTATCAATGCTATTTGGCATTACTGAAGACTTGAGAAGACCGTTGAGTGCGGTCCCTCACTTCTCACTTGCTCATACTTGCACATTCGCCTATTTTAGAAGCTGGCAGGTGACCTTGTGAGGGCAACCTGAGCGATCAAGATGGATTGAGGAACCTATCAACAGAAACATTTTCGGGCTCGTAAAGTCCGAGGAAGAAGCAAGTTTCCTTGTGCCATTGTGCCAGCATAACTCTCCCTAGCCGCCGCACTAATCAAAAACCCAAGCATGATCAATCAATGAATCAATGATTTTAACCCACCCACGCTCGCCGTCTCGATTCAACCGAAGAGATTGTCCCTTGCCACTTGGCCATTGGCCCCGAAGCCCAAAGCCCACTCACATCAGCAACCACAGAGGACACTACTTCATCCGCAGAGGACATCATTGACTCCTTTTGGCTTGACCCATCTCGCTAGCTCTTTTGTGATCGACTGAAACCTCGCTTCGGACTCGTCCCTCATCCCTCCGTTTTGCGCCTCTCCTTTTGCTAGCGTACGAAGTAGTTTAGTGTGCGGTGAGACATTCAATCGGAAGACGTACGAAACCCCACTTGGCAACTTGCTCTTCTTTGAACCCATCACATATCGCGTCCCCGCCGGCCATTTGATCCCTCCGTCTCTCGGTGAACGCTCTGCTTGGATTCTCATTCCTCGCCTGCACTCGCAGGGCTAGACAACCTTGCCTATGCATTTTTCACTGGACATGAGTCACGGATCTCCTATTGACGTTAGATATTGGATTTTTCCCACCACGCGAAGTCGTAGTTTAAACTAGATTACTTCGTAGAAGCCGAAAGGGCTTCGGGGACGATTCCGGGCTCATGACCTGAAGCAGGGCTCCATAATACCAAGAAGCAATGAGCCATTTCCCCATCCATAAAATTCATTCATTGATCACAACCCCTGCCAACCAGGATCTCGCCATCGGTCTCAGGTCCGTCTGCTTCCCAGTAATTCACCATCCGCCTGCCACGGACATGAATACCCTGGTAACTCTTGAATATAATCCCGCAAGCTCCTTGTCGATGTTTATTTACATTGGACGGGACACCGAAGCACCGGCAATACAGAAATGCCCGTCTTCCCAGGGGCTTTTCTCCTCTCGGCCCTTCCCACACAAGGGTTACTGGGCGTGGCGAATGAACTAGGTCATCCATCGCGCATTTCCAGGACTCGGGAGATCCCGATCCGCTTAAGACATTGTGACTTGGAAGATGCAAATATCGTTTGACCTGGAGTCGTGCCATCCCCATCGGACGAAATCGGCATCGGGGGGAAAATAGTATGTTGGTAAAGCCCATCCGCGAAAGACTTACAAATAGGTGATAGTCGCCTGTCGGCCCCCCGGTTCAAAGGTATTGTGAAGGATGCACCTCTGTTGAGCAGCCAACAAAGGCTAGGGTCGCCAAAAGTGGTCGAGCCAAAACTTCAGGATCTCGTCTCGGGATCTTTGCTGATATCTGAGAGTGATAGCTCTAGAGGCTCTTTACGCTCGCGATAACCCTATCTATCTAAGTAGGCAACCCACCATCATGAGGGAATGAGCCGAGTGGATATGAATTTGGTTCCAGAAAGTAACGACTGGGCATCTTAGACTTGGCTCATAGAGGATGAAGACGTTCCACTTCAGATCACTAGTTGTAGTCACGGCACCGAACGTAATGGCTGTCAGCAAGAATAACGAGCCGCAATAGCGGTGGGTAGTTTATTTGGACATCATAACTCGTAAACATCTCGAACCCCACGACTTTGTAATTCCAGAACCCTGCCTTGAGGTTATCGTTTCCTCGAGCATACCCCGTCCTCTCCGATGCCACATCTTACTGATGGGCCAGGCCTCTTCTCATTTCTTGATCAACTTGTACTTGCCCCCAACGAGTTCCAGATCCCCTTCATCGACCTTATCCCCCAAGAACTCTAGCAGTTGCTCATCACTCCAAGGAAACCCATCCGGGATAAGCATCTTCAACATCATGCCAATCTGCGCCGCAGGCATCACCGCTGCGGAGTTGGTAAGCATAGATTTGACAAACTGCCAGTAGACCTGCCGCTGCTGGAGCTCCTTGGCGTTGATAGCGCGACCAGGCTTTCGCGCAGGCGTAGCAGGGCCGGCTTTGGTAGGAGACGCCGGAGCGGCCGGGCCACGGGACGGCTCCTCCTCAAGAGTCTCCCAGACAACGTAACCTCCCGCGCCGTCTCCTCGGAGAACATTCTTCTCGACCCACAGAGAAAGGGATTCCTCTATAAGATCGCTATCCATTTGTAGCTGCTCCTCAAGATCCTCCACGGTCTTCCGCACGGGGTTCCCATTTTGGTTTTGGTCATCCTCATCACCAAAGGCGTAAATGACCGCCGCTTGGTACGTCTTGCAGTCCACCTTGACCTGCCTATCTTGAAGCTCCAGTTCTACCGTGGCGGTACCGATGTTGTCTATCCATGTGAGCTTACGCGACGATTTGAGGCTTTCAAAACCCGACGCGTATTGTTTCTGAACTTCCGTGATGGGGGTCGGAACAAGAAAGTGCTCTCTCGGCAAGGTGGGCCAGAAGAGCCGTGATAGGATCTTTGCATGGTAGTTGGGAAGAAACAAGGCGTCGCTCGGGCCTGTTAGACCTGGTTTAGCGATTCGAGTGATGGCCGCATCAACGCGGAGAGAGTCCCCAATATCCTTAAGCATGACATCGCAGTTTTGGAGCGCGTTCTCTCCAAATCGCTTCTTTAGTAGCTTGAGGACGGCCATCTCCTGCACGAACGGCGGCTCTTGGGATAGTAATCTTTCGGCGATAATGCTTTGGAATTCCTTGATGAATATGTCCTGGGAGCCAAGAGCGCTGATAAGCGTGCCGACCACGTCTTCCGACTTGGGTCGCTTGTAATTAACGGCTGCGTCAACGGGGACGGGAAGCCAGTCCATATCGTCCCAGTCTAGTTCCTCGTCCTCGACGTTGGTACGCCGATTTTGAGATGGATCGTTCAGGAGACGTGCAAGTTCAACAAGCTTCCCACGGGCTAGTTCTTCACTCTCCTTGCCCGGATCGGCGAGAAGACCGGTTACCACGATGCGAATTGCATCGCTTCGCTGGCAAAGGTAGAGCTGGAGGGAATGAACAACCCTGTCTAGGAGGACTTTTGAATGGTCGAGAGCATGGAAAGTCCGAATCATCGATATGTAGACTTGAAGGATTTTCAAGGTCGAGCAGCCGGGATGAAGGAGTCGACGTTGA
>Ga0164243_10012362_pt1 | contig 12099 bp, 6 predicted proteins | sample OricompcompostOP_FD_108781 | JGI IMG/M metagenome (GOLD analysis project Ga0164243, IMG submission 108781) | Organic Plus compost microbial communities from Emeryville, California, USA - Original compost - Organic plus compost (OP) | ecosystem: Engineered > Solid waste > Mixed feedstock >...
ACCAGGTAGGAAGTACTGTTCGCCTGGGGCGCTTCGTTGATCGTCACATTGGTGAACTCAACCGCCTCGGCCTGTTTGCCGCCTACAATTACTTTCTGCATCTTGTACAGCGTACTGTTGGTGATGCGGATATTGCTTAGGGCAGATTGTGCATTCCCGTTCACCACGCCATAATCGGCAATACTGTCTATCACACAATTGTTAAACCCAATGGTATTAATGGCCGTTCCTGCCGCATCCGCTGTCTGCACGCGCACCACGCCACGGAACATTTCCAGGTTGCAGGATTCAAAGTTCACCTTGCCAATGCTGCCTGCCTTGTTAATATTCATCACATAAGAGCCGGTATATACTGCGCCTTTCAGGGTCACCTCGCGGAACAGCACGGAGTCAATCGTAGCGCCGGCAGAGAGGTTCATGGCACTGTTGAAAGTAATCACCGGGTAATTCGGATTGAAGCTGATTTCTGCTACAATGCTCAGCGATTTACTCAGCACCACTTCTGAAGTAAAGGCATAGTTTTCGCCACGCCTGAGTATAATGGTACTGCCGGATGGCACTACGGCAATGGTATCCATCAGTACGGACGGGCGGCCGCTGATGGCCGAAAGGTCGATCACCGTACCGTTTGCAGGCACGCCATCTTTCGTTTTGAAGGTGATATAGCCTTTACTTTTTCCTGCCGCATCATAGATTTCCACATTATAAGTAGTTGCCGCTTTGAGGCCATTTACCTGGATATGCCCGGCCTGGCTGGTAGCAGCGTCCAAAGCAACGGTAATCACCGGCTCGCTGGTCGCTTTCAGTTCCAGCTTAACAAAGCCGGGGGCCGGCTTCCAGCTGATGATGGCCGACTTATCGATAATATCCGTCGCAGCGGGATTGATCAGCCATTGCTCGCCGGAGATGGAAAAGCTTTTGCTGGTCAGCCAGTGGGAACTTTTCGTACTGTCGGCATTGTTGGTACGCACCCGCACGAAATATTTGGCACGCGGCGTCAGGTAATTATCGTTGATCCGGATACCGGAAGTATCGGTGGTGAAACGGTGTTCGTAAGTCGCAAAGGTGGAGTCCTTCGAGAGGTCCACTGTATAGGTGGCCTTCGTGGTGTACAGCGCCGCCTTCCAGGTGAGGATGGCCACCGTATCTTCTGAAGAGATGCTGATTTCCCCGGAAGGCATAAACTCACGCGGCATTGCCAGGTCGTCTTCGGTACGTTTGCAGGCTCCCAGGCCGGCGATTGCCAGCAGTATTACTACGAGGTATTTATAATTAAATCTGATAGTCATGATAGGGATTTTTATTTGTAACCAAAGTTCTGCTCGAGTTTGTAATTACTGTTCATCGCATCCAGCGGAATAGGGAACAGCTCTTTCTTATTTGGCTCAAAGTAGCGCACGTACCCTTTCCGGTCGCCGGTGATATAATCCTCCGTTACGGAAGCTCTCCATGCTTTGGAAGTATAGCCTGACCCCGATGGTGCGGACGAAGTGCCCAGCCCCGGTTCAAAGAAGACTTTGGAAGGCGCGCCGCCATACAGGTCCATGGTGGCCATCTCCTCAGCGGAAGTTCTCACCTTATACTCCGCCGCCTTGGTGTAGATATATGCCGGCACGTTGGCGTATCTGCCGGTACCGTTCATAAACTCACGCAGCTTGTCTTTGGTTTCAGCAAATTTGGTAGCAATCAGGTTCCATCTGATCAGGTCATACTTACGGATACCCTCACCGCCAAACTCCAATAATCTTTCCTGTACAATGGCTTTGAAGAATCCTTCCTTATCCTGCGGGATAGCAGGGATCCTGTCCTCATGGCCCGCATAGGCGCGTTTGCGCACCCGCAGCAGCGCTTCCTGCGCCAGGGCGGAAGGCGCGCCGTTGATCTCGTTGTCCGCCTCCGCATACATCAGCAGGATGTCCGCAAAGCGCAGGATAGGCCAGTTCACCGCCAGGTTTTGCGCGGTACCGATGATACTGGTCCATGACCGCCTGAACTTACCATCTGTCATGGCTGCGCCGGTTGTCGCGATCTTTTTGCTGTCCGCGTCAATTTCAAAACAGTTCAGGGTCACATCTCTCCTTACATCCCCGATGGAATCAAATTCATAGAAGTAGGTAGGGATGGCATTGATGCCGCCGCCTCCGCCGCCATATTTGGAGCTGGCATTGTGCCGCATACCGTTGTAATATCCCAGCTTACTGTCGGAGCTGGCGTTACCGCCAAAGGCGCCCACTTCAAAAATCAACTCATGTTCATTATCCAGGCGGGCCGCGGAATGCAACGTTTTAAAAAGGTTTTCATATACCGGGTTCAGGGAGTGTTCCGCAGGATGATCCATGATATCCTTACACTCGTCCATCGCTATCTGGTAGTACTTTTTATAGTCGCTGCCACGCTCCATCATTTTTGAGCTGGTGCGCAGCGCGTAACCGCCACGGGCCAGTGCAATCCTGGCGCGTAAGCCTTTTACGGTTGCTTTGGTGATGCGGATGTTTTGGTCGGGCGACTCACTTCTCCACGGCACAAGGTCTTCCGCAGTGGCCAGGTCGGCAAGGATGCGGTCCAGGATAGTGTCCTGGTTGGTGCGCGGCAGGTAAGGGTCCGCCAGGTCCGCAGCCGGTACAAAGTGCGCCGGCAGATCGCCCCAGTTGCGCACCGCCTCGTAATAAAACTGCGCGCGCAATGTCAGCGCTTCGCCCAGCATCTTACGCATCAGCTTTTTATCGTTCTCCGAACCGGAGTTATACGGCTTGGACAGCGGGATGTATTTGATACAGTTATTAGCCCTTTCAATGCCTTTAAACAACTGGTTAAAGCAGTTGGGCAGGTCGGTGTTGGCAGGGCTTGCGCCATAGCAGCTGATCCCTCGGCGGTCGTCCGCATTGTAATCGCCGGAGGTCCTGAAATCGTCAGCGGATTGCGGGAACAGGGTGGCAATGCGGCTACCGTAGCCGTTATCCCCGATCAACATGGCATAGGTGCCAACAATTGCGCTGTTGGTATTGGAAACGCTGTTGAAAGTATCGTCCAGCAAGACGGTAGAAGGCGAATCTACAGTCAGGTATTTTTTACAGGATGCCACGGTCAGCATACCGGCAGCAGCCAAAATGGTATATAGAGTACGTTTACGCATAATGAGTCACAATTAAATCTTAGAAAGAAGCATTTATACCAGCCAGGATGAAACGGCTACGCGGATACGCAGAGTAATCAACAGACGGCGTCAGCGGATTATTGCGACGGGTATTGGCCTCCGGATCATAACCACTGTACTTCGTGAAAGTATGGAGGTTGTTAACGGTAGCGTACACACGGAAACGGGAGAATACATTGGTGCGTTTCAGCAGTTTCTCCGGGATGGAATAACCCAGGGTGATGTTACTGATGCGCAGGAAGGAACCATCTTCGATCGCGAAGGAATGCAGGAAGTAGTTACCCAGCGGCGCGGACCAGTATTTGGTATCCTTGTTCAGGGCTTTCAGCGCCTCAGGATCGGTTACCTTCTGTCCATTGTCGTCATACCATTTCCATTGGTCTTTCATGAACTCCAGCAGGTTATTGTCCTTATACAGGTACTGCGTGGTAAACTCCATCCTGTTGGCATTATACACTTTATTGCCATAGGAGAAGTTGAGGAAGATGCTCATATCAAACCCGTTCCAGGTAAACTGGTTGTTGATACCGCCAAAGAACTTAGGCTGCGCGTTACCCAGCACAGTTCTGTCGTTGGCGCCGATGGTCATGTTCTTATCGTTGGTGAGCTTCTTCAGCTTCAGGTCGCCCGGCTGAGGGTCCCTGTTACCCAGGGCTACAGCGCCGGAGTTAGGCACATCTGCTTTCAGCGTGTATCGTTTGGTAGATGGGTTGTAATCAAAATCATCCACACTGTAGTAACCATCGGTTACATAGCCATAGAACTGGCCGATGGGAGCGCCTACTTCCACGAGGAAGTCATTCAGGCTGTTCACCCATCCGGACTGCGCAAAGTAGGATTTCAGCGGGTTGCCGCTTGGGTCCGTACCCAGGCTCACGATGGTATTTTTATTATGCGCCACGTTGAAACTTACATTCCAGTTGAATTTCTTTTTAGCGAAAATGGAGGCATTAATCTGCAATTCCACGCCGGTATTTTTAGTTTTACCGATGTTCTGCATTTGTGTGGCATAACCGGTCGTCTGTGGAATTTGCGCGGCCAGCAGGAGGTCGCGGGTATTGTTATTATAGAAGTCTACCGTGGCGTTGATGCGGTTATCCAGGAAGCTCACATCCAGCCCCAGGTTGCGGGCAACGGTGGTTTCCCATTTCAGCCTTGGATTGGCGAGGGATACCGGCGCCAGGCCAGGCGTCACCGCTTCCTCAAAGGCATAGCTGGCATTCTTAGCGTCAAACACGGTGCGGAAAAGGTCGTTGGCAATGCGGTTGTTACCGGAGGTACCCAGGCTGGCGCGCACCTTCAGGTCAGACAGCCAGCGGATATCCGCTTCCTTAAACCAGTTTTCTTCTGCCACGCGCCAGGCCACCGCTGCGGATGGGAAGAAGGCGAATCCGTTTTCGTAGTTGAACTTGGAAGAACCATCATACCGGCCTGTTAAAGTGAGCATATAGCGGCTATCGTAAGAGTAGTTTAACCTGCCGAAAAAGGATATCAGCCTTGCCTGTGATTCGCTGGTGGTGGCAGGGTCCTGCACATAACCGGATGGAGGCGTGGCTTTATCGATACCGGCAAAAGCCTGTTCCGGTGAAAGGTCCACCGGGATGAATTTTACGGTGCTGTTGAAAGTAGTAGCCTTCGTCTGGTACAGCTCCTGCCCCAGCAATACATTCACATTATGCTTTTTGGCAAAAGTATGTTTGTAGTTCAGGGTGTTGGAGTTGGTCAGCGTCATGGTTTCACCGGTGTTGATAGACACGACTGCGAGGCCGGCATTGCTGCGCGCCACGCTGGTCACCTCGCCGTTGTAAGTATTGGCCCTGCTGTTGTTGGCAGTGATACCGGCTACGGATTTAAACGTAAGGTCCCTGGTGATATCATAGCTGAAGTAACCGCTGAAGTTACCATCGTTGCGATAATCGTATTTGAGTTCATTATGCGCCAGTAATACAGGACTGGTGAGGTTGGTGAGATCGGCATAGGCCGGATCGAATATATCCACCACATCTTCCTGGCCTGTACCGATGAACGGCTTGTAGCGAACGGAGTTGCGCAAACGGTTAGTACCCTGGGAACCCGTAGCGGAAGTGCCCACCCCATCTATACGCTGCCGGCCATAACGGGCGGTGAGGCCCACTTTCAGCCGGTCTGACGCCTGGTGGTCAAAGCGGAAAGAGAGCATATTACGGCGGTAACCTGATTCCAGCATGATGCCATCATCTTTCAGGTTATTGAGCGTAAGGTTGAAGCTCGTGGTTTTGGAACCGCCGGATACGGTGACCACGTTCGTCAGGTTCTTTGCATCACGGCCAAACACCTCATCCTGCCAGTCGGTAAACGGCATGTTCCTGTATAATTCCAGGTCTTCCCAGCGGCCATATTTATCGCGGAAGGAGTTGGCCGTAGCCTCATCTGTATTGTAGTTATATACCTTGTACTGGTATTTCACATAGTCGTAAGGTTTCAGCACAGCCAGCTTATTCACAATGCTGCGGGTACCGGCATAGCCGTCGTAGCTCACGCGGGTTTTCATTTCCTTCCCTCCTTTCGTAGTGATGATCACCACACCGTTTGCGCCGCGGGCGCCGTAGATGGCGGTGGATGCTGCATCTTTCAGTACGTCGATGGATTGGATTTCCTGCGGGGAAAGTAAAGACAGTGCATTCTCTACCTGGATACCGTCCACAATGTAGAGCGGGGAGTTATCCTGTGTGATGGAACCGCCACCGCGTACACGGATCAGGATTTCCGCACCCGGGCGGCCTTCCGTCGTCGTTACCTGCACACCCGCCAGGCGGCCGGCCAGCGCTTCCGCCACGGTATTGGCCGGAATGTCCTTCAACTCTTTGGTGGCGTTAATGCTGGATACAGAACCGGTGAATTCCCCGCGGGGCATGGTGCCGTAACCTACCACCACCACCTCATTCATGTTGGCGTTGGATTGCTCCAGGGTCACATTCAGGGTTTGACCCGCTTTTACAGGTATCACCTTCGCCTGGTAGCCAATGTAGGTAAACTGCAATTGCGCTGCATTATCATTTGGCAAATTGATCGTGAAGCGCCCGTTAACATCTGTATTAACCCCTGTTGAAGTGTTCATCAGGCGAACAGTTACTCCCGGTAAGGGATCGCCTGCTTCTTTGTTGGTGACTGTTCCCTTTACCTGACGGGATTGGGCAAAGCCAGCCATACTGCCACATATGATGGCAACAAGGAGAAGAATTCTTTTCATAAGTGGAAAAAAGATTTAATGTCCGTTGAAGAACTCCTTTTCGAATGAAATTTAGGTTGATAGAATCAGCTTTTCAGCTGTATGACGTGCTATGTTGTTGGTGTCTATAGGTCAGGAAGCATTCTTTTGAATAATTTTCATTAACGTGTCCCATGAAAAGCTGATAGCCTGTTGTTCGTTTCAGATCCATAGCTCTGGTAACAATTTTACTCTCTAATTTTCTAACCGCCAACAGTTTGCTCCTATTTATTTACGCAATCGTTCCCAAAAGGGTCATTTTGACGTGATAACAAAAAAAATCCCTCGCCGGAAAACCAGCGAGGGAATGGGCAAAAATACACCGCATCTACTCAAAACGGTATCTTGTAAGAGGCTATCCTCTTATTTATCAGGTTAATGACAGCGGGATTACGAATCCGGGAAACCCATTGAACCCAGCGGGTTTTCCGGATCCTTTATTATTTTTTCTTCAGCTGATATACTTCCGAACCTGCCAGCAGGAAGCATCCCAGCCCATAATCTTCAAAGTCGGGAATCTTATCATAGCTCACCGGCTGTCCGTCCTTCGGCTCCTTGCCGGTGCTTTGCACCCAGCCCAGCGCGCCGTTGGGATGCACGCAGTCCTTCAGCATCGCATTCCAGGCTTTGGCGAGTACCGGCAGGTACACCTTCCGGTCAATAAGGCCCTTGTTGATGCCCCAGGCCATGCCATACACGAAAAGCGAGGTACCGGTCAGCTCCTTACCTGGATACTCCGTAGGGTCGGCCAGGCTTACATTCCAGTAGCCGTCCGGGCGTTGCAGCGGGAGCAGCGCAGCCAGCATGTCCTTATAATCCTGCATGTATTCAGCATAGTGCGGATCGGTTTTCGGCAGCTCCTCCAGGGTACGTACCAGTGCCGCTACCACCCATCCATTGCCCCTGCTCCAATAGCACTGTTTTCCGCCAACGGTGGTATAAGGCGGCACGAAGTCCTTATCTCTCCACCACAACTTATCAGCGGGGTTATACAAGCCATTGGTCCCATGCTGATGCTTGGTATAGCTGTACATCCGGTACATGAAATCGAAATAGCTGTTATCCTTGTTATCTACCCCCAGTTTCACAAACACCGGCATCGCCATCTGCAGCGCGTCAATCCACCACCAGTCGTCCACCTTATCGGTGCTCTTCATATTGTCGATAGCGGCCTTTACTTCCTTAATGTACTGCGGGTCCTTATCGATCCTGTACAGGTCAATGTAGGTCTGCCCGGCGCAGATATTATCTGCATTCCGCACGGTAGGGCCGCCCCAGAGGCCCCAGTTGTGGCTCTTGCCCCAGTCCAGCGCATATTGCTTGTAAGCGGGTTTCTTATCAATATTATACAGCGCCATCAACCCCTCGTAATACACAGCCCGGGTCCAGAGGTTGGACGGACGTTCTTTTTTCACGAACGTCGGTTTCCCCGGATCAGCGTACTTTTCCATGAAGTACTTATTCGTCAGCTCCAGCGCTTTCAGTGTTTTCTTCTTATCGGGGAGCTGCTGGGCATTCGCCTGCAAGGCCCCGATCATCGTTAATGCTATCAGTATCTTTTTCATCTCAGGTAACTATTAAGCGTACATCCAGGTATTTGCTTCAGCCCTTCCACCACCGCGCCGGCATTGAGCGCCGCGCCTTCTTTATTGGTATGCGTATGGTCTCCTTTAAACAGCGCGGCTACTTTTTCCTTGCCCAGCGCTTCATATTTTTCAGCAATGATATTATTCAGGTCAATGAAGAAAGCGCCGGTGGTATCGGCCGTCTGCCGGGCCCATAAGCCATAGTCTGCATTGCCGCGCTTTACCTTGTCGCCATTCCAGTTATCCCGTGGCACGGGTGAGCAAATGATAGCAATGGCGCCTTTCGCTTTGGCCTCTGCCACATACTTGCGCATGTACCAGCCATAGGTATGTACCACTTCCTGCTGCTTGCGGATAGGGTTGTAAATTTCCTTAGATTCTTCCCCGGTACCACGGATGGTGCCTCTTGCGCGGGCGGTATCGTCCAGTGGACCGGCATCGTTGTGGCCAAACTGCATAATCACGTAGTCCCCCGGCTTCAGCTCAGCCAGGATTCTTTCCCAGCGGCCTTCCGTGAGGAAGGTGCGGCTACTCCGCCCGCCGATCGCATGGTTTTGCACCTCGATTTTCGCCGTATCAAAATAACTGTCTATCAGCGTTCCCCAGCCCCATTGGCCGGTACTGCCTTTACCGTCGCCGTTTTTCACGGTACTGTCTCCAATGATATACAACACGGGCTTTTTCACCTGCGTAAAGGCAGTCATGAGCAGGCAAAGGGCGGCCAGGCCCAGGTATTTTACTTTCTTCATGGTTGAATGATTTTAATGTTGGGCTTTGCAGGGGTTTTCATGCCCTGGCCCAGGTGATAGCCGGTATGCGGCGGCTGGTTGTAGCCCACATTCTGCCATACAATGCTGAGGCGGTATTGCGGGTCCTGCATGAGCGTGTACAGCTTCACGTCCGTCGGGATGGTAGTCGTGAAGATGCGCAGCTCCTTGTTATCGGCAGTGCGGTAGATCACTTCCTCCCGCCAGTCGCCAAACAGGTCGGCAGATAATACCGGGTTGGATTTGGTGCCGTTGTTGCTGACGCAGTCGTATTGCCTTGCATCGAACAGGCGGTTGCCCTTACTGTTGAGGTAATCCCACTTATCGATCGTGGTGCCGTTCAGCAATTCGCTCAGCACATCGCCATCCCAATAGATGCCCATGTTGCAGGAGGGAGGCGCCTTTTCGGAGATCACATTCCCTTTCGCATCAAACAGCCCCGTGATGCCTGCGCCGGCCACCCAGCATTCGGAGCCGGGGTAGCGCGGATCGATGTCCAGCGCGAGCCCGCGGCCAGGGCCTTCTCCATCTTCGCCTGCTTTTACGGAGGCTTTTTTCCAAAGTATTTCACCGGTGCGGGCGTCGCGGAAGCTGGCGCCGGCATCATCAAAACGTTCCTGTATATCAAAAATTTCCAGGCCGGGATGTTCCGGATCCAGGTCCGTTACATGCAGGGCATCGCCATGACCCAGGCCGGTGGAATACAGTCCCTGGCCGTTATCATCGATGACCATCGCCCCGTACACAATTTCATCCTTACCGTCATTGTCCAGGTCCGTCACCGTGAGGTTATGGTTCCCCTGCCCTCTGTAGGCGCGGTTTTTCCCACCCGGTTCATCACTGTCAAACGTCCAGCGGTGCGTGATCTTACCATCCTTGTAATCCCATGCTGCGAGGACGGTGCGGGTATAGTAACCGCGGGTCATCACAAAGCTGGGATGCTTTCCATCAAGGTAGGCCACGCAGGCGAGGAAGCGGTCCATACGGTTGCCGTACCCATCGCCCCAGATGGCTTTCAGCTCTTCCGTCGTCGGTGTCAGGGACGACGGATGGCGGGCCGGAATGTAGTTCGTCGTAGCCATAGCCTTACCGGTCTTACCATCGAATACCGTGAGGTATTCCGGCCCGGCGAGGATATAGCCTTTATCGTTACGCCAGTCTTTGGTACTGTCGCCAATAACATTACCCAGTGCGTCCATAGTACCGTCAGCGGTTTTCATCACCACTTCCACTTTACCGTCGCCGTCCAGGTCATAGACAAGGAACTGCGTGTAATGGGCGCCTTCGCGTATATTTTTACCGAGGTTGATCGTCCACAACAGCGTTCCATCCATTTTATAGGCCTGGAACACCGGTGGATCTGTCAGACCTGCATGAGAGTTGTCGTGCGCTCTGCCGGTAGCATGCAAAATGATTTCGTAGGCCCCGTCTCCATCCACATCTCCTACCGACCCATCGTTGGCGGAATAACCTTCCGGGAGCTGCAGGGGAATGGATAAATAGGGCTTGCTGCCGGTCTTTTTGGTAAAGACTTCGCTGCTTTCCTTCTCCTTCCCGTTCACCACCATCCTCACCTGGTAACCTAGCGTGGCGGCGGTATCGGCCGCTTTATCCAACAGCCAGGTAACATTTTTAAGCGGTTGGTTATTGATTTTTACGTTACCGCGATATACGTTGAAAGCGGCATTGTCCGGGTCCGTGACCAGGGAACGCCAGCTGACGAAGTTGCCTCCTTCCGGGGCGGCGATAGCCACCACGCCCCTGTTGAGGTACTCCATATTTCGTTGAGCCATTGCCGTTACAGGGAGCAACAGCAGACTCCATAATACTTTTTTCATTACTCGTTAATTTGAACGTTTTTCGAGTCTGTTACCTGGAAAGGTTTTTTATCGGCAGCGTTGAGTGTACTGTTGGTGATGGTCCAGTCCTGTACCTGTGTGAGCGTGCCCTTGCTTTCAGCCGTGATGTCCAGCTGATCGAAGAGGAAGTTTTCCAGCTGCGAGGTAGGCAGGCCCTGCGCGGTAATGATCCGGCGCACCGCCTTGGCTTTGATATTGCTCACATGCACATTGCGGAAATGCGGCGTGCCCCGTTCAGGCGTCACCTGCATCAGCATCGTTTTCCAGTGTACGGGAATGGAATCCGGGTTGTAACCTTCAGGCAAAGTGGAGTAGCTGTAAGCGGGGTTCCAGTTCATGGTGAAATGGAAAGCCGTGGTTACCTCCTCCATATGAATGTTGTTGAAATAAATATCTTCTACAATGCCGCCCCGCGTGGTGGCCGACTTGATATGAAACCCATTCGTAGTGCCTTTGGCTTGCAGGTCCGTTGCGAGTACGTGGCGGATACCGCCGGAGGTTTCGCTACCCAGCGTGAGCAGCCCGCCGCCCCTGCGGGCAATGCATTTGCGGATCACTACATATTCCGTAGGCCTGTTTACCCGCAGCCCGTCATAATCCCGGCCGGCCTTCAGGCAGAAGTCATCGTCGTTGCAATCAATATCGCAGTTTTGAATCAGCACCCAGGTGGAGGAATCCACATCGATGCCGTCCGTACTCGGGCCCGTACCGTCTTCATTGTTGCGGATCACCAGCCCGTCTACCGTGATGCGGGTGGAGTAAAGCAGGTGTACCGTCCAGAAGCCGGCGTTCTTGATGGTGACATTTTTCAGCGTCACATCTTCGGACTCCTGCACCAGCAGTGTGCGTACGCGTTTGGAATCGTAATCCACGATCCAGCGCAGCCCTTTCGGCTCGTAGTCTTCCTTGCGCATCTTCCAGTACTTATCCCAGCAGAAGCGGCCCCGCGCGTTGATCACGCCCTCCCCTTCCAGCGATGCATTTTTCACTTTCAGGAGGTTGATCATAGCGGCCGGCCATCTCATTTCAATGCCGGCAATGCGAGTGTCGATCTCCGGGTAATCTTCAAAACGCTGGGAGCCCAGCAGGGTAACCCCCTTGTCTATACGTAAACGGACATTATTTTTCAGGAATATAGCGCCGGTCACATAGGTACCCGGCTTAAACGCCACAATGCCGCCTCCTTTGGCCGCGCAGGCATCAATCGCCTTTTGAATGGCTTTGGTATTAACGGTCACCGTATCGCTTACCGCGCCATAGGTATTGGCATAATACACCGTTGTGCCTTTGGGCGCCGTGGCGGCCCCCACTTTTTTCACCCAGTCTAACTGTTGCGCATGCACGGACAGGGTAAATAAACAAAGTATCAGTAACGCGGATCTCATCATAACGGTAATTATCGGTGATCAAAATACAAGTTCCATTCTGTCAAACTATCCTGTGCCTACCTGTATTACTACCGGGGCAGGCGGTCAAATATCGCGGC
>Ga0164243_10012363_pt1 | contig 12098 bp, 11 predicted proteins | sample OricompcompostOP_FD_108781 | JGI IMG/M metagenome (GOLD analysis project Ga0164243, IMG submission 108781) | Organic Plus compost microbial communities from Emeryville, California, USA - Original compost - Organic plus compost (OP) | ecosystem: Engineered > Solid waste > Mixed feedstock >...
CCTCACCGGCACGCCGGAGATGGACGCCTACCGCCGGGACCTGTGGTGGGCGCAGGAGTACGCGCGGCGCAACCGGGCCGTGATGCTGGCGGTGCTGTGCGGCGTCGTCCGGGAGCGGTTCCCGCAGGTGCGCTACGACGAGCCGATCAGCTGCCACCACAACTACGTGGCGGAGGAGAGCTACGGCGGCGTGGAGGTGCTCGTGACCCGCAAGGGCGCGATCCGGGCCGGCCGAGGCGACCTCGGCATCATTCCCGGCTCGATGGGCACCGGTTCGTACATCGTGCGCGGGAAGGGCAACGCGGACGCGTACTGCTCGGCGTCGCACGGTGCGGGGCGGCGGATGTCGCGGGCGCAGGCCAAGCGGACCTACGGCACCGCGGATCTCGTGGCGCAGACCGCGGGCGTGGAGTGCCGCAAGGACGCCGGGGTGGTCGACGAGATCCCCGCCGCGTACAAGGACATCACCGAGGTGATGGCGCAGCAGGAGGACCTGGTCGAGGTGGTCGCGCACCTCAAGCAGGTGGTGTGCGTGAAGGGCTGAACCGGAGGGCCGGAGGACGACCGCCCGTCAGTGCAGGCGGGTCTTCCAGTCCTCCGGCACCCGGCCGCGCGGGCCGGGTGCGGGCTGGTCGAGCGGGTGCGAGTGCGGCTCGGCCAGCACCGGCCCCTCGGCGTAGAACTGGTCGGTGGAGTAGTCCCAGAACCACGACTCGCCGGGCTCGTAGCTCTGGATGATCGGGTGGCCCGTCGCGGCGGCGTGGGCGGTCGCGTGCCGGCTCGGCGACGAGTCGCAGCAGCCGACGTGGCCGCAGGCCGCGCAGCGGCGCAGGTGGAACCACCAACCGCCGGTCGATTCGCACTCCAGGCAGCCGGGGCCGCTCGGCGGCGCGGCCGGGTCGATCGCCGCGCTCACGGACTGCGGCTCGGGCTCCGGCCTCGTCTGTTCACCCACGTTCGGCAGTCTGGCACGCGCGAGGGCCCGGGCCCACCCCGCCCCCGCACGTGTGCCGGCCGGCACATCCTCAGAAGGTCGACTTCGGTGCGGTCACCTTCTGCTTGATCTTCGTGGGCCCGCTGGCCGAGGGCCGGACGTCGAAGTCGAAGATCTCGGTGGGGATGTAGATGGTCGCGCAGGAGTTCGGGATGTCCACCACGCCCGAGAAGCGTCCCTCGATCGGCGCGGCCCCCAGGAGCAGGTACGCCTGCTCCGGGCTGTAGCCGAACGTGGTGAGGTAGTCGATGGCGTGCAGGCAGGCCCGCTGGAACGCCAGCTGCGAGTCCAGGTAGCGCTGCTCCCCGTCGAGGGTCACCGAGATCCCGGAGAAGGCGAGCCACTGACAGTACTGGGGGTTGGTGTTGCCCGGCAGGAAGATCGCGTTCTCGGAGACCCCGTACGTGCGCATCCCGTCCTTGATGAGGTCGACGTGCAGGTCGACGAAGCCGCCCATCTCGATGGCGCCGCAGAACGTGATCTCCCCGTCGCCCTGGGAGAAGTGCAGGTCGCCGACGGAGAGGTTGCCGCCCGGCACGTACACCGGATAGAAGACGCGGGATCCCTTGGTGAGGTTCTTGATGTCCTGGTTGCCGCCGTTCTCCCGGGGTGGCGCGGTCCGCGCCGCGACGGCCGCGGCGGCCTCGTACGCGGAGCCGGTCAACGAACCGAGGATCGCGTCCTGCGGCAACGGGGGCAGCGCCAGTGGCGGCACCCGGTCGGGGTCGGTCTCCGCGAGCGTCCGCTCCCGCCGGTTCCACCTGTCCAGGAGGTCGGCCGACGGGGCGGTGCCCATCAGGCCGGGGTGGATCATGCCGGTGAAGGAGACGCCCGGGATGTGCCGCGAGGTGGCCCGCTGCCCGCTGAAGTCCCAGATCGCCTTGTACGCGTCGGGGAACTGGTCGGTCAGGAAGCCGCCGCCGTTCTGCTTGGCGAAGATCCCCGTGTACCCCCAGCCCTGGCCGGCGAGCGGGCCGGAGTCCTCCTGCGGGATCGGGCCGACGTCGAGGATGTCGACCAGCAGCAGGTCACCCGGTTCGGCGCCCTGCACGGCGAACGGGCCGCTGAGCGCGTGCACGATGGACAGCGGGGCGTCGCGGACGTCGTCCGCCGAGTCGTCGTTGTGGATCTCGCCGTCGAACCACTCCCGGCAGTGCACGCGGAACGTCGCTCCCGGCTTGACCGTGGCCACCGGCGGGATGTCCGGGTGCCACCGGTTGTGTCCGATCTTCTCCTGATCCCTGAACTTCTTCGTCGAGTCGAGAGGGAAGATGACCTCGGGCATGTGCCGTCCTTCCGTTCCCACCGTCCGCCACGGTGGTGGTCTGTCGTCTGGCGGCGGCACAGCGCGGGATCGGCGCCGCCGGTCGTGTCACAGGCGCGGGAGCCGGGAGTGGGCCGGGTGGGCAGAGGCCCTCGGGGTGGCCGGTCGCCGTCCCGGGACGCGGGTCACCACCTGGGGCGTCTCCGCGCTCGCCGCGGCCCGGTCCAGCGCCGTCCGGAGCGCGCGGGGCGTGCGGGTCAGCCGCGGCGCCGACCAGACCCGGCCGGCCGCGCCGCCGCAGGCCGGGCAGGGCAGCGTCGGTGGTGCCTCGCCGAGCGGGAACCGCGCCTCGACGTCGCCGTCGTTCGGGCACCGGTAGTCGTACGTCGCCACGTCGCCCTCCTCACGTGCGCCGTCGTCGTGGCCGGGCGGACACCGGGGCCGCGCCGGACAGGTCAAGGATCGTGCGCATCCGGGCGGTCCGCTGGCCAACGTCCGAGGTGGTCCCCGTGGCCGCCCGATCGGGTGACGCGGTGCGGTCGGCGCGGTCAGCCCAGGTGCGCCGGCGCGCCGGTGGGCACGTCCTGCCGGCGTACGCGGATCAGCAGCAGGGTGGTCAGGCCCGAGAGCAGGATCAGCCCGGTGCCCCAGGCGAACGCCACCGAGTAGCCGTGCACCAGCGCCCGCACCTGGGTGCCCGGATCCGGCACCCGGGTCGCCAGGTACCCGGTGACCGCGCTCGTGTACATGGTGTTGAGCAGGGCCGTGCCGAGGGAGCCCCCGACCTGCTGGGTGGCGTTGAGGGTGGCGCTGGCCGCGCCCGCGTCGTGCTCCGGAACGCCGTACAGGGCGAGGCTGGACAGCGGCACGAACGTGAAGCCGAGCCCCATGCCGAGGACGACCTGGGCGGGCAGCAGGTGGGCGGCGAACGAGGTGTCCACGTCCACCTGGGTGAGCGCCACCATGCCCGCCGCGGCGAGCACCGCGCCGGCGAGCATCAGGGGCTTGGCACCGACCCGGGGCAGGAGCTGGCTGGCCGCGCCCGCGGCGATGAGCACCCCGGCGGTGACCGGCAGCGACGCGAGCCCCGCCTCCAGCGGCGTGTACCGGAGCACCACCTGGAAGTAGAAGGTCAGGAAGAGGAACGCCCCGAAGAGGCCGGCGCCGATCAGCGTGGAGGCGAGGTACGCGCCGCCCCGGTTGCGGTCGAGCAGGATCCGCATCGGCAGCAGCGGGTGGCTGGAGCGCAGCTCGATGACGACGAACGCCGCGAGCAACGCCACGCCGGCGGCGATGAACGCGAGCGTCCCGGCGGCGTCCCAGCCGTCCTCGGCGGCCCGCGTGAACCCGTACACGAGGCTCACCAGGCCCAGGGTGACGACCAGCGCGCCCGGCACGTCGTAGCGGGTGTCGCCGTGCGCCCGGCTCTCCGGCACCAGCGGGAGCGCCAGGAGCAGCGCGAACGCGGCGATCGGGATGTTGACCAGCAGGCACCAGCGCCAGCTCGTGTACTCGGTGAGCACCCCGCCGAGGAGCAGGCCCACGGCGGAGCCGCCGCCGGCGATCGCGCCGTACACGGCGAACGCCTTCGCCCGCTCCCGCGTCTCGGTGAACAGCACCGTGAGCAGCGCCAGCGAGGCCGGGGCGAGCAGCGCGCCGAAGACGCCCTGCAACGCGCGGGCGCCGAAGAGCAGCGCGCCGTTGGTGGCCAGGCCGCCCACGGCGGAGGCGAGCGCGAAGCCGACCATGCCGACCAGGAAGGCGCGCTTGCGTCCCCAGTAGTCGGCGATCCGGCCGCCGAGCAGCAGCAGCCCGCCGAACGTCAGCGTGTACGCGGTCACCACCCACTGCCGGTCGGCGTCGCTGATGCCCAGGTCGGCCTGGGCGTGGGGGAGCGCGATGTTCACGATGGTGGCGTCCAGCACCACCATGAGCTGCGCGACCGCGATGACCGCGAGCACGGCCCAGCGGCGCGGGTGCCCGCCCTGCGTCCCGGCGCCGGGCACGTCGGCGGTGGTCGAGGGTGTTCCGGGCATGGCGAGGCCCTCCGTGCGGACGAGGATCCGGCTCGGCGCGACGGGACGGTCGCGCCCGGCCCACGTCCGGGTGCCGTCTTTCGCCTGCCCCGCCCCCGCGAACGACGTTCACGTCCGACGCTAGTGGGCGCGATCCGGTCCGCGCAGCGGCTTGCGGCATCCGCCCCCGGTCGGGCCACGCCGGGTGGTCACCGGGCGGGTGCGAGCCGCACGGGCACGCGGACGACGTTCACGCGGCTGCCGTCGTTCGCGGACACCTCGTACACCTCGACGGTGCCGGCCTGTTCGCGGGCGGCCCGCCAGGTGACCACGGCACGGTAGTCGCCCCGGCAGCCGCTGCCGCAACTCGCGGTGGTGAACGCCGTGGCGATCTCCCGACCGCCCGCGTCGAGCACCCGCAGGCTGACGGTCGCCTCGAACACGTCGGCGGTGCCGGTGACGGTGAGCGGGCTGGTGACCCGCTGCCCGACGGTGGGCCCCGTGACCACGATCGGCGGCAGCAGGTCGGCGTAGTCCGCCCGCCCCACCGGCGCGTCGGCGGCGGCCACCGGCGGGTCGAATCGCACCCGGCGGACGGTGGGGAACTGGGTGAGCGTCCAGACGACCTGGCCCCGGCGTAGGCGGTCGGTGCGCGGGTCGCCGCCCACCGCGGCGAGCCGGACGGTCGCGACGCCCCCGGACACCCCGAGCGGTTCGGTGCCGGCCGGCAGCAGCGTGGTCATCCCGGTGGCCGCCTCCCCGACGGTCGGTCCGGCGGCCAGCTCGGTGAGGGCCAGCCGGGAGGTGGCCAGGGTGCTCGGCCGGGTACGCCGGGTCGGCACCAGCCGCCCGTCGCGGACGAACCACAGCTCGATCGTCACGGCGCCGGCCGTCGTCGGGGCGTCGGTCACCGGCGGTGGGGCGGGACGCGGGGAGCGCGGGCCGGATGTGGCCGGTTCCCCGGTGGCCGGCGTCACCGGCGCCGGGGCGGGCGGCGTCGCGCCGGATGTGGCGGTCTCCGGCGCCGCGGTGGGGGCGGGGCCCAGCGACCCGGAGCGGGGCGGCGCGCAGCCCACCAGCACCCCGGCGACCAGCAGCGCGACCAGCGGACGTCTCACGGCGCCTCCTGGCGGTCGGCCGGTCCGGCGTGGGTGGTCGGTGCCGCGGCGGCGTCGTCCGGTCTGGCGTGGGTGGTCGGTGCCGCGGCGGCGTCGGCCGGGGCCGGCGTGGCGTCGGGCGGGCCGGACACCGGCAGCGCGAGCCGGAACCGGGTGCCGACGCCGGGCGCGCTGTGCACCGTCAGGTGGCCGCCGAGCAGCCGGGTGTTCTCCTGCGCGATCGCCAGCCCCAGGCCGCTGCCCGGCCCGGAACGCGCCGGGTCGACCTTGTAGAAGCGGTCGAAGAGGCGCGGCAGGTGCTCCGGGGCGATGCCCGGCCCGCGGTCGGTCACGTCGACGAGCAACCGAGCGGCGTCGCGTGTCACCGTCGCCCGGACCTCGCCGCCGCCGTGCTCGACGGCGTTGCCCACGAGGTTGGCGAGCACCCGTTCCAGCCGGCGCGGATCGGTGCGCACGGGGGTGGCCGTCCCGGCGACGGTGACGCGGTCCCGCCAACCGCGCGCGGCGACCAGGGCGTCCAGCAGGGCCAGGGGATCGACCGGGCGCGGGGCGAGCGGCTCCTGCCCGGCGTCGAGCCGGGAGATCTCCATGAGGTCCTCGACGAGGCGGCGCAGCCGGATCACGTCGGCCACCAGCAGTTCGGCCACCCGCCGGGCGTCGCCCGGGAGCCGGTCGGTGTGCTCGCGCAGCAGCGAGGCCGCCGCCACGAGGGCGGTCACGGGCGTACGCAGCTCGTGCGCGACGTCGGCGGTGAACCGCCGCTCCCGCGCCTGGGCCCGCGAGAGCGCCTCGATCTTGGCCTCCAACGCCTCGGCCATGCCGTTGAAGGACGCCGCCCAGTCGCTGAACTCGTCGCGGCCGTGCACCGGCAGGCGGGTGGCGAGCAACCCCTCGGCGACCGCCCGGGCGGCCCGGCTGGCTCGCCCGACCGGTTCGAGGGTGCGCCGGGCCAGGCCGTGCCCGACCGCCGCGGCGACGAGCACGACGAGCCCCCAGCCGGCCAGCAACGCCGTACGGAGCTGGTCGAGGCCGCGGTGCAGGTCCTCCTCGGAGGTGACCACGTAGAGCTCGCCGTCGGAGCCCGGTATCCGGCCGCCGACCAGGAGCAGCCGTGGCCGGGCCGAGGGAGCGGAACGCTCGTACCCCAGCTCGCCGGCGGCCACCGTGGCCCGCAACGCCGGCCCGGGCGGCGGCGCGAACGAGGCGTTCGAGGCCTGCACGTCCCCGTCGGCGGCGAGCAGCACGTGCCGGCCGCTGCCCTCGAAGCTGCGCAGCAGCTCCGCGCGGCGCTGCTCGGTCAGCGGCCGGAACTGCCCGGCGAGCACGAGCTGGTAGCGGGCGTCCGCGGCGGCCTGCTGCACGGAGGCGTCCAGCCGTGCCTGCCGCAGCAGCAGGTACGACCCGCCCGCCAGGGACCCGGCGGAGACGCCGGCGACGAGCACGAACGCGACGGTCAGCCGGCGCCGGAGCCGGCCCGGGGGCACGCGGTTCGCGGCCATCGCGGCACGCTCACGTCGCCGTGAGCTTGTAGCCGGCGCCGCGTACGGTGCGGACGAGGCGCGGGTGGGCGGGGTCGTCCTCGATCTTGGCGCGCAGCCGTTGCACGGCCACGTCGACGAGCCGCGAGTCGCCGAGATAGCTGTGGTTCCACACCCGGTCGAGCAGCAGCTCGCGGGTGAAGACCTGACCGGGGCGGCGGGCCAGCTCCAGCAGCAGCCGGAACTCGGTGGTGGTCAGCGGCAGCTCCCGTCCGGCCTTGCGGACCACGAAGCTGCCCGGGTCGATCTCCAACCCGCCGACGGTCAGGACGCCCGGCTCGGCCGGCGCGGTGGCCCGCCGCAGCACCGCCCGCACCCGGGCCACCAGCTCCGGCAGGTCGAACGGCTTGCGCAGGTAGTCGTCGGCGCCGCACTCCAGGCCGACGACGACGTCGATGGTGTCGGTGCGGGCGGTGAGCATGAGGATCGGCACGGCGCTGCTGCGGCGGACCTCCCGGCACACCTGCAGGCCGTCGAGGCCGGGCAGCATCACGTCGAGCACGATGAGGTCGACCGGTCGCGCGCGCCAGACCGCGAGCGCCTCCCGGCCGTCGACGGCGGTGGTCACCCGGAACCCGGCCCGGCGCAGTCCGAGGGCGCTGACCTCCCGGATGGAGGCATCGTCCTCGACCACCAGCACGCGGCCGTCCATGACGCCACCAGCGTAGGCCCGCGCGACCGCGGGCGACCCTGGCGCAACGGACGGTGACGGGGGCCCGGGTGGCGCCGGGCCCTCGTCCGTGCGGTTCACTCCTGCCACTGGTGGGCCACGTCGACCACGATGCGGCTGTGGGCGCCGGGACCGTCGAGGACGAACGCCCGGAACGGCAGCCGCGCCCGCACCCCGACCGCGAACGTCGTGTAGCCCTCGAAGCTGCCGCCGAACACCACGTCGCGCAGCGTCCGGTAGCGCAGCACGGTGGCCGCGTGCTCGCCCACGCGGTACGGCACCGTGGCCGCGCGTTCCGCGTCGTACGCGGGCGCGCGGAGGGAGACCCGCAGCAGCGCACCCCCGGCGGTGTACGGCGACAGCGGCAGGCCCTCGCCCTCGGTCCAGGTCTCGCCGTACTCGACCGTGTAGCCGTTCGCCGGGCCGGCGAACTCGAACACCACCCGGTCGTAGCAGTCGTGCCGGCCGGTGCGCACCTCGACCAGCGGGTCGGTGCTGAGCGTGCCGGCCGCCTTCGTGCCGCTGCCCCAGGTGATCCCGCAGTACGGTGCGGCGGCGGCCGCCCGGTTGGTGGCCGCCGTGCCGGCGCCCGCCGTGCCCGCCACCAGACCGGTGACCAGCACGGCCAGCGCGGCCAGTGTGCTTCTCGTCCTCATCGTCGTCTCCCCTCGCCCGTCCCGGGTGGTCACCCGCCGGCGTCGTCGCCGGCGTCGACCTCGACGGTCGGGCGGCACGGCCACGGCAGCTTCGCCGCGCCGTAACAGCAGGGTTACGGCGGTGTCGGGGGAGCGCGGTCAGCGCCCGGCGGCGTGGCGCTGGTAGTGCCGGGCGACGCGGGCGCGGTTGCCGCAGGACGGCTTGCACCACTCCTGTCGCGGGTGCTCCTTGACGAAGTAGCGCACGCAGCGGGGCGCGTGGCAGGCGCGCAGCCGCTCGCGGTCGGGGCCGGCGAGGAACTCGACGGCGGCGCGGGCGAGCCCGGCGACGAGTCGCAGCCGCGCGTCGCTCACGTCGGTCCGCCAGGTGAGCGTCGGCGCGTCGTCGGGCTCCCAGGCCAGCACCGGGCAGACCGGCACCGCCGCGGCGGCCCGGTTGAGCCGGTCGACGGCCTCCCGGGGAGACAGCAGGGACGCGGAGTCGGCCCGGCTGGGCGGGCCGGGGCGCACCGCCTCCGCGAAGAGGGTGCGCACCGCGCGACGCAGCGCCACGACGTCCCGCCGCAGGCTCTCGTCGGCGGCGTCGAGGCCGTCGAGGTCGCCGGCGTACGGCCGCAGGGACGTGGCCTGCTCCCGGAGCCAGGCGGACAGCCCGGCGACGTCGTCGAGGTCGTCGGCGACCCCGCCGTCGCCGTCGTGCCGGATCGTGCCGGCCAGGGCCAGCGCGAGGTGCTGGGCCATGCGAACTCCTCCCTCCGGGACCGGCTTGCGTCGCCGTCGAGATCAACTGTACCGTGCCTAATGCTTGAAGCGCCAACAACCATTAGGGAGCGGCCGTGCTGGTCATCGCCCACCTCAGCGACACCCACATCGACAGCCACCCGCGCTCCGCCGAGCGGACCGCCCGGGTGATGGACCACCTGAACGGCCTGCCCCGACCGGTCGACGCGATCCTCGTGACCGGCGACGTCGCCGACCACGGCGAGGTGGCGGAGTACGAGACCGCCGCGAGGCTCCTCGCCTCCCCGACCCCGGTCCTGGTCTGCCCCGGCAACCACGACGTGCGTCCCGCGTACCGCAAGGGCTTGCTCGGCGACGACTCCGGCGCGACCGGGCCGATCAACGCCCGGCACGACGTGGCCGGCGCGGTCTTCCTGCTCGCCGACTCCACGGTCCCCGGAGAGGACGACGGCCACCTCGACCAGGAGACGCTCGACTGGCTCGCCGCCGAGCTGGCCTCCGTGCCGGCCGACACACCCACGTTCGTCGCCTTCCACCACCCGCCCGTCGCGCTGCACCACCCCGTCATCGACCCGACCCGGCTCCTTCCCGCCGAGCCCCTGGCCGAGCTGGTGGCCGCGCACCCGCAGGTCGTCGCCGTGCTGACCGGGCACTTCCACACCCCCGCGGCGAGCACGTTCGCCGGCCGTCCACTGCGCATCGCGCCCGGCGTCGTCTCGACGCTGCGGATGCCGTGGGAGGGCGAGGGGCCGTTGACCACGCAGCGGCAGCCGCCGGGCGTCGCCTTCCACGTGTACGACGACACGGGGCTGCTCACGACCCACTACCGGGTGGTGGTGTGAGCGTGCACGGTGCCGCGCTGCTCGGGTTCCTCGTCGCCGTCGCGCCGATCACCACGACGCCCGGCGCGAGCCTGACCCTCGTCGTCTCGCGGGTCGCCGCCGGGGGGCGGCGGCAGGGCTGGTGGGTCATCCTCGGGACGGTGACCGGGCTCTACGTCCACGCCACACTGGCCGCGCTGGGGCTCGCCGCGCTCGTGCTCGCCTCCTCGCGGGCGTTCTGGACGGTCAAGCTGCTCGGCGCCGCGTACCTCGTGGGGCTCGGGCTGTGGCTGCTGTGGTCCGCGGCCCGGCGTCCCGGCCGCGGACGCCCGGGCGAGCCGCGCGACGTCACGGCGTCCCGGGTGGAGCGGCGCCGCCTGCCCCGGTTGCCGTGGCGGGGGCACCACCCCTACCTCCAGGGGCTGCTCGGCAACGTGCTGAACCCCAAGGCCGCCGCCGTCTACCTCACGCTCGCGCCGCAGTTCCTCACCCCGGACCGGCCGGTGCTGGCGCCGATGCTGCTCCTCGCCACCGGGCACGCCGCGCTGCACACCGTCTGGCTGGCGGGGTGGACGGTCCTCTCCGGCGCCGCCGCCACCCTGCTGCGGACGGCCGCCGTCCGCCGCCTGCTGGACCGGCTGACCGGCGCGGTCCTGGTCGGCCTCGGCGTGCGCAGCGCGGTGGCCTGAGGCGGGTCGGGCACGGCGAGGCCGGAACAGAAGTTCCGGCTCCCGTGGCGCGTACGTCACCCCGTGTTCGGATCCGGACAGGACACTCACGACGGCCGCCTACCTCAGCGTGGTGCCCGGACGTGGGCATGCGAGTCCGCCGCGGCCGCCTACCTCGAAGGAGCCGTAGCACGATGTCCAACGCCCGGACCACGCGCCCTCGCTGGCATCGACTGGTCACCGCGACCGCCGCGGGCCTCGTCCTGACTGCGGCGTCGCCCGCCGCCAGGGCGGACGCCACCGCCGCCGACGCGAACCCGGTCCGGGTGCAGTTGCTGTCGATCACCGACCTCCACGGCTACTTCGGTGACTACACCACCACCGTGCCGGGCGCTCACGCCGGTGAGGCGACGCAGACCGTTGGCGGCGGCGCCTACCTGGCGGCCCACCTGAACCGTCTCCGCGACCAGGCCGCCCTGCCCGAGGCGAACTCGATCCTGTTCTCGGCGGGCGACGACTTCTCCGGCTGGCCCACCGAGACCGCGTACTTCTGGAACGAGCCCACGATCGAGTACCTCAACCACATCGGTGTGCGGTTCTCGACCATCGGGAACCACGAGCTGGACCGCAACCTCGACTACCTGCGCCACATGATGGACGGCACGTGCGAGGGCCGCCCCGACGGCGACCTCTGCTTCACCGACTCCACCGGCGAGCGGTTCGCCGGAGCCGACTTCGACTACTACTCCGCGAACGTCGTCGACGGCGCGACCGGCGAGCTGGTCGTGAAGCCGTACCACGTCGAGCGGGTCGACGACGGGCACGGCGGAACGCTCCCCGTGGGCTTCATCCACGCGACCACGAGCGGCACGCCCAACGAGGGACTCTCGTACTGGCCGGCCGACCAGCTGCGCTTCCTGCCGGAGGCGGCGGAGATCAACCGGTACGCCGCCGAGCTCCAGGCCCAGGGCGTGCAGTCGATCGTCGCCGTCGTGCACGAGGGATTCGCGCAGGTCGGTGACTTCTACAACGACTGCACGAACCCCTCCGGGCCGATGGTCGAGATGAACAAGCAGATCTCACCCGCCGTCGACGCCATCGTCACCGGGCACTGGCACGCCCTCGCCAACTGCCTGCTGCCCGACCCGGCAGGCAACCCCCGCCCGGTCGTCGAGGCCGCCAACCACGGCCGCCTCATCAGCGAGATCAACCTGCAGCTGGACCCCGAGACCGGCGATGTCCTGCGCGATCGGACCACCTCCACCAATCACGCCAACACCCGTACCGTGACTCCGGACCCCGAGGTCCTCAGGATGGCCCAGTACTGGCGCGACCGCGCACAACAGCGCCGGAACGAGCCCGTCGTGGACATCGCCGGCGACCTCGCCCGCACGTCCGCCGACGCGGAGGAGTCGACCCTCGGTAACGCCACCGCCGACGCGTTCCGCTGGGCGGCGCAGCAGGACGGCGGTGCCGACGTCGGGATCGTGATGCCGAACACCCTGCTGCGCGACGTCACCTACGCGCCGACCGCCGGCAGCGCTGCCGACGCTCCCGGCCGGGTGCTGTTCGGAGAGCTGATGGTCGGCGTGATCCACGAGAGCGGCGGCTTC
>Ga0164243_10012364_pt1 | contig 12097 bp, 11 predicted proteins | sample OricompcompostOP_FD_108781 | JGI IMG/M metagenome (GOLD analysis project Ga0164243, IMG submission 108781) | Organic Plus compost microbial communities from Emeryville, California, USA - Original compost - Organic plus compost (OP) | ecosystem: Engineered > Solid waste > Mixed feedstock >...
GCCGCGATGATCATGATCGCGAAGAAGGTCACGCCGTACCAGACGTTCGCGATGATCACCGAGGTCATCGCCCAGCCGGGCGAGGCGAGGAAGCCGATGCGCTCGTCGATGATCCCGGCCTTCAGCAGCAGGTCGTTGATCACGCCGAACTGGCCGTTGAACATCCAGCGCCACAGCAGCCCGATGAGGAAGCCGGACATCGCCCACGGGAAGAACACCCACGCCTGGTAGAGGCCGCGCCCGCGGAAGTGCCGGCGCAGCAGCAGGGCCAGGCCGAAGCCGAGGAAGAACTGGAAGAACAGCGACACCGCCACCCAGGTGCCGGTGTTGCGCAGCGCGGTCCAGAACCGGCTCTCGGCGAGCACGGCGCGGAAGTTCTCCAGCCCGACGAACGGCGTCGAGGTGATGTCGAACAGGTTGTACCGCTGGAAGGCGATCACGCCGCCGCGGATCATCGGATAGTACGTGAAGAGCGCGACGAAGACGACGCCCGGCAGCAGGCACAGGGCGATGAACCCCGCCTTGCGCGGGGTGAACGCCGGTCGGTTGCTCACCGGGCGGCTCCGTGCGCGTTCCCGGGCGCCGGCGCGGCGGCCACCGGGGCGGCCGCCGCGGGCGCGATTCCGTCGGAGGTCATCTGCGGGCGATCCTCAGGAGACCTTCTTCGCCTGGTCCTGCCAGAACTCGTCCCAGCCCTTCAGCACCTCGGCGACGGTCTTGCCGCCGGTGAGCAGGGACTGCACGTCCCGGTCGGAGTCGACGAGGAACCGGCTCCAGCCCGGGTAGTCCACCGGCCTGATGGTGATCACCTGCTTGGGGTCCTGCTGCGCCTCCAGGTACGCCTTCCAGGCGCCCTGCGAGAACTGCGGGTCGTCCTGCGCGGACCTGGCGATCGGGATCAGCGAGTTGCCCTTGGCGAACCTGATGCTCTGCGCCGGCTCGGAGAGGAACCGCACCAGCTTGATCGCCTCGGCCTGGTGGGCGCTGAACGAGGTCACCCCCCAGCCCGCGTAGCCGACCGGCTGGAACGCGTAACCCGTCGGGCCCTTCGGGATCGGGGCGGTGGACCAGTTCCGCAGCCCGCTCTCCTCGACCGTCTTGATCACCTCCGGGTCCTGGATGAGCATGCCGGTGACGCCGGAGGTGAAGCCCTGCACCATCTCCGGGTAGCCCCAGGAGACCGAGTCGGGCGGCGACGCCTCCTTGAAGATCTTGACGAAGAGCTCCAGGGCCTGCGCCGCCTCGGGGGTGGAGAAGATCGTGCGCTTGTCCTTCAGGAAGAACGACTTCTCCGGGTCCAGGGCCTCGCCGTTGTACGCGCTGATCATCTGCACCGCGTAGTCGGCGCCGCCCTTGCCGCCGCGGAACGAGTAGCCGAACTGATCGCCCGTGGTCATCTTCTTGCCGGCCTCGTACAGCTCTTGCCAGGTGGTCGGCGGCGTCGTGATCCCCCGGTCGGTCCGGTAAAACAGCGCGCGCTGATAGAAGCCGTACGGGATGAGGTAGGCCTTGCCGCCGACCTCGACGGCCTTGGTCCGGGTCAGCTCGGTGAGCTCGTCCCAGCCCGCCCAGTCGGTGGTCGGCAGTTCGAGCAGCCAGCCGTTGTTGGAGAACGACTTGGCGGTGTGGTCGCGCACCTCGACGACGTCGAGGTCCTTCCGCGTCTGCATGATCTGGGTGATCTTCTGGTCGGCCGAGTCGAGCGGCGGCGAGATCAGCTCGACCTCGATGCCGGGGTTCGCCTTCTCGAAGTCGGCGAGCAGGCTCTTGATCAGCTTGGTCCGGTCGGGGCTGGTCAGGCTTTCGATCATGCGGAGCCGTACGGCGCCCTCGGAGCCGCCCGAGCCGGACCCGGAGCCTCCGCAGGCGGTGAGCGTCAGGGTGACCGCGGCCAGGGCCGCGAGGATGGGGGATCGTTTCATCGGATCTCTCCGTTCTGACAGCGCTGTCATCACGCTATTGGGTCGATGGCCTTCAGCGCTAGAGTCAGATCCCCGATGAGCGTCTCGGCCGACTCCAGGCCGACCGAGAGGCGGACCAGGCCGACCGGGATGCCCATCGTGGCCCGCACCGACTCCTCGGTGGTGAGCGCGGGCGCGTTGACCAGGCTCTCGTAACCGCCCCAGGAGACGCCGATGCGGAAGTGGCGCAGCCGGTCGAGGAACGCGGCGACCTCGGCGCGGTCGTCGGTGTCCAGCTCGATGCTGAACACGCTGGAGAAGCCGGTCATCTGCCGCCGCGCCACCGCGTGGCCGGGATGCCCGGGCAGGCCGGGATGGTGAACGGCGCGCACGCCGGGCCGCCCGGCGAGGAATCCGGCGACCGCGAGGCCGCGCTCCTGGTGGGCGGCCATGCGGACGGGCAGCGTGCGCAGGCCCTTGACCACCTTGGCGGCGTCGTGCGGGGACATCGCCGCGCCGTACAGCTGGTACTCGGTGAGCGCGAGCGGCCGGATCAGCCGGGACGGGCCGGCCACCACGCCGCCGACCAGGTCGCCGTGGCCGCCGATGTACTTCGACAGCGAGTGCACGACGAGGTCGACGCCGAGCGTGAGCGGCTTCTGGAAGATCGGCGTGGACCAGGTGTTGTCCATCACCGACACCAGCCCGCGGGAGCGCGCCCAGGCGGCCACCTCCGCGATGTCGACGACGTCGTAGCGCATGTACGACGGCGACTCGAAGTACAGTACTCGGGTGGTGGAAGTGATAGCGCTGTCAAGCATCTCGGGATCGCCGACGTGGTCATGTGTGACGCCGAACTTTTCCAGGTAGCGGAGGAACTGGGTGGTGGGCCCGTACACCGCCCCCAGCACGAGCACGTGGTCCCCCGCGGACACCAGCGAGGAGATCGTCGCGGCGATCGCGCCCATGCCGGAGCCGAAGCACTTGGCCCGCTCGGCCCGTTCCAGCGCGGCGAGTTTGCGCTGCACGAGGTCGACGGTCGGGTTGGTGCCGCGCCAGTAGACGTACCGCTCGTCCTCGTCCTTGATCGCCTCGGCGAGGTCGCCGGCGGTGCGGAAGGTGAACAGGGAGTTCTCGTACACCGGCGGATGCACCGCGCCCATCACCCACGGCTCGTCCTCGCCGAGCCGCCCGCAGATCCAGTCGTCGTCGAACGTGTCGCCCGAATGCCGTTCATCAGCCATGGAGCGAGCCTATGACGCCGAACCGCAGGCCGACCATGGCGGATGTCGCCCGGTACGCGGGCGTCAGTTTGAAAACCGTCTCCCGGGTGGTCAACCAGGAACCGCACGTGAGCGCGGCGGTGCAGCGGCGCGTGCTGGACGCGATCACCGCGCTCGGCTTCCGCCGCAACGAGGCGGCGAGCCGGCTGGCGCGCGGCGCGTCGATGCTCACCATCGGGCTGATCATGGAGAACATCTCCAACGAGTACTACTCGCGGCTCGCCAAGGCGGTGGAGGGGGCCGCCGCCGAGCACGACGCCCTGGTGGTGTTCGGCTCGTACGAGGAGCTGCCGGAGCGGGAGCGCATGCTGATCGAGTCGATGTACTCGCGGGGCGTGGACTCGCTGATCGTGGTGCCGTCGGCGGGCGACCACGGCTGGCTCGCCGAGCACCTGGCGGCCGGGCTCACCGCGGTGTTCGTCGACCGGACCCCGGCGGGGCTGCCCGCGGCCGACGTGGTGCTCCTCGACGACATGCGCGGCGGCCGGATCGCGGCCGAGCACCTGCTCGCCCGCGGGCATCGCCGGGTCGCGCTGCTCTCCGACGACGCGGCGCTCAGCTCGGTGCACGAGCGGGCGCTCGGCTTCCGGGCGGCGTTCGACGAGGCGGGGGTGCCGGTGGACGAGCGGCTGATCGTCAGCGGGGTGTTCGACCCGTGGCGGGTGGCGCAGGAGGCGACCCGGCTGCTCGACCTCGCCGACCCGCCGACCGCGTTCTTCGCCACGAACAACCGGGCCGCGATCGGCATCCTGCAGGCGCTGCGGGAACGCGCCGAGCGGCCGGCGTACGTGGGGTTCGACGACTTCGGGCTCGCCGACGTGTTCAACCCGGGCGTGACCGTGGTGCGCTACGACACCGCCCGGCTGGGCCGCAGCGCGGTCGATCTGCTGCTGGACCGGTCCCGGCGCACGCCGCGCACGATCCGCGTGCCGGTCGAGCTGGTCGCCCGCGGCTCCGGCGAGATCCCGTGCCTCCGGACGGTGTCGTGACGCCGGAGGGACGGGATCCGCTGGGGCTCAGTTCAGGCCGGGGGGCCGCCGTTCGTGTTCGGGGAACTTGCGGGTGTCGCGGGGTTTGACGTACGGCTCGGCCGCGGCCGGGTGACCGCCGGCGATGGCGCGGCCGCGTTCGAGCTCGGCGTTGAACTCGGCGCCGAGCAGGATCGCGATGTTGCTGATCCACAGCCAGACCAGGAAGATGATCACGGCGGCGAGGCTGCCGTAGATCTTGTTGTAGGAGCCGAAGTTCGCCACGTAGAAGGCGAACACGGCGGACGCGGCCAGCCACAGCACGAGCGCGAGCAGGCCGCCGGGGTTGACCCAGCGGAAGCGCCGCCTGGCGTTGGGGGCCGCCCAGTACAGCAGGGCGAACAGGAAGCTCACCACGAGCAGGATCACCGGCCATTTGGCGATGTTCCACGTGGTGACGGCGGCCGGGCCGAGGCCGAGCACGTCGCCGACGCTGCGCGCGATCGGGCCGGAAACCACCACGACGATCGCCATCAGGGCGAGCAGCGCGAGGGTGAGCACGGTGACGCCGATGCGGATCGGCATCGTCTTCCAGAACGGGCGGCCCTCGGGGATGTCCCAGATGGCGTTCGAGGCGCGCATGAACGCGGCGACGTACCGGGAGGCGGACCACACGGCGGCGGCGACGCCGATGAGGGCGGCGAGGCCCGCGCCGAACTGGGCCCGCTGCAGCTCGGTGAGCGCGGCCACGAGCACCGTCCGCACCTGCTCCGGCACCAGGTCGCCCACGCTGGTGATCAGCGACTCGGACAGCGACCTGCCGCCGAGCCCCACCAGGGACACGATCACGAGCAGGCCGGGGAAGATCGACAGGACCGCGTAGTACGTGAGGGCCGCGGCCCGGTCCACCAGGTTGTCGTTCTTGAACTCCTTGACGGTCCGCTTCACCGCGTCCCGCCACGACGGCGGCGGCAGGTCCGTCGGCCCCTCCGGAACGTCGTCCGGACGCCCGTCGCCGGGCTCCGGGCCCGGGCCGTCCCGGCGGCCCGCGGGCGGGCCCTCGTCCGGGTCCGCGCCCGGGCCGCCGTGCCGGTCCTCTCCCCGGTCCTCTCCCGGCGGGGTCGGCCGGCCCGTCCTCCTCGGACGGGCCTCGATGTCCTCGCTCATCTCGGTGGGTCTCACCGCCTTCCGCGTCCGGTGAGCACGCGTTCCTCCCGAGCGTCCCCGGCACGGCCCGCCGGGAAACGGTCGAGGTCCTTGCGGACGCTCTTCGCCGCGGCCCGGCGGGTGGCCGCCTTGACCAGGCCGTACACCGCCCCCTGCGCGGCGGCGGCGATCAGCACCTCGCGCAGGCGGCGGTTCGGGTCCCGGGCGTCGGCCGGCGCGTGCTCCTCGCCGGCCGTCTTCGTCCAGATCCGGTTGAGCAGCTTCACGGCCAGCATGCCGCCGAGCAGGCTGACGAGCATCGACAGGCCCTTGTACAGCGCGTTCACGAGAAGTACCCCCATCCACGCCGGGTCCTGACGCGCACGCCGGGACGCGTGCCGAACAGCCCGGCCCTGCGGACGCGGAACCGGATGCCGCCGGGAACGCCGAACCCGCCCGAGCCGAAGCCGGAACCGTGACCCGAACCGAAGCCCGAACCGAAGCCCGAACCACGGCCCGGACCGTGGCCGCCGATGCCGAGCAGGCTCAGGATCGACCTGGCCAGGCTGGTCGGACGCGTGCCGGGACTGCGTACGTCCAGGCCGGGCGCGATATGGTGCGCGCCGCCCGTGGCGGTCGGCCCCCGCCCCTTGCGCGGGTCGCGCACGTGCGGGCCCGGCGCGATGTGGCGGGTGTCTTCGAACAGGCTCGACCGACGGCCGAGTCCGCCGACGCCCTTGCGCGGATTGCGCACGTACAGGCCCGGCGCGACATGGCGAGTGCCCCCGAAGAGGGTCGATCGACGGCTCGTACCACGCACACCCTTGCGAGGGTTTCGCACGTTCAGACCCGGCGCGACATGGCGGGTACCGCCGAAGAGGGCCGATCGGCCACCCGCGCCACGCACACCCTTACGCGGATTACGCACGTTCAGACCCGGCGCGACATGGCGCGTGCCGCCGAAGAGGGCCGATCGGCCACCCGCGCCACGCACACCCTTACGCGGATTACGCACGTTCAGACCCGGCGCGACGTGACGAGTGCCGCCGAACAGGCTCGACCGGCGGCCGACGCCCCGGCGGGGCTTGCGTACGAACAGGCCCGGGGCGACGTGGTGCGTGCTCCCCTGCAGGCCCGGCATGCTTCGGCGCGTGCCGAGGCCGGTGCCGGTGACGCGGGCGGCCAGGCGGGCGCGGCGGCGGGAGCCGAGCAATGTGCTTCCGGCGGTGCCGATGTAGGAGCCGGCGTGCATGCCGCGGCCGATCGTGCCGCGCCGCCGGGAGGAGCGCAGGGCGCGCTGCAAGCCGGTCGCGCCGGCGGTGCGGCGGCGGCGCAGCAGCTCCAGCAGGAGCAGCCCGGCCAGGGCCACGGTGATCATGCCGGCGCGGCGGGCGGTGGTCCGGGTCTCCTCCGACTCGGCGGCCTCGGCGGCCTTCCGCTTGAGCCGCCGGGTCCCGGCCTTGGCCGTGCGCCCGGTGTGCTTGGCCCGCTCCTCCATCGGATGCAGCAGTTGCTGGGCGTGCGAGGCCGCGGAGGACATGACGCCGCGCGCGGTGCCCTTGGCCCGCGACTTCACGTCGGTCTTCGCGGCCAGCGCCGCCACGGTCTCGCCGAGTTCGTGGCGGGTGTGCTCGATCTCCTCGCGCAGGCTCTCGGGCGAGTCGTCCCGCCGGTGCGCGACGGTGGTGCCGGTCCTGGTCGCCGGAGTGCCCGGGGCGCTGTCGACGACGCCGGGCACGGTGCCCGCGCCCGCGCCGACCCCGGACGGCATGCCGGTGGTGGTGCCGGTCGGCGGGCCGTACGTGCCGCCGGGCGCGGCGTGCCGGGAAGCGTCCGGAGTGGTGGCGTGTTCCGTGGTGTCGGCAGGGCCGGGTACCGCGCCGCGGTCGCCTGCCGGTCCGCGCGTTGTCATCGGTGCGCCCTTTCCTTGATTTCCTGAATGTCCTGTCTGGTGCTGTCCAGCGCCTGGGTGGGCAGCGGCGACCCCATGCGGCTCATGCGAGTACGGCCCGCGGCCGCCATGGCCCCGGCCACCACGAGCAGGACCACGCCCACGATGAGCGCCGCGAGCCACACCGGCATGGCCAGCGAGAGCGCGGCGATCAAGGCGGCCACCAGTGCGCCCGCGCCCAGCAGGGCGACCGCCCCCGCGCCGCCGAACAGGCCCGCGCCGACGCCGGCCTGTTTGCCCTTGTCCTTCATCTCCGCCGCGGCCAGCCGCATCTCGGCGCGGACCAGCCCCGCGATCTGTTCCGAAGCCTGCTTGACCAGGTCGCCGACGCCCTGCTCGGATGCCCGCGGCGTCGTCTCCGTCCGGCCATTCGCGGCCGGCCGTGTCGTCGTCATCGCCGTTCATCCCCTTCCACGGGCTCGCCGTTGTGTTTCCTTTCCGGCCGCGGGGCGCGGGGGGACGCGCCTTTGCGTCGCCGGTCCCGCACACCGCGTGAATTGCTTACCGTTCCCTCAGCGACCGGCCTAAACGCGCCCGGCCGGGCTCCGCGGCCCCCATCGCCGAACGGCATGTACGCGGCGCACCGGTCCGCCGGGCGTCCCTATCGCAACGACCTGTCCGCCGCCCGACGGGCGCTGATCGAACCGTTGACGGCATGGCGAGCGGGCCGGCAGGCGCCGCGAGTGGCGGCCCGTGTCCATGACCTGCGGGAAATCGTGAACGCGATCTTGTACGTGTGCCGGACGGGAATCGCCCGGGAGTACCTGCCGCACGACTTCCGCCGCATTGGACGGTCTATGACCATTACGCGGAATGGGAGGCCGACGGGACGACGCAACGGCTGCATGACCTGCTGCGAGAGCAGCTCAGGTTCCGGCGTGGCCCCGCTCCGGCACGCCGGGCGGGTCACCGCGAGGGTCGCGGGCGGCGGCACGTACGACACACTCGCCCCAAGCCGCGAAAAATGCGCGTGACCGTGAGCCATCCGGCCGGAAAAGTTGCCTGAAAGTACACGAACGGCGAAACGACCGCATGCGTGTTCAATGTCATGATTGCCACATATGCCCGACCGGGAGGAGACGACTGTGAGGTTGCCCCCGGACGACGACGTCATCGCGGCCCTGCGGGCCGGCGACGAGGCGACGTTCGCGGCGCTGCTGGACACCTGGTCGAGAGGGATGCTGCGGGTCGCCCGCTCGTACGTGTCCACCCGCGAATCGGCGGAGGAGGTGGTGCAGGACACCTGGCTGGCCGTGATCAACGGCATCGACGACTTCGAGGGCCGGTCCTCGCTGAAGACGTGGATCTTCCGCATCCTCGTCAACACGGCGATGAAGCGCGGCGCGCGCGAGAGCCGTACGGTGCCGTGGAGCAGCGCCTTCGCGCCGGACGTCGAGCCGGACGGCGGGCATGCGCCGTCGTCGAGGGCGTACGATGCGTTCGCGCCCTTCCCCGCCGGCAAGGCGCCGGCGGCGGCGCGGACCGCGCCGGAGCGGGAGGTGCTCGCCTCGGAGGCGCGCGAGCAGATCGCGCTGGCGCTGGCGGACCTGCCGGTCAGGCAGCGCAGTGTGATCGTGCTCCGCGACGTCGAGGGATGTACGTCCGAGGAGGTCTGCGAGATCCTGGAGATATCTCCGGCCAACCAGCGGGTCCTGCTGCACCGGGCCCGCACGGCGGTGCGCAGGCGGCTGGAGGACTACTTCGAGACGGCGCAACGTTCGGCCAAGTGAAACGGTTAACGCATGGTAGAGGCAAGGCGGTCGCGAACGTGAAGCGGTTCAGTTGTGGCGAACTGGTCGAACTCGTCACCGCGTACCTGGACGAGGCGCTGCCCGCCGCCGAACGCAAGGGCTTCGACGACCACCTCTCCTGCTGCTCCTCCTGCAGCGACCACGTCGCCCGCTACCGCGCCACGATCGACGTCCTCGGCGACCTCCCTCCCGAGAAACCCCTCTCCCCCGCCACCCGCGATCACCTCCTCACGGCCTTCCGCCGCTCCCGCCGCGCCTGACCCCAGACCGGCGGCGGCCCTCCCGCTTCCTTTCCCCTCCTCGGCGATGCCGCGTTCTCCCTGGTCCTCCACGGTCCGGAAAATTCGTCGGATCGGCGCGTAACGTTCCGGCGGCTCGCGGGTCTGTAGCACCGGACCCACCACGGGCAGAGGGGGCGCGCATGACGGAGGTCGCGACCGGCGCCGCGGTGATACGGGGCGTCGGCGACGTGGAGGACTTCGCCCGCGAGTGCTTCGCGCCCGCCCCCGGCAATCGCGTCGGCGTCGAGCTGGAGTTCCTGGTCTTCGATCGTGCGGACCTCGACGCGCACGTCCCCGTCACGCGGACCCGGCGCGCCCTCGCCGAGTTCCTCGACGGCGCGGGGCTGCCGGGCGGCAGCGCGGTGACCTTCGAGCCGGGCGGCCAGGTGGAGCTGTCCGCGCCGCCGGCCGCGTTACCCGAGGCGATCCGCGGGGTGGCGGCCGACGTCGAAGCGGTCCGGGGCGCGCTCGCGGACGCGGGGCTGATCCTCGCCGGGGTGGGGCTCGATCCGGTGCGCCCGCCGCTGCGGCAGTCGCGGCAGCCCCGGTACGCGGCGATGGCGGAGTTCCTCGACCCGGACGCGGGGCCGCTGATGATGTGCTCGACCGCGTCGATCCAGGTCAACGTGGACCTCGGGGAGCGCCCGGCGCAGCGGTGGGAGCGGGCGCACGCGCTCGGGCCGGTGCTGACGGCGGCGTTCGCCAACTCGCCGTTGTGCCGGGGGCGGCCGTGCGGGTGGATGTCGGGGCGGCAGGAGGTGTGGGAGCGGCTCGACCGCAGCCGGACCGCCCCGGTGGCGGGCGCGGGCGACCCGGCGCTCGCGTGGGCGCGCTACCTGCTGGACGCCCGGGTCATGCTGCGCCGGGACGGCGACGGCGGCTGCCGGGCGGTCCGCGACGGCTCGACGTTCCGGGACCGGCTCGCCTCCCCGGGGCCGCCGCCCACGTACGCCGACCTGGCCTACCACGCCACCACGGTGTTCCCCCCGGTACGGCCGCGCGGCTGGCTGGAGATCCGCTGCCTGGACGCGCAGCGGCTCGCGTACTGGCCGGTGGTCGTCGCGGTGACGCACGCCCTGGTGACCGACGACCGGGCGGGCGACGCGGCCGTGGCGGCGGCCGAGCCGTACCGGGACGCCTGGCGGGACGCCGCCCGCCGCGGCCTGGCCCATCCGGGGCTGCGCCGCGCCGCCGACGCCTGCTTCGCCGCCGCGCTCGGCGCGCTCCCCCGCCTGGGCGCGCCCGGCGACCTGCTCGCCCGGGTGGCCGCCTTCGCCGACCGGCACGTGAGCACCGGCCGCTCCCCCGCCGCCGACCTGCTGGACGCGGGCCGGTGGACGCCCGACGGCGCATGACCTTCCCCGGCACTCAGGGAGATCCCATGAACGATCGCAAGGAATGGATCGCGGCCGAGCTCATCGCCGTGCGCGACCGGTCCCTCGCCTACACCGACGCCGACGACGACATGCTGGTGCGCCAGCATTCGCCGCTGATGTCGCCGCTCGTGTGGGACCTGGCGCACGTCGGCAACTACGAGGAGCTGTGGGTGCTGCGGGAGGCGGGCGGCATCACGCCGCTGCGGCCCGAGATAGACGACATGTACGACGCGTTCAAGACGCCGCGGCGGGACCGGCCCGCGCTGCCGCTGCTCCGCCCCGACGAGGCCCGCAAGTACATCTCGGGCGTGCGCGGGCGCGTGCTCGACGTGCTCGACCGGATCGACCTGGAGTCGCCGGACCCGCTGCACCGCGACGGGTTCGTGTTCGGCCTGGTCATCCAGCACGAGCATCAGCACGACGAGACGATGCTCGCCACGCTGCAACTCTCCCGGCGGCCGGGTCTGGTCCGCGACGGCGCCCTGCCGCCGGGCCGGGACGGCGGGCCGCGGGAGGTGTTCGTGCCCGCCGGGCCGTTCCGCATGGGCACCGACACGCTGCCGTGGGCGTACGACAACGAGCGCCGGGCGCACACCGTCGACCTGCCCGCGTACTGGATCGACCGGTTCCCCGTCGGCAACCGCGACTACCTGGCCTTCATGGCGGCGGGCGGGTACGACGACCCGCGCTGGTGGACGCCGGAGGGGTGGGCGTGGCGGCGGGAGCACGACGTGTGCGCGCCGCTGTTCTGGGAGAAGGACGGCGACGCCTGGTGGCGCGTGCGGTTCGGCCGGGCCGAGCCGGTGCCGCTGGACGAGCCGGTGCAGCACGTGAGCTGGTACGAGGCCGACGCGTACGCGCGCTGGGCGGGGCGGCGGCTGCCCACCGAGGCCGAGTGGGAGAAGGCGTGCGGCTGGGACCCGTCGGCCGGGCGGTCCCGCCGCTACCCGTGGGGCGACGACCCGCCGACGCCCGAACTGGCGAACCTGGGGCACCGGGCGGCGCGTCCCGCGCCGATCGGGGCGTATCCGGCGGGGGCGAGCGCGTACGGGGCCGAGCAGATGATCGGCGACGTGTGGGAGTGGACCGCGTCGTGGTTCCAGCCGTACCCGGGTTTCCGCAGCTTCCCCTACCGGGAGTACAGCGAGGTGTTCTTCGGCGAGCGGTTCCGGGTGCTGCGCGGCGGCTCGTGGGCGGCCGACCCGGCCGCGGTGCGCACCACGTTCCGCAACTGGGACTTCCCGATCCGGCGGCAGATCTTCGCCGGTTTCCGCTGCGCCCGCACCGCGACGCCCGACGAGGCGGCCGGTCTGGGGCGCGCCTGATGTGCCGCCACGCCGCCTGGCTGGGGCCGCCGCGCAGCCTCGCCTCGCTGATCGACGAGCCCGAGCACGGCCTGCTGCGCCAGTCGTACGCGCCCCGGCGGCAGCGGTACGGCAC
>Ga0164243_10012365_pt1 | contig 12097 bp, 8 predicted proteins | sample OricompcompostOP_FD_108781 | JGI IMG/M metagenome (GOLD analysis project Ga0164243, IMG submission 108781) | Organic Plus compost microbial communities from Emeryville, California, USA - Original compost - Organic plus compost (OP) | ecosystem: Engineered > Solid waste > Mixed feedstock >...
CCCGGCTGCCCCTTCGACCCGCCGCCCGAACGCTCTCAACTCCTCGGCACGGCACCGGTGTCCAGGGTGACGCTGTGGGACGGCTCCACCGCCTGGCTGGTCTCCGGCCACGCCGACCAGCTCGCCCTGCTGCGGGACGAGCGCTTCAGCGCGGATCCGCGCACGCCCGGCTACCCCGCCATCAGCCCCGCACAGCAGGCCCTGCTGCCGCGCAACCGCAGCTTCGTCACCATGGACGACCCCGAACACGCCCGGCACCGGCGGCAGTTCACCGCCGACTTCACGCTCAAGCGGATGCGGGCGCTGGGCCCGCGCATCGAGCAGCTCGTCACCGAACTGCTGGACGCCATGGAGGAGGCGGGGCCGCCCGCCGACCTGGTCACCGCGTTCGCGCTGCCGCTGCCTTCGCTGGTGATCTGCGAACTGCTCGGCGTCCCCTACGAAGACCACGGCTTCTTCCAGCGGGCCAGCTCCGTGATGATCGATACGCGCAGTACGCCCGAGGAGGCCACCGCCGCCTCGGAGTCGCTGCTCGCGTACCTCGGCGACCTGGTCGAGGCGAAGGCCGCCGACCCGGGCGACGACCTGCTCAGCCGGCAGGCGGCGGAGTACCTGGCGACCGGGCGCAGCACCCGCGAGGAGTGCGCGAAGAACGCGCGGCTGCTGCTGGTCGCCGGGCACGAGACGACCGCGAACATGATCGCGCTCGGCGTCTGCGCCCTCCTCCGGCACCCGGACCAGCTCGCGGCCGTGCGGGACGGCGACGAGCGGACCGTCGCCGGCGCGGTCGAGGAGCTGCTGCGCTACCTGTCGATCGTCCACTTCGGGCGGCGCCGCGTCGCCACGGAGGACGTGGAGGTCGGCGGGCAGCTCATCCGCGCCGGCGAAGGCGTCATCTGCGCCACGGACACCGCCAACCGCGACCCGGAGGTCTTCCCCGAACCCGACCGGCTGGACGTGACGCGGCAGGCGCGCGGCCACGTCGCCTTCGGCACCGGCGTGCACCAGTGCCTCGGCCAGAACCTCGCCCGTATCGAACTCCAGCTGGCCTACCCGGCGTTGCTCCGGCGCTTCCCCCGACTGCGCCTGGACCGGGCGCTGGAGGAGATCCCGTTCCGCACCGAGATGGGCGTCTACGGCGTCCACGAACTGCCCGTCGCCTGGTGACGCCGCTGCGGTGGGCGGCGGCTCCGGCCGGTACGTACGCGCTCCCGTACGTACCGGCCGAGCCGCCGGCCGCCGCTACGCGGGCTCGTCGATACGGGCGCGGGCCCGCGCCGCCGGCACCACCAGGGGCGTCCCCGTCTCGGGGTCGTCGATCACCCGGCAGGGCATCCCGAAGACCTCCTCGACGAGGTCCGCCGTGACCACCTCGGCGGGCGGGCCCTCGGCGACCACGGCGCCCTCGCGCATCGCGACCAGGTGCGTGGCGTAGCGCGCCGCGTGGTTGAGGTCGTGCAGCACGGCCACCAGCGTGCGGCCCTCCTCCTCGTGCAACCGGGCGCACAGGTCGAGGACTTCGATCTGGTGGGCGATGTCGAGGTACGTCGTCGGCTCGTCCAGCAGCAGCAGCGGGGTCTGCTGCGCGAGGGCCATCGCGATCCACACGCGCTGCCGCTGGCCGCCGGACAGCTCGTCGACGAACCGGTCGGCCAGCTCCGCCACCCCGGTCGCGTCCATCGCCTCGGCCACCACCCGCTCGTCCTCGCGCGACCACTGGCGCAGCAGCCCCTGGTGCGGGTAGCGGCCGCGCGCCACGAGGTCCGCCACCGTGATGCCGTCCGGGGCGATGGAGGACTGCGGCAGCAGGCCGAGCGTACGGGCGAGCTTCTTCGCGGGCAGGTTGCCGATGTCGGCGCCGTCCAGCAGCACGGTGCCCGCGGCGGGCTTCAGCATCCGGGACAGGGCGCGCAACAGGGTCGATTTCCCGCAGGCGTTGGGGCCGACGACGACCGTGAAGGAGTTGTCGGGTACGGCGACGCTCAGCCCCTCCGCGACGATGCGCCGGTCGTAGGCGAGGGTGAGGCCGTCGCCGCTCAGCCGGGACCCCCCGGAACCGGGCTCACCCGAACCGGGCTCACCGGAACGGGACTTGCCCGAACGGGGCTCACCGGAACGGGAGCCGGAGCCGGGGAACTGCTGTGTCGTCATCTCGGTCCTCGCCGTCGTGCTCACGCTCGTCTCCCCCGCACCCGTCTCCGCGGAACCCGTCTGTGCGGAACTCGTCCCTGCCGAACTCGTCCGTGCGGCGCGGGTCTCCGCCGCAAAGGTCCGCGCGGCCCAGCCGGTGCCCGTACGCTCCGCCGCGCCGCTCATATCAGCCCCGCCCTGCGCTGGGTCGCCAGCAGCCAGACCAGGTAGCCGCCGCCCAGCACACCGGTGACCACGCCCACCGGCAACTGATGCCCCGCGACGAGGCGTTGGCCCACCAGGTCGGCCGTCACCATCAGCGCCGCGCCCATGCACATCGCCGCTGCGAGGTTGGGGCCCGGCGCCCCGGTCAGCCTGCGCGCGAGCTGAGGAGCCGTCAGCGCCACGAACGCCACCGGCCCGGCGGCGGCGGCCGCGAGCGCCACCAGCAGCACCGCGGCGGCGAGCAGCACCAGCCGGACGCGCTCCACGCGCACGCCCAGCGCGTACGCCGCGTCGTCGCCCATCTCCATCATGCGCAGCGGACGGGCGCACCCCAGCAGCACCAGCGGCACCAGCACCGCCATCGCGCCCAACAGCGGCCCCGCGTCGCCGAGATCGCGGCCGTCCAGACTGCCGGTCAGCCACAGCACCGCGCGGCCCGCCTCGGTGATCTGCGCCCGGGTCAGCAGATAGCCGTTGACTCCGGTGAGCATCGCCGCGACGCCGACGCCGACCAGCACCAGCCGGAAGCTGTGCATGCCGTGCCGCCACGCCAGCGCGTACACCGCCACGCCCGTGACGACTCCGCCGGCCACCGCGCCGCCGGCCAGCGCCGCGCTGCCGCCGCCGGCGACGACCGCGATCAGCGCTCCCGCGGCCGAGCCCTGAGTGAAGCCGAGTACGTCCGGGCTGCCCAGCGGGTTGCGCACCACCGCCTGGAAGACGGCGCCGCCCAGCCCGAGCGCGGCGCCGACGGCGAGTGCGGTGACCACGCGCGGCAGCCGCAGTTCGTTGACGATGAAGGCGTCCGCGGGGGCGCCGTGCCCGGCGAGCGTGCGCAGCACCTCGCCGGGCGGTATCGGGTACTCGCCGCTGCCGATCGCGAACACCCCGGCGGCCAGGGCGACCAGGGCGCACGCCGTGGCCGCGAGCGCCGCCCGCGGCCGGAAGGACACGGACAGCCCTTCGCAAGTGCGGGCTCCGGTACCGGTACCGGTTCCGGAGCCGGCGCCACTGCCCGTGCCGGGCCCGGTCCGTGCCCGGGTGCGGATGACCGTCATGCCTGCGCCAGCCTCCTCCGCCGTACGAAATACAGGAAGAACGGTCCGCCCAACACGACCGTCACGATGCCCACTTGGAGTTCGCCGGGCGCTCCGAGCACCCGCCCGAGCACGTCGGCGGCCAGCATCAGCGCGGGCGCCAGCAGCCCGCAGTACGGCAGCAGCCAGCGCAGGTCGGGGCCGGTCAGCGAGCGCACCAGGTGCGGAACCATCAGCCCGACGAACACGATCGGCCCGCACGCGGCCGTGGCCGCCCCGCACAACAGAGTCACCGCGACGATCGCGGCACCGCGGGTGCGGCCCGGCCGGGACCCGAGAGCGCGGGCCGCCTCGTCGCCGAGCGCGAGCGCGTTCAGCGGGCGCGCGAGCGCGAGCGCCAGCAGCGTCCCGGCCAGTACGAACGGCAGCGCCGCGAGGTTCACGTCGTCCTGGGCGCGGGCGAGCGAGCCGACGGTCCAGAACCGCATCCGGTCCAACGAGGCGGTGTCCAGCAGCTGTACGGCGTTGACGTAGCTGACGAGCGCCGCGTTCAGCGCCGTTCCGGCGAGCGCGAGCCGCGCCGGCGTCGCCCCGCTCCCGCCGCCGACCGCGTAGACCAGGACCGAGACGGCCGCGGCGCCCGCGAAGGCGAAGCCGACGTATCCGGCGTAACTCGCCGTCCCGAAGAAGGAGATGGCGCTCACCACGGCCGCCGCCGCACCCGCGTTGATGCCCAACAGCCCGGGATCCGCAAGGGGGTTGCGGGTCAGCGACTGCATCACTCCGCCCGCGAGCCCGAGCGCGGCCCCGGTCAGCAGCCCGAGCACGGTGCGCGGCAGCCGCATCTCGTGCACGACCGGGTACGCGGACGAGCCGGCGTCGACCAGCCCGTGCCACGCCTCGGCGGGCGACAGCGGCCGCGCCCCCACCGCGAGGCTGAGCACGCACACGGCGGCGAGCAGCAGCAGGGCGCAGGCGAGCCCGCCGGCCCGCAGCCCCGCACGTCCGCGGCCTGGGCCCGAGCCCGTACCGGACGCGGCGGACGCCCCGAACGCCCCGGACTCGGCGTCCGCGCTCCCGGCCGCAGTCCCGGCGGCAGGCTGCCCGTCACCGCCCGCGGGCGGTGAACTCCCTTGTGTCTTGGGCGACTTGGCGAAGGTCACGTACGGGCTCCGCTCGCCCGGCGGGCGTTCGACCCCCGGGCACTGGACAACAACGACTTTGGTTAGGTTAACCTAACTGCGGATCTCGGTCCCAGCCGGCCGTCCCCGTACGACAGGAGAAGATCCGTCATGCCGCACTCGCCCACGGCCCCCAGTCTCTCCCGCCGCGGCCTGCTCGCCGCGGGCGGTGCCGCCGGACTCGGCGCGCTGCTCACCGCGTGCGGCGGCGGAGGCTCGGGCGCGGACTCCGGCAAGGGCGGCGCCTGGTCCTTCACCGACGACCGTAAGAAGAAGGTCCACCTCGACGCCACGCCCCGGCGCATCGTCGCCTACGTCGGCGCCGCCGCCGCACTGCACGACTTCGGCGCCGGCGACCGGGTCGTCGGCGTCTTCGGCCCCACGAAGCGCAAGAACGGCGAACCGGACGTGCTCGCGGGCGACTTGGACATCGACAAGGTCGAGATCATCGGCAACTCCTACGGGCAGTTCGACCTGGAGAAGTACGCCAAGCTGCGGCCCGACCTGCTCGTCACCAACATGTACGTGCCCGGGCAGCTGTGGTACGTGCCGAACGAGAGCAAGCAGAAGATCCTCAAGCTCGCCCGCTCCGTGGCGCTGACGACCGCGAAGGTGTCGATGCTGGAGCCCATCGAGCGGTACGCACAGCTCGCCGAGTCGCTGGGCGCCGACCTCAAGGCGCACAAGGTGACCGCCGCCAAGTCCCGCTTCGAGAAGGCCTCCGAGGCGCTGCGCACCGCCGCGCGGAAGAACAAGAGCGGCAAGCGGCTGAAGGTGATGGCCGCCTCCGGCTACCCCGACGTGCTCTACGTCTCCGACCCGCGCGCCAACGCCGACCTGCGGTACTTCAAGAGCCTGGGCGTCGACTTCGTCGTCCCGGACAAGGTCGGAAAGGACGGCTTCTTCGAGGAGTTGAGCTGGGAGAACGCGGACAAGTACCCGGCCGACCTGATCCTCTTGGACAACCGCACCCAGGCGCTCCAGCCGTCCGCTCTCAAGTCCAAACCGGCCTGGAACCGGCTGCCCGCCGTGCGGGCGGGCCAGACGACGCCCTGGACCGCGGAGCCGCGCTTCTCGTACGCGGGCGCGGCGCCGCTCGTCGAAAAACTCGCCAAGGCCGTCTCGGACGCCGAGAAGGTCCGCTAGCGGGACCGTTGCGGCCGCGGCGTCCCGGCCCGGCCGCTCCGCGCCCCGCGAACTCCCCGCACTCGCCCAGCAGTTCGGGCCCGCACCTCGCACTCCGGCCGCACATCCCGCAGTACGGCCCGCACAGCCCCGGAGGACACCGCCGCCATGAGCACCACCACGAGCACGGCAACGAGCACCGCAACGACCGCCACGAGCACTCCCACGAGCACCGCGGGCGCCGCGGCCTCCCAAGTGCCCGCCCGCAGCGCGCCGTTCCGGTTCTTCGACCTCCACGTGGTGCGCACCCGGCGCCTGTGCCCGAGCCTGCTCCGCGTCACGCTGGGCGGCGCCGCGCTGGAGGGCTTCGCCTCGGGCGGACGCGATCAGCGGATCAAGCTGTTCCTGCCGCACCCCGGACAGGACGCACCGGTCGTACCGACCGAGGCGGGCGAGGCGTGGTTCGCGGAGTGGCGGCGGATGGACCCCGCGGTGCGCGGCGTGATGCGCTCGTACACCGTGCGGGAGCGCCGCCGGTTCCCGGCCGAGGAGCTGGACATCGACTTCGCGCTGCACGGCGGCGCCGGCGGACCGGACGGAGAGGGCGCCGCCTCCGCCTACGGCGCGGGCGCCGCGGCCGGTCCCGCGTGCCGCTGGGCGGCGGGCGCACGCCCCGGCGACCGGGTCACCGTCCTCGGCCCGGTGACCGACGACAACGCCGGCGTCGACTTCCGGCCGCCGCCCGGCACGGACTGGGTGCTGCTCTGCGGCGACGAGACGGCGCTGCCCGCCATCGCCGGCATCCTCGACTGGCTGCCGCCGGGCACGGCCGCGAAGGTGTGGATCGAGGTGCCGCACGCGGGCGACGTGCAGACCCTGCACACGCTGGCCGACGCCGACATCACCTGGCTCGTACGCGACAACCGCCACGGGCCGCGCACCGACGCCATGCTCGACTCGGTCGCCGCCGCCTCCTTCCCGCCCGGCACTCCGTACGCCTGGATCGCGGGCGAGTCCGGCACGGTGAAAGCGCTCCGCCGCCACCTCGTGCGCGAACGCGAACTCCCGCGCAGCGCGGTCACGTTCACCGGCTACTGGCGCCGGGACACCACCGAGGAGCAGCTGGTCGAGGAGGCCGTCGCGGCCGCGGCCGCCGGCTGAACGGACGCCGCTACGGGGCGGCTTCGCGTACGAGCCCGCGCCTCGGGCCCGCGCCTCGGGGCCGCGCCTCGGGCCCGCTGCCAAGCGGCTCGTCTGTCAGACCCGGCTGGGATGCTGCGCAGCATGGACGTGACGCTGCAGCTGACGATCGACTGCTCCGACCCGCGGACAATGGTGGCCTTCTGGGCCGAGGCCCTGGGCTACGTACCTGAACCGCCCCCGGACGGGCACGCCACCTGGCGGGCGTACTGGACGGCGATGGGAGTCTCCGAGGCGGAGTTGCCGGCCGGCGCCGGGGAGCGCCCGGAGTCGATCGTCGACCCCGCGGGACGTGGGCCGCGGGTGTGGTTCCAGCAGGTTCCGGAGCCGAAGGCCGGCAAGAACCGGTGGCACTTCGACGTGCAGGTCGGCGGGGGCCGTGGCGTTCCACTGGACGTCCGTGCGCAGCGGGTCGAGGCCACGGTGGAGCGGCTGGTCGGGGCCGGTGCCACCGTGCTGCGCATCGAGGACGAGCCGGACACGGGGCGCTACGCAGCCGCCCTGCAGGACCCCGAGGGCAACGAATTCGACGTCGTCTGAAGGCCGTTGCCGCGGTGCCGGTCACGGCCGTTCGCTCCCGGCCGCGCCGCCGGCCGGCCGCGGTCCGGCGCCCAACTCCCGGGCGCCCGCGGCCGGTTCACTCTTCTGGGTAAGGATCGGTTCGTGGTCCGGGTTCGGTGGCTACGGTGCGGGCCGGGTCACCACCGCAGCCGGGCCAGCGCGGCGTCCGCGTCCAGCGTGCACGTGCCGGTGCCGGCCGCCGTCCAGGCCGCCGCGCACAGCGCCAGCAGCCCGTCGACCGGTTCGCCGTCCCCCTCCAGGCGGAGCCGCGCGCCGTCCCGCGCAGGCTCGGCGAGCCAGCCCCCGCACCCGAACACCGTTCCGTGCGCGTCGAGTTGCGCCACCTCCGGCTGGGGGCGCAGCAACCCGCGCAGGTCCGCGGACACGTACACCGGGCGGTGCTCCGGCGGCGCCGCCAGCAGCTGTGCCGCGTCGGTGACCCCGGTCAGTACGAGCAGCGAGTCGACCCCGCCGACGTGGGCGCCCTCGATGTCCGTGTCCAGCCGGTCCCCGACCACGAGCGGCCGTTCGGCGCCGGTGCGTTCTATGGTCTCGCGGTGCATCGGCGGCAGCGGCTTGCCCGCGACCTGCGGCTCCGGCGCCGGGCGCAGCGTGCGCGTGGCGGTGCGTACGACGTCCACGGCCGCGCCGTTGCCCGGCAGCACGCCACGGGCGCCGGGGATCGTGCGGTCGGTGTTGGAGGCGAACCACGGCACCCCGCGCCCCACCGCGACGGCCGCCTCGTCCAACTGCCCCCAGGTCAGCTCGGGTCCGCCGTAGCCCTGGACGACGGCGGCGGGCCCGTCGTCCGCGGAGTCCACCGGGCGCAGCCCGCGCTCCCGCAGCGCCTCGCGCAGCCCCTCGCCGCCGACCGCCAACGCCGGTGCCCCGGGCGGCACTTGCTGGGCGACCAGCCGGGCCACGGCCTGCGCCGACGTGATCACGTCCGCCGGACTCGCGGGCACGCCAAGGCCGTTGAGGTGCTCGGCGACCTGACCCGGCGTACGCCGGGCGTTGTTGGTGACGAACCCGAGCCGCATACCGCCGCCGCGGGCGTCCGCCAGCGCCCGGACCGCGTGCGGCACGGCCGCGCCGCCGACGTACACCACGCCGTCCAGGTCCAGCAGCGCGGTGTCGTAGCGCTCCGTCAGCGGGCGTGCGCTGCTGCCGGGGCAAGTGCGCGGTGCCGGGCGGGAGTTGGTGCGCTCAGTGCCCTGCGCCATCGTCGTCTCGTTCTCCTCGGTGGCCGGATCGGGCCGCTCGGGGCGGTCGCGCTTACGGTGCCTCGTGTGTACGGGCCGCGGCACGCGGTCGCGCGCCACACCCCGATCATCCCGCACCGGCCCGCGCCCGCTGCGCCCGGATCCGCTGCGCTGCGTCGCTACGGGCCGTGGTACCGACCCGCATATACGGCGACATAGCATGCGTGGATGACCGCCGACGGCCTCCGGCTCCACCCCTTCCGCGGACTGCGCTACGTGCCCGGCAAGGTCAGCGGCCTCGCCGCCGTGACGTCACCGCCGTACGACGTGGTGGTCCGGCCGGACGGGCTGCACCACCTAGAGTGCGCCGACCCGTACAACATCGTGCGGCTGATCCTGCCGCACGCCGGCCCGCCCGCCGCCCGGCACCGGCAGGCGGCGGCGACGCTGCGCCGCTGGCGCCGCGAAGGGGTGCTCGCCACCGACCCGGTCCCGGCGGTGTACGTCTACGAGCAGCGCCGGGGCGACGTGCTCCAGCGCGGCCTCATCGGGGCGCTGCGCCTCAGCCCGCCGGAGGCCGGCGTGGTGCTGCCGCACGAGGACGTGATAGCCGAGGTGGTCGCCGAACGGGCCGATCTCATGCGGCAGTTGGGCGCGAACCCGGAGCCGCTGCTGCTCTCCTACCGCGGCTCGGACCCCGGCCGGGCGGATGCCCGAGGGGCCGCCGCCGCGGCCGTCGAGCGCGCCACCGCCCGTACTCCGCTGCTGTCCACGACCACCGAGGACGGCTTCGCGCACCGCCTCTGGGCGCTCACGGACCCGGCCGAACTGGCCGCCGTCCAGGCCGACTTGTCGACCCGCCGGGCGCTGATCGCGGACGGGCACCACCGCTGGGCGACCTATCTGCGGCTGCGCGACGAGCAGCGCGCGGCACCCGGAGCAGATGAGTCCGGTCCGGCGCGCGGCTCCTTCTGGGAGTACGGGCTCGTGCTGCTCGTCGACACCGACCGCTACCCGCTGCACGTACACGCCATCCACCGGGTGCTGCCCCAACTCCCGCTCGCCCGCGCCCTGCACGCGGTCGAGGCCGCGGGCGCGTTCCGCATCCGCAGCTTCGACGGGCCGCCCTCGCGCGCCTTCGCGGCACTCGGCACGGGCGGCGCCCTGGACGGCCTCGACCCCGCGACCGGCACCGCGTTCGTGCTGACCGACGGCGGCCCCGTCTGCCACCTCCTGGACCGCCCCGCGCCCCGGCTGCTGGACCGCGCCCTCGACGGCCGGCCCGCGAGCTGGCGCCAACTGGACGCCGCCGTACTGCACTCGGTGCTGCTGGACGAGGTCTGGCGGATCCCGGACCGCCCCGCCGCCGTCGGCTACCTGCACGATGCGGGCACCGCCGTCGAGCAGGCGGCGAAGCGCGGGGGCACCGCGGTGCTGATGCGGCCGGTGCGCGAGGAGACCGTACGGGCGCTGGCCGAGGAGGGCGTGACCATGCCGCGCAAGTCCACCTCGTTCGGCCCGAAACCGGCGACCGGTCTGGTGCTGCGCGCCCTCGACGGCACGGACGACTGAGCCGGCCGGCCGCCCCGGCGATCCGGCGGCCACGCCTTCACCCGTCCCGTCAACTCCCATACGCCCGTGCGGAGTTGACGCACGGTCGCGGCGTGCCCAACCGGCCGGCACGGCGCCGCCTTCGCACCCGCGGAGCCAACCCCACCCGCCCCACCGGCTCACCGCCCAGGCAGCTTAGGGTAGCCTTACCTCACCACCGCACAGCCGGTGCGGGACAGCCGACGTCCGCCGTCAGGGAGGACCTTTGATGAGCAGCAGGTCACACCTGCTCAACGACAGGACGGCAGAGCGCTACCGGCGCTCCGTCACCGCCGGCGCCGACCGGGTGGCGAGCCGACTCGCCCGCACCCGGCGCCCGTTCACCGGCGTCGACCCGTCCCGACTGGGCCCCGTCGTCTCCGCCGTCGACCTCGACGAACCGCTCGGCGACCAGACCGCCGCCCTCGACGAGCTGGAGCGGGTCTACCTGCACGACGCCGTCTACTTCCACCACCCCCGCTACCTCGCCCACCTCAACTGCCCCGTCGTCATACCGGCCGTCCTCGGCGAAGCCGTGCTCTCGGCCGTCAACTCCTCGCTGGACACGTGGGATCAGAGCGCGGGCGGCACGCTCGTCGAACGCCGGCTCATCGAGTGGACCGCCGACCGCATCGGGCTCGGACGGTCCGCGGACGGCGTCTTCACCAGCGGCGGCACCCAGTCCAACCTCCAGGCCCTGCTGCTCGCCCGCGAGGAGTCCCTCCGCCGGCTGCGCGCCCGCTTCCCGCGCACCGAGGCCCTGTCCCGGCTGCGCGTACTCACCTCCGAGTGCAGCCACTTCAGCATCGAGAAGGCGGCGACGCTGCTCGGCCTGGACCCCGGCGCGGTCGTCGCGATCCCCTGCGACCGCGACCGGCGGATGTCCGCCACCGCGCTCGCCGAAGAGCTGGAGCGCTGCGCACGCGAGGAGTCGACGGTCATGGCCGTCGTCGCCACCGCGGGCACCACCGACTTCGGCAGCATCGACCCGCTGCCGCGCATCGCCGAGGAGTGCGCTCGCGCGGGCGTGTGGCTGCACGTGGACGCGGCGTACGGCTGCGGGCTGCTGGTCTCGCGGCGGCACCGCATGCTCGCCGGCATCGAGCGCGCCGACTCGGTCACCGTCGACTACCACAAGTCCTTCTTCCAGCCGGTCAGTTCGAGCGCGGTGCTGGTACGCGACCGCAGCGCCCTGAGACACGTCACGTACCACGCCGACTACCTCAACCCGGCGCGCATGGCCGAGCAGCGGATCCCCAACCAGGTCGACAAGTCCCTTCAGACCACCCGCCGCTTCGACGCGCTGAAGCTGTGGCTGACGCTGCGCATCATGGGTCCCGACGGCGTCGGCGAACTCTTCGACGAAGTCGTCGACCGCGCCGCCGACGCGTGGCGGCTGCTCGCCGCCGACCGCCGCTTCGAGGTCGTCACTCAGCCGCAGTTGAGCACCCTCGTCTTCCGCTACGTACCGCCGCAGGCGCGCCCGCGCACCGAAGCCGGCACCGGATCCGGAAACAGAACCGGGAACGGAACCGAGGCCGGTGCGGACGGCGGCGCCCCCGACGGGCCGTTCTCCGCGGACGCGATCGACCGCGCCAACCTGCACGCGCGTGAGGCCCTGTTCGCCTCCGGCGAGGCCATCGTGGCGAGCACCGTCGTCGACGGCGCCCACTACCTCAAGTTCACGCTGCTCAACCCGGAGACCACGCTGGACGACATCTCCGCCGTACTGGAACTGATCGCCCGGCACGCCGAGCAGCAGCTGTACGGAACCGGCGCCCCGGCCCGTACACCGCGTACGCACGACCCGGCCGCCGAAGCCGCGGAGACCCCGGAGACCCCGGAG
>Ga0164243_10012367_pt1 | contig 12097 bp, 9 predicted proteins | sample OricompcompostOP_FD_108781 | JGI IMG/M metagenome (GOLD analysis project Ga0164243, IMG submission 108781) | Organic Plus compost microbial communities from Emeryville, California, USA - Original compost - Organic plus compost (OP) | ecosystem: Engineered > Solid waste > Mixed feedstock >...
ATCGGCTATTGCGCCGCCTATGCGGTGACGGCGGCGATTGTCACGATCGGCTTCTTCCGGCGCGGGCGGCCGGTCGCAATGCTGCCGGCGAAACTGGCGGCGGAGACGCGTTGAGCGATCAGTCCGTGATCGCCCGCTCGATCGCGGCGACGGCGTGGCGCACGTCGAAGAACGCATCGAGGCAGCGCTGCGCGGCCGCCCGAGCGCCGTCGCGCAGCCGCGGATCGGTCGCCAGCCGGGTCGCCTCGTCCTGGAACCGCCAGGGCTGGCCGAACGGCACGACGCAGCCGATGGCATGGGCTTGGACGATCGCCGCGAAGTCGCTTCCCGACTCGACCGCCGCGATGACCGGCAGGCCGGCGCGCAGATAGTCGATCGTCTTGCTCGGGATGCTGAACGAGGTGACGCCGGGCACCGTCGCCACCATCCCCACGTCGCAGGCGCCGAGCAAGTCGAGATAGGCCGCGCGCGGCATCGCCGGCAGGCAGATGATGTTGCCACGCCCGGCGGCACGCGCACGCAGCGCCAGCGCCTGCCGGCCGTCGCCGACGAACAGGAAGAGGAGCGGCGATCCCGCGGCCGCCGCCAATGCGGCAGCGTCGAGCATCAGGTCGAACCCGCGGCCTTCAACGATCTGGCCGCCGAACACGGCGATCGGCCGATCGCGCGGCAGGCCATGACGGGCGCGCACCGCGTCGCGGTCCACCGCCGGGCGCGGCGTCGTCTCCGCCCAGATCGGCGTCACCAGCACGCGCTGGTCGGCGCGGAGTCGATAACGGGCGCGAAGATAGGCCGCATTGCCCGGCAGGGTGCACAGGATCGCGTCGAACCGGGCGAGCAGCCGCTGCTCCCAGGCCCGCGCCGCCCGATAGGGCAGGCCGGCGGGAATCCGGCCGATCTCGCGATGATGGTCGGGGAAGAAGTCCCAGATGAACAGCAGCCGGTGGCGGATGCCCGCCCGCACCGCCAGATCCACGAGCGGCGCGATGGCCGCCGCCGGCATCCAGGCGAGCATCGCGTCGAACCGGGCGAGATCGAGCGTCCGCGCAGCCACCCGCGCGACATGGCGGCCGCTGAGCACGAACTTGCTGGCGGCGCGCAGGACGCCGCCCGCCCAGCCGATCTGGCGCGGGAAGCAGCGCGTGACCGCGATGCCGGCGGGCGTCACCGTCCGGCTCGGCGGCCGGCCCGGCGGCGCGTGCCAGTCGAGCACCAGCACCTCGACCTCATGCCCGCCGCCCTCGAGCGCCTCGGCAAGCTCCGTGGTCATGTAGGATTGGCCGGGCTCGACCGGATATTGCATGCAGACGATCAGGAACCGGCGGCGGGTCACGGCGCGCGCCAGACGGTCCGCCGCACGTAATCGACATGGCTGAGGATGATCCGCACCACCTTTTCGGCGACGTTCGGCACGGCATAATCGGCCGGCAGGCGGACGGCCGGCGCCTGCCCTTCGAGCATGGCCAGCGCCTGGAGCACGCGCGGCGGCGACAGGCCGGTCATCATCACCGCGGCCTCCTCCATCGCCTCGGGCCGTTCGTGCGCCTCGCGGATGTTGAGCGCGGGAAAGCCGAGGATCGCCGCTTCCTCGCTGATCGTGCCGCTGTCGGACAGCACCGCGCGCGCGCCGATCTGCAGCGCGTTGTAGTCGAAGAACCCGAACGGCTTCATCAGCCGCACGCGCGGATCGAACGTGGCGCCGAGCGCCGCGATCCGCTTCATCGTGCGCGGATGCGTGCTGACCAGCACCGGCTCGTCATACCGGCCGGCGACCGCCGCCAGCGTCTCCGCGAACCGGGCGAATTGCGCGTCGGAATCGACATTTTCCTCGCGGTGGCAGCTCACCAGCACATAGCGGCCGCGCGTCAGGCCCAGCCGCGCGAGAACGTCCGATGCGTCGATCGCGGGCCGGTAATGCGCCAGCACCTCGAACATCGGGCTGCCGGTGCGGATCACCCGGTCGGGCGGAATGCCCTCGGCGAGTAGATAGGCGCGCGCGATCGCCGAATAGGGCAGGTTGATATCGGCGACATGGTCGATGATCCGCCGGTTGGTCTCCTCGGGCACGCGCTGGTCGAAGCAGCGGTTGCCCGCTTCCATGTGGAAGATCGGGATGTGCCGCCGCTTGGCCGGGATCACCGCCAGCCCGCTGTTGGTGTCGCCGAGCACCAGCAGCGCGTCGGGCGGGTCCGCCGCCAGCAGGCGATCGACCCCGGCGATGACGCCGGCAATGGTTTCCGCCGCGCTCGCGCCCGCGGCGGCGAGCAGGTGATCGGGGCGGCGGATCTGCATCTCGTCAAAGAACACGGCGTTCAGCTCGCGGTCGTAATTCTGGCCGGTATGGACGAGGACGTGATCGGTGGCAGCGTCGAGCGCGGCGATCACCCGCGACAGGCGGATGATCTCCGGACGGGTGCCGAGCACCGTCATCACCCTGAGCCGCGGCACGGTCACAGCGGCATCGCCGCCGTATCGGGCCGGGCGGGATCGAACGGTTCGCTCGCCCAGACCATAGCTACGAGCAGATCGTCGCCGATATTGGTCACGTCATGGCTCCAGCCCGGAACCGCCTCGACCACCTCCGGACGGTCGGCGGCGGCGGCGATCTCGTGCCGCTCGCCGGTCACGACATGGCGGAAGCGGAAGCGCGCGCGGCCGTGGACGACCAGGAACTTTTCCACCTTGGCATGATGATAATGGCCGCCGCGCGTCGCGCCGGGATTGGCGGTGAGGCAGGAAATTTGGCCGCCGCCCGCCAGCCGCAGCATCTCGGTGAAGCGGCCGCGCGGATCGACATGCCCGGCGAGCGGATAGCTGAACTTCTCGACCGGTAGTGCGGCGGCGAAGGTGGCGTAGAGCGCGCGGGCCAGGCCATCACCGGCGGGCGGCGCCTCGCCCGATTCGCGGCCTTCGGCGAAGCGGCGGATCAGGGCGGCGGCGGCGCCGACCGTGGTATGGTGGACCTGTCGGGGCGCGATGATGCCATCCTGCGCCGGCGGCGCGTCGATCAGCGCGAGCCATTGGTCGAGCAGGTCGTCGATGTGGAGCAGGGCCAGCGGAGCGTCGGGATCGTCGACATGCAGCGGCAGGCCGCGCGCGGCGTCGTGGCAGAAGGTGGCGATCGCCGAATTGTAATGCGGCCGCGCCCATTTGCCGAACACGTTGGGCAGCCGGCAGATCACCACGCGCGCCGCGCCGCGGCCGGCGAGGTCGCGCAGGACGGCCTCCCCCGCCGCCTTGCTGCGGCCGTAGGGCGTGTCCTCGGCCGCCTTGACCGACGAGGCGAAGACGACCAGCGGCCGCCGCCCGCCCGCCGCGATCGCGCGCGCCACGTCGGCGGTATGGTCGCGGTTCGTGCGCAGGAAATCGGCCGGATCGGCCGGCCGGTTGGCGCCGGCGAGATGGATCACGACATCGCTGCCGCCGATCGCCGCCTGCATCTGTGGGGCGGGCGTTTCGCGCGTGATCGGCCGCACCGCCCGCCCGCGCTCGCCGAGCCGCACGACGAGGTTGCGGCCGATGAAGCCGTCCGCCCCCGTGACGGCGATCACCGGCGGGTCAGGCGGCATCGGCCACCTGCCCCGCCAGCACCGCGCGGACATAGGGCAGGCTGCGCAGCAGATCGGCCATCTCGGCAAGGTCGAGCTGGCGGGTGTTGTGCGAATTGAAATCGACCGCGCGCGAGACCCGCTCCTCGCCGTCGGAGAAATAGGCGTCGTAATTGAGGTCGCGATTGTCCGGGGCGACGCGGTAATAATCGCCGCAATCCTGCGCCACCGCCATTTCCTCGCGGCTGAGCAGCGTTTCGAAGCGCTTCTCGCCGTGGCGCGTGCCGATCACCCGGATCGGATGGTCGGGCACGCCCATCACCGCCAGCACCGCCTCAGCGAGCAGGCCGATTGTCACCGCCGGCGCCTTCTGCACGAACAGGTCGCCATTGCCGCCATGTTCGAAGGCATAGAGGCACAGCCGCACCGCCTCGTCGAGCGTCATCACGAAGCGCGTCATCGCGCGGTCGGTGACGGTGATCGGCCGGCCGGCGAGCACCTGGCCGACGAACAGCGGCACCACCGACCCGCGCGAGGCGAGCACGTTGCCGTAGCGCGTGCCGCATACCACCGTGCCGCTGTCGGCTGCGATCCGCGCCCTGGCGATCATCACCTTCTCCATCATCGCCTTGGACAGGCCCATGGCGTTGATCGGATAGACCGCCTTGTCGGTCGACAGGCACACCACGCGCCTGACGCCGTTGCGGATCGCGGCGTCGATCACGTTGGCGGTGCCGATCACGTTGGTCGCCACCGCCTCCATCGGGTGGAACTCGCACGAAGGCACCTGCTTCAGCGCGGCGGCGTGGTAGATGAAATCGACGCCGCGGGTCAGCATCTCCATGCCGCGCGCGTCGCGCACGTCGGCGATATGGTATCGAATCCGGGGATCGCCGAAGCGCTGGCGCTGGTCCTCCTGCTTCTTCTCGTCGCGGCTGACGACGCGGATCTCGCGGATCGGCAGGTCGAGGAAATGCCGCAGCATCGTCGTGCCGAACGAGCCGGTGCCGCCGGTGATCATCAACGTCGTGCCCGAGAAATCCTGCATCTGCCCCGGCCGTGCTCCCGCGTTGGTCCGTGTCGGATGCTCCTTGGTGCCCGCGCGCCGCCGGGTTGTTCATGCCCGATTTGAACATTTGGCGGAGCCGCGTTCACTCATTCGCGTGGCCAGACCCGCTCGCCTGCCCCCGCTGCTTCCGTCCGCCGGCCGGGCGGGGCTTGCCGCGCTCGGCCGCTTCGCCATCACGCGCCCGCGGCCGGTCAAGCGCTGGACGGTGATGGCGGTCGATGCCGGGCTGTGCGCCGCCTGCTCGATCCTGGCGATCTTCCTGAGGCTGAGCTTCCTGCCCGACCGCGACACGCCCTATGGCGCGATGATCGGCATTTCGATCGCCATCGCGCTGCCGATCTTCGGTCTGTTCGGCCTCTATCGCGAGATCTTCAGCCAGACCGGCATCCGCGCGCTGGTGCGGATCGGCCGCGCGACGGCGACCTATGCCGTCCCGTTCGCGGCGGTGTTCGCCTGGGTCGGGATCGCCGGCATTCCGCGCACGGTGACGCTGATCCAGCCGATCCTGCTGTTCGTCGCGATCGCCGCGTCGCGCGTGCTGGCGCGCTATTGGCTGTTCGGCACCGAGACGCTGCGCCGGCTGCCGCGGCGGCGGGTCATCATCTATGGCGCGGGCGCGGCCGGAAGGCAGCTCGCCGGCGCGATCGCGCAGAGCCGCGAGATGGCGGTGGTCGGCTTCGTCGACGACGATCCCGCGCTGATCGGCAGCGTGCTCGACGGCTGCCGCATCTATGCCCCGCAGGATCTGGCGATGGCGGTGGCGCGGCTGACCGCCGAGGAGATCCTGGTCGCGCTGCCTTCCGCCCCGCCCGACCGGCGCCGGGAGATCATCGCCGGCCTGCGCGCGGCGGGCGCGCGGGTGCGCACGCTGCCCGCGCTGATCGATATCGCGCACGGCCGGGTCGAGATGGCGCACCTGCGCGACGTCGATATCGAGGACCTGCTGGGCCGCCCGTCGGTCGAGCCGGACCTCGACCTGATGCGGCGCGCGGTGGCGGGCCGGACGGTGATGGTGACGGGCGCGGGCGGTTCGATCGGGCGCGAAATCTGCCGCCAACTCATCGCGCTCCAGCCGGCGCTGCTGCTGCTCGTCGAGATCGGCGAGTACGCGCTCTACGAGACGCACCGCGAGCTGATCGCGACGGCCGGCGCGCCGCGCCTCGTCCCGCTGCTCGGCTCGGTGCTCGACGAAGCGCGAATGGACGAGATCGTCGCCACCTGGCGGCCCGACGCGATCTATCACGCCGCCGCCTACAAGCATGTGCCGCTGGTCGAGCACAATCCCGCCGAGGGAGTGCGCACCAACCTGATCGGCACGCGGCGGATGGCGGCGGCGGCGGCGCGGCACGGGGTGGCCGATTTCGTGCTGGTCAGCACCGACAAGGCGGTGCGGCCGACCAACGTGATGGGCGCGACCAAGCGCGCGGCGGAACTGGTGCTGCAGGCGCTCGACGCGGTGACGCCGGGCACGCGCTTCTCGATGGTGCGGTTCGGCAACGTGCTGGGATCGAGCGGGTCGGTGGTGCCGCTGTTCCGCCAGCAAATCCGCGCCGGCGGGCCGGTGACGCTGACCGACCGGCGCATCACCCGCTATTTCATGACGGTGCGCGAGGCTGCCGCGCTGGTGCTCCAGGCCGGCGCGATGGCGGCGGGCGGCGAGGTGTTCGTGCTCGACATGGGCGCGCCGGTGCGGATCGCCGACCTCGCGCGCGACATGATCGAGTTCGCCGGCCTGTCGGTGCGCGACGACGCGCACCCCGAGGGCGACATCGAGATCGTCGAGATCGGCCTGCGCCCCGGCGAGAAGCTGTACGAGGAGCTGCTGATCGGCAATGCCCCCGCCGCCACCGCCCATCCGCGCATCCTGAAGGCGAGCGAGGCGTTCCTGCCGTCGAGCGAATTGATCCCCCGGCTCGACCGGATCGAGGCGCTGCTCGACGGCGGCTATCGCGCCGAGCTGATCGCCGCGCTTCAGGAGTTGGTGCCCGAATTCCAGTGCCGCGACGGGCCGGCCGACTGGATCGACCTCGAGGCCGCGGCGGCGCCGCTCAAGCGGATCGCGTGAGTTCCGGCCGGGTCCGGAGCAGCGCGATCGCGGCGGCCGGATCGCCGGTCAGCGCCAGCCGCCAGGCGCCGCCGCGCGCCGCCGCGCGGATCGCGCGCGCGGATTCGAGCGGCAGCAGGTCGAACCCCGGATCGAGCCGCATCAGCGCCGCGACCGCGTCTTCGGCGTCGATCGGATCGAGCGCCGCCCGCGCCGCGCGATCGAGCACCACCAGCACCGCCCGGTCCGCCGAGCGCCGCGGGCCCGATGCCGGCGGCAGCCGCACCGCCGCCTTGCGCTTGCCGCTCCGCACGCGGATGGCGTGATCGCCCGGCGGCGCCTCATCGGCAAAGACGTGGATCGGGCGCGCGAAGCTCCAGATCCGGAATTCGGGCTCGAGCTGGAGATGGACGGTGTCGTCGGACAGCACCGGCAGCCCCTCAGCGGCCCATGCCAGCGCCAGCGTGCTCTTGCCCGACCCGCTCGGCCCGGCGAGCAGCAGCGCGGTGTCGTCGAGCATCAATCCGGCGGCGTGGAGCGGCGGGCGGCCCATGCGCGCGAGCAGGAACAGCAGCAGCGTATCGATCGCCTCGGCGATCGCGGGCGGGTCGTCGAGCAGGCGCGGCGGCACGACGCAGCGCGCGCGGCCGGTACGCGCATCGGCCCGGCCGTCGATCCCGGCATCGGCCAGCGCGAGGCGTGAACCTTCGATGCGGATGCCGTCACTTACCTTTCCGGAGGAAGCGCCGCCGAGGCCGAGCCGGAGTTCGATGACCGGCGCCGCGGCCGGCGCTTCCCCCACCCAGTCGGCATAAGCCGCCAGGGCCGTTTCCAGAAGGGCGGGATGATCGGCGATGATCAGGGTCGGCACACCAAGCGGCGCAAAGGCGCGGCGCCAGTCCCCGGATGCCGGCCGGATATCGCCTGACGGCATTTCCCACCCTTTCCAAGGGATCATCGCCCACCCGGCGAGGTGCGCAAGGTGATCCTGTTAGCGCATTCGAACTTCATGGCGCAAGATCCCAAGCAGATCGAAAAGATGCGCCCCTATTCTTCGCTGTCCACGCTTATTGCCGCTTCGCTGTTGAGAAGTTCCGGCCATGAAGTCGCATTCTTCGATGCGACATTTCGCAACGGGGCCGATGATTTCGAGGAAATACTCGACGACATCGCGCCGGATACCGTCCTCCTCATGGAGGACAATTTCAATTTCCTCACCAAGATGTGCACCACGACGCGCCGGGAGAGCGCGCTGGCGATGATCGGGGCAGCGCGGGCGCGCGGCTGCCGGGTCGCGGTCAACGGTCCCGATGCCGGCGACAATCCCGGCACCTATCTTTCAGCCGGCGCCGACGCGGTGGTGCTGGGCGAGGGCGAGATGGCGATGCTCGACCTCGCGCGGCACTGGGCGCGCGGCGGCGGGACGTTCGATGCCATTCCGGGCCTGATCGTCGCGGGGCGCGGCGGCGTTCGCGCCACCCGCCCGCGCCCGGCGCTGCACGATCTCGACGCGCTGCCCCACCCGGCCTGGGACTTGCTCGATATCGACGGCTATCGCCGGGCGTGGCGGCGGGCGCATGGCGAATTTTCGTGGAACATCGTCGCCTCGCGTGGCTGTCCCTATGGCTGCAACTGGTGCGCCAAGCCGACCTTCGGCCGGCGCTACACGGTGCGCTCGCCGGACGGCGTCGTGCGCGAGATGGCCGCGCTCAAGGCCGACATCGCGCCCGACCATCTGTGGTTCACCGACGACATCCTCGGCCTTGACGTCGCGTGGACCGTGGCGTTCGCCGATCTGGTCCGCAGCCGCTATGCGACGATCCCGTTCACGATGCAGTCGCGGGTCAACCTGATGACGCAGCGCGCCGTCGCCGCGCTGGCCGACGCCGGCGCGCGGGAGGTGTGGCTGGGGATCGAATCGGGGTCGCAGAAGATCCTCGACGCGATGGACAAGGGCAGCACCGTCGAGCAGGCGCGCGCCGCGACGCGCCTGCTCAAGGCGCACGGGATCAGGGCGTGCTGGTTCGTCCAGCTCGGCTATCCGTCGGAAGAGTGGGAGGATCTGCTCGCCACCCGCGACCTGATCCGCGAGGAGGCGCCCGACGAGATCGGCGTGTCGGTCGCCTATCCGCTGCCCGGCACCAAATTCCACGAAAGCGTCCGCGCGCAGCTCGGCCGCCAGCGGAACTGGCGCGATACGGGGGATCTGGCGATGCTGTTCCAGGGGTCGTTCGATACGATCTTCTATCGGCAGGTTCGCGACGTGCTCCATGCCGAAGTCGATTCGGGACGATGCGACGACGGCGCCTGGGCGGCGCTGGCCGAGCGCGCGCATCTCCATCGCTCGCCCGAGCCGTTCCGGCTGGCGGCGGAAGGCTGATCCCCGTGTCCGGCCTGACTCCGGCGGCGCTGGCGTTCGATTCGGTCGCTGCCGAGTTCGACGCGCGGTTCGGCGACTGGGCCAGCGTCGCCGCGCAGCGCCGCGCGGTGCGCTCCGCGCTCGCAAAGGCGTTTCCGCCCGGCGCGCGGCTGGTCGAGATCGGCGGCGGCACCGGCGAGGACGCTCGCTGGCTCGCCGCGCGCGGCCGCGACGTGACGCTGACCGACGCCGCGCCGGCAATGGTGGCGCAGGCGCAGGCGAAGCTCGCGGACCTGCCCAACGCCCGCGCGGCGCTCGCCCCGGCCGAAGCGATCGGCAGTATCGCCCGCCCCGGCACGCCCCCGTTCGACGGCGCCTATTCCAACTTCGCTGCGCTCAATTGCGTGAGCGATCTCGCCCCCTTCGCGCGGGGGCTGGCGAACCTGCTGAGCCCCGGCGCGGCGGCGATGCTGGTGCTGTTCGGCACCGCCTGTCCCGGCGAGGCGATCGTCGAGTGCCTGCGCGGCCGGCCGCGGAACGCCTTGCGGCGGCTGGCGCGCGGCGACGTGCCGGCGCGGCTGGGCGGGCGACGCTTCACCGTGCGCTATCACCGCGCGGCGGCGATCCGGCGGGCGATGGCGCCATGGTTCGCCTATCGGCGGCGGATCGGCATCGGCGTGTTCGTGCCGCCGAGCGCGGCGGAGCCGTGGATCTCGCGCCATCCGACGCTGCTGGGCGCGCAGGAACGGCTCGACCGGCTGCTCGCCGCGCCGCTGGCGGCGCTGGGCGATCACGTCCTCTATCATTTCGTCCGCACCGAGGCCGCGCCATGACCGATCCGGCGCTGGCGCGGTTCGGCGAGGCCTATGGCCGGCATCGCGCCGCCGAGGGCCGCGGCCATGCCGGCGACGACCTGCTCGCCCTTCCCTATCTGACGCACGGCCCGCTCGCCCGGCAATGGGCGGTGCGGGCGCGCAGCTTCGAGGCCCTCATGCGCCACGTCGTGCGGCCGGAGGCACGGCGACTGGGGCGGCCGCTGACGCTGCTCGACCTCGGCGCGGGGAACGGCTGGCTGAGCTACCGCGCGGCGCTGGAGGGGCATCGGGCAATGGCGGTCGACATCCGCGACGATGCGATCGACGGGCTGGGCGCCGCCGGCCCGTTCATCGAGCGCACCGGCGGCCGGATCATGTGCATCAAGGCGTCGTTCGCGGCGATCCCGCGCGCGATCGCCGGCGCCGACGTGACGGTGTTCAACGCCGCGCTCCATTACGCGACCGACCTCGCCGCGACGATCGCCGAGGCGGCGCGCGCGACCCGGCCGGGCGGGATGCTGGTGATCCTCGATTCCCCTTTCTATCGCCGCGATCGTGACGGCGCGGCGATGGTCGCGGAAAAGCGTGCGCACATGCGCGACCGGTTCGGCGACGGCGCCGCGGACCTGATGAGCCTGCCGTTCGTCGAATATCTCACCCGCGACCGGCTCGCGCAGGCCTCGACCGCGACCGGGATCGTGTGGCGGCGGCGGCGCGTCGCCTATCCCTTGTGGTACGAGCTGCGACCGATCGTCGCCGCGCTGCGCCGCCGGCGGCGGCCGTCGCGATTCGACCTGTGGTGGGGGCGGCGGCCGTGATCCTGCTCGTCAACCCGCGCGCGACGCGGCCTTCCAACCGCCGTTTCCCGCTGTCGGTGATGGCGATCGGCGCGGCGCTGCCCGACGGGACGAGCTGGGAAATCCTCGACGGCAACTTGCCCGACATGGACCTTGCGAGCGCAATCACCGCTCATGTCGAGTGCCGACGGGGCGGGCCCGATCCGGTCCGCGCGGTCGCGCTGACGGTGATGCCGGGACCGCAGCTGGTCAGCGCGGTGCCCCTGAGCAAGGCGGTCAAGGCGCGCCATCCCGACCTGCCGATCGTCTGGGGCGGCAATTTCGGCAGCCTCTATCCCGAGCCGGTGCTCGATGCGCCTTATGTCGACTGGCTGGTGCGCGGCCAGGGCGAGCAGACATTCAACGAACTGATCGAGGCGATCGACGGCCGGCGCGACCCGAAATCGATCGCCGGACTTGCCTTCCGCGATGCCGACGGCAGCCATTGGCTGGCGCCCGAGCGCGTCTGGCGCGGCCCGGACGAGCTGCCGGACCCGCCCTATCACAAGATCGACGTCGGCGCCTATCTGCACCCGACCTTCCTCGGGCGCCGGTCGGGCGTGTACCAGGCGTCGATCGGCTGCCCCTATGGCTGCAACTTCTGCGGCGTGATCTCGGTGTTCGGACGGCGGGAGAAGGTGCAGGCGCCCGAGCGCACCGCGAGCCACCTCGGCTTCCTGGCGCGCGAGCACGGGATGGATTCGGTCCATTTCTACGACAACAATTTCTTCCTCAACGAAGCGCACGCGCGCGAGATCGCCGCCGCGCTGCGCCCGCTCGGCCTCAGATGGTGGTGCGAGGCGCGGGTCGATGCGCTCGGGCGCTTTTCCGCCGACACCTGGCGCGCGCTGAAGGCGGCGGGGCTGACGATGGTGTTCTGCGGCGCCGAATCGGGGTCGGACGAAACGCTGGCGCGGATGAACAAAGGCACCACCACCGACCAGATCGTCGCCGTCGCCGCGACGACCCGCGAGCATGGCATCATCCCCGAATTCTCGTTCGTGTTCGGCGATCCCGACGAGCCCGAGCGCGAGATCGAGACGACGCTGGCGTTCATCCGGCGGCTGAAGCGGGTCAATCCGGCGATGGAGCTGATCAGCTATTTCTATACCCCGACGCCGCAGCGCAAGGCGACCTACGGCAATGTCGACGCGCTCGCCGGCACGCCCGCCACGCTGGAGGAATGGATCGAGCCCGAATGGGTGCGGTGGATGACCCACGAGCATCCGCAGACGCCGTGGCTCGCGCCGCATCTGAAGGCGCGGGTCGACAATTTCGAGCTGATCCTGAAGAGCCGCTTCCCTTCGGTCCACGACCGGCGGACGCGCGGCTGGGGCAAGGCGCTGGGGCGCGTGCTCGCGCAGCGCCGCTGGGCGCGCGGCGATTACAGCGACCCGCGGCTGCTCCGCCGCATCCGCGCGCTGGC
>Ga0164243_10012368_pt1 | contig 12096 bp, 14 predicted proteins | sample OricompcompostOP_FD_108781 | JGI IMG/M metagenome (GOLD analysis project Ga0164243, IMG submission 108781) | Organic Plus compost microbial communities from Emeryville, California, USA - Original compost - Organic plus compost (OP) | ecosystem: Engineered > Solid waste > Mixed feedstock >...
CGACGGCCACAAGGGGCCCGGTATCACGCACACGCCGATCACGATGATCCACGCCACGCTCGCGCCGGGCGCGCAGATCACCCTGCCCTGGCGGGAGGACTTCAACGGCCTGGCGTACGTGCTGGCCGGGCGCGGCACGGTGGGCGCCGAACGCCGCCCGATCGAGCTGGGGCAGGCCGCCGTGTTCGGCGCCGGCTCCTCGCTCACCGTCGGCGCGGACGCACGGCAGGACTCCCGCACGCCCGACCTGGAGGTCGTCCTGCTCGGCGGCCGCCCGATCCGCGAACCCATGGCCCACTACGGCCCGTTCGTGATGAACACCCGTGAGGAGCTCCAGCAGGCGTTCGAGGACTTCCAGACGGGGCGCCTGGGGACCATTCCGGCCGTGCACGGGATGTCCGAGGGCGGAATGTAGCGCTCAGGCCGAGCGCGGACGAGTCCGGTCCGGTGCCGTCGTGCGCGAGGGCGTCAACCAGCCCTCCTCCGGTCAGCCGGTGACGGAGTCTTCCGGCCACGGGCCGGGGCGGTGACCTGGGTGGGGGCTCTGCCCAGTGGGTCGCTGCCCCGGCCTTCGGGCGATCGGAGCCGGCATGTGCACGGGCCGCGGCCGGCCACCGGTGGGGCGACCCGGTCCCGAAGGGGAACATACCTGGTCACATCCGGCTTTCCGGGCCGGTTGCCGGAGTAGTGTGAAGACACCGGGAGTTCTCCGCGCACCGGCTCCGCCGCTGGTGCCGCTCCCGGTGATCGACAATGCCGGGCCGCATCGACGAGCCCGGGGACAGGCGCGCGTCATGCCCGTGACCATTGACCGTACGGCATCGAGCAGGCGCACGCCGCAGCAGCCGGCCCGGCTGTCCCTGACGCCGGCACCAGGCGGGCTGGACGGCATGTGGTGGCCTCGCTCCCGAGCCCTCACTCATGAGCTGCCCACCCTGACGGCCGCGCTGAGCGCACACTGGGGCCGCATCACAGGCGTCACCGTGCATCCGGCCCACTGGCCCGTCGTTCCGCACTGGGTGTCCGTCGCCGGGCGTACCGTGCAGGTGAGCTGTTCCACCGAGGTCCAGGATCCGCACAGACTGACTGTCTCCCTGCCCGATGGCCGCCGCGACGTCCTGGTGATTCCGCCGGAGACCGGTGCTGATGCCGCCGCGCACCTGATGGCGGGCGACGACGGGGACGCCGCGGCACGTAAGGAGGCGGCGGACAGGATCGACGCCAGGACCAGGGAAGAAGCGTGGGAGACCGATGGCGGTGCAGGTCGGGCCGTCGTACCTGACCCGGCCCATCGGGTCGGCAGGGCTCTCGCTCGCGGGTCGGCGGAGGTGGGAGAACCATGACCGTCATCGCCGTGGCCGTGCTGCTCTTTGTGATCGCCGTCGGAGTCGTTGTGATCCACCGGCTCAACGGTCAGCACGACGAACGGATCGCTGCCTTCCGCTACAGCGATGCGTTGCCGGGGATCGGGCGTCGTCGGTCCCGGAGGCACGGCCGGCCGGCGACCGTTCAGGCACCCCCGACCGAGACGGCGGTCGCGGATGACATCGACGTCGGCCCGGCCCCGGGCAGCAGAGGAAGGCGCGTGATGGCGATACTGCGAGACCGGAAGACGTACCGCGACAGGATCATGCAGGCTCTGTACCGAGCCGCCGAAGGCGATCGCCTCCTGGGCGTCGATGGGGCGAAGCTCCGCACCGACCTCGGTATTCCTGAGCAGGACATGGCCGCCGCCTGTACGTACCTGGCGGGCGAAGGCTGGGTTGTCGTGGACTGGGGGAGGGGCAACACGCCCGCGATGATCACACTGACGCACCAGGGGATCCGGCGGATGGAATCGGAAGAGGAAGCGCGTGGCTGAGCCGCCGCGTCGGCGCATGTGCACGTGCGATGAACCGCAAGGGCGGCTTCGGCGGGGGTGTGCGCCGAGGCCGTCGCCTTCCCGCAGCCGCCTCCTGCGGCGAAGCGCTCACGGGAGCGTCGTGCGGCGTACCGTGAGGTGGCAGGGCCGGTCTCGCACAGAACGCCCTGCCGTCGCACTGCTCTCCCCGGACGGGCGGACATCATGACCGACTCCGACACCCCTGACGTCCCCGGGCTGCTGCCGGACGCCGTCCATCGGTCGGTGAAGCCCGGAACGGCCCTGCTGCGGCTGGAGACGACACACGAACGCGAGGGAACTCTGGACGGCGCGTGGTGGCCGAGGTCCCGCGACATCGGTGCCGAGCTCCCCGCGCTGATCACGGCACTGACCGAGTATCTGGGACCTGTCACCCGGGTCGGTCTGGACGGCAGCGCCTGGGACGGACTGCCGACCCGGGTGGTGATCGACGGCCGGGTCGTGCACATCGACTCCTTCCCGGTCGGTGACGACACCGTCCTCGTCACCCGGGGCGACCGGGACCATTTCTCGTTCTTGCTGATCCCTCCGGACACGTCGCCCGACGCGGCACGCGCCGCGATGGCCAGGGCCGTACGGCCCGGCAACGTCACCGAGGCCAGCCAGATCCTCATCGACACGGGCGGCGGCACGCCACCTGCGCCGGCCTGACACCTCCGTTGCGGTCCGGCCTGCGCCGTCCCGGTCGCTAGATGCGGGCGAACTTCTCCGTCTGCTGGGCGAATTGCCGGGCCATGGCGGCGCTGACCGTGGGCCTGGTGCCGCGGATCGTGTCCAGATAGTCGTCGGTGGTGGGGGTGGTCCGGGTCCCGGTGTCGAAGGAGCGCTCGAACTGGGCCTGGGAGACGGTTCGCGCCGCATGTGCGATGTCGGCGGGGGTGAATCCCTCGCTGGCGGACGCGAGTACCGCGCTGTCGGCCCGCGCGCCCGCCCGGGCCAGGTAGCTTTCCCACAGCGCGGTCCTGGCGGTGTGGTCGGGCGGGCCGATGGGCAGCACGTAGTCGAAGCGGCCGTGCCGCAGGAACGCGGAGTCGAGCGTGGTCACGTCGTTCGTGGCGCAGACGAGCAGCCGTCCGTCCTGGCGTCGGAACCGGACGATCGCCTTGAGCAGTTCGTTGACGACGCCGACAGCGGTCGCGTCCGCGCCAGCGCGTTGGCCGGCGATCTCCTCGACCTCGTCGATGAAGACGAGGACGTGATCGAGCCGCGCGATCTCGTCGAAGCGCCGGTTCAGCCCGGTCGCCAAGCCGTACTCGGCGGCCAGTCGGGCGGGGAACAATTCGAGGAAGGGCCACCCCAGGCGGCTGGTGATCGCGTGCGCGAACGTGCTCTTGCCGGTCCCGGGCGGGCCGAACAGCATCACCGCCCGTGGCAGTTCCACTCCGTGCTGGGCGGCCAGTTCGGGATGGGCCAGCGGCAGGACCAGGCGCCGCTCGATGAGCTGCTTCTCCCGTTGCATGCCCGCGACCTTCTGCCACAGTCCCCCTGGCGGCAGCTCCGCTCCGAGCGCGGACAGTGTGCCGGCCGACTGCGGAGTCACCGGCCCGCGCTTTTCGAAGAAGACCAGCCCGGTGCGGACGCCGAAGTCGCAGTGGTGCAGGGCGGTGGCACCGGTCTCGCCCTCGGGCAGGGCGGCGTGCACCGCCCGGACGCCGGCGGCGAAGAGCCGTTGCTCGAGGGCGGTGACCAGGGCAGTGCCCAGCCCGCCCTGCCGCCAGGCGGGCTCCACACAGATGCGCAGGATCCAGGCCCGTTCGCCCTCCACCCTGCTCACCGCGGCGCCGACCAGCGCAAGCGCGTCACCGGCCGTGGCCACCACGGCCGGATGGCGGGCCTGGAGGGCCTTCACGGCGTCCGCAAGGGGGAAGAGCGGCGGGCCCTCGGCCGTGCGGCTCTCGATGTCGACATGGATCAGCGCGTCGAGGTCGTCCTGTGTGTAGTCCCTGATCCGCCAATCCGTCATCGATCCGGCTGCCTTTCCGGTCGGAGCTCTCACTTCACGCGGTGTGCTCGGTGGCGCCTGGCCTGCAGGCGGACCTCGGTGGGCGGGTCCGGAAGGCCGGTGCACCGGCGGGCGGTGCTGAGCGGGCCGGCGCAGAGCGCAGTGAGAGTGGTGCCGGGCGCGCCCTCGGGACTGAGGGTGAGCCTGATGCGGGTGCGGTGCTGGGCTGGTCGGCCGGTGATGCGTACGGCCGCATCGTCGACACCCGGCAGGGCACCGGCCTCGGCCGCGATCGCGTCGCTGAGTGCGCGGTCGCGCAGTTCGACGCCGTCCGGCGGGGGTGTGCCGCCGACCGGCAGGGAACCGGGGCGGCGTCGGCGCAGCTGGGCGAGCAGCCACCACAAGGCGAGCAGGGCGGTGAGGACGAGGGCGGCGATGACCGCGGGCCACCACCACCAGCCCTGGCTGCTCCAGCGTGCCCGGTCGGCGGAACCGAGCAGGACGTCGGCCGGGGTGGTCAGGGGCCAGCCGGCGGGCGGGACCAGACCGTGCCACCGGTAGACATCGAGCCCGGCGAAGAAGATCAGCAGTCCGCCGCCGAGCAGAACCAGTCCGGCGAGGGCCAGCAGGCTGCGGTTGAGTGCGGATCGCGGTGACATGGTGCGGGCTCCCGGTGATGCGGTTGTCGGTCAGTCGGTGCGTTGCCGCACTCGTACGACGATGCGAGGTGGACGAGCGAGTGCCAGCTGGTCGCATTCCTCGCCGAGGACGGCAGTGAGGTCGTCCTTCACCCGCTGGGGGTCGCGGAAGCGGACGTCCGCGCGGACTTTGATGCGGTGGCGGCCCACCAGGACGCGCGCCGCGCCGACTCCGGGGACCCGCAGGGCGGCGTCCCGCAGCAGAACGGCGGCGCCCTCGCGGTCCAGGAAGGCACGCAGCCGGGGGCAGCCGGCGGGGGAGCGCAGGGGCAGCCAGCGGCGTCGACCGGGGGTGAGGGCCAAGACGATCAGCCAGACGCCGACGGCGGCGGCCACGGCGGCTCCCGTCAGCATCCACACGTCGTCCACCGGGCGGGTGGCCAGTTCGTCGGCCAGATGCCGTCTCCAGAAGGCCGCCGGGCGTCCCGCCCGTACGGCGATGACGTCCACCAGCGCCGCGACCGCGGCCACGAGGATCACCGCGGCGACCAGTGCCGCCGTGATGCGACGCGGGGACCACGTGCGGTGGGTTCGGTGCCCTCGGCCGGGCCCACCGGGTGCGAGCGGGGAGGTGGCCTGCGCCGGCGGCACGGCACCCGGGTGCGCGGACGGCGCGCCGCTGCGGCCCGGAGGAGTGGAACCGGGTGTCATCGCGTTCGTCCTTCCTCCACGGCGTGCTGTGCGACCCGGACCGCGTGGCCGCTCACCGGATCCGTCCCCGGCTCGCGTCGGCGGTCACCAGTCGCCGGACGGTGAGGAGGACCTCTTCCACCCGCAGCCCGGTCAGCTGGGCGACCCGTTCGGCGACGTCCCGCTGGATCCGCTCGCAGACGCGGGGGATGTCGGTGGGGTAGGGCAGGTCCATGGTCAGATGCAGGCGCACCGACCCGGTACGGACGGCGGCGGAGGCACTCGGCGACGTCGGTCCGCCGCGGTCGGACGGTACGGCAGCGCGCCGTGACTGGGCCGTACGTGCGGCCTGGGCGGCGATACGGGCGACCACTCTGTCCGGGATGACAGTGGCGCCCCGCTCGGCCGGAGGCGGCAGCGCGGCGGCCGGCGCCGGCGGGCCGGGCCCCTCGCCCGGCGGAGCGGGCCGGGTCCTCACCGCTGCCTCCGGGCCCGAACGTCGAGGTCGCCCTGTACGAAGAGGCCGACGATCAGCCCCACCGCACCCAGCACCAGCACCAGCAAAAAGGCCCAGAAGCCGCCGAAGTAACCGGCGAAGCCCAGGGCCATACCGGCTGCGAGGCCCGTCGTTGCTGTGTTCATCTCGCACTCACCCGTCTAGGTCGCACTGGCCTGCATCGCGTACGCGTATGTCACCGTGCGCGCGATCACCCACGCCCGCTCCGGGCGCGGCGGTAGCTCACCTCACGCGGCCCTCGTCCGGTTCCACCTCTTCCTCCCCCTCGGGCAGGTGGACGTCGTCGACGGCGATGTTCACCTCGACGACCTCCAGGCCCGTCATCCGCTCCACGGCACTGATGACGTTCGTGCGCACGTCGCCGGCGACGTCGACGATGGAGACGCCGTACTCGACGACGACGTCCAGGTCCACGGCTGCCTGCCGCTCCCCGACCTCGACCTTCACTCCTCGCGTGACGGGCGCGCCTCCCCCTGCGCCGGGAACGCGTTCTCGCATGCCGCCGAAGGCGCGTGCCATCCCCGTTCCCAGGCTGTGGATGCCCGGAACCTCGCGGGTCGCCATGCCCGCGATCTTGGCCACCACACCGTCCGCGATGGTGGTCTTCCCCCGTGTCTCGGCCGGAGCCCCGGCTCCGGTGCGGCCCTTGAGCGCGCTCACGTCCGCCTCGGGCCGGCTGCCCCCGCCTACGCTCGTGATGTTGTCCGTCATGGCGGTCGCCTCGATCGGTCGCTCAGACACCGGTGCGGTGCCCCTCACAGACTTAGACATCCCGGGCGCCGTGTTCCTCACATCCCTGATGTGTGATGTGCATCACATGCGAGTTCTCGGGTACGCGTACGGTCCGAGCCGTCTGTGAGGCTGCCATGATCGACACCGCTGTTGCCTTGTCGCCGGGCCGTGGCCTGGGGGGACGCGACCTGCCGGACGGTCTGCTGGCTGTGCGGGCGGCCGAGGGGGACGAGGAAGCCTTCGCCGTTCTCGTCCAGCGGCACGGCCGCCCCCTCCTCGACCTGGCTCGCTGCATGCTCGGCAATCCTCAGGACGCCGAGGAGGCGGTGCAGGACGCCTTCGTCAGTGCCTGGCGGCGACTGCCGGAATACCGCCACAGCGCGGAGTTCCATACCTGGATGCACCGGATCACCGTCAACCGCTGTCTGACCATGCGACATCGCCGGCCGCCACCCCTGTCGCTGGACACCGTCGCCGAGCCCGCGGCGACGGACGCCTGGGGCCAGCCGGCCCGGTCCGCCGAGCAGGAGGCGGCCACCGCCGCCCTGGTGCGAGCACTCGGCGAACTCGACACCGGGCAGCGACTCTGCTGGATCCTGCGGGAGGTGCAGGGCTTGTCCTACAAGCAGATCTCCCATGTGACGCGGAGCAGCGAACAGGCGGTGCGCGGCAGACTGTTCAGGGCACGCCGATCCCTGCAGGAGGCGATGGGCCCATGGCGGTAGACGAACCGCACGCGCCCCCTCCCGAATCCCTCGGAGCCGACGGGACCGGTCCGAAGCCGGGTGCCGCCGATGTCCCGTCGTTCGCGGATGACGTGGTCACGCCCTGCGGCCGGCTGCTCAGCCGGATCTGGGAACAGGCCCGCGACACGGCGCAGGCCGCAGACCCGCACATCTCCTCCTGCCCGCACTGCCGCGAGGCCGCCGAGGGACTGTCCGCGGTGACCGCGGCCTCCCAGGCGCTCCGCACCGGGGACAGGCCCGGCCTTGAGGCACTCGCCGACCGCGTCATGAACATCGTCAGGGCAGAGGTACGGCTCGGGCGGCTGCTGCCCCTGGCCGACCCGGACCGGGCGTTGCGCATCGCCGAGAGCGCCGCGGCGAAGGTCCTCCGGCAGGCCGCCGACAGGGTCCCCGGTGCCAGGGCCGCGGCCTGCCGGTTCGTACCCGTCGGTGACGGCGTGGACCTGCGGGTGACCATGACGTTGGCCGCCGCCCTGGACCGCCCGCTGCCCGACCGGATCCACCAGGTTCGCCGCTCGGTCCTCCGCTCGGCAGGTCAGGACCTGGGCCTCGCCGTGACGGCCGTCGACATCACCGTGGTCGACGTCCTGGAGCAGGAGCCGCCCTGCCGTCCCGGCCTCACGCCCGGAGGTGCGTGATGACTGTCGACCGCACCACCACGCTCCTCGGCACCGCGGCCGAGGCGGCTCTGGCGGTTCCCGGCGTGGCGGCCCTGCAACCTCGTCGCTCCCCTCGCACGGCGGCAGCCGTCGCATCCACCGGGACGGACGCCACGCCAAAGGGCACGCGCGAGTCGGGCATTCGCGCCGACCGGTCGCCGGACGGTCCGGGCTGGCGCATCGAGGTCCGCTGCATCCTGTCGTTCGAGGGCCGGCGAGCGCTGGAGATCGCCCAGAACGTCCACGACCGGGTGAGGGCCGCCGTCATCTCCCGCCTCGCCGCTCTCGATGCCGTGGAGCGGGTCACCGTCGAGGTCACCGTGACCGGTGTCGTCACCCGGTACGACCTGACGTGAGTCCCGGTGACCGGCCCAGCTCGGGCATACCACCACGGCCCGTTCATGATCAACACCAAGGAAGAGCTCGTGCGGCCTTTCGAGGACAGCCTGAAGGGCCGGCCGGCACGGTCCCGGCCGGCCACGGCATGACGGACAGCGGCCCGCAGGACTGATCTCGTCCTCGGCCGGTCTCACCCGGGCGGGCCGTCCGCGCAGGACAGCCCGCCCCGGGGCGTGATCCGCTGGAGACGTGCACCTGCTGCCCGAGTCCGTCCGCCGCTTCGCCGCCTGGTGTGCCGTCGCGCTGCTGGTCTCCGGGGTGGTGTGGATCGTGGTGAAGGTGTGCGTCATCTTCCGTACGACCGTCACACCGATCCTGCTGGCGCTGCTCGGGACCGCGCTGCTGCGGTCGCTGTACCAGGGGCTGGTGCGGACCCGGATCAACCGTTCGGTGGCGGCCGGCATCACCTGTGCCGCCGTCCTGCTCGCCGTCGGCGGCGTCGGCTACATCGTGGCGCTCGCGCTGATCGAGAGCGGGCCGCAGATCGTGTCCTCGCTGGAGCGTGCCGCCCGGTCGCTCGCCGGGTACTTCGGGGCCGCCGGGACCTCCCTGAAGGACCTGGCCTCCCACGCCCGGCAGCTGCTGTCGAAGTTCGGCGGCACCGCCCTGTCCAACATCATCAGCGGTGTCAGCGTGCTCGCCGAGTACATCGCCATGGCCGTCCTGGCGCTGCTGCTGGTGTTCTTCTTCCTGCGCGACTCCCCCCGGATCCTGCGCGGCCTGCGGGCCCTCGCCCCGGGCGACAGCGCGGACACCGTCGAGGCCGTGGCCCGGCGGGCCTTCGCGGCCGTCGAGGGCTTCATGCGCGGCACCACCGTCATCGCGCTCATCGACGCGGTGTGCATCACCGTCGGCCTGCTCCTGCTGTCCGTGCCCGGCGCCCTCGGCCTGGGCGCGCTGGTCTTCGTCGGCGCCTACATCCCCTACTTGGGCGCGTTCATCTCGGGGGCGCTGTCCGTGCTGGTCGCGCTCGCCGACCGCGGGTTCGTGGTGGCGCTGTGGGTGCTCGGCGTGGTGCTGGCCGTGCAGGTGCTGGAGGGCCATGTGCTCCAGCCGCTGATCCAGAGCCGTACCGTGCAGATGCACCCGGCGGCGATCCTGCTGGCGCTCACCGCCGGCGCGTCGGTCGCGGGGATCGTCGGCCTGCTGCTGGCGGTGCCGCTGACCGCGGCGGCCTTCGGCATCGTGCACGAGCTGCGCGACCGCCACTCGTGAGGCGGCCATCCTGCCCTGCCCCGGCCGCCGTGGACGGGCCGCAGCCAGGTCCGTGAGGCCGACCGGACGCCGACGAGGCGGCCCTATGTCTTCTCGTGCAGCTCGAACCAGATGCTCTTGCCCACCCCGCGCGGCTCGACGCCCCATTCGTCCGCCAGCAGCTCGATCAGCACCAGGCCGCGGCCGTGCGAGGCCAGCTCCCCGGGCCGGCGCCGGTGCGGCAGGTCCTCGCCGGCGTCGGTGACCTCCACCCGGATCCGCCGCTCGCCCTTCTCCCCGCCCACCTCGGCCAGCACCAGCGCGTCGGTGTCGGTGTGCACCAGCACATTGGCCAGCATCTCCGACATCAGCAGCACCGCCGAGTCCACCTGCTCCTCGGACGGCCAGTCGTGCAGCAGCTCCCGCAGCTGCTGCCGGGCCACCGCGATCCGCTCCGGCTCGGTCTGGGCGACGGTCAGCAGTGTGCGCCGCAGCTCCGGGCGGACGGGGCCGCCGCCGGGATGCCGGGCCAGCAGCAGCACGGCGATGTCGTCCTCGCGGCGGTCGGCCAGCGGGCCGGTGGTGTGGTGCGAACTCGGCCCGTGCACCTCCTGCACCAGCGCGTCGGCCAGCTCCTCGATGCCGCCCTTGTGCCGCTCCAGGATCGTCCGGATCCGCTGCCAGCCGGTGTCCAGGTCGTGCCCGCCGGTCTCGATCAGGCCGTCGGTGCAGATCATCATGATCTCGCCCGGCTGCAGCACGAACCGCGTGGTGGGGTAGTCGGCGTCCGGATCGACCCCCAGCGGCAGACCGCCCGCCGTCGGACGGAACAGCACCGTGCCGTCCGCCATCCGGATCATCGGGTCCGGGTGCCCGGCACGGGCGATCTCCAGCACGCCGGTGCGCGGATCGACCTCGGCGTACAGGCAGGTCGCGAAGCGCAGGTCGAGGGCGTTCCCGTGGTCGCCCCCGAAGCCGCTGCGGGTGTCGCTGCCGAGGATGCCGTGCAGGAACCGGGACGCACGGGAGAGCACCGCGTCGGGACGGTGGCCCTCGGCGGCGTAGGCCCGCAGCGCGATCCGCAGCTGGCCCATCAGTCCCGCGGCGCGCACGTCGTGGCCCTGGACGTCCCCCATCACCAGCGCGAACCGGCCCACCGTCCCGGCCTTCCTCACGCAGGCCGCGGACGGGCTGCCGGGCAGCGGGATCATGTCGTACCAGTCGCCGCCGACCTGCAGTCCGCCGCCGGTGGGGATGTAGCGGGCGGCCAGCTCCATGCCGGGGACCTCGGGCCCCAGCGTCGGCATCATCGAGCGCTGGAGTCCCTCGCTCAGCTCCCGCTCGGTCTCGGCGGTCCCGGCCCGCGACAGCGCCTGGGCGAGCATGCGGGCCACCGTGGTCAGCACCGAGCGCTCGTCCGGGGTGAAGGCGACCGGATGGCTGAACGCCGCCATCCAGGCGCCCATGGTCCGGCCCGACGCGGTCAGCGGCAGATACGCCCAGCACCGGCGGTTGAACCGCTCGGCCAGCGGCCAGGTCAGCGGATAGCGGGACTGGTACTCCTCGGGCGAGGAGATGTACACCGCCCGCCCGGTGCGCACCACCTCGGCGGCCGGATAGTCCGTCTCCAGCGGCATCCGCTCGAACGAGTCCTCGTCGCCGGGCTTCTGCCCGTAGTGGCCGATCATGGTCAGGTGGTCGCCCTCCACGCCGAACACGGCCAGGCCGCTGGGCGAGAACCCGGGCATCGACAGCCCGGCCGCGACCCGCAGCACCTTCGCAGTGGACCGGGCCTCGGCCAGCGCACGGCCCGCGTCCAGCAGGAACGCCTCACGGGAGCGCCGCCAGTCACCGGTGACCGCGTGGCTACGCCCGGCCGGGGAACCAGGGGTGGGCTCGGCGACCTCCTGCAGGGTGCCGGTCAGCGTGTAGCCCTTCCGCTCCTCCTGCACGACCGGCCGGGAGCGGCTGCGCACCACACGGATGACCCGGCTTTCCTCGTCCATCACGCGGAAACGCACCTCGGCCAGGGTGTGCTCGGCGGCGGCGAGCCGCACCACGCCGGTGATCTCGTTCCAGTCGACCGGGTGGATCCGGGCGCGCACCTCGGCCCCGGTCAGGGTGGCCGGTTCGGCGGGCAGCCCCATCAGGCGTGCCGTCTCGGCATCGACGGAGACCTGCCCGGTGGCCGTGTCCCAGTGCCACAGCCCGGTCGCAAGTGAGGCGAGGACGTCCCCCACGGCGGGCAGGGGCTCACCAGTGCGCATTTCTCAACTGTAGGAACAGGGCCGCGTACGCTGCCACCGAAGCCGGACGGCCTTGCGGGCCGCGCGGACGGGGAACCGGGCGGCGGGGTGCGGACCGGCGGCGGCGCGCCCCCGGGAACGGAAACAGGGGCGAGTCGACCGTGGGGCGGCCGGTACCCTTGGTAGGTCCGGGCCGGTGGCGTGCAGGCGCCCCGGTGGTCCCTGATCCGCGAAGACTGGATGAACGACGATGCATCGGTACAGGTCCCACACCTGCGGGCAGCTCCGCGCCTCTGACGTCGGCACCGGCGTCCGGCTCAGTGGCTGGCTGCACAATCGGCGCGACCTGGGCGGCATCCTCTTCATCGATCTGCGCGACCACTACGGCATCACGCAGCTCGTCGCCCGCCCCGGCACGCCGGCCTACGAGGCG
>Ga0164243_10012370_pt1 | contig 12095 bp, 11 predicted proteins | sample OricompcompostOP_FD_108781 | JGI IMG/M metagenome (GOLD analysis project Ga0164243, IMG submission 108781) | Organic Plus compost microbial communities from Emeryville, California, USA - Original compost - Organic plus compost (OP) | ecosystem: Engineered > Solid waste > Mixed feedstock >...
AATGAAATTGGCGCCGTCGATCAGATCCTGGATGCAGTCGCGCATGGTCTGCGCGCCGAGCAGCAGCGTCTCCTGCCGGCCGCGCGCATGCAGCAGCCGGTCGGTGAACACGTGACCGCGCTCAGGGTCGGCGGCGAGCTGGATTTCGTCGATGGCCAGAAAGTCGACGTCGATGTCGCGCGGCATCGCCTCGACCGTCGAGACCCAGTAGCGCGCGCGCTCCGGCTTGATCTTCTCCTCGCCGGTGATGAGCGCGACGTTCTGGAAGCCGACCTTGTTGCCGATCTTGTCGTAAACCTCGCGCGCCAGGAGACGCAGCGGCAGCCCGATCATGCCGCTGGCATGTCCGAGCATCCGTTCGATGGCGAGGTGGGTCTTACCCGTGTTCGTGGGACCCAGAACCGCCGTTACATGGCGGATCCGGGTCTCGAGGTTGCTGCCCATAGCAAAGGGCCCTCCTGGAACGAGCCCGAGAAAACTTGGATGCGGGCCGGTCCGAGTGGCATTGCATTGCGGCCCCGTCAAGATCAAGACTTACGTATCACCTGACGGCGAGTTGCGCACTAGCTGTTCTCGCCGCGCGGGTCCGACTAAAATATGAGAAATATTGGCGAGATTATCAGGGGAGCGGCGGCCAAAACGTGCGACGCTCCCGTTGGTGGATTAGCCATCCTGATGCTGCGGATCAGCTTTGTTGTTGCTGGCCCACGACAGCATTCAATTGCCGAGCGCGATGCGCTCCTGATCCTTGATCGTGATCTCGACGCGGCTCGACGACATGGTGACGCTGCCCGCGATCGTCGGGATACGGATCTGATGCGGCACGAACAGATTGGCGCTCGGCACCGGGCGCAGTGAAATCTCGATGCCGTCATTCTCCGCCATCTGCGAGACTTCACTCGGGCTATAGCCGGCGATCGGCACATAGCGCACGGCGCAGACGATGCTCACGCCGGGCTGGCCCGAGTTCTTCTTCTCCTCGACGATCTCCTGGCGGCGATAGCTGAGCTGCAGGTTGAAGCGCTGCTTGCCGTCGAACACCGGGATCACTCGGTCGCAAGGTCCTGCAGCGCCGACGGGCCGCGTCAGCGCCATCACCGCCGACAGCGGATCGAGCGCACCTTTCAGGTGCTCCTTGGTGACCGGCACCGTGTCCTCCGCGTCGGGAATGGGTGGCACCAGCGAGACGTTGGAGATCCGGTCGTCCTTGAAGCCGAGCTTCACCGAGCCGGTCCGAGCCGAGCTCTTGAAGGTGAAGGTGTAGCCCTGCGGCTGCGGCGCGCTGCTGCTGAGCTGGCCGGAGGCCCGCGTGATGCCGCGCCAGTTGATGGCGCCGAGGAGAGCAGAAAGCTCAGCGTCGCCGTCGAGCACGTATCCGCCGCCGCGGATCGCGGACTGGAACTTGAAGCTGCCGATGTTGATGCCGTTGAAGGCGATGTTGTAGTTGGCGTCGACCTGGGCCGGCCACTCGGTGCCCTTGGCGACAACCGGCTCGGAGGTCAGCGGCCCGGTGGGCGCGGCATAGACCGCGATGGCCGCTCCCGCGGCAGCCAGGCACTTGATGGCGACTGGGCACGACATGCTGGCCCGCTTCCCGGCATTGAACGCAGCACTTGCAACTCGGCACACGACGCTTTTGAACATGATCTCGGTTCCCACGAACGCAGGGCTCGACTACGACTGGTAGTGCGGGTTTGCGGCGACTGTTTGGTTAGCGCAGTATTCCTCCGAATTGTTAATAAAGCTCTGACGCGAGCCCCAATCCGATGCGGGGCGCAGCGTGAGCAGCTTGAGGCTCGCTCGGCAGACCACAGCGCCGCCCTCACTTGACGACTTGTCCCGGCCTCCGCTATACGAGCCCGTCACACGTCCCGCTGGTTCGCCGCGCGGGACAACACGGATTTCGTGAAATCGCAGCGACGAACTGGATTGCGCGCCCCCGAGAGGGCGGCTGCCGCATTAAGGAGCTATTACGATGACCAGGCAATGCGAGCTGACAGGTAAGCTCCCGCTTTCGGGACAGCTTCGCAGCCACGCCGAGAACAAGACGAAGCGCAAGTTCCGGCCCAACCTGTGCAATGTCACCCTCATCAGCGACGTTCTCGGCCGCAGCTTCCGTCTGAAGGTCAGCGCCCACGCGCTGAAGTCGGTCGAGCACCGCGGCGGCCTCGACGCCTTCCTTATGAAGGCGAAGGACGAGGAGCTGTCGGACCGCTGCTTGAAGCTCAAGCGCGAGATCAAGAAGGCGCGTAGCGCCGAGGCCGGCTCCGCCGCCGCTTGAGGCGCTGAGCTTCTAGCTCGCCTCAGTTCTCAGGAATGCATGAAGCCACGGTGCTAGCGCGCCGTGGCTTTTGCCGTTTCCTCTTCGAGGCGGAACTGCAGGAGCAGCGTCTTCTGTAGCGCCGGATTGTAGTTGTCGTCGGAGAGGACGGTAAGGATCAGGGCGCCGTTGCGGTCCTCGTGCACGGCGAGCCCTTCCATGTTGTCGATCGCCTGCGCCATGGTGGCTTCGAGCAGCACCTCGCCGTCGAGACGGGCGCCCGGCGCGATGTCGGAAGCCGCGATCCGGCGGATGCGCATTTTGACGCCCTCGGTCCAGCGAAAGCGCCGCTCGAGCAGCATGAGGCCGCCGTCGGGCAGCGCCGCGGCTTCCGTGATGTCGAAGCCGCCGATGTCGGTGAGCGAGAAGGGCTGCCATTTGCCCTTGGCCCAAAGCCAACCGGTGTGCCGGCCTTCAGCGTCGTGCAGGCGCTCGGCGAAAGCGATTGTCGCACCCTTGTAGCGGCCGCCTCTCAGGACCTCGATGGCCTCGAAACCTGAAAGCGCCGACATGCGTCCTCGGCGGGTGTCGGGGCGGATGTAGGACTTGGGAGCGGATACGCCGTCAGGCCCGATGTCGAACGCGCCGATGCGATGGTTCTGCTCGAAGGAGACGAGCAGACGCCCGCGCGCCGTCGTCCCGTCCGTGAGGACGACTGCCTCGGCGTCGCGGTCGCGGTCACGCGCGAGCAAGGAGCCATCGAGCGCCTTGAGCGGGCCGACGCGAACGTTCGTCATGCCGGTCGGCCGGCCATTGTCATAGGTGAGCTTACCGGTAAGCCACAGACCGGCGTCCGACACCGCGACAAAGCCGGCGCCATCCTCGTCGAGCGCAATCCCCGACAAGCCGCCGAACATTTTATCCTCGGTCAGAAGCCGTACGCCGCCGATCCATTCGAGCTTGCCGAAGCGCGTGCGGCCCGAGGACAACTTGTCGAAGCTCGTGATCGGCTCGGCATGCACCGCCATCGGCTGCGGGCTGCTGACAAGCTTCTCGGGCTTGCCCTCCGCCTCCGCCGGGGCCGCACGCAGGAGAAGGAGCGCCGCGAGGACAATCGAAGCGCAGCTCCGTAAAAGGCACTTATTGCTCGTCACCTGCCACCCGCATTCCGTGCCCCAGCGCTGCATATGAAGATCAATGCCGCATGCGGCTGCGCATGGCCATTCGCGGCGCCGGCCGCTCGGTCGGCTCCTCGAACAGCTCCACCAGCTTGTCCGTCATGGCGCCGGCGAGCTCGGAAGGATCGGTGATCGTCACCGCCCTGCGGTAGTAGCGCGTGACGTCGTGGCCGATGCCGATAGCAATGAGCTGCACCGGGCTCTTGGTCTCGATCTCCTCGATGACGTGACGCAAGTGCATCTCGAGGTAATGCCCGGTGTTGACCGACAACGTTGAATCGTCGACCGGCGCGCCGTCCGAGATCATCATCAGGATGCGGCGCTGCTCGGGCCTTCCCAGCAGCCGCCGGTGCGCCCAGGCGAGGGCCTCGCCGTCGATGTTCTCTTTCAAGAGCCCCTCCCGCATCATGAGCGCGAGCGAGCGTTTAGAGCGCCTCCACGGCGCGTCCGCCGTCTTGTAAACGATGTGGCGCAGGTCGTTGAGGCGGCCGGGATTGGCGGGCTTGCCCTCATGCAGCCAACGCTCGCGCGACTGCCCACCCTTCCACGCCTTGGTGGTGAAGCCGAGAATCTCGACCTTGACGCCGCAGCGCTCAAGCGTGCGTGCCAGAATGTCTGCACAGGTGGCGGCGACCATTATCGGCCGGCCACGCATCGAGCCCGAGTTGTCGATCAGAAGAGTGACGACGGTGTCGCGGAACTCGGTATCGCTCTCCTGCTTGAACGACAGTGGGAACATCGGATCGATGATGACGCGCGGCAGGCGGGCGACGTCGAGCACGCCCTCTTCGAGGTCGAAGTTCCAGGCGCGGTTCTGCTGCGCCAAGAGCCGCCGCTGCAGCCGATTGGCGAGCCGCGCCACGACGCTCGAGAGATTTCTCAATTCCTTGTCGAGGAAGCCACGCAGGCGGTCGAGCTCTTCCGGCGGCGCCAGGCTCTCGGCGGCGATCTCCTCGTCGAACTCGCGCGTGAACACCTTGTAGCCGTACCACTCGGGGTCATCGAGCACGGAGACGTTGGGGCGCCAGGAGTCCGGCGTCTCGGCCTGCGTGTCGCTCTCGAGATCGCCCTCGGCCTGATCGGCGGCGGCCTGCTCGCCGCTCTCCTCCATGTCGCCGAGATCGTTGTCGGACTGCTGCTCGGCCTTGCTCTGATCCTGGCCCTCGCTCTCATCGCCGGCCTGATCCTGCTCCTCGCCGCCCTCCGATTGCTCGAGCTCCTCTTCCTGCTCGGCCTGGTTCTCGGCCTGCGCGGTGCCCTCGGCGAGGTCGAGCGCCTTCAGGAGCTCGTGCAGCACGTGCGCGAAGCTTTCCTGGTCCTCGACGGCATGGCCCATGCGGTCGAGCACGGTTCCGGCGCGCCCTTCGACCCAAGGCCGCCAAGCTTCGACGAGGCCGCTGGCAGTGGGCGGCGGCGCGCGTCCGGTCAGACGCTCGCGTACGATCAAAGCCAAAGCCTGATCGAGTGGGCAGTCCTCGCGGCGCTGCACATGCGTGAAGCGTCCGTGCGCGTAGGCGTCCTCGATCTTGGCAGCGAGATTGTTGCCCATGCCCGGCATGCGGCAGGCCCCAACTGCTTCGACGCGAGCCTGCTCGACGGCCTCGAACACCGCGCGCGCTTCGCCCTGCGCGGGAGCCAACCGCCGATGCAGCCCCTGATCGTGGCAAGCAGCCTGCAGGGCGAGCGAATCCGCCCAGCCGCGCAGCACCGCGATCTCGCGCCGGTCGGGCAGGCGCGACGGTTCGGCGAGCTTGATCGACTTTTCCGATAGCTGCGGCACGCCGGGGCCGTACTCGACCGCCATGTCCTTTTTGCCGGCGACCGCGCGCACGCACGTCGACAACGCGCGCTTGAACGGCTCGACGGGGGCCTGCTTGCGCTTCGGTCCGTTGGACATTGAGAGGCCTCAGCCCAGGGCGACGTTGGCGGCGCTCTCGGGCAGATCCTCGCCGAACGACCGCTGATAGAACTCGGCCACGATCGGCCGCTCTAGCTCGTCGCACTTGTTGAGGAACGACAGCCGGAAGGCGGTGCCGATATCGCCGAAGATCTCGGCGTTCTCCGCCCAGGTGATGACGGTGCGCGGGCTCATGACGGTCGACAGGTCGCCGTTGATGAAGGCTTGGCGCGTCAGGTCAGCGACGCGGACCATGTTGCTCGCGACTCGCCGCGTCGCGTCGGACTTGGCCATCGACTTCACCTTCGACAGGATGATCGCGACCTCCTGATCGTGCGGCAAGTAGTTGAGCGTGACGACGATCGACCAGCGGTCCATCTGGCCCTGGTTGATCTGCTGCGTGCCGTGATAGAGCCCCGAGGTGTCGCCGAGGCCGATGGTGTTGGTGGTCGAGAACAGCCGGAAAGCCGGGTGCGGCCGGATCACGGTGGACTGGTCGAGCAGGGTGAGCTTGCCCGAGACCTCGAGTACGCGCTGGATCACGAACATGACATCTGGGCGGCCGGCATCGTACTCGTCGAACACCAGGGCGGTGTTCGACTGCAGTGCATACGGCAGGATGCCTTCGCGGAACTCGGTGACCTGCTTGCCGTCCTTGAGCACGATCGCGTCCTTGCCGACGAGATCGATGCGCGAGACGTGGCTGTCGAGATTGACGCGGATGCATGGCCAGTTGAGGCGCGCCGCCACCTGCTCGATGTGCGTCGACTTGCCGGTGCCGTGATAGCCCTGGATCATCACGCGTCGGTTGTGCTTGAAGCCGGCCAGAATTGCGAGCGTGACGTCGCGGTTGAACACGTAATCGGGATCGAGATCCGGCACGTGCTCGTCGGCCTTGGCGTAGGCCGGCACTTCCATGTCGCTGTCGATGCCGAAGACCTGGCGCGCGGAAACGGTCATGTCCGGCAGGCGCGAGGCGTGAGCCGAACTCGTATCAGGGGTTTGCAAGGGCATAACTTCTGGGCTCGATCCTGAGTTCTTTCGCAGCTTTGCGAAATGTTCTTCTGGCAAGACTAACGGGCAAGCCCCGAGGCGGCGAGCCGCTGGCCGGAATGCTCAAGCAAGTCCGGCTTGCTTTAGGTAGTTATAGGCTTGAATGATCTCACGCAACTTGTCCTCGGAGCGCCGGTCGCCGCCGTTTGCATCGGGGTGATGCTCTTTAACCAGCGCCTTAAACTTCGCCTTGATCTCATCCTTCGACGCCGACTGCGTGAGGTGCAGGACGTCGAGCGACTTCTTTTCCAGGGGCTTGAGCTTGCGCCGCCGTTCCGGTGCCTCTTCGCGCGCCTGCCGCGCCCGCCAGGCGAAAAAGCCGTGGGGATCGCGGACCTGGCCCTCGGCGCCTTCCCGCGTCATGCGCGTAGCGGCCGCTTCGAGCGACGGGTTCTCACCCATCTTCCATGTAGGCCGATGGCCGGTAAGTGCGTCCTTCTGAAACTTCGCGACGTCGCTGTCCGACATGCCGTCGAAGTAATTGTAGGATGCGTTGTATTGGCGCACGTGATCCATGCAGAACACGTAGTACTCGCCGTCGCGGCCGCGGCCGACTGGTGCCCGGTGGCGGCCGGGCTTGTCGCAGCCCTTCCATTGGCACGGCGGGGCGTCGGGGCTAGATTGCCCCTCCTCCGCCGCGGCCCTCGCCCGCCGGGGTGCCACACGGATTGAATCGAAGTATTTCGAGCCGAGCTTCATGTGCCGAAGTATGATCTTTCGTTATGGGGTGCACAAGGCGCGCGAGCACATGAACGGGCCATACGGACAGGTCATGTGATCGCAGAGCGTCACCGAGGCCGCCGATCTCCCACGCAACCCTTGAGAGGAAGACGATGAGCATCGAAGATCAGATGCGTGAGAAGCTGTTGGTAGCCCTCGAGCCGACCCGCCTTGATATCATAAACGAGAGCGAACTGCATGCCGGTCACCGCTCTTCGCCGGGCACCGGCCACAGCCATTTCCGCATGCTCATCGTGTCCCCCGTGTTTGCCGGTAAGAGCCGCGTCGAGCGCCACCGGCTGGTCAATTCCGTGCTGGCCGACGAACTTGCCGGCCGAATTCATGCGCTGGCCCTGCAAACCTATGCGCCTGGCGAGCAGCCGCTCTGACGCCTGAGCAAACCTGAATGGTTCGGCCCGAGATCTCAGCCTGAGGCTGTGGGGCCCCTGTCGGGCTTGCCGGAGCCGATCGACTCGGGCGGGCTGCTGCCCGGCCGCGCCGCCGCAGGCGGCTTGTCGCTGCTCAGGGGCTTTACGCGCAGCGCGGCGATTCGGTTGCGGTTCTTGCGCAGCACCTCGAAGCGGTAGCCGTAGAACATGAACACCTGGCCGGGCTCCGGTATCGACTGAGCCTCGTGGATCACGAGGCCGGCAACGGTCGTCGCCTCGTCGTCCGGCAGGTTCCAGTCCATGTGCCGGTTCAAGTCACGGATCGCCACCGAGCCGTCGACATTGACCGTATCGTCCGCCTGGGGACGGATGCCCGTCTCCGGCGTGTCGTGTTCGTCGACGATCTGGCCGACGATCTCTTCCAGGATGTCTTCGAGCGTAACCAAGCCCTGCACCTCGCCGTACTCGTCGACGACCAGCGACATCTGCGACTTCTGTTTGAGGAATTGGTTGAGCTGTTCCTTTAGATAGGTGGTATCGGGCGTAAACCAAGGCTTTGACGCGATCGCCAGGATGTCGAGCTTGCTGACGTCCCAGTCGGCCTCGCTCAGGGCCGGCAGCAGGTCCTTGGTGTGAAGGACGCCGATGATGTTCTCGGATTCGTCCTTCCAGATCGGCACTCGCGAGTACTGGGCTTTCAGCACCTCCTCGACAATCTTGGCCGGCGGGTCGTCGGCATTGACCATCTCCATCTTGGTCCGGTGCACCATGATGTCCGAGACCTGCAAGTCGCCGAGGTCAAGCACGCCGCCGAGCATGTGCGCGTCGCGTTTCGCGACCCCGCCTTCCTTGGTCTGCAGCTCGATAGTGCCGCGGATCTCCTGATGCGCGGCGAGGATGTTGGCGGCATCGTCGCGCTTAGACGGCGTGAGCGACAGGATGCCCCTGACAATCAATTCCACCGCACGTGTGAAAGGCCGCATCACCGCGATGAGGACTTTCATGATCGGCGCCACGGCGAGCGAGATGCGGTCGGAATAGGCGAGCGCGTAGGTCTTGGGCAGCACCTCGGCGAAGATCACGACGAGCAGCGTGATGACGACCGTCGCGTAGGCGACGCCGACCTCGCCGAACAGGCCGATGAGCAGGCTCGTCGCCAGCGCCGAGGCCAGGATGTTCACGAGGTTGTTGCCGAGCAGCACGGTACCGATGATGCGTTCAGGCGTCGCCAGCATGCGGTTGACGATCTGGGCCTTGGCGTTGCCCTCGCCCTCGAGCGCCAGCATGCGCGCCCGCGACACAGCGGTGAGCGCCGTTTCCGAGCTCGAGAAGAACGCGGAAACCGCGAGCAGCACCAGGATGGCAAGCAGCGTGAGAATGATCACGGCGATTGGCCTCTACGATGGTTGCGAGCTAGCCAGCAGGGCGCCCCGCAAGGCCCCGGCCGCATTGGAATCCCTGATTGCGGCGGCCGGCCATGGCGCGGACGCCGCAGCGCCGCACGTTAGCCGCCCGCGCTGAACAGAGCGTTGCCACGCGCCGTCCGCTCCCCGCAGGGGGCACGAAACGCCTCAGGCGGCGGCCATGTCCTCGGCGAGGAAGGCTTCGACGGTCTCGCGCGCGACGTCGCGGGTGATGAAGGCTTCGCCGATGTCGCGCGCCAGCACGAACGTCAGCTTACCGTCCTGCACCTTCTTGTCCTGCTCCATGAGCCCAACGAGTCGCGTGGGCGACGGCATCTCTCCGCCAGGAATGTCCGTAATGCGCGTCGGCAGCCCGACCGACTTGATATGGCGGCTGACGCGCTCCGCCGTACCGGGCGGGGCCAGCCCGAGCTTCTCCGACAGCCGGAAGGCGAGGCACATGCCGATGGCGACGCCCTCGCCGTGCAACAGGCGGTCCGAGTAGCCCGTCCAGGCTTCGAGCGCATGACCGAAGGTGTGGCCGAGGTTGAGCAGCGCCCGCTCGCCGGCTTCGCGCTCGTCCGCGATAACGATCCGCGCCTTCATGGCGACGCTCGTCTCGATGGCTTTGAGGCGCGCTTCGAGGTCGCCGGCAAAGAGCTTGGACGCGTTGTCTTCGAGCCAACCGAAGAACTGAGCGTCGCCCAAGAGTCCGTACTTGGCGACCTCGGCGTAGCCCGCCTTGAGCTGCCGCTCAGGCAGCGTCTGGAGCACGTCCGTGTCGACGACGACAAGGCTCGGCTGGTGGAAGGTGCCGATCAGGTTCTTGCCCTGCGGCGTGTTGATGCCGGTCTTGCCGCCGACGGAAGAGTCGACCTGCGCCAGCAGCGACGTCGGGATTTGCACCATGCGCACGCCGCGCCGCAGAATCGACGCCGCGAAGCCCGCGAGATCGCCGATCACGCCGCCGCCCAGCGCTACCACAAAGTCGCCGCGCTCGAGGCCCATCTCGAGCAGCTTCTCGCATAGCGGCGCCAGCTCGCGGAAGCTCTTGGTGGCTTCGCCAGCCGGCAGCACCACCGAACCTTTGAGACGGCCCTCGGCCCTGAGGCTCGCTTCCAGCTCCTTGAGGTGATAGCGCGCAACGTTGTCGTCGGTGACGATGCCGCACTTGCCCTTGCCCAGCCGCCCGGCAATGAGGCGCCCCGACTGCGCCAGCTGCCCCGGACCAATGAGAATGTCATAGGCGCGCCCCGGCAGCGCCACCGGCACGGTGCGGGCGACATTCTGGGTTGCGGCGAAGGAATTGACGACGGTCGGCATGGCGGCTTCCGGATTACGCTGGAGCACTCCGCCCAGCGGAAATTGAGTTCTCTTCCCGCTTCCTATCAGACGCCGGGCTGCGCTTCCAGGACGGGCGACTTCAGCAGCAGCTGAATGAGCTGCGCTACGATCTGGTCGTGCGGCTCGTCCTTGCTGTCGGCCACGATGTCGGCAAGCGCGTAGACTGGCGAGCGCTCCTTCAAGAGTCGCTTCATGATGGCCTCGGGATTCTCGACCTTCAGCAGCGGCCGGCTCTCGCGCCGGCCGACGCGGCGCAGCAGCACCGGCAGGTCGGCCTTGAGCCAGATCGAGATGCCGTTCTCACGCACGGCCTTGCGCGTTTCCTCATTCATGAAGGCGCCGCCGCCGGTCGCCAGCACCTGCGGGCCACTGCGCAAGAGCCGGGCGATGACCTTACGCTCGCCGTCGCGGAAATGCTGCTCGCCGTGATCCTGGAAGATTTCGGAGATGCTCTTACCGGCCGCCTTCTCGATCTCTTCGTCGGCGTCGGCGAACGGCAGCTCGAGCCGCTGCGCCAGTCGCCGGCCGATAGCGGTCTTACCGCAGCCCATCATGCCGACCATCACGATCGAGCGGTGCCCGAGCGCAGAAAGCAGACGGTCGATATCGCCTTGGTCGTTCATGTTCGCTTGCTGTCTCGGACCGGACCGGTTCATTGCGCCGAAGCCTTCCCCAACTGCGTCGTCACCCGCCCTTGCAAAAGCCCAACCGGCGATCGATAACCGCAGTCGGCACTACACTGATCGGTTCTTCATCGGCAACTGGCGTGCTTTGTAGCCTGAGTTCGCACCCGGGCGCCACACTGCGGCCAACCTTAACCGATAAGAATTCGGTTGGGAGCACAACCATCCAATGCCCAGCCTCTTCAAGTTTCTGTTCGTCACGGGAACGCTCGTCGGCAGCATCTATGCTGGCCTTTTCGTGCTGGCGACCCGTTTCGAGCCCGAGCCCATGCCGACGGTCTACCGTCTGCAGGACGTGAAGGCTGTCGGCCCTGCCGCCGTACCCGAGACCGCCGAGTTGACCGAGCCGAGCGGCGCCGAGCCCGTTGCTCCGCCGTCGACACCGGAAACGCCGCTCGCTGAAGTGGAGTAGGGGATCGGCGCATGTGCTTGCGACATCCGTTGCTCGCAGCTCTGGCCCGATTGACCGCATTTATCCTTCTCGCAACATCCCAGTTGCATCTGCCCGCCAAAGCCCAGGGCGGCTGGCCCTGGCTGTCCGGCGACACGAGCGCCGAGCAACCGGCTCCGCGTTCGCTGCCGGGTGACCCCGATGCGCCGTACATGAAGCCGTCGCGTCCGCCCACGGTCGACTGGGACTCGCCGCAAGTTTTCACCGACGAGCCCGCGGAGGCTGCGCCCGAGCTAAGGGCCGAGTCAGAGCCTGAGGCTCAGCGGGAGGCCGCCCCTGCGGCACCGGGCCAGGCAGCGGCGCCCTATCCCGTAGCGCCCGAATACGCAGCTGAGCCGGCCTACCGTGCCGATCCCGCGTATCCCGCCAAGCCGACTTATTCGGCCCAGCGCTCGTATTCCGCCGTGCCCGCCTACTCCACGGCGCCGGCAAAGGCCGGCTTTGATCGGCCCCCCACTGAGACTCCCGAGTTTCCGCCTCCGCGCGCCAGCACGGCCTATCCATCCTCGCAACCCGCACCCGCGACCTACCAAGACGACTCCGGCTCGGCAGTACCCGCTCCCGTCGAGCGCTCAGAGCTGGCGCCGGTCATGGCGGGTGACGGCTCCGGATTGCCTTACGAGCTGTGGCGCGGGATCGATGCCGCCAAGTTCGAGAAGCTTCTCGGCGCGATCGAGATCCCACCGCGATCACAAGCCCTGCACGGCCTGTGGCGTC
>Ga0164243_10012371_pt1 | contig 12095 bp, 11 predicted proteins | sample OricompcompostOP_FD_108781 | JGI IMG/M metagenome (GOLD analysis project Ga0164243, IMG submission 108781) | Organic Plus compost microbial communities from Emeryville, California, USA - Original compost - Organic plus compost (OP) | ecosystem: Engineered > Solid waste > Mixed feedstock >...
CGACCTCCCCGTCGCCTTCACCCGCGGCGCCCTGCACGACCGCTACCGCTCCGTCCGCCCCTCCGGCACCGGCCTGGGCCTGGCCATCGTCCACCGCCTCGCCGCCCACCTCGGCGGCACCGCTGAGGCCAGCCACGCCCCGGAGGGCGGCGCGCGGTTCACCGTACGGCTTCCCGCGTCGCCCGCGTGTTGGAAAGGCCCCGGGGGTCTGGCAAAGTGAGCGCGACCTGTGGGACGCGCGACGGCGCGACGGTTCGGGGAGGAACTCATGCCGGAGGCCGCGCCTCTGCAGCCGGGTGATCCGTCGCGGCTCGGCGACTATCCGCTGGCCGGGCGGCTGGGCGAGGGTGGGCAGGGCGTCGTCTACCTCGGGCACGCGCCGGACGGCGAGCCGGTGGCGGTCAAGCTGCTGCGGACCCGGATCGACGGCGACGGCACGGCGCAGGCCCGGTTCGCGCGTGAGGTGGCGGCCGCCGAGCGGGTGGCGCCGTTCTGCACCGCGCGGGTGATCACCGCCGAGCTGGACGGTGCGACCCCGTACGTCGTCAGCGAGTACGTCGAGGGGCCGTCGCTGCAGGCGCGCGTCCGTGCCGACGGGCCGCTGACCGGGGCGGCGCTGGACCGGCTCGCGGTGGCCACGGCCACCGCGCTCGCGGCCATCCACGAGGCCGGCATCGTGCACCGCGACTTCAAGCCCGGCAACGTGCTGCTCGGCCCGGACGGCCCGCGGGTGATCGACTTCGGCATCGCGCGGGTGCTCGACGCCACCGCGACCCTCAGCAGCCAGGTCGTCGGCACACCGGCGTTCCTGGCACCCGAGCAGGTCAACGGCGACCGGATCGGCCCGGCCGCCGACATGTTCGCCTGGGCCGCCACCATCGTGTACGCGGCCACCGGCGGCGCGCCGTTCGGCGACGACACCATCCCGGCGGTGCTGAACCGCATCGCCCACCACGAACCGGACCTCGGCCCGCTCACCGGCTCACTACGCGAGGTCGTCGCGGCCGCCCTGAACAAGGACCCGGCCCAGCGCCCCACGCCCCGCCAGGTCCTCGACCACATGATGGGCGGCGGCCGCCGCCCGGACGCGGCACCGGGCGCCCAACCCGGCCCGCCGCCCGGCCCACAGCCCGGCACGCCACCAGGTACACCGCAGAACCACGCCCTGGGCACACCGGCGGGCCCGCCACCAGCCGCCGCACCAGGCCAGCCGTACGGCGGTCCACCCGGCACGCCGCTGGACCACGGCCTGGGCACACCGGCGGGCCCGCCACCAGCCGCCGCACCAGGCCAGCCGTACGGCGGTCCACCCGGCACGCCGCTGGACCACGGCCTGGGCACACCGGCGGGCCCGCCGCCGGGTGCGGCACCGGGGCCGCCGTTCGGCGGGCCGCCGGGCATGCCGCCCGGCCAGGCACCGGGACAGCCGCCGGGTCCGGTCAGCACGGCCCGGCTCGCGCCCGCGGGCGGGATGGGGCGGCTCATCGGGCCCGGGCTGGGCGGGTTGCTCGGGCTGTACCTGCTCGGGGTGGGGACCGGTCCCACCGGTGCGATTCTGGTGGCGGCGCTGCACCTGACCATGGCTCAGCTCGTCGTGGTGCCCGTCGGTTATCTGGCGGCCGCCGCGCTGACCGGACCGGTCGGGGCGCTGCTCGGCCGGCGGTACCCGAACACCGTGGCCGCGGTCTCCGCCGGCCTGCTGCTCATCGGTTCGCTGCTGACCGCCTTCACGCCCGGCTTCGGGCTGCTGGTGGTCGGCCGGGTGGTGTCCGGCCTCGGCGCGGGCGCGCTCATCGCGACCGCGGTGGCCCTCTGCGTGGGCGAGCGGCGCCGGTCCCTGTACGTGATCGCGCCGGTGGCCGGGCTCGCCGCGCTCGTCAGCGGCCCCCTGCTCGGCGGCGTGCTGGCGATGACCCTCTCATGGCGCTGGGCCTATCTGATCGCGGCGCCGCTGGCGATCCTGGTGCTGATCGCCACCGCCGTCGCCGGTGCCGTACGGCTGGCGGGCACGGCCAAGGCGTAACGCGGCTCAGGACCAGGCGATCTCCCCCGTACGGTCGACGAACCGGCCGCTGCCCGCGCCCGGCCCCTCGGTGGCCAGCGCGACGATCGCGTCGGTGCCTTCGGTGACGGTCTGCGGCCCGGTGCGGCCGTTCAGGTCGGTGGCCGTGTAGCCCGGGTCGGCGGCGTTCACGCGGATGCCGGGGAAGGCCTTGGCGTACTGGGTGGTGAGCATCGTCAACGCCGCCTTCGACGCGGTGTACAGCGGCGCGACGACGCGGGACTCCGGGCGGTCCGGGTCGTGCGTGCGGGCGAGGGAGCCCATGCCGCTGCTGACGTTGATGATGACCGGGTCGGCGGAGCGGTGCAGCAGCGGGAGGAACGCGGTGGTCGTACGGACGACGCCGGCGAGGTTGACGTCGAAGACCGCCAGGGACGCGGCGCCGGTCAGCGTGCCGGGGTCGCCGTACGGGCCGTGCACGCCCGCGTTGTTGATCAGCACGTCGACCACGCCCTCGTGCGCGGCGACGTCCGCGGCCGCGGCGGTGACGGACGCGTCGTCGGTGACGTCGATCGGGACGTACCGGGCGCCGAGCGCCGCGGCGGCCGCGGCTCCGCGCTCGGGGTCGCGCGCGCCGATGAGCACGGTGTGCCCGTGTTCGATGAGGCGCCGGGCGGTCTCGTGGCCGAGGCCCTTGTTGGCCCCGGTGATGAAGGTGATCGTCATACGGCCAGGATCCGAGCGCCGGTGGGCGGCGGGCCAGGGACGGCGTGACGGTAGGAGCGGCAGTACCACGACCGGGTGACCGGCGCTGCCGGAGAATGGGCGGCATGAGCGGTACGGGGCTGGGCGCGACGATCCGTACGTGGCGGGACCGGCTGCCGCCGTCGGCCGCGGGGCTGCCGGCCGGCCGTACGCGGCGGGCCGCCGGGCTGCGGCGCGAGGAGCTGGCGGAGCTGGCCGGGGTGTCGGTCGACTACGTCGTACGGCTGGAGCAGGGACGGGCCACGACGCCGTCGGCGTCGGTGGTGGCGGCGCTGGCCCGGGCGCTGCAGCTGACCGCCGGCGAGCGGGATCACCTGTACCGGCTGGCCGGCCTCGCGCCGCCGGCCGACGACGCGGTCGGCGAGCACATCCCGCCCGGCGTACGGCGGGTGCTCACCCGGCTCGGGGACGCCGCGGTCGCGGTGTTCGCCGCGGACTGGCGGCTGGTCTGGTGGAACCGCGGCTGGGCGGCGCTGCTGGGCGACCCCGGGGCGGCGCCGCCCCGGCTGCGCAACTTCGCCCGCGACCGGTTCCCGGTGGACGCGGGGCCCGCGCGCCTCGCGCGGTGCCCGGTGGTCGAGCGGAACCCCGGCGCCGTCGACGCGGCGGTGGTCGCCGACCTGCGCCGGGCCACGGGACGGTTCCCGCACGATCCGCGGCTGGCCGGGCTGATCCGCGAGCTGACCGCGGGCAACCGGCGGTTCGCGGAGCTGTGGGCGGCCGGCGCGGTCGCCGCGCACCGCGAGGACCACAAGACCATCGAGCACCCCGAGGTCGGCCCGGTCACGGTGGACTGCGACGTCCTCACCGAAGCCGACTCCGAACTCAAGATCGTCATCATGACGACCGCCCCGGGCACCCCCGACGAGACCCGCCTCCGCCTCGCCACCATCACCGGCCCGCCGAGCCAGGGCCCGGACGGCGTCGCGGTCAGTGGGCGCGGAGGAGGGCGTTGATGTCCACGGCGCGGGCCATCGCCGCGTACCCCGCGTCGCCCGGGTGCAGGTGGTCGCCGCTGTCGTACTGCGGGGCCATGCGCTGCGGGTCCGCCGGATCGGCGATGGCGCGGTCGAAGTCGATGACGCCGTCGAAGGCACCGCTCGTACGGATCCAGTGGTTGACCGCCTGGCGCTGGCGTTCGCCGAACGCGGTGCCGTACTCGCCGCCGTACTGACCGTGGGAACCGGCGAAGGCCGTCAGCGTGCCGCCGTAGATCCGGGCGCCGCGGGCGTGCACGCGGGCGATGATCTGCCGGTACCCGGCGATGATCGCGCCGCCGGTGGCCCCCTCGCCGCCGATGTCGTTGATGCCTTCGAGCAGGATGACGGAGCGGACTCCGGGCTGGGCGAGCACGTCACGGTCGAGCCGGTGCAGCGCGCTCGGCCCGAACGTGGCCGGTACGCGGTCCTTGAGCACCTCGTTGCCGCTGATCCCGGCGTTGGCCACGGCCAGGACGGGACCGTGCCGCGCCTGCATGCGGCGGGCCAGGCCGTCCGGCCAGCGCCGGTTGGTGTTGGGCGTGGACAGCGCGCCGTCGGTGATCGAGTCGCCGAGCGCCACGACGGTACCGCGCACGCGCGGGCCCGGCGCGACGTCCACGGCGTCGGCGAACAGCCGGCAGTCGATCGTCGTGCCGTACGCCGCGGCCGATCCGGCCCCCGCCCGGTCCCCCCTCGCGAGGTAGCCGTCCTGGAGGGCGAGCGGATGCTGGGTGGCCGGCCCGGTCGCCCGCGGCAGGTACACGCTCACGGCCAGCGCCCGCCCGGCCTGGACCGGCAGCGCCACCGGGTCGCTGAGCACCAGCCCGCCGGTCCGTACGGTCGTCCCGGTACGGCCGGAGAACCGCAGCGTGCGCACGGTGCCCAGGACCAGCGCGGCCCCGGCCCCGCGGACCGCGACGGTCGCCCGGCCCACGCGCAGCGGCCGGTCGCCGAACACGTTGGTCAGCCGTACCCGGACCCGGTCGCCGCCCGCGCTGGGGAACACGACGTTGCGCACGGTGGCGTCCGCGAGCCCCGACCGCGCCGGGCACGCCGCGCCGTCCGACGGGGAACTGGTCGAGCTCGCCGTCCAGGCCGCCACCCAGCGTGCGGGCCCGGCCGCCCGCGCCGCCGGGGTCCCGAGCCCGGTCGCCAGGACGACCGCCGCCGTACCGCCGAGGATTCGTAACCGTGCCGATCGCGTCATCGCCGAACCTCCCGCCCCTATATGCCACGAGAAGTCCGGTTCGACAACCCCTTGCCTAATTTAATGAGCGCTCATTAATATGACGCCATGAGCCACACGGACGGCGGCAGACGCCGCGGCCGCCCGCCGAAGAGCGCCGGGCCCGCCACGCGGGAGCGGCTGCTGGACGCGGCGCTGGCGCTGTTCGCCCGGCAGGGGTTCCACGCGACGACGGTGCGGGAGATCGGCGCGGCCGTCGGCGTACGGGACAGCGCGATCTACGCGCACTTCCCCGGCAAGCAGGCCGTCTACGACGCGCTGATGGCCGAGATGGGCCCACTGTCCTACGCCGCGCTGCGCACCGACGCCGCGACGGTCGCGCGGCAGGACCCCCGTACCGCCGTACGCGCCCTGGTCGACCGGGTCGTGGAGACGTGGACGACGCCGCGGGCGATGCTGTTCGCCGCGCTGCTGCTGCGCGAGGGCGGCGGCGAGAGCGGCACCGGCGGGCTGGCCGCGGCGATCGGCGACGCGATCACCGGGCTGGAGAAGCCGTTCCGCGGCTGGCAGCGCGACGGGCGGATGCGCGCGGACGTACCGGCCCGGCAGCTCGTCTGGGAGCTGTTCGCCCCGCTGCACATCGCCCGCGTCCTGTACCTGCGCGGCGACGCGGCCGACGCCGACCCGGCCGCCGCCCGCCGCGTCATCGACGCCCACGTGGCGTTCTTCCTGACCTGCGTCATCCCCTCAGACGAAGGAGAACGGTGATGCTGTGCGCCCCCATGGTGGCGGAGGAGATCCTCGAACGCCCGCCCGGATTCATCGCGCCCAACCTCAGCCCCGTCGGCCTGACGCTGACGCCGCGCGAGCTGGCCGATGGCGTGTACGCGCTGATGGCCGACCAGATCCCGAAGGACAACAACGGCCTGATCGTCGGGAACGACGCGGCGCTGGTCGTGGACGCGGGGATCACGCCGGGCATCGGCCGGGAGATCCAGCGGCTGGCCGCCGGCCTCACCGACCGCCCGATCCGGCACCTGGCCAACACCACGTACCACGGCGACCACACGTTCGGTAACGCGGCGTTCGGCCCGGAGGTCACCGTGTACACGTCGCGCCGCAACAAGGCCGCGATGACCGACCTGGCCGCCGCGAAGTCGGCGCGCATGGAGAGCATGTACGGCGAGACGACGCTGGACGACGTCACCACCTGGCGCCGCGCCGACGTGGTGTTCGACCGGTTCTGCGAGATCGACCTGGGCGGGCGCGTCGTGCACCTGTGGCACTTCGGCTCCGGCAATGGCTCGGGCGACACCATCGTGCACGTCCCGGACGCCAAGGTCGCCTGGACCGGCAACTTCGCCGGCGTGTCCGGCGGCAGCGTGCCGATGTGCCTGGTCGGCGACCCCACGTCGTACATCACGTCGCTCCGTACGATGCGGGCCACGCTCGAACTCGACACGCTCGTCCCCGGCCACAGCATCCTCGGCCCGGCGGAGCCGTCGCTCACCGACCTGATCGGCTACCTGGAGAGCCTCGCCACCGAGGTCACCGCCCGGCACGACGCCGGTGACCCGGTGGACACGCTGTACGACACGCTGCCCATCTGGGGGATGGAACTCCCGCCGGGGTTGCCCGAGCCGGTACGGGCGTTGCTGCGGTCCCTGCACCAGCTGAACATCCTGACCACATACCGGTGGCTTGACGGCGCGGTCACGCACGTCACGGGGTAGGGGACTCGCTCCCGCGTAACGTGGGAGTACGGGGCCCGTTACAGCATCCGGCCCAGTGTCGCCGCGTGGCGGCGGAGGGCCGGTAGGTGGCGGGTGTGCATGTCGGTGAGCGTCGCCCGGGCGGTGAACAGGCCGACGCTCATCGCCGCCTGGACGCGGCCCGTGGCGTCGGTGACCGGGACGGCCATCGAGCGCATGCCGGGTTCCAGTTCCTCGTCGGTCACCGCGTACCCCTCGCGCCCGGCCCGGTCCACGCGGTCGCGGATCTCGGCCAGCGTGGTGAGGGTGTTGGCGGTGGTGCGCAAGGGCACGCAGCCGGCCAGATACGTCTCACGGGCCTCGTCGGGCATGCCGGCCAGCAGCACCCGGCCGGTCGCGGTCGCGTACGCGGGCAGGCGCGCGCCGAGCCGTACGCCGGTGTTCACCAGCCGGTGCACCTCGGCGCGGGCGACGAACAGGGACGTGCCCTCGTCGTACACCGCGACCGACACGGACTCCCCCAGCTCGTCGCGCCCGGCGTCGACGATCGGCTGCGCCAGCGTGGGGAGGGTGGCCGCGTCCAGGTACGCCTCGGCGAGCCGCATCATCCGCGGCGTCGGGCGGAAGTACCGGTTCTGCTGGACCAGGTAGCCGAGCTCGGTGAGGGTGAGCAGGCAGCGCCGGGCCGCCGCCGGGGAGATGCCCGCGGCGCGGGCCGCGTCGGTCACGGTCATCCGGGTGCGCTCGGTGCTGAACGCCTCGATGATCGCCAGGCCCTTGGCCAGCCCGCCCATGCCCTCGGTCATGCGCGCGCCTTCTCCGCCGCGTCCTGCACGTCGTAGTCGTACAGCCAGGCGCGGAACGTCCCGTGGTCGCTGATCTCGGCGTCGCGCTGCCGCAGGTCGGCGTACTGCGACCGCGAGTCGTACCGCGCGCCGTTGACCCGCGCGCCGCGCTGCACCTCGGCGACGCGCGGACGGCGCAGGTCCTCGTACGCCCGCAGCGCCTCCGGTACGCCGTCGCGCCCGGCCCCGGCCAGCAGGACGGCGAGCGCCACGCCGTCCTCGATGGCCTGGTTCGCGCCCTGGCCGAGGTGCGGCAGCATCGGGTGCGCGGCGTCGCCGAGCAGCGTGAGCCGCCCGGCGGTCCAGCGGTCCAGCGGCTCCCGGTCGTACAGGCCCCACCAGAACGGCCGCTCGACGCGGGCCAGCAGCGCGCCGATGCGCGTGTCCCAGCCGGCGAAGGCGGCGGCCAGCGCGGCGGCGTCGCCGCGGCCGGACCAGGTCTCCTCGGCGCCCTCGTCGCTCGGTAGGAACCCGACGTAGTTGAACAGCGCGCCGCCGCGTACCGGGAAGACCATGAAGTGCTTGCCGTCGCCCATCCAGATCAGGTGCGCGTCCCGCGGCCAGGACGGCAGGCCGGCCGCGTCGATCAGGCCGCGGTAGGCGACCGAGCCGGAGTAGACCGGCGCCGACGGGGGCGCGACGTGGTGCTGCAGCGTGGAGTGGATGCCGTCCGCGGCGATCACCGCGTCCGCCTCGGCCTCCGCGCCGTTGGCGAAGACCAGCCGGGCGGTACGGCCGTCCTGGGCGAACCCGGTGCAGCGGTGGCCGGTGCGCACGGCCGCGGCCGGAAGCCGGTCGGCCAGCATGCGCAGCAGGTCGGCGCGGTGCATGCCGTGCGCGTGGTACGCGCCGGCGGTGTCGGAGGTGCGGACCGGCGCGACCGGCGTGCCGTCCATCCGCTGGTACCGCGAGCCCGGGCCGATCGCGGCGCCCAGCGCGGTGACCTGGTCGCCGACGCCGAGCCGGTGCAGCAGGCGGACGCTCTGCGGGGTGATCAGCACGCCCGCGCCGACCTCGCCGAGCTCGGGCGCCTGTTCGTACACCGTCACGTCGATGCCCCGCGCGACCAGAGCGTTGGCCGCGGCCATGCCGGCGATTCCGCCACCGACGACGGCCACCCGCAATACCTCGCCGCTCATTCCTCTCCCGACGTTTTTCGAATAGCGAATGACGATTCTCGTCGCGAAGAGAGAAGCAAGCGGTGTCGGTGCTTGTCAAGGGCCCGGTCGCGGCCTTGACACCCCATCGTGGCGCTGAACATACTTCCGTGACCCGCACCTCGTTTCGCTATTCGAAAAATTGAGGGCCACGAACGATGCGCAAAAATGCGATCCTCAAGACGGTCTCGGCGCTTCTGCTGGTGCTCGGATTCGTCATCCCGTTCGCCGCGTCCGGATTCCGGGGAATGCCGCTGAGCGCGCACCCGGCCGCCCTCGCCGCGAACGTCCTGCTGTGGATCGCCGGCCTCGCCCTGGCCTACCGGGCCTTCCGGACCGGCGCGTCGACGTGGCGCACGTTCTGCGCGTTCGTCACGGCCACGTCCGCGACCTGGCTGATGCTCGGCATCGGCTTCGGGTTCGCCTACAACCCCACCATTTCGCACACGTTCTTCGGCACGAACTTCAACGCGGTCCTGATGATCACGCTGGTCGTGATGGGCGTGCAGATCACCGGCCAGGAGTGGCGGCGGCTGGCCCGGGACCTGCGGTCGGTGACCCTGGTGGTGCTGCTGCGCTGGCTGGTCATGCCGCTGACCGGCTACTGCGTCTCGTACGTGGTCTTCCGGCCGTTCCTGCCCGAGGACATCGCGAACGGCCTGTCCATCGGCATGATCCTGCTGTGCACCTCGCCGACCGGCGCGGCCTCCAACAGCCTGACGCTGATCAGCCGGGGCGACCTCGCGCTGTCGGTGTCCGCCACGACGGCCAACGTGCTGATCGCGCCGTTCCTCCAGCCGCTCATGGTGCGGCTGCTGGCCGGCGGCGCCACCGCGGTCGACACGTTCGGGATGTTCCGCGACCTGCTGACGTACGTCCTCATCCCGGTCGTGGTGGCCAGCGTCGTCGGCACGCTGTTCCCCCGGGCGGTGAACGCCGTCAAGCCCGCGCTCGGGCCGCTCGCCGTCATCTCGCTGGCCTGCGTGCTGATGGGCACGATCTCCAAGGGCACCGCGCCGATGCTCGCCCATCTGTACGTGCTCGGCTACATTCTCATCGCCTGCCTCATCCAGGGAGTCACCGGACTGCTGCTCGGCTATTTCATCCCGCGCTTTTTCGGGTTCAGCCGCGAGCAGCGGATCGCGTCCTGTTTCGAGGTGGGCGTGGAGAACGCGGCCATCGCACCGGCGCTGGCCGCGTCCTATTTCTCGCCATTGGCGATCCTGCCGGCCGTCGTGTACGGCAAGACGCAGAATCTCGTCGCGGTGCTGATATTCACCCGCCGATTCCAGAAGCGGAACGCCGCAGAACCCGCCGGCGCCCCGCTCGACACGGTCAGTTCTTGAGGAATTCCAGCAGGTCGGCGTTCAGCTCGTCGCGGTGCGTGGCGTACAGGCCGTGCCCCGCGGCCGGGTACTCGCGGTAGACGCACCCGGGCACCAGCGCGGCGGTGCGCCGCCCGGTGACGTCGATGAGCGCCGACTGGTCCGCCGCGCCGTGCACGACCAGCGTCGGCACCCGGGAGGCGCGCAGCGTCGCCCGCTCGTCGGCGGCCCACAGGGTGCGCTGCACCTCGGCGAGCGCCCACGGCGACGCGGACAGGCAGTCGCGCATCGTGTGCTCGATCAGCGCGGGCGACACGTCGTTGCCCAGGTGGGTGGCGAAGAAGCCCTGCGCGCGGTCGGCGAACCACTTCGGCCGGTCCGACCGCAGCGCCGCGACGGTCGCCTCGCCGTACGCGCCGGGCAGCCCCTCGGGGTTGTCGTCCGTACGGGTCAGGCACGGCAGCATCGCGGCGATGTAGGCGACCCGCGCGACCCGTTCCGTACCGTGCCGGCCCAGGACGTGCGCGGCCTCGACGCCGCCGAAGGAGTGCCCGATAAGGGTGACGCCGCGCAGGTCGAGGTGGTCGAGCAGCGCGGCCACGTCGTCGCCTAACGTGTCGAGGTCGTAGCCGCCGGAGGGCCGGTCCGAGCGGCCGTGGCCGCGCCGGTCCAGCGCCACGCAGCGGTAACCGCGCTCGGCGAAGTACGGGATCTGGTACTCCCACATGTCGGCGTTCAGCGCCCAGCTCGCGAGGAACACCAGCGGCGCCCCCTGCCCGTAGTCCTCGTACGCGAGCCGCGTTCCGTCCGTGCTGTGCAGGTTCGGCATGCGCCCATCTTCGGGGCGGGAGAGAATCGGGTCGATTACCCGCGACGTAATCACGAGGAGATCGGCCGCACGGGATCACCCGTGCGGCCTATCAATTCCGGGTCATTCGTAGAAGTCGTCGATCCAGTTGTGCTGATGCTGGCGCTGGGACTGGTCGGTGTCGCTGGCGTTGCCCGCCGTCGAGCTCGCGTGGTTGGGGTCGGCCTGCAGGACCCCGCTCGGACCGTCGCTGAGGACCGCGACGTTGGACGCGTCGTTGTGCTGCGGCGCCCACGTCATCGGATCCGCGATCTGCGACGTTCCGCTGTACTGGCCGGCGTTCTCGTCCTGGCCCACGCCGGTGTCGGCGAACGCCATCGCCGGTGCGGCCAGCGCGATTCCGGCCGCCACAGGAATGGCGGCCATGGCCATTGCCAGACGAATTCTCGCCTTGCCCATTGACGATCTCCCCCCGATTCACGGTCGCGCCATGAAGGTCACGGCCGACCGACGTGAACGGTACCCAGCGCCCCGATGCCCAACCAATAGAATATGATTCGCAAATTAACGGCGGAAATGGCCGAGGCTCGTCGGTTCCGTGCTACGCGGGCAGGTTGGCGATGATCGCCTCCGTCACCGCCTCGGTCCCGGCCGTGCCGCCGACGTCGCGGGTGCGGACGCCCTGGGCGGTGGTCGCCTCGATCGCCGTGCGGATCCGCTTGGCCTCGTCCGGGAGGCCGAGGTGGTCGAGCATCAGGGCGGCGCTGCCGATCGCGCCGATCGGGTTGCACACCCCCTGCCCGGCGATGTCCGGCGCGGAGCCGTGCACCGGCTCGAACATGGACGGGTACCGGCGTTCGGGGTTGAGGTTGGCGCTGGCCGCCAGGCCGAGGCTGCCGGCCAGGGCGCTGCCGAGGTCGGAGAGGATGTCGGCGAACAGGTTGGACGCGACGACCACCGACAGGTCCTCCGGCTGGAGCACGAACTTCGCGGACATCGCGTCGACCAGCACGCTCTCGGTCTCCACGTCCGGGTAGTCGGCGGCGACCCGGCGGAACACGTCGTCCCACAGCACCAGGCCGTGCTGCTGGGCGTTGCTCTTGGTGACGCTGGAGACCTTCTTACGGGCCCGGGTACGGGCGAGGTCGAACGCGAAGCGCATGATCCGCTCGCAGCCGGCCGCGGTGAACAGCGCGGACTGCACGGCGACCTCGCTGCCGGGGCCGCGGGCGGCGAGGTTGCGGCCGCCGAGGCCCGCGTACTCGCCCTCGGAGTTCTCGCGGACCACCACCCAGTCCAGGTCGGTGTCGCCGGC
>Ga0164243_10012372_pt1 | contig 12094 bp, 10 predicted proteins | sample OricompcompostOP_FD_108781 | JGI IMG/M metagenome (GOLD analysis project Ga0164243, IMG submission 108781) | Organic Plus compost microbial communities from Emeryville, California, USA - Original compost - Organic plus compost (OP) | ecosystem: Engineered > Solid waste > Mixed feedstock >...
CCGTGCCGTACACCGCCATCGCCGTGGCGCGCCGGTGCGGCTCGACCGTTTCGCTGATCAGGGCGTGGGCGGCAGGCGTCGAGCCGGCCTCGCCGATCCCCACGCCGAAGCGCGCCAGCAGCAGTTGGACGAAGTTCTGGCTGAGGCCGCAGAAGGCGGTCATGACCGACCAGAAGGTCAGGGCGATCGAGATCAGCCAGACCCGGTTCGAGGCAGGGTTGTCGGCCAGCCGGGCCAGCGGAAAGCCCATCAAGGCGTAGAAGATCGAAAAGGCCAGGCCGGCCATCAGGCCGATCTGGGTGTCGGACAGAGCCAGGTCCTGCTTGATCGGCTCGGCCAGGATGGCGACGATCTGCCGGTCCAGATAGCTCAGGACATAGATCGCCAGCAGGACGAGGATGACGTAGTGCGCGCGGCCAAGACTCGACCCGACGCGGCCGGGCGCCCGTGTGGCGGCGCTGGTACTCACTAGGCGTCCCTCTCCCCTGGGGCCGATTTTTGTCGATACTCATAAGCTGAGCCCGGCCGGCTGCAAGCGGCCTTTTCAGGGGACCCCTTTTCGGGCTGCTCCTGCGAGGGGGGTCAGAGCTGGTCGATGAGCTGGCCGATCTCCTGGGCCGCCATGTTCATCTCGGGCAGGAATTTCGACAGCAGCAGGCCGTTCTTCAGCCGCGCGGGATCGCCGCCGGCGTTGAGGGCGGCGACGACCTTGCCGCTCCGGTCGCGCACCGGGACCGAGATCGCCCTCACGCCCAGGTCGAGCTCCTGGTCGTTGATGCTGTAGCCGGCCGCGCGGGCGTGCAGGATCGAGGTGCGGATGCGGTCGGGCTCGGTGATGGTGTAGGGGGTGAACTTCACCGGCTGCATGCTGGTCAGGATCGCCTCCAGGCTCGCCGGCGGCAGGTGCGCCAGCAGCACCCGGCCGAGCGAGGTGCAGAACGCCGGCACGTGCGAGCCGGGCTGGCCGGAGATCGACTGCTGGTGACGCCCGGGCGCGACGGCCAGGTAGACCAGGTCCTGCCCGTGCAGCTTGGCCAGCGCGCAAGTCTCGTCCAGCGTGTCGCGCAGCTTGTCCATGATCGCCTGGATCGCGCCGCCCGGCCCGATGGTGGACAGGTAGGCCTGCCCCAGCGCCAGCACCGGCGCGCCGAGAGCGAACTCCGAGCCGTTCATGGTGAGGAAGCTGAGCTTTTCGAGCGTGTAGAAGCAGCGCCGCACCGTCGCCCGGGGCAGGCCCGTGGCCTGGGCGGCCTCGGAGACGGTCAGTCCGCGCCGCTGCTCGGCCAGCGCCTGCATGACCTTCAGGCCGCGCGCGAGCGACAGCATGAAGTTCGGATCGCCGGCGAAGCTGTCCAGATCGACGGGCCTCGACCGGCTGGCGGCGCGGCGCTCCTTGGACACACGGGTGGGAAGGACGGTTTCAGATTCGAAATCGCTCATGGATGCTCCGGCGTCTCGCCATTCAGGCTCGCCCCCCCGGACGCTCGCCATAATCGCACCCTTGCGCGATTATCGGCCGGGGGTCAAGACCGGGAGCTGACGCTCGTAGCGGACTTCGCGCCGTCGGCGGGTTGCTGGACAATGCAGCCGTACCAGCCCAGGCCGCAGTAGGTCTCATAGCCGGGTGTGAGGGCGTATCCGATCATCGCACCGTCGCCGTGCGGATAGGCGCCCATCCCGCCCTCGGCGGCGGCCAGGGGGAAGGTGTCGCGCAGCACGCCCGAGCCGTCGGACGAAGCGAGGACGCGGAAGTTCTGGTCGAGCAGCATGACGCGGCTCCGCTTGCGCTCCTCGTCCGTCAGCCGGACGCCTTCGACCACGGCCTTGGCCTGGGGCGACCAGTCGAAATGGACGCCCAGCACCCCGATGGCGCGGCCGCTCGCGGCTCCGTCCTCGCGGATGGCCGCGGCGTAGGTCGCGACCAGCCGGTCGCCCAGCGCCGGCGCGGGGGAAATGTCGGCCACCGCGAACTCGTCCCCCGAACGGGTGGCCATCGCCTGCCGGAACCACGGCGCGTCGGCGACCGAGACGGCCTTCACCCGCGGGTACCGCTCGGGCCGGCCGCTGGCCAGCACCCGGCCCTGAGCGTCGCAGACCCACAGGTCGAGGTAGACGGTGTAGGCGCCCAGGATCACGCCCAGCCGTTTGGCGGCGTGGGCCGACGACTCGGGCGAAGGGTTGGCGCAGCAGTCGACGACCGCCGAGTCCGTCGCCCACCAGCGTACGTCGCAGGTCCGCTCGTAGAGGTTGCGGTCGATGATCTCGATGGCGTTCAGCGCCAGGTCGGCGAGCCGCTGCCCGCGGAGGTGGCCCAGGATGGCTTCGCCGATCACGCCCAGTTCGCGCAGGTCGGCGCGCACGTCGGTCTCCAGGGCGCCGGTCACCGCCTCGATGTGACCGGAGATGCGCCGCATCTCCTCGGCGACGATGGCGAAGCCCCTGCCGGCGGCGCCGGCCCGGGCCGCCTCGATCAGGGCGTTGATGGCCAGCATCCGGGCCTGGCGGTTGATCGAGCCGATCTCGGCGATCTTGGCGCCCGCGTTGCTGTGCAGTCGTTCCGCCAGTTCCAGGATGCGTTCCGGCCGGAGCTCCGCCCCTTCGACCGGTTCGGCGCCCAAAATTTGAGCATCTACTGCCTGCGAAACCTTCAGGTTTGAGGCCAGCATAAGTCGAATCCCCCCTCGGATACTGGAGGAGCGTCAACACCAAAGGTTAATCGACAATAACCGAACCGGCCGAGCCCGCCGCGGACGCCCTCGCCGCAGCCGGCCCGCCGCATGCGGGCGGTTGCGCCTGTCTGCGGGGCCGGGTACCACCCGCCCCAAATCCCCCGCATGACCCCGGAGCCCGCGCGTGGCCGCACAGTACATTTTCCAGATGCAGGGCCTGACCAAGGCCTACCCCGGCGGCAAGAAGGTGTTCGAGAACATCTGGCTGTCGTTCTATCCCGACGCCAAGATCGGCGTCGTGGGGGTCAACGGCTCGGGTAAGTCGACCCTGCTCAAGATCATGGCCGGGCTCGACACCGAATTCTCGGGCGAGGCGCGCGCGGCGGAGGGGACCAAGCGCGGGTACCTGCCCCAGGAGCCGCAGCTGGACGAGCAGCTCAACGTGCTCGGCAACGTCATCTCCGAGTGCGAGGAGAAGCGGATCTTCGATCGCTACAACGCGATCGCCATGGAGATGGCCGAGAACTACTCCGACGAGCTGATGGAGGAGATGAACGCCCTCCAGGAGAAGATCGACGCCCAGAACCTGTGGGACATCGACAGCCGCATCGAGCAGGCGATGGACGCCCTGCGCTGCCCGCCCGCCGACTGGCCCGTGGACAACCTGTCGGGCGGCGAGAAGCGCCGGGTGGCGCTGGCGCGGCTGCTCTTGTCCAAGCCCGACATGCTGCTGCTCGACGAACCGACCAACCACCTCGACGCCGAGTCCGTCGCCTGGCTGCAGCACCACCTGGAGCAGTTCCCGGGCTGCGTGATCCTGGTCACCCACGACCGCTACTTCCTGGACCAGGTCACCAAGTGGACGCTGGAGCTCGACCGCGGCAAGGGCCTGCCCTACGAGGGCAACTACTCGGGCTGGCTCGAGCAGAAGACCAAGCGGATCATCCAGGAGCAGAGCGAGAGCGAGGCCCGCCAGCGCGCCATGGCCCGCGAACTGGAATGGGTCCGTTCCAGCCCCAAGGCCCGCCAGGCCAAGTCGAAGGCCCGCCTGGCCGCCTACGACGAGATGGTGCAGGCGCAGGAGAACGCCCGCGCCGCCCAGACCTTCGCCACCATCCAGATCCCGCCGGGGCCGCGCCTGGGCAACGTGGTGCTGGAGGTCGAGGGGCTGGAGAAGGAATACGGCGACAAGGTCCTGTTCAAGGACCTGTCGTTCAAGCTGCCCCCCAACGGCATCGTCGGCGTGATCGGGCCGAACGGCGCGGGCAAGTCGACCCTGTTCAAGCTGATCACCGGCCAGGAGAAGCCGGACGCCGGCGTGATCCGCGTCGGCGAAACGGTCAAGCTGGCCTACGTCGACCAGACCCGCGACGCGCTCAATCCCAACAAGACCATCTGGGAGGAGATCTCCGGCGGCCTCGACGTGCTGAAGGTCGGGAACCGCGAGATCAACACCCGCTCCTACGTCGGCTCGTTCAACTTCCGCGGCGGCGACCAGCAGAAGAAGGTCGGCCAGCTCTCAGGGGGCGAGCGCAACCGGGTGCACCTGGCCAAGACCCTCACCGAGGGCGGCAACCTGATCCTGCTCGACGAACCGACCAACGACCTGGACATCGAGACCTTGCAGGCGCTGGAAGAGGCGCTGGAGCAGTTCGCGGGCTGCGCCGTGGTCATCAGCCACGACCGCTGGTTCCTGGACCGGCTCGCCACCCACATCCTGGCCTTCGAAGGCGACAGCCACGTGGAATGGTTCGAGGGCAACTTCGAAGCCTACGAAGAGGACAAGAAGCGCCGCCTGGGGGCCGACAGCCTGATCCCCAAGCGGATCAAGTTCCAGAAGTTCTCGCGCTAGAGCCAGGGGGACAGGCCGGCGGCCCGGCCTCCAGCACCGCCGCCAGCAGGTCCGTCGCGCTGGTCCCCGCCGGCAGGCGGGCCAGCACCGGATCGAGCCGGCCGTCCAGCAGCAGCATGGCGAAGCCGTGGACCAGGGCCCAGGCGCCCACCATGCGCCCGGCCATGGGCAGGTCGAGCGCCGGGGTGGCCGCCTGGCCGGACACCGCGCCGACCGCGGTCTGAAGCACCGCCCCCGCCTCGTCGAGCGCGGCGCGCAGGGCAGGGCGCTCGGAATCGAGACGCTCGCCCCGGAACATCAGCTGGAACAGCCCCGGGTTGGCCCGGGCGAACGTCACGTAGGCCCGGCCGATGGCGACCAGACGCTCGCCGGGGTCCGCGCCCGCCGCGTCGCGCGCCGCCGCGAGTTGGGACGCGAAGCGGCGAAAGCCCACCGCCGCCAGCTCGCTCAAGAGACCGGTCAAGTCGTCGAAGTGGTTCTTGGGCGCGGCGTGCGACGCCCCGGCGGCCCGGGCGGCCGCGCGCAGGGTCAGTCCGCCGATACCTTCTTCTTCCAGGATGCGTTCGCTGGCTTCCAGCAACGCCGCCTTCAGCGCGCCGTGGTGGTAGGGGCGAGCGCCCTCGCTCTTGGTGTCGTTCATGCTCGATGATGACGGTGTCAATATTTTCGTTGACACGTGAGGCGGCCCGGGCGCAATGTCAATATTGACGTTGTCAATATGACGGATGGAGGAAGCCATGGCCGACGACGCAAGCGTTCCGGAGCGGGCCCTGCCGCCCCACCTGCGGGGCGCCTACGCGCCCGTCGCGGACGAGCTGGACAGCGGGCCCCTCACGATCCGGGGCGAGCTGCCCGCGGGCCTCAACGGCAGCCTGTTCCGCAACGGCCCCAACCCGCAATTCCCGGACCCGGCCAGCCACTGGTTCCTGGGCGACGGCATGATCCACGCCTTCGACCTGGCCGAGGGAACCGCCCGCTACCGCAACCGCTGGGTCCGCACGCCGCGCTGGCTGACGGAGCGCAAGGCGGGGCGGCAGGTCTACGCCGGCTTCGGCATGCGCCGGCCCGACGCGCCCGATTGGGCCGGCGACGGGTCCGGCGTGGCCAACACCAACGTCGTCGCCCATGCCGGGCGGCTGCTGGCCCTGGAGGAGGCGCACCTGCCGATGGAGATGGCGGCGGACAGCCTCGACACCCGCGGCTACGCCGACTTCGGCGGGTTGCAAGGCCCGTTCACCGCCCACCCCAAGACCGACCCGCGCACGGGGGAGCTGCTGTTCTTCGGCTACAGCGCGGCTGGGCCGTTCTCGCCGGAAGTGAGCGTCGGCGCGCTGAGCGCCGAGGGGAAGGTCGAGCGGTTCGAGCGGATCGCGGCGCCCTACGCCAGCATGATCCACGACTTCGCGGCGACCGACCGCTTCATGGTCCTGCCGGTGCTGCCGTTGACCGGCAGCCTGGACCGCGCGCGCCGCGGCCAGCCGCCCTATGCGTGGGAGCCGGAAGCGGGCGCCTATCTCGGCCTGATCCGCCGCGGCGGCCCCGCGGCCGAGGTGCGATGGTTCGAGGGCGCGCCGGCCTATGCGTTCCACGTCATGAACGCCTGGGAGGAGGGCGGACGGGTGGTGATCGAGCTGGTCGCCTACGACCAGGCGCCGCTGTTCCCCCGCGCCGACGGCGGTCCCGCCGACCCGGCCTGGCAGGTGGGCCGGCTCGCCCGCTGGAGCCTCGACCCGGACGGGCCGGCGCGGTTCGAGCAGACGTGGATCGACGACCTCCGCAGCGAGTTCCCGCGCATCGACGAGCGCTGGACCGGGCGCAAGCACCGCCACGGCTGGTATGCGGCGGTGAATCCCAAAGGTCCCAGCCGCGAGTTGAACGGCCTGGTCCACGTCGACAATAGGACCGGCGTCCGCACCGCGTGGTGGCTCGGTCCGCACGACGTCGTCTCCGAGCCGGTGTTCGCCCCGCGGGGCGAGGACGAGGGCGACGGCTGGATACTGGCGATAGCCTGGCGCGGCGAAGAGGCCCGCAGCGAGCTCCTGGTGTTCGAGGCGCGCGACATCGGCGCAGGCCCCGTCGCGGGGGTGGAGGCGCCGCGCCGCGTGCCCTTCGGCTTCCATGGTTCGTGGGTTCCGCAAGGAGCGGCGTCATGATCCGCAACCTGACCTACGCGGCCGGGCCGGTGCTGGTGGACACCCTGGGCGTGCTGGTGTTCGCCGTACTGATGGCGGCGAAGGCGGACCTGGCCGTGGCCGTCGTCGCCGGCGGCGCCTTCGCCCTCGGCCCCGTGCTCTGGAGCCTCGCCCGCAGGCGCGAGGTCCCGGCCTTGCAGTGGATCAGCCTGGCGGCGGTGGTCGTCGCCGCCGTGGCCGCCCTGGTCGCCCACGACGCCCGCTTCGCTATGGCCAAGCCGACCGTCGTCTATCTGCTGGTCGCCGGCGCGATGCTGCGCAAGGGCTGGCTGAACCGCTACCTGCCGGAGGACGCAAGGGCCCTGGTCGGCGACGTGATGACGCCGTTCGGTTACGTCTGGGCGGGACTGATGGCGCTGACGGCCGCCGCGAACCTGGCGGTGGCGGTCCTGTGGCCGGCATGGTGGCCGGCGTTCGTCGCCGTCTTCCCGGCCGTCTCGAAGCTCGCCCTGTTCGCCGTGCACTTCACCGTCGTGCAGGTCGTCGCGCGGGCGCGCCGGCCGGAGCGCCAGGCGAGCGTCTGAGACAAGCCCGCTACCGCCGCATGCCGGCCGAGCTATAAGGCTGCGCATGCGGCGGCTCCTGCGCTCGTTGATGGACATGGACGCGCGCGCCTGGCGCGCGGTCGCGGTGTCCTTCGTCCTGTTCGGGGGGGTGGGCGTGGTGTTCGTCTTCGGCGCCTCGGTGCTGGGGATCGACGGGCCGCACGAGGTGGAGCGCTGGATGGCCGCGGGCGTCCACGGTCCCTGGGCCCTGCCGGTGGCGGTGGCCAGCTTCGCCGCCTTCGCCTTCCTGGGCGTGCCGCAGTTCGTGCTGATCGCGGCGGCGGTCGTCGCCTTCGGGCCGTGGGCGGGCTTCGCCTACAGCTGGGTCGGCACGCTGGTGTCGGCCCTGATTGGTTTCGGCATCGGCAGGCGCTTCGGCGCGCGCAGCCTGCCGAGGCTGGGCGGCGAGGGGCTGCAGAAGTTCATGGCCATGATCGGCCGCAACGGCTTCACCGCCAGCCTCTTGGTGCGGCTGGCCCCGTCCGCGCCCTTCATCGTGGTCAACATGGCGGCGGGCGTGACCCCCATGCGCCTGTCGGCGTTCGCGGCAGGCACCGCCATCGGCATCGTGCCCAAGATCGCGCTCACCGCCTTCGCCGGCGCCTCGGTGGTCAAGGCCCTGAACGGCGGGGGCGGGGCGGGGCAGTGGCTGACGCTGCTGGCCGCAGCCGCCCTCTGGATCGTCGCGGGGCTGCTCGTCCGGAACTGGATGCGGCGGCGGGAGGCGAAGGCGGCCGCCGATGCGGGCTGACCGGGATTGGAGGCGGCGATGCGGCTCTACTATTCACCCAACGCGGCCTCGCGGGTGGCCCACATCGCCCTGGTCGAGGCGGGCGCCGATTACGAGCTGGTGCTGACCAACACCCGCGCCGGCGACCAGCGCCGGCCGGAGTACCTGGCGGTGAACCCGAAGGGTCGGGTCCCGGCGCTGGAGACCGACCAGGGGGTGCTGACGGAGACGCCGGCCATCCTGCTCTACATCGCGCAGCGATTCCCGCAGGCGAGGCTCGCGCCGCTCGACGATCCCTTCGCCCTGGCGCAGGTGCAGGCCCGGACCGCCTTCCTCGCCTGCGAGGTGCAGGTGGCGTTCGCGATGCACTTCCGCAGCTACCGCTACGCCGAGGATCCCGCCGCCCAGGCTGCGATCAAGGCTTATGCGCCGACGGCGCTGGCGGAGAAGTTCGCCTTGCTCGAAGACATGCACGTCGGCCCGTGGGCGGCCGGCGAGGCCTTCTCCATCGTCGATCCGTTCCTGTTCGTGATGACCGCCTGGCTCGAGGAGGAGGGTCTCTGCGACGCGCGCCGGTTCCCGAAACTCCAGAAGCACGCATCAAAAATGCGCGAAAGACCAAGTGTGAAGCATGTCGTTGCCGTAGAGGGGCCGCGTCGTCTGAGTTGACGCAAAGCTCTTGCGCAACGGCGGCGGCCGCTGTAGATACGCCGCCATGAGCCGGACCCAACCCATCCGCCGACTTGCGGGCGCGCTGCTCCTTAGCCGCCCCTGGGCGTCTGCCCTCTAGGTCCCGTCTCGCGGGGCCGGGCGCCCAGGGGATTTCCCGTTCGCACGCCGACCCGCACCTTTCCAGAGACGAGCCGCTTCCCATGACCTCCGTATCCTCCGCCGCGCGCGACCGCGTGCTGATCTTCGACACCACCATGCGCGACGGCGAGCAGTCGCCGGGCGCCTCCATGTCCCTGCAGGAGAAGCTGGAGCTGGCCCGCATCCTCGAGGAGATGGGGGTCGACATCATCGAGGCCGGCTTCCCCATCGCTTCCAACGGCGACTTCGAGGCCGTGCGCGAGATCGCCAAGATCGTCACCCGCTCCACCGTCTGCGGCCTGGCCCGCGCGGCCCAGCGCGACATCGAGCGTTGCGCCGAGGCGATCCGGCCCGCCGCCCGGGGCCGCATCCACACCTTCCTGTCCACCAGCCCGGTGCACATGAAGTACAAGCTGCAGATGGAGCCCGAGGCGGTGCTGGAGAAGGTGACCGCCTCGGTCACCATGGCCCGCAACCTGTGCGACGACGTGGAATGGTCGGCCGAGGACGCCACCCGCACCGAGCGCGACTTCCTGCGCCGCTGCGTCGAGGCCGCGATCAAGGCCGGGGCCAAGACGATCAACATCCCCGACACCGTCGGCTACACCTATCCCAGCGAGTACGAGGCCATCTTCCGCGACCTGATCGAGTCCGTGCCGGGCGCCGACGCGGTGGTCTTCTCCACCCATTGCCACAACGACCTGGGGCTGGCGGTCGCCAACTCCCTGGCCGGCGTGCAGGGCGGGGCGCGGCAGGTGGAGTGCGCGGTCAACGGCCTGGGCGAACGGGCGGGCAACGCGGCCCTGGAAGAGGTGGTCATGGCGCTGAAGGTGCGCGGCGACCGCCTGCCCTACGAGACCGGGATCGAGAGCCGCCACATCGCGCGCGCCTCGCGCTACGTCTCGGCCATCACCGGCTTCCCGGTGCAGTTCAACAAGGCCATCGTCGGCAAGAACGCCTTCGCCCACGAGAGCGGCATCCACCAGGACGGGATGCTGAAGAACGCCGAGACGTACGAGATCATGCGCCCCGAGGACGTCGGCCAGGGCGCCACCAACCTGGTCATGGGCAAGCATTCGGGCCGCCACGCCTTCAAGGACAAGCTGAAGGCGCTGGGCTACGAGCTGGGCGAGAACGCGCTGAACGAGGCCTTCGTCCGCTTCAAGGACCTGGCCGACAAGAAGAAGCACGTCTACGACGACGACATCGTGGCCCTGGTCTCCGACAGCCTGGCGCACGAGGACGAGCAGGTGGCCGTGACCCACCTGCGGGTGGTGGCCGGCACCGACGGGCCGCAGACCGCCGAACTGGCCATGGTGGTCGAGGGCGTGGAGAAGCGGGCGACGGCGACCGGCGACGGTCCGGTGGACGCGGTGTTCAACGCCATCCGCCAGATCGTTCCCCACGACGCGCGGCTGCAGCTCTTCCAGGTGCACGCGGTCACCGAAGGCACCGACGCCCAGGCCCAGGTCACCGTAAGGCTGGAGGAGGGCGGCTACATCGCCACCGGCCATTCCGCCGACACCGACACGCTGGTCGCCTCGGCCAAGGCCTACGCCAAGGCGCTCGACAACCTGATCGCCCGCCGCAGCCGCACCGCCCCCGACCAGAAGGTCGCGAGCGGGTTCTAAACGAAGCTCCTCCCCCGCAACGCGGGGGAGGGGGACCACGCACAGCGTGGTGGAGGGGGCTCCAGCGGAGCGCGCCGGCTGCGCCGCGCCCCCATCCCCCGCCTGCGGCGGGGACTTCCCCCGCGGGGCGGGGGAAGACCTGATGATCGGAGTCTCTCATGCTCTGGATTCCCGTGACCGTCGCCGCGGCGGCGTTCCAGGTCGCGCGCAACGCCGCGCAGCGAAACCTGATGGGCGGCGCCGGGCCCTGGGGCGCCACGCTGGTGCGCTTCCTGTTCGGCCTGCCGTTCTCGCTGCTCTTCACCCTGATCGCCTGGCTTGTGGCGAAGAAGGTCTCGCCGCACTTCACCCCCGCCTACTTCGGCTATTCGCTCTCGGGCGCGGTCACGCAGGTGGCGGCGACCGCGGCCCTGCTGGTCTCGATGCGGCGGGCCGGCTTCGCCGTCGGCACCGCCGTGCAGCAGAGCGCCCTGCCGCTTTCGGGCATCCTCGGCTGGATCGTGTTCCACGACGCGCTGAGCGGCCGAGCCTGGTTCGGGGTGTTCGCCGCGACGGTGGGGCTCGTGGCGCTGACCTGGCGTCGCGGGCGGGCGCCGATCGAGGGCGAAGCGGAGCGTCCGCTCTCGGGCGCCGCTTACGGCCTGTTGTCGGGGCTCTTGTTCGGCTTCTCCCTGAACGCCTATCGGCACGCGGGCCTGACCCTGGAGCCGGACCATCCGGTGTTCGCCGCCGTGGCCACGGTCTCGGTCACCCAGGCGGCCCAGTCGCTCGTCCTCGGCGGCTATCTCGCGCTCAGGGCGCCGGCGGCGCTCGAGGCGGTGCTCCGGGGCTGGCGCGGATCGCTGCTGGCCGGCTTCTGCGGCGCATGCGCTTCGGGCGGCTGGCTCTATGCGCTCGCCCTGGCGCCGGCGGCGCCGGTGCGGGCGGTGGGCGTTGTGGAGGCGCCGATCGCCGCCGCGGCCGGACGCAGGTTGTTCGCCGAAAGGCTGCCTCCGGAGAAACTCGCCGCGGGGGCCCTGGTCGCGGCCGGGGTGGTGCTTACCGCCTGGGGTTGAAACAGGGGCGAGGAGGCGGGTGCGGCGTCCTGCAACGGGCCGGCGGCTGGCCCAGCTTCAATAGGCGCTTGAAATCGCGCCGCTCGCAGGGCACACGAACCCATCCGGCAAGCGGGATGGCGAGCGGGGTCGTGCGGGGGCGCCGGCCTGGTCGGGCTTGCAGGAGCTTCGCCGATCTCGCGCCTAAGCCAGAACAAGGCCATCCATGCTCGCTTCCCTCTTCGGCATGATCTCCAACGACATCGCGATCGATCTGGGGACGGCCAACACCCTGATCTACATGAAGGGCAAGGGCATCGTGCTCAACGAGCCCTCGGTCGTCGCGCTGCGCAATGTCGGTGGTCGGAAGGTCGTCCACGCCGTCGGGATCGAGGCCAAGCAGATGCTGGGCCGCACCCCGGGCCACATGGAAGCCATCCGTCCCATGCGCGACGGGGTCATCGCCGACTTCGAAGTCGCCGAAGAGATGATCAAGTACTTCATCCGCAAGGTGCACAACCGCAAGGGGTTCGTGAACCCGAAGGTGATCGTCTGCGTGCCGTCGGGGGCGACGGCGGTCGAGCGGCGGGCCATCAACGACAGCTGCCTGAACGCCGGGGGACGCCGCGTC
>Ga0164243_10012373_pt1 | contig 12093 bp, 11 predicted proteins | sample OricompcompostOP_FD_108781 | JGI IMG/M metagenome (GOLD analysis project Ga0164243, IMG submission 108781) | Organic Plus compost microbial communities from Emeryville, California, USA - Original compost - Organic plus compost (OP) | ecosystem: Engineered > Solid waste > Mixed feedstock >...
CCAGCAGCGCGTGCTGGGCTCCATGGTCGCGGCCGCCGCGCGGATCGTCGTCGATGGCGTGGCACGGCGGGCGACCGACGTCGACGTCGCGATGACGGAGGGGTTCGCCTTCCCGAAGGCACTCGGCGGGCCGCTGCGTGCGTTCGCCCGGAAGGGGCGTGCCGAGATGGTCGAGACGCTCGCCGCCGTCCATCGATCCTGCCCGGTGACCTTCGCCATCCTCGAGCTCGCGTCGCGCGGCGAGGTCCCGCCCGAGGTGGCCGACGTGCTGGAACAGGTGAAGCCGTGAGTGCCGCCCACGAGCGGTTCCCACCCCACACAACTCAGGAGGAGCGATGAACGCGACAGATGCCGGGTCCCGGAGCCAGGGTTCGTGGACCGATGGCGTGTGGACGGCGGAGACCCGCTGGCCCGGTCAGACGTCCCGCGCGTACGACCTGTCCGTGCGGATCGAGGAGGGCATGACCCAGCACGCCGCCCATCCGCCGTTCAGCTACCGGCTGGTGAAGAAGCACGGTGACCACGTCTACCCCAAGGGCATCTCCGCGGCCATGGAGCTGATGTCGATGCCTGGGCACTGCGGCACACACGTCGACTCCCTCGGGCACATCGCGCTCAACGGGTGCGTCTTCGATGGCCAGCGGGTGGAGGACGTGCAGTCGGAGGAGGGTGGTCTCGCGGTCGGCACGGTGGAGGAGTTGCCACCGCTGGTCGGTCCCGGCCATCTCGTGGACGGCGAGGTGCTGTTCGGACGTGAGCTGACCAACCGGGACGGGTTCGGCGCCGACGAGCTCGAGCGGTGGTTCGCGGACCGTCCCGCGCCGGAGCCGGGATCCATCGTGTTGTTCCGCACCGGGTTGATGAGGTATTGGGCCGACCGCGACCGGTATCTCGGTACCGGCGTCGGCCTGCCCGGTCTCTCGCTGTCGGGTGCTCGCTGGCTGTCGGAGCGCGGAGTCCGCGCCGTGGGCGGCGATACAGCGAGTTTCGAGCACAAGCCGGAATGGACGGTCCCGGCGTTGGACGTCCATGTCCACCTGCTCGTGGAGGCGCGAATTCCCATCATGGAGTCCGTCTACCTCGAGGGATTGGCCGCCGACCGCGTCTTCGACGGATTCTTCTTCGTCGCCGCGCCGCTGCCGATCAAGGGCGGGACGGGATCGCCGATCCGTCCGCTGGCCTTCGTCTCCGGCTGAGGTGGAGCGAGGCACCTTGCGCAGGCGAAGCGCCGCACCCTAACCTGAACCAACCGGTTGTTTGATTACGAAGGACAGCACCAATGACGCTCTCTCCCGCGGACATCAAGCTCATCGTCCAGGCTCTGCAGGAATCCGACTGGGACCAGGCCGAAGTCGTCGTGGGCGAGGTGCGGATCGCGGTCGGCCGTGGCAGCGAGACGCCGGTCCCCGCTCCGGTCGCCGAACTCCCGGCCGACACCGGGCAGGACACCACGCCCGCCGCGGCGACGACCGCGCCCGTGGCGGCACCGCCGGCCGCGCCGGTCGGTGAGCACCCCGCGCCGGCCCCGGACACCGGAACGAGTCACGTGGTGACGGCACCGAGCGTGGGCGTCTTCTGGCGGGCACCCGCACCGGGAGAGCAGCCGTTCGTCGAGGTCGGGCAGAAGGTCGCCCCCGGCGACACCGTGGGCATCGTCGAGGTGATGAAGCTGATGAACAACGTCACCACCGAGGTGGGCGGCGTCGTCACGGCGATCCACGCGGACAACGCACAGAGCGTCGAGTTCGGCACTCCGCTGGTCTCGATCCAACCGGAGAGCTGATCGGCCACCGGCCACACCAGGTGGCCACACGACAAGGAGTACCCATGCACGTCGACTTCGTCGAGCAGAGTCTGCGCGACGGGCAGCAGAGCCTGTGGGGCATGCGCATGCGCGCCTTCGAGGCCGCCGGCGCGCTGCCCTACCTCGAGCGCGGCGGTTACCGCACGATCGACCTCACCGGCGCCGGCATGTTCACCGTCCTGCTGCGGGAATACGCCGACGACCCCTGGGGCACCTTGGACTTCCTCGTCGCCGGGCTCGCCGGCAACGAACTCCGGTCCGGCCTGCGCACCATCAGCTGCGTCGGTTTCGCTCCTACCCCCCAGTCGGTGCTCGACCTGTGGATCAAGACGCTGATCAAGCACGGCTCGACGAGCTTCTGGCTGTACGACTGCCTGTTCGACATGGACACCATGCGGCACATGGTGGACGTGGTCGCGAAGGAGGGCGGACAGCCCGTGCCGGCCGTCATGTACGGCCTCACCGACGTGCACGACGACGCGTTCTTCGCCGAGCGGGCAGGCCAGATGGCGTCGTGGCCCGGGGTGGAGTCGGTGTACATCGAGGACGCCGCAGGTGTGCTGACGCCCGACCGCGCGAGGACCCTACTGCCCGCCATCCGGGCCGCGACGGGTGACCTGCCGCTCGAGATGCACGCGCACAACACGACCGGGCTGGCGCAGCACAACTACATCGTCGCCATCGAGAGTGGATTCCAGCGGCTGCACACCGCGTCGCGGCCGTTGGCCAACGGCCCCTCGCTGCCCTCGACGGAGATGATGACCACGATCGTCGAGCATCTGGGGCACAGCCACAGTGTCGACACGTCGACGTTCGAGCCGGTCGCGAGCTACTTCGAGGAGGTCGCGCGGCTCGGCGGGCATCCGCTCGGCGTGCCGGCCGAGTACGACCCGCGCATCTACGACCACCAACTGCCCGGTGGCATGACCGGCACATTGATCAACCAGCTTGCCAAGCACGGTATGGCCGATCGGTTGCCGGACGTGCTGGCCGCCATCCCGCAGGTGCGCGTCGAGTTGGGCTCGCCGATCATGGCGACGCCGTTCTCCCAGTTCGTCGGTATCCAGGCGGTGCTCAACATCGTCACCGCAGAGCCGTACAAGCTCGTTCCGGACGAGGTCGTCCACTACGCGCTGGGACACTACGGCCCGCTGCCCGCGCCCATCGAGCCGAACGTGCTGGACAAGATCCTCTCCACGCCGCGGGCCGAGCAGCTCGCCGAGTGGGAGCGCCCCGACCCGTCGCTGGCCGAGATCCGCAAGCGCTTCCCGGCCGGGATCTCCGACGAGGAGCTCCTGCTGCGCTTCATGATGTCGGACGAGGAGGTCGACCGCATGCTCGCCAAGGGGCCCGTGCGCACCGACCCGCGGCGCAGCGCGAACCACATCGTCGACGCGATCACGGACCTGATCGCCGATCCGGGCGGCAGCCGGTCGTTCGCGGTGTCCACTCCGGACTTCAGCATCTCGCTCAAAAGGGAGCACTGACATGGCGGACGAGCCCAACCTGCTGATCGAGCCGGACGGACCCGTCACCTGGCTGACGCTCAACCGTCCGAACCGGCTCAACGCACTGGACGACGCCCTGCTCGAGCGGATCGGTGACGCGCTCGACCAGACACTGCGCGACAACGCGAGCGTCGTGGTGATCCGCGGCGCCGGCCGGTCCTTCTGCGCGGGTTACGACGTGGCACCGGACTCCGCGGAGGTCGGTTACGCGGCCGAGCGGACGCCGGTCGAGGATCGCGACCGGCTGCTCGGCAACATCGAGCTGTTCACCCGGATCTGGCGGCACCCCCAGCCGGTGATCGCGGCCGTGCACGGCCACTGCGTCGCGGGTGGCGCTCAGCTGGCGTCGTTGTGCGACATCACGATCGTGGCCGAGAACGCGGTGATCATGACCTCGCCCGCACTGCCGCTCGGCGGCGGCTACCTCTCGCCCCTCTGGGTACATCGCGTGGGTCCGCAGCGCGCGAAGTTGATGTCCTTCGACGCGGGACGGCGCATCTCCGGCCGCACCGCCGCCGAGTGGGGCTGGGCCGCCGAGGCCGTGCCCGCCGACGAGCTGCACGACCACGTGCGGCGCACAGCGCACTCCCTGGCGCGCACACCGGGACCGCTCCTGCGCCTGAAGAAGGAGGCGATCAACCGCGCCGCCGAAGGCCAGGGCCTGCTCAGCTATGCGAGGACCGGCGCGGAAACCGACGCTCTCCTGCATCTCACTCCGGAGGTGCGGCACTACCAAGAGTCGATCAAGGAACTCGGTCTCAAGGGCGCGATCGAGGCGTTCAACAAACCGTACGTCGAGGAGTTCGGTACCGCGCCGGGGGCCTGATCGCGGGATGAGCTCGGCGTCCGGAGCCACGCCGGCCGTGCGCCGACGGCTCAGCATGCCAAGGTGCCGGGGACACCCGTGTCCCTGCACCTGCCAATCGTTTGGTGGAGGGACTGTGACGACTGTGACGACACGCGCCGGGCAGAGCCTGGACGCGTTCGCGGCCGAGGCCGAGCGCTGGCTCGCCACCGCCGTGCCCGAGGAATGGAAGAACAACAGGGGAGCGCTGACACCCGAGGAGTCGGACGCGCTACGCCGCAAGTGGGACTACACCCTCTGGGAGGGCGGCTACTCCGGCCTGTCCATCCCACGGGAGTACGGCGGCGGTGGCCTGGGGCTGGCCGAGGAGGTCGTCTTCCACGTGCTCGCCGGGAAAGCTCAGGCGCCCGACGGGTTCACCCGCGTCGGCAAGACCCTGGTGGCCCCGATGCTGCTGAAGAGCGGCACACCGGAGCAGCGCGAGCGGTACCTGCCGCCGATGATGCGCGGTGACGAGGTGTGGTGCCAGGGCTTCTCCGAACCCGAGGCCGGGTCCGACCTCGCGAACGTGCAGACCAAGGCACGCAAGGTGGACGGCGGCTATCTGGTCACGGGCCGCAAGATCTGGACGTCGTTCGCCCAGCACGCACACCGGTGCCTCGTGCTGGCCCAGAGCCGGCCGGACGAGCGCCGCTACCGCAACCTCAGCATGCTGCTCGTCGACATGACGCGCCCGGGCATCACGATCAGCGACATCAAGCAGATCTCCGGTGCCGTGCACTTCGCCGAGGTCCGCTTCGACGACGTCTTCGTGCCCGACGACGACCGCGTCGGGGACGACGGTGAAGGCTGGCAGGTCGCGATGCGGGTACTCGGTGACGAGCGCGGTGGAGTCGAGTCCGCCACCCGGTACATCGACATCCGGTCCGATATGGACCTGTTGCTCGCCACGGTCGGGGATCGGCCCGAGCTGGCCGCGACGTTGCGTGACCTCGACGTACGAGCCGAGTTGCTGCGGTGGCAGCTGGCCAAGGTCGTCGACCGCGAGTCGGACGGCGACGCCGCCTCGGCGCGGGCGGGCGCGGTGCTGAAGACGATGTGGAGCGAGCTGTGGCAGGACGTCACCCGCGTCGGCCTCACCACCGCGCCGCACGAACACCGGGCGCACTGGCGCTACCAGTACCTCGAGGCCCGCGCCGTGAGCATCTACTCGGGGACGAACGAGATCCAGCGCAACATCCTGTCCGAACGCATCCTGGGACTGCCGCGATGACACACACCATGACCACCACACCCGGCGAGATCGGCGCCCTGGGCGCGGAGTCGGTGCGCGACATGCTGCTGCGCGCGACGTCCGGTGCGCCGATCGCGACCTACGCCGAGGGCGAGCCCCCGCTGTCCTGGGACGCCCTCTCCTCCGGCGGCTGGGACCGGATCGGCATCGTCGAGGACGGCGACGGCCCGAGCTTGCGCGACCTGGCCGAGATCGCCCGGGCGTGGGGAACGGGTTGCGTCCAGCTGCCGTTGCTGCCGTCGATCCTGGCCAGGCGCCACTCCGCCGCCGCGGCGGCTCACGACGGACCGGTGACGCTCGCCCTTCCGTTGACGGGGAGTGCGAACGCTTACGTGCCGTTCGGGCAGTACGACGGCATCCGCGTGGCGACCGGGCTCGGCGCCGAAACGGACGAGCTCGTGCCCGTGCCGGCGGGTACCCCGGATTCCCTCGCCATCACCGCCCGCGGCGTGGAGACGTCGTTGCGAAGCGACCTGTCCGGTGTCGTCGCGCGGGAGACTGCCGTCCTGCTCGCGGCGGAGGCCACCGGCGGCGCTGAACGGCTGCTGGCCGACTCGGTCGCGTTCGCCGGCGAACGGCAGCAGTTCGGCAAGCCCGTCGGGTCGTTCCAAGCCGTCAAACATCACCTCGCCGACGCCGCCCTCGACGCCGAGCTCGCCGAGACCGCCGTGATCTGGGCGGCGCAGAGCGCCGACGAGGCGTTCCGGGGTGCGCTGTTCGCCGTGGATCGCTGCATCGACATCGCCGAACGCGCGATCCAGGTCCACGGCGGCCTAGGCTTCACCTGGGAGATGGGACTGCACTTCCCGCTGCGGCAGATGATGCTCGCCCGCGAGCTGATCGTGGCCCTGGAGGCCGCACATGCCTGACACCGTGATCGTCGCGGCCGCCCGGACCCCGATCGGTCGCGCCCACAAGGGTTCCCTGGTGGACATCCGGCCCGACGACCTGCTGATGGAGGCCGTGCGCGGCGTTCTCGAGGCGGTGCCGCAACTGGATCCGTCCGGTGTGGACGACGTGTTGCTCGGCTGCAGTCTCGCCTCCGGTGAGGCAGGCGGCAACCTCGCCCGCGTGCTCGCGGTGATGCTCGGCGCGGACGGGGTTCCGGGCTGCACGGTCAACCGGTATTGCGCCTCCAGCATGCAGACCACGCGCATGGCCGACCAGGCCATCCGCGCCGGCGACGGGCACGTCTACCTGTCGCTCGGGCTGGAGTCGGTCTCCCGCGCGCGGCAGCCGTGGCCCGACCCGCTCGACGACGAGCGGCACCCGATGTTCAGGACCGCACCGGAGGAGGAGGGGCCATGGTCGGATCCGCGTCTGCGCGGCGCGGTGCCCGACGTGTTCATCCCGATGGGCCTGACCGCCGAGAACGTGGCCGACCACTGTGGCGTCAGCCGCGAGGAGATGGACGAGTTCGCCGTGCGCAGCCAGCAGCTCACCGCCGAGCGCGCGCGTCAGGGCTTCTGGGAGGCGGAGATCCGTCCGGTCACCAAGCCGGATGCCACGGTCGTCAGCACGGACGACAGCCCCCGGCCCGGCACGACGATGGAGGCGCTGGCCGGGTTGAAGCCCGCCTTCCGCCCCGACGGGCGCGTGACCGCGGGCAACGCCTGCCCGCTCAACGACGGTGCCGCCGCGCTGCTCGTCATGAGCGACGTCCGTGCGCGGGACCTCGGCGTCCGGCCGCTCGCGCGGGTGGTCAGCACGGCGTGCTCCGCGCTGTCCCCGGAGATCATGGGCCTCGGCACGGTCGAGGCGGCCCGGCGTGCGCTGAAGGCCGCCGGGTTGTCCGCCGACGACATCGACCTGGTGGAGATCAACGAGGCCTTCGCCGCGCAGGTCGTGCCGACCTACCGGCAGCTCGGGTTCCCGCTGGAGAAGGTCAACGTCAACGGCGGGGCAATTGCGCTGGGACACCCGTTCGGCATGTCCGGTGCCCGGATCTCCGGGACGCTGCTCAACGGGTTGCGGACGCACGGCGGCCGGTACGGGCTGCAGACGATGTGTGTCGCCGGCGGACAGGGCATGGCCATGGTGGTCGAGAACCTGACGTGAGCAGACGCTGAGCGAGGGCCCGCGAGCGAGAACGTTCGCGGGCCCTTCCGTTTGTCACCGGTGTCGAGGGACATACGAAACCGCCCACCCCGCCGTCCGGGGGGCGGGGTGGGCGGTTGTCGTCGCGCGGTGACCTAGCCCCAGCCGGGCAGGAACTGCTCCTCGAGCCAGCGGGTCGTGCGCGGGCCGGACTGGAAATCCGGGTCGGCCAGGACTGCCTCGTGCAGCGGGATGGTGGTGGGTACGGGCGCGACCTGGACCTTCGCCAGCGCCCGCCGCATCAGCGCGATTGCGGCCGGCCGGTCGTCGGCCCGCACGATGAGCTTGGCGATCATCGAGTCGTAGTACGGCGGAATCACCGCGCCGGGCTGGATGTGCGTGTCCACCCGGATGCCCTCGCCCTGGGGAACCACCCACCGGTCGACGGGGCCCGGCATGGGCAGGAAGCCGGCCCGGGCGTCCTCGGCGTTGATGCGGCACTCGATGCTGTGCCCGGTCACCACGACGTCGTCCTGCGTGAAGCTGAGCGGCTGCCCCGCGGCGACACGCAACTGCTCACGGACGATGTCGATCCCGGTGACCATCTCGGTGACCGGGTGCTCCACCTGGACGCGGGCGTTGAGCTCGAGGAACACGAAGTCGCCCCGGTCGACGTCCACGAGGAACTCCACCGTGCCCGCGCCGACGTAGTCCAGTTCCCGCGCCAGCCGCACCGCCGACGCCCGGATCTGCTCCACCAGCGCCTCGGGCAGGCCCGCGGCGGGCGCCTCCTCGATCAGCTTCTGATGACGCCGCTGCGTGGAGCAGTCGCGCTCGCCGAGGTGACACACGTTGCCATGGCTGTCGGCGAGCACCTGCACCTCGACGTGGCGGGCGTGCTCGACGTAGCGCTCCAGGTACACGCGGCCGTCGCCGAACGCGCGGAGCGCCTCTTCCTGCGCGGTGTCGAAGGCCTTCTCGAGCTCGGTGAGGTCGCGCACGATCTTCATGCCACGGCCACCACCACCGGCCGACGCCTTGAGGATGAGCGGGAACGCGTCGAGCTCCTTCGCCGCGTTGACCGCCGCCTGCCGGTCCTCCAGTGCCGTCGTCCCGCCACCCGTGGGGATGCCCAGCGACCGCGCCAGGTCGCGCGCCTGCAGCTTGTCTCCGGAACGCAGCATCACCTCGGCAGGCGGGCCGACGAACGTGATTCCGTTGTCCGCGCATGCCTGCGCCAGCTCGGGCCGCTCGGACAGGAACCCGTAGCCCGGGTGAACGGCGTCGCAGCCCGCGTGCAGGGCCGCGGCGACGATCCGCTCGACGGACAGGTAACTCTCCGTCGCGGCCGCCGGGCCGATGACCACGGTCTGGTCGGCCAGCCGCGCGGCCAGCGCGTCGCGGTCGGCGTCGGAGACGGCCACCACGCTCTCGAGGCCCTCGTCGAAGCAGGCGCGGACCACCCGGACGGCGATCTCGCCCCGGTTCGCGATCAGTACTTTGCGCATCGGCGCACACGTCCTTTCTCCGCGCGTCGCGGCCGTTCGGTCACAGGATGGCCAGTGCGTTCGCCGGGCTGCTCACGCCACCCGGGATGGGCAACGGAGCCGCGACGAACAGGAAGTCCCAGCGCGCGAGCTCCCGGCAGCGCAGCGCCAGCCGGTCGAAGTCGAGCAGTTCGGCCAGGGCAGTGCCCAGCAACGGCAGCAGGCGGCGATGCAGCGACCCGACGGCGGGGTCGCCCGGCGCGCACTCGACCGCGGGGTTGTCGGCGCACACGGCGCTGAACCGGTGGTCCCACACGAACCGCGCGGACGCCTCGTCACCGCGCAGCCCGGTGAACCGTCCGGCGATCTCGGGTTTGGCCCGGGCTTCGGCGTCCAGCCCGCGATAGGCCTCGATCCAGCCGGTACGGATGCACAGGATGTCGCCCTCGCGGAGCTCGGCCTCCTGGTGGGCCGCGGTGGCTTCCAGGTCCGCCGCGGTGATCTCGTCGCCGGCGAACGGGTCCAGCGGCGCCCCTTCGGCTCGCTTCCATCCGGCGACGTCGAGCAGCACTCCGCGGCCGGTGATCCCGGTGCGTGCCCAGTGCTCGATGCTCAGCGACTCGGTGTCGTTCTCGTCGAACTCCGTGAGCCCGCCGAAGAACCCGAACTCGCGCGCCCGGACGTGTCGCAGACCGTCCCACTGCGACGACGCCTGGGGGTTGAAGTCGTCGAGGACGTCCTCGTTGTTGTTCCGACCCTCTGGGATGATCCGGTGCCGCATCGGCGGCCGGCCGAACAGCGGCGGATCGATGAGTCCCAGCGAGAGGTTCAGCGGGACGACCTCGCCCTCGGTCACCGAGTGCGCGGCGGCCCGCAGATGCTCGGGGCGTCGCAGGCCGACACTGCCGAGGTCGCCGTCCAGAACATCCCATGCGTGCCGCATCTTCAGCTTCTCGATGAGCGGCAGGTCGTCGTAACGCGGGAATGTCGTGTCGTCAGTCATTCGAGAGGTACCACCCGGGGTCAGGCCGGCGTCGCCGACGCCAGCGTGTCGAAACGTCCACGGTAGAAGAGCAGGGGAGAGCCGTCGCCGGCCTTGAGGTGACGGACTCGCCCGAGCACGATCACGTGGTCACCGGCCTCCACCTCGCCGGCGATCTCGCACTCGACGGTCGCCAGCGCTCCCTCCAGCAGCGGCGCGCCGACGCGACCCGGCCTCCAGGAGACTCCGGCGAACTTGTCGGCACCGGAAACGGCGAAGCCGCGGCCGAGCTCGTCCTGCTCGGTGGTGAGGATGTTGGCCGCGAACGCGCCGGCGCGGCGGATCCGCGGCCACGTCGTAGAGGTCGTCGCCGGCGCGAAGCTGACCATCGGCGGGCGCAGCGACAGCGACTGGAACGACTGGCAGGAGAATCCGACCGGTTCGTCGCCGTCCATCGCGGTGATGACGGCGACCCCGGTGCAGTAGTGACCGAGGACGTCCCGAAACAGGCGTTCGGACATCTCTGTCCGCGTATCTGTCATGGTGATCTCCGTAGGTCGGGGAGCGACGCGCGCTCAGCCGTGCAGTAGGGCGGGCTGGGTGGTGTCGATGCCGATCAGGTGGCCCATGCGGCGGCGTTTGGTGGTCAGGTAACGCATGTTGTGCGGGGTCGGCGTGACGTCGAGTGGCACTCGCTGCAGCACCTCCAGGCCGCACTCGGCGAGCCGCTCGGCCTTGCCCGGGTTGTTCGTCAGCAAGCGGACCCGCGTGGCACCGAGCGCGGCCAGGATGCCCGCGCCGCCGCGGTAGTCACGGGCATCGACGGGCAGGCCGAGCGCGAGGTTCGCCTCCACGGTGTCGGCGCCCTCGTCCTGCAGCGCGTAGGCGGCGAGCTTCTTGCCGAGGCCGATGCCCCTGCCCTCGTGTCCCTGCAGGTAGACGATCACCCCGCGGCCTTCCTCGCCCACCGCACGCAGGGCGGTGTCCAGTTGCTCGCCGCAGTCGCAGCGCAGGGAGCCGAAGACGTCCCCGGTCAGGCACTCGCTGTGCAGTCGCGCGAGGACCGGCTCGCCGCTGTCCACGTCGCCCATGGCCAAGGCGATGTGCCTGCCGCCGTCCACGGCGGTCTCGAACAGGCGGGCCGTGAACTCGCCGTGCTCGGTGGGTATCCGGGCCGACGCCAGCTCGCGGACCGGGTTGTCCTGCCGCAGGCGCATCCGGGCGAGGTCGGCGATCGACAGGATGAGCAGGCCGTGCTCCCGCGCGAATCCCATGAGATCGGGCAGACGGGCCATCTGCCCGTCCGGACGCACCACCTCCGCGATCACGCCGACCGGGGTGACGCCCGCGAGGCGCGCGAGGTCGACGGCCGCCTCGGTGTGTCCCGGCCGTTCCAGCACACCACCCGGCCGGGCGCGCAAGGGAAAGACGTGCCCGGGGCGGGTGAACTCGGCCGCGACCGCACCGGGACGGGCGAGGGCCCGGACCGTCGCTGCCCGCTCGGCCGCGGAGATGCCGGTGGTGATGCCCGCACGCAGGTCGACCGACACCGTGAAGGCGGTACCCATGGTGTCCGCGTTCCGATCGGGAGCGACCATGAGCGGGAGGTCGAGGTCATCGGCGCGGTCGGCGGGCATCGGCACGCAGACGACGCCCGAGGTGTGCCGGACGAAGAACGCCATCGTCTGCTCGGTGGCGAACTCGGCGGCCATGATCAGATCGCCCTCGTTCTCCCGGTTCTCGTCGTCGACCACGATGACGATGCCCCCGGACGCGATCTCGTGCACCGCCTGTTCCGGGGTGCAGAAGGGATTGCCGGGGAACGTGGTTGTCTCGGGCATGGCTACTCCGTTGTGCTCGTGCCGTCGTGATCGGTGGCCGAAGATCGTCCTGGCGTCAGCCGAGGACGCCCCGGACCAGTTCGCGCAGTGTCACCATGTGCCGAAGCTGCAGGTGCAGGCCCATCTCCCAGGTGAAGCCGAGCCCGCCGTGGACCTGAATGGCCTCCTGAGCGACCGAGATCGCCGCCTCCAGGCTGTACGCCGTCGCGCGCGGAGCCGCTTCGGGCTCGGCGCACGCCCACAGGACGGCCGACTCGCCGTGTTCGAGCTGCACCAGTGCGTTGGCCAGCCGGTGCTTGACGGCCTGCTTGCGACCGATCGGCTCGCCGAACTGG
>Ga0164243_10012374_pt1 | contig 12093 bp, 7 predicted proteins | sample OricompcompostOP_FD_108781 | JGI IMG/M metagenome (GOLD analysis project Ga0164243, IMG submission 108781) | Organic Plus compost microbial communities from Emeryville, California, USA - Original compost - Organic plus compost (OP) | ecosystem: Engineered > Solid waste > Mixed feedstock >...
GCCCATCTGCACGGTGCCGCCGTTCTCGTTCACCTGGGCGACGGCCGCGTCGCAGTCGGCGACCGCGAAGACGGGGTGCCAGTAGGGCCGCCCGCCGGCCAGGGACAGGGCGTCCTCGCCGACCTCCAGCAGACCGCCGTGCATCCGGTCCTCGGGCTGGCCGGCCGGGGTGATCAGGGTGTACGTGCCCTCGCCGCCCGGCATCGGCATGTCGGTGAACCGCCAGCCGAAGACGTCGCCGTAGAACCGCCGCGCCCCGGCCGCGTCGCTCGTGTACAGCTCGGTCCAGCACAGGGAGCCGGGCGCGTCGACCAGGTCGACGCCCTTGCTCTCGCCGGGCTGCCACACGGCGAACTGGCCGCCCAGCGGGTCGCTGTACTGGGCCATCCTGCCCCACTGCTCGATGTCCGTCGGCGCCACGCGGACGGTGCCGCCGCCCGCCTCGACGGCCCGGGTGGTGGCGTCCGCGTCGGCGACCGTGTAGTAGATCATCCAGGCCGGGCGGGCGCCCTCCTCGGTGAGCCTGCCGAGGCCGGCGACCATCTTGCCGTCCTTGCGGAACATGCCGCCCTCGATCTCCTCGCCCATCGGCTCGTAGTCCCAGCCGAGGACCGCGCCGTAGAAGGACGCGGCGGCCGGGACGTCGGGGACGCCGACGTCGAGCATGCAGGGCGAACCGGGGACGAAATCAGTGGTGATCACCGCGAGGTCCTTTCGGAGACTCCGTTCGGACTCAGCGTGCCACCGGGCGGCCCGGCCCGCCCTCCGGCTTCGCCGTCCGGGCGTCCCGGACGGCGAAGCGCCTCGGACGTGGGCCTTGCGTGGTGAACGGCAGGGCCGGTGGGGAGGGGCGGGCGGCGTCGCGGTAGATCGTGTGGGTGACGGGGCCCGATCCGGCCACCGACCGCCGGGTGATCACCGTCGCGACGGCCACCAGCACGGCGTTCGCCGTCAGCTCCGCCTACCGGCTGCCGGCCGAGCGCGCCCCGCACACCACCCTGCGGGTGCGGACCTCCACCGTGCCGAGCGAGGCGACCTTCGTGGAGCAGGGCGTCGAGAACAGCTCGAGTCCGAACTCGAGCAGCGTACGACGGGTCATCTGCTTCCGCGCCCCGCGAAGGTTCGCCATACGCGGATGCTGACGCGGTCAGGCACGGCGGACGCATGCGCCGCACAAGGTCCGGCCGGGGCGTAAAGCGTGGCCGTACGACGCCGTCGTCGCAGGTCGGCGCCCGGACGGTCCCGGGCACAGAGGTGTGGCCGGGGCCCGCGCCCCCGGCCACACCCGCGTGTCTCACCGCGGCGGCGTCAACTCAGCGGTTCGACACGGATGTTGCGGTACCGCACCGCGTTGCCATGGTCCTGGAGCCGGATCGCCGCTGCCGCGGGTCCCTCGGGCGCGCCGCCGCCCGTGGGGCCGTCGACCGCCACGTCGTCGTGGACCTTCTTGCCGTTCCACACCACCGTGATCCGCGCGTCGGACGTCTTGTCGCCCTCGGCGTCGTAGCGGGCGGCGCGGAAGACGATGTCGTACGACTGCCACGTCTCCGGCGGACGGGCGGCGTTCACGTCGGGCGCCTTCTTCTGGTAGATCGCGCCCGCCTCGTCGGTGGCGAGGGTGGTGTCGCCGTACGAGTCCAGGATCTGCACCTCGTAACGGTCCTGGAGGTAGACGCCGCTGTTGGCGCGGTCCTGGCCGGTGACGTCCGGGGGCAGCTTCGGCAGCCAGTACTCGACGTGCAGCCGGAAGTCGTCGTAGCTGTCCTTGGTGCGGATGTCACCGCAGCAGACCTCCGCGGCCCCGCCGTCCACGGGCCACTGCACGGGGCGTCCGTCGGTGTGCTGCCAGCGGCCGAGGTTCCGGCCGTCGAACAGGGTGACCGGGGCGCCGTGCCGGTCGACGGTGAGGAGGTCCAGGTTGACGTGCCCGGTGTCGCCCTCGTCGACCCGGTAGGCGACGGTGTTGTGCCCGGCGCGCAGCCGTACCGTCTCCCGCTGCGTGGACCAGGTGTCCCAGTCGCCGGTGCTGCGCAGCTCGGTCTGCTCGACCTTGCGTCCGTTGACGTACAGGGAGACGGACTTGGCGCCCTGGAAGGGGTTCGGGCCGTTGGAGTAGCGCAGGCCCAGGTCGTAGGAGCCGGCCCGGTCCACGGTGACGTCGAAGGTGGTGGTGGCGCCCGGGGTGCCGTACCGGTCGACGAAGCCGCTGCCGGAGTAGCCGCGGTGGTCGGTGTTGATGCCGGCCGCCCCGGTGAGGGTGGCCTCCTCCGCCTCGTACACCGGGCCGGGTGCGGGCTCGGCGCCCGGGAGCGCGTTGAGGGTGTACCAGGCCTCGGTGCTCCACAGGGTCTCGCCCGAGCCGGAGCTGAACGGGCGCGGGGAGCGCAGGTGCACCACGCGGCCGGGCTTGAGGCCGTCGATCGTCAGGGTGACCTTCCTGCGGTCGGCGGACAGGGTCGCGGAGGTCACCTCGAGGGTCTCCTCGGCGATCTTGGGGCCGCCGTAGTCGCGGGTCGGGGTGTAGCGCCACTGCTCGGCTTGGTAGTGGCTCACCAGGTCCTCGGCGGTCTCCTGCGACAGGGGCTGGGTGTACTCCAGCTCGAACCCGCCCTTGCGCACCCGCATGGCCTGGATGTCGAAGGTGTTGCCGCCGTTCGGCGTCAGCTTCTGCAGGCCGAACCGGAGCTTGCCCTCCTGGCCCCAGTTGCCGTCGGCGCCCAGACCGCCCACGTAGATCGCGCCGTCGGGGCCCATGCTGATGCGGTTCACGCCCGCTTCGAGACCCTGGGTGAAGCGGAACACCGCGCCCTGGTACTGGCCCTTGACCTTCTCCAGGTAGGCGCGCTGGAGCCCGCCGTAGGTGACGTCGCCGAACAGCATCTGCCCCTTGAAGCGTCCCTCGGTCAGGTACAGGGGTGTGCTGGGCGAGTTGGCGATCTCGTTCTGCGGCAGCCACAGCACCGGCTGGGTCACCGGCTGCTTGTCGAAGGGGCCTGCCGGGTTGGTGTAGTGGTTGAAGAAGCGGTCCTGCTTGATCTGCACCAGCTTGGACGCGGGCAGCCAGCCGCCCTGGTTGTCGGTGACGAACATGCCGCCGCCGGGTCCCCGGCCGATGCCGTTGGGCGTGCGCAGCCCGCCGGCCAGGTAACTGACCTTCCCCGTCTTCTTGTTCACCTTGACGGTGACGCCGCGGCCGGGTGCGGGCTGCGGGTCGGTGGTGGCGCCGCCGTAGTCGATGGCGACGGACAGGTTGAGGTAGAAGTACCCCTTGTCGTAGAGGAGTCCGAAGGCGAACTCGTGGAAGTTCCCGCCGTAGGGCCAGGTGGCGACGGTGCGGGACCGGTCGAGGGAGCCGTCGCCGTCGCTGTCGCGCAGCTCGGTCAGCTCGTGCTTCTGCGAGACGTAGACGACGCCGTCGACGACCTTCAGGCCCATGGGCTCCTTCAGCCCGCCCGCGATCTTCGTCGCGGTGACCTTGTCGGGGCCGGTGGCGCCGGTGACGTGGTCGAGGGCGTAGATCTCGCCGGCCGTGTTGTCGGTGCCGCCCCAGGTGCTCACCAGCAGCCGGCCGTCGGGCAGCCAGTCCATGCCGGTGACCTGCGGTTCGAAGCCCTCGGGGCGCAGGTCGGTGAGGGTGTGGTCGGGGCGTACGGCGTTCAGCGGCAGGCCGTCGCCGGGCGAGTCGGTGATGCCCTCGCACTCCTTGCGGCCCGGCGCGGTCACCCGCACCACGCCGGCGTCGGTGCTCAGCGCCTCGTTCGGCACGGTCGTGAAGGCGTCGGCGCCGGGCGGCCGCCAGGCGAGGGTGAGCTGCTGTCCGCCGCCGCGCTCGAAGTGGTCGATGCGCAACGCGTGCGGGCCCTCGGTGAGTTCGACGGTGCCGTCCTTGGGTTCGGCGCCGTGCAGCCCGTCGTGGTCGATCACCACCTGGTCGTCGATCAGCAGCCGTGAGCCGTCGTCGCTGGTCAGCCGGAAGGTGTAGGCGCCGGCGGCCGCGACGTGGACGTTGCCGGTGACCTGGCTGACGAAGTTGTCGGCGAACCCGCCGAAGTCGTCGGCCGAGCTGAAGTCGACGACGGGGGCGAGCCGGTCGACGTTCGGGGTCTGTCCGGGCTTGAGGGTGCAGATCGTCTCGAGCGGGACCTGCACGTCGAACACGCGGAGCGTGACGCCGGGTTCCTGGGGCGGTACGTCCTGAGCCGCCGCGCCCGGGCGGGCCGAGGCGAGGGGCGACCCCCATACGCCGCCGGCCAGGAAGGCGCCGACGAGCAGGCCGGTGAGTGATCTTCGGACTTGCCGGTACAGCCGTGCGTCCATGCTGCTGCCTCCTGCTGGGTCGACCGGAGGGCCGGACAACTCCGGTGCGGATCACGTGTGTTCACGAGTACGCCAACGGTTGCGCCGACACGCTAGGAGACTTCCGCTCAACTCGTCCATACTTTGTACTCGACGAGTTCAAAGTTGGTCGCACGGACAACGAAGACACGGACAACGAGGAGGCGGGCCCCGGGTGTTGCCGGGACCCGCCTCGGTGCTCGGGAGGCCGGAAGGTCAGGGCTTGCGGGCCAGCCCGCCGTGCTCGGCGATGACCTGCGGCTCCGGCGCGTCCTCGTCGGGACGCCACTGCTGCACGGACACGACACCCGGCTCGACCAGCTCGAGCCCGTCGAAGAAGGAGGTGATCTCCTCCACCGTCCGCAGGTTGTACGGCACCGCGCCGCTGGAGTTGTACGCGTCCTGCGCACGCTCGAAGACCGGGTCGATGCCGCGCGAACCGTCGTTGACCGACAGGAAACTGCCGGACGGCAGGGCAGCCATCAGCCGGTCGACCACCGAGCGCGCCTCGTCGTGGTCGGCGATGTGGCCGAGGATGTTGCTCAGGATCAGCGCGGTGGGACGCGAGAGGTCCAGGGTGCGGCTCGCGGCCTCCAGGATGCGCTCGGGCTCCCGGACGTTCGCGTCGACGTACGCCGTCGCGCCCTCGGGCGTGGAATAGAGCAGCGCGCGGGCGTGGGCCAGGACCATCGGGTCGTTGTCGACGTAGACGATCCGGGACTCCGGGGCGATCCGCTGCGCGACCTGGTGGGTGTTGTCGGCCGTCGGGAGGCCGGTGCCGATGTCGAGGAACTGGCGGATGCCCTGCTCGCCCGCCAGGTACGTGATGTTGCGGCGCAGGAAGGCGCGGCTGCTGCGGGCGATGGCGACGATGCCGGGGAAGACGGCGGTGTAGGCGTCGCCGGCCTCCTCGTCGACGGGGTAGTTGTCCTTCCCTCCCAGCCAGTAGTTCCAGATGCGGGCCGAGTGCGGCACCGAGGTGTCGATCTTCTGCTGTGCGGATCCTGGCGCCGTGGCAGGGTCGGTCATGAGTGCCGTCCGTGGTGTTCCGAGAGCTGTTGTCGCCGCTCAATCTACGGTCGCACAGCTCCTGTGCGCAGGCTTGTTCGAGAGCTCGCAGGACCTTCGTACGGGGTCGCCGTCGACGATGGACGGCGACCCCGAACGGGCGGCATATGCCAAGCGGGCTTGACCAGCCCGTCGGCCTCGGTCAGGCGAGTTCGACCAGAAGGTCGCCGCCCTCCACCTGCTGGATGCGGTTGATCGCCAGCCGGGCCACCGTGCCGGACTTCGGGGCCGTGATGGCCGCCTCCATCTTCATCGCCTCGATGGTCGCCACCGTGGCGCCTGCCTCCACCTGGTCCCCCTCGGCGACCGCGAGGGTCACCACGCCGGCGAAGGGCGCGGCCACATGGTTCGGGTTGGCGCGGTCGGCCTTCTCGGTGGCCGGCACGTCGGAGGCGGCGGCGCGGTCGCGGACCTGGATCGGCCGCAGCTGGCCGTTCAGGGTGGCCATCACCGTGCGCATGCCGCGCTCGTCCGCCTCGCCGATCGCCTGGAGCTCGATCAGCAGCCGGACGCCCGGTTCGAGGTCGACGCCGTACTCCTTGCCCGGGCGCAGCCCGTAGAAGAAGTCCTTGCTGTCCAGGACGCTGGTGTCGCCGAACGACTGGCGGTGCGTCTCGAACTCCCGGGTCGGGGCGGGGAACAGCAGCCGGTTGAGGGTCGGGCGCCGGTCCTTGGCCAGGCCCTCCCGGTCCTCGTCGGACAGCTCCGGCGCCGGCTTGGGCTCCGTGCGGCCGCGCAGCGCCTTCGTACGGAAGGGCTCCGGCCAGCCGCCGGGCGGGGTGCCGAGCTCGCCGCGGAGGAAGCCGACGACCGAGTCGGGGATGTCGAAGCGGTCCGGGTTCTCCTCGAACTCGCGCGGGTCCACACCCGCGCCGACCAGGTGCAGGGCGAGGTCGCCGACCACCTTGGACGACGGGGTGACCTTGACCAGCCGGCCCAGCATCCGGTCGGCGGCCGCGTACATCGCCTCGATGTCCTCGAAGCGGTCGCCGAGGCCCAGCGCGATCGCCTGCGTGCGCAGGTTGGAGAGCTGGCCGCCGGGGATCTCGTGGTGGTAGACGCGCCCGGTCGGGGAGGCGAGGCCCGCCTCGAAGGGGGCGTAGACCTTGCGGACGCTCTCCCAGTACGGCTCCAGGTCGCCGACCGCCTGGAGGTCGAGGCCCGTGGGCCGCTCGGAGTGGTCGGTGGCGGCGACCAGCGCCGACAGCGAGGGCTGCGAGGTGGTGCCCGCCATGGAGGCCACCGCGCCGTCCACCGCGTCCGCGCCCGCCTGGATCGCGGCGAGGTAGGTGGCGAGCTGACCGCCCGCGGTGTCATGCGTGTGCAGGTGCACCGGCAGGTCGAACTCCCGGCGCAGCGCCGACACCAGCTTCGCCGCCGCGGGCGCCCGCAGCAGGCCCGCCATGTCCTTCACGGCCAGGACGTGCGCGCCGGCGTCGACGATCTGCTCGGCGAGCCGCAGGTAGTAGTCCAGCGTGTAGAGCCGCTCGGACGGGTCGGACAGGTCGGAGGTGTAGCAGAGGGCGACCTCCGCCACGGACGTGCCGGTCGCGCGGACGGCGTCGATGGCGGGCCGCATCTGGGAGACGTCGTTGAGCGCGTCGAAGATGCGGAAGACGTCGACGCCGGTGGCGGCGGCCTCCTGAACGAAGGCGTCGGTCACCTCCGTCGGGTACGGCGTGTAGCCGACGGTGTTGCGGCCGCGCAGCAGCATCTGGAGGCAGATGTTCGGCACGGCCTCGCGCAGCGCGGCGAGCCGCTCCCAGGGGTCCTCGGCGAGGAAGCGCAGGGCGACGTCGTAGGTGGCGCCGCCCCAGCACTCCAGGGACAGCAGCTCGGGCAGTGTGTGGGCGACCACCGGGGCGACGGCGAGGAGGTCCTTGGTGCGGACGCGGGTGGCGAGCAGCGACTGGTGGGCGTCGCGGAAGGTGGTGTCGGTGACGCCGACGGTCGGCGACTCGCGCAGCCAGCGGGCGAAGCCCTCGGGGCCGAGCTCGGCGAGGCGCTGCCGGGACCCGGCCGGCGGCTCCGCCGCGGGCGCCTCGGGCAGCTTGGTCAGCGGGTCGATCAGATCGGGGCGCTCGCCGTGCGGCTTGTTGACGGTGACGTCGGCGAGGTAGGTGAGCAGCTTGGTGCCGCGGTCGGCGGAGTGGCGGGCGGTGAGCAGCTGCGGGCGCTGCTCGATGAAGGAGGTGGTGACCCGCCCGGCCTGGAAGTCGGGGTCGTCCAGCACGGCCTGCAGGAAGGGGATGTTGGTGGCCACTCCGCGGATGCGGAACTCGGCGACCGCGCGCCGGGCGCGGCCCACCGCCGTCGCGAAGTCACGTCCCCGGCAGGTCAGTTTGACCAGCATCGAGTCGAAGTGGGCGCTGATCTCCGTGCCGGCGTGGGTGGTTCCGCCGTCGAGGCGGATGCCGGAGCCGCCGGGCGAACGGTACGCGCTGATCCGGCCGGTGTCCGGGCGGAAGCCGTTGGCCGGGTCCTCGGTGGTGATGCGGCACTGCAGGGCCGCGCCGCGCAGGGTGACCGACTCCTGGGACAGCCCGAGGTCGGCGAGCGTCTCGCCGGCGGCGATGCGCAGCTGCGACTGGACGAGGTCGACGTCGGTGACCTCCTCGGTGACCGTGTGCTCGACCTGGATGCGCGGGTTCATCTCGATGAAGACGTGGTGGCCTTCGCGGTCGAGGAGGAATTCCACGGTGCCGGCGTTGCGGTAGCCGATGTGCCGGGCGAACTTCACGGCGTCGGCGCAGATCCGGTCGCGTAGCTCCGGGTCGAGGTTGGGCGCGGGGGCGAGCTCGATCACCTTCTGGTGGCGGCGCTGCACGGAGCAGTCCCGCTCGTAGAGATGGATGACGTTGCCCTCGCCGTCGGCGAGGATCTGCACCTCGATGTGGCGGGGCTCGACGACGGCCTTCTCCAGGAACACCGTGGGGTCGCCGAACGCGGAGGCGGCCTCGCGGGACGCTGCCTCGACGGCCTCCCGCAGCTGGGCGGGGTCCTCCACGCGGCGCATGCCCCGGCCGCCGCCGCCCGCGACCGCCTTCACGAACACGGGGAAGCCGATTTCATCGGCGGCGCGCACGAGTTCGTCGACGTCGTTGGAGGGCGCGGAGGAGCCGAGGACGGGAACTCCCGCCTCCCGGGCGGCGGCCACCGCGCGCGCCTTGTTGCCGGTCAGCTCCAGGATGCGGGCGTCGGGGCCGACGAAGGTGATGCCCGCGTCGGCGCAGGCCTTGGCCAGCTCGGGATTCTCCGACAGGAATCCGTAGCCCGGGTAGACGGCGTCGGCGCCGGCCCGGCGCGCGGCGCGCACGATCTCCTCGACGGACAGATAGGCCCGGACCGGGTGTCCCGGCTCGCCGATCTCGTAGGCCTCGTCGGCCTTCAGCCGGTGCAGCGAGTTGCGGTCCTCGTAGGGGAAGACGGCAACGGTGCGCGCACCGAGTTCGTAGCCCGCGCGGAACGCCCGGATCGCGATCTCGCCGCGGTTGGCGACGAGCACCTTGCGGAACATGGTCGATCCCTTCAGCCTGCCGGTGACGATCACCATCGTGTCCGGGGCGCGGGCCGTACGCCATGTGAGCCGGGCCACTCGTTCCGGCGGGCCGGGGACACGGGCTGTCATTTCGGGACGTACAGGGGCCGCAGGGGGAACGTTTCCCCTGCGGCCCCCGCGCCCGGCGGGCGCGCGCGTGCGTGCCCCGTGCTACTCGGTGACCTTCAGCAGCTTGTTGGGCGTGCCGGTGCTCGGGTTGCTGATCGCGTCGGCGGTGGCGCCGTCGGTCAGCGCCTTGGCGACGGCGGCCGGGTCGGCGTCGGGATGGGCCGCCAGGTAGACGGCGGCGGCGCCGGCCACGTGCGGGGAGGCCATCGAGGTGCCGGAGATGGTCTTGGTGCCGGTGTCGCTGTCGTTCCAGGCCGAGGTGATGTCGGAGCCGGGCGCGTACAGGTCGACGGACTCGCCGAAGTTGGAGAAGTCCGACTGGGCGTCGTCCTCGGTGCTGGAGGCGACGGTGAGCGCCTCGGGTACGCGGGCGGGCGAACCCTGGCCGGCGTCGGCGGACTCGTTGCCGGCGGCGACGGCGAAGGTGACGCCGGAGGCTATGGCCTTCTGCACGGCCGCGTCGAGCGCCGGGTCGGCGGCGCCGCCCAGGCTCATGTTGGCGACGGACGGGCCCTCGTGATGCTCGGTGACCCAGTCGATGCCGGCGACGACCTGCTCGGTGGTGCCGGAGCCGTTGTCGTCGAGGACTCTCACGGCGACCACCTTGGCCTTCTTGGCGACGCCGTGGCCGGCGCCCGCGATGGTGGCGGCGACGTGCGTGCCGTGGCCGTTGCCGTCGTCGGCGCTGTCGTCGTTGTCGACGGCGTCGAAGCCGTGGCTGGCGCGGCCTTCGAAGTCCTCGTGCGTGATCCGCACGCCGGTGTCGATGACGTACGCGGTGACGCCCTCGCCCGCCTGGTCGGGGTAGGTGTACTTGCTGTCGCCCGCGGTGTCCTGCTGGTCGATGCGGTCCAGGCCCCAGGACGGCGGGTCGTCCTGGGTCGCGGTGGTGCGGTAGACGCGGTTGGCGACGACGGCGCCGACGGACGGGTCGGCGGCGAGGCGCTTCGCCTCGGTCGCGCTGAGCCCGTCGGCGGAGAAGCCCTCCAGGGCAGCGCCGTAGGACCGGCTGAGTTCGCCGCCGTACTCCTGGGCCAGTTCCTTCTGGTCGGCGGCCGTCGTCTTCTCGTCGAGGAGGACGATGTAGCTGCCCTTGACCGCGTTCGCGGCGCCGAGGCCGTAGACCGTGCCCTCGGCGGGCTGCTGGGCCTGGGCGGACGAGGCCCCGAGCAGGGCCGCCGTGCTCGCGGCGGTCACCGCGCAGGCGGCGGCGGTGACTTTCAGTGCGGTGGTGCGCTTCCGGTGCGTCATGAAGAGGGGTCTCCTCGTCAGGTGGTGTGGGGGGTTGACCTCCGGCATGACGAGACGCGGAGGCTGACGAGAAGACTGACGACGTGTCGCGTTCAGATCAATGGTGTCCGGGGGGCGGCGGACGCCGTGGTGCGGCCGATCTCCACAACGTCCGCCCAAGTCCGAGCCAACCGATCCGCGAAACCCGAGCTGAGCGCGGTACTTGAACACACCAACCAGCGCGTGCGCGAGATTCGTGACCATTGCGTCACCCGATCCTCACGGTGCGAGCGTTTCGTACCCGCGAGTAACGGAACGGTCGTTCGGGTCCGTCGGTCAGCGGAACAGGCCGGCGTTCCGCCGGGCCCAGTCGGCGAAGGCGCGCGGCGGACGGCCGAGGACGTCCTCGACGCCGAGGCCGGTGCGCAGTTCGTCCTCGGTGGGCTCGCCCAGGATGCCGAGCGTCGTGTCGACGACCTCCTCGGGCATGAACCGCAGCATCTGATCCCGGGCCTCGGCGCGCGGCAGGTCGACGAAGCGCACCGGCTCGCCGAGCGCCTCCCCGATCGCCGCCGCCTGCTCGCGCGGGGTGACGAGGGCGGGGCCGGTCAACTCGATCACCCGCCCGCCCGGCGCTCCGTCGCGCAGGACGGCGGCGGCGACCTCGGCGATGTCCGCCGGGTCGATCAGCGGCAGCCCTACGTCGCCGAACGGCGCGGCGACCGTCCGCGCGGAACGCACCGCCCCCGCCCACGCCAGGGAGTTGGACTGGAACCCTCCCGGGCGCAGAATCGTCCAGTGCGCGTCCGACTCGCGTACGGCGTCCTCGACGGCGCGCGCCACCACGCCGTGCGACGCCGAACCCGGCCGGGTGGCGACGCCCTGCGAGGACAGCAGCACGATGCGGGTGACGCCGGCGGCCTTGGCCGTGGCGACGATCTCCTGCGGGTCGATCCGATGCGCGGAGGCGCCCCCGTTCTGCAGGAACAGCGCGTCCGCGCCCTCGAACGCCTCGCGCAGACTGCCGGCGTCGGTCAGGTCGGCGCGCACCGGCCGTACCCCGTCCGGCACATGGTCCGCCGTGATCCCCCTCGACGTCGCCGTCACGGACGCGCCGCGCTCCGCGAGGGAACGCACCAGTTCCCGGCCGACGTTCCCCGTTGCCCCGGTCACCACAAACATGAACAACTCCCCTGTTGTCTCGGTGTGGTGAGGACGCTAACAGCCTGAATATAGTAGGTACCTAGGAGATAGTGACTTCCCCGAAGGGGTGCGCATGGCCGGAACGAAGCAGGCGACGACCACGGTGAGCGGACCCGAATTCGCCTGCCCCGTCAGCCCGGTGGTGGACATCGTGTTCAGCCGCTGGACGACCCCGGTGCTGTGGGCGCTGCACACGTACGGGCGGCAGCGGTTCGTCGAGCTGGAGCGGCGCATCGGCACCATCACGCCGAAGGTGCTGACCCAGCGGCTGCGGCAGCTGGAGCGGGACGGTCTTGTGGTGCGCACGTACCACCCCGAGGTGCCGCCCCGGGTGGAGTACGAGATCAGCGAGCTGGGCCTCAGCCTGGCGCCGCTCTTCGCGCACCTGACCGAGTGGGGTACGGCCAACCTGGGCCGGGTCGAGGAGGCACGGCGGGCGTACGACGCGGACCCGGCCCGTCCCCGTCCGTGAGGTGCCGCCGGGCGCCGGGGATGCGCCTGGCGGGGCGTCAGGCCTGGCCCGTCTCGAAGCGGGTGATGCGGCCCTCGTCGTCGACGGTGAACGACCAGGTGGTGCGCATCTCGCCGTA
>Ga0164243_10012375_pt1 | contig 12092 bp, 11 predicted proteins | sample OricompcompostOP_FD_108781 | JGI IMG/M metagenome (GOLD analysis project Ga0164243, IMG submission 108781) | Organic Plus compost microbial communities from Emeryville, California, USA - Original compost - Organic plus compost (OP) | ecosystem: Engineered > Solid waste > Mixed feedstock >...
ACGGCGTACGCGACGAGGTCGGCGCGGGTGATCTCGAAGGTGACCGGCTCGAGGGCGGTTCCGGGGGTCAGCGTCGTCATCACTCGCCTCCGCGGTGGACGAGGGTGGCGCTCGCCGTGCACACCAGGGCGCCGGTCGCGTCGGTGATCTCGCTCGAGGTGCTGACGATGTCGTTGCCGCCGATCGAGCGGACACCGGTCACGGTGAGCGTGGCGGTGAGCTCGTCGCCGATGACCACGGGCCGCTCGTAGCGGAACCGCTGGTCCCCGTGCACGATGCGCGACAGGTCGATCCGCTCGGCGGCGAGGAAGTCCTGGAGTGCGGCGAAGGTCACCACGATCGGGAAGGTCGGCGGGACGGCGGCGGCGCTGTCCGCGACCCCGAGGGAGGTGGCGAACGCCGTCACCGCCTCCGTGGTGACCGGCACCGGCCGGGTGGGCGGGAAGGCACGCCCGGCCAGGGACACGTCGATCGGCATGGTCTCAGCGTATCGAGCACGCCGGTGGCCGCTGCGCCGGGCCGCGCCTCGAAACGACAAGAACCCGCCCCACCGGAGTGGAACGGGTTCGGTGCCGGAAGAAGACCGGAGAAGCTCAGCGGGTCTCGCGGTGCGCGGTGTGCTTGCGGCAGCGCGGGCAGAACTTCGACAGCTCGATGCGGTCGGGGTCGTTGCGCCGGTTCTTCTTGGTGATGTAGTTCCGCTCCTTGCAGTCCACGCACGCGAGCGTGATCTTGGGGCGAACGTCGCTGCTCTTGCTGGCCACAGGAAGTCCTTTGCTGGTGGTGGTGCGGGTCGTCGGTAGCGGGAACGGGGATCGAACCCGTGACCTCACGATTATGAGTCGTGCGCTCTAACCGTCTGAGCTATCCCGCCACGTGAGGAGGGCGCCCTCCGCGTCTCCCGCGGGTGGCGCCCCGTCTCAGAGCCCCTTTACGGAATCGAACCGTAGACCTACTCCTTACCATGGAGTCGCTCTGCCGACTGAGCTAAAGGGGCAACGCCGCAGAACGATACACGCGCCGTCGTACGGCGCGAAATCGGCGCCGCATTTCGGCTCTCAGTCCTGGATCCGCGCGAACGGACGGGCCTCCTCGAGCTCGTAGGCGAGCTCGATCAGCAGCGCCTCCTGACCGAGCCCGGCGCCGAACATCATGCCCTGCGGCAGCCCCGACGGGGTGACGGCGAGCGGCAGGGAGACAGCCGGAGCGCCGGTGATGTTCTGCCACGGCGTGAACGCCACCCAGTCCAGGAGCCGGTCCATGATGGTGTCGTAGTCGAGCGTCGGGTCGAGGTGACCGACCTCGGGCGTCGCGGTCGCGAGGGTGGGCGTCAGCGCGACGTCGTACTTCTCGTGGAAGAGCTCGGCCTGGGCGGCGGCGCGCTTGAGCCGGGTGACGGCGCCGGGCAGCCGGTGCAGGTTGCGGCGGGCGTGGCGCGCCAGGCCGAGGGTCAGGTTGTCGTGCCGGGTCCGGTCCCACGTCCGGCCGTGGAGGGCCCGGCCGGTGGTGAGCATCAGCTGCGCGAGCGTGGCCCAGTAGAGGAGGAAGTCGTCGGCGAAGGAGGTCCCGACCGGCACCTTTGTCTCGGTGACCGTGTGGCCCAGGTCCTCGAGCAGGCGCGCGGTCTGCTCGGTGAGCGCGCGGGTCTGGGCGTCCGCGCCGCGGCCGACGCCGCTGGTGTTGAGCGCGACGCGCAGTCGTCGCCGGACCGGCCGGGTGAGATCCCCGATCGGGGGCAGCGCGAGGTTGCGATAGTGCCGCTCCGCCTCGCGGTAGAACGCGGCGGTGTCGCGCACCGAGCGGGTGACCACGCCGTCGGAGACGATCCGGATCGGCATGTCGCGGAAGAGCTTGTCCTGCGCCAGCCGGCCGCGGGTCGGCTTGAGGCCCACCAGGCCGTTCACCGAGGCCGGGATGCGGATCGACCCGCCGCCGTCGTTGGCGTGTGCGATGGGCACCGCTCCGGCGGCGACGAGCGCACCGGAGCCCGAGCTGGACGCGCCGGCGGTGCGGGTGGTGTCCCACGGCGTGCGGACGGCTCCGAGCCGGGGGTGCTCGGCGGAGGCGCTGAAGCCGTACTCCGACAGCTGGCTCTTGCCGAGCGCGACGAGACCGGTGGCGAGGTACATCTCGGCGAAGTCGCCGTTGCGCTTCGCGGGCCGGGGCTCCCAGGCGTCGGTGCCGGAGCGGGTCGGCATCCCGGCGACGTCCACGTTGTCCTTCACGAGGGTGGGTACGCCGGACAGGAAGCCCGGGCGCGGGGCGCGGGCGTCCTCCCGGGCCCGGTCGAAGGCTTCGTAGGCCATCGCGTTGAGGTCGCCGTCGACGGCCTGGATGCGGGCGATGGCGGCGTCGACCGCCTCGAGGGCCGAGAGCTTGCCGGCGGCGAGGTGTTCGGCGAGGCCGACCGCGTCGAGGTCGCCGAGGGCATCGTCGGTGAAGGCGTGCACGCGCATGGGACCGAACCTAGCGGTCCGTCGCGCCGAGCGACGTCCGACCAGGGTCGGAACGTGGGTCAGAAGAGCACGAGCGCCAGGACCGGGACGAGCAGGCTGATCGCCAGTGCGGTGAGACCCATCGACAGCCCCGCGAAGGCGCCCTCGGTCTCGTCCTCGCGCAGCATCCGCGAGGCGCCGACGCCATGGGAGACGGCTCCGACGGCGAGCCCGCGGGCCCGGCGGTCGCGGATGCGCAGGAGGTCGAGGAGCGCCGGCCCGGCGATGGCGCCGACGATGCCGATCCCGATCGTGAACACGGCGACGAGGGCGGGCACGCCGCCGACGCTCTGCGTGACGGCGATCGCCACGGGGGTGGTGGCCGCCTTGGGGGCCAGGGTCTTCTCCAGTGCCTCGTCGGCGCCGAGCGCCCGGGCGAGCAGGACCGCGGACACGATGGACACCACCGCGCCCACCCCCACCGCGGCGAGCATGGGCAGCACGAACCCCTTGAGCCGGTCGGCCTGGCGGTGCAGCGGCACGGCCAGCGCGACGGTCGCCGGTCCGAGCCAGAAGGCGACGAGCTCGGTGGCCGAGCGGTAGTCCGGGTAGTCGACGTCGAGGACCGTGATCGCGGTCCCGGCCACCACGATCGCGACGAGCACGGGCTGGGCCAAGGCGTGCCCGCCCGTGCGGCGCTGCAGCCACCGCCCGAGCTGGTAGCCCGCGAGGGTGACGGCCAGCAGCGCGAGCGGCGAGCGGGCGAGGTCGAGGAGCTCGTCGGTCACCGCGCCGCCTCCGGCCCCGGCAGGTCGTCGCGGGGCCGCCCGGTCAGCCGCTCGAGCAGTACGGCGGTCCAGCCCACCGTGGCGAGGCCGAGGGCCCACGACCCGAGCACGGCGATCCCGATGGGCAGCGCGTCGTCGGCGAGCACGGCGAGATAGGTCACCACGCCCACGCCGGCGGGCACGAAGAAGAGCTGGAGGTGGCGCAGCAGCGCGCTCGCGGCCCGCACGATCGGTCCGCCGTCGGCGTACCGCCGGGCCCGGAGGAAGCAGAAGAGCAGCAGCATCCCGACGACGGGTCCGGGGACGGGCAGGTCCGCCACGCGCACGACCAGCTCGCCGAGCAGCTGGAAGCAGACCAGCCAGGTGAGACCCGCGATCACCGTCGTTCCCTGAGCCGGGCGTTGGGCAGCGCCGGCGCGGGGATGGGGCGCAGCGGCTGGTCGGGCACGACGCCGAAGCGTCCCGGGGTCACCTTCCGGCTGTCGTCGACGACCTCGCCGGAGGCCGCGTCGGCGATCTGGGCCTGCCAGGAGGCGCGATAGTCGACGACCTCCTCGTGGCTGCGGCCGACGAAGTTCCACCACATGACGATCGACTCGCCGAACGGCGGGCCACCGAGGACGAGCAGCCGAGCGCCGTCGGGCCCGGCGCCGAGCTCCAGCTCGCCGGCCCCGGGCGGCACGTAGGCCAGGTCCGCGGCGGTCGCGTCCACGCCGGCGACGCGCACCGCGCCGATGTCGACGAGCACACCGTGCTCGAACGCGGGATCGACGGGCACCACCAGCCGGGCGCCCGGGTCGAGGACGAGCTCGGCGCCGAGCAGGGGCGTGAAGGTGGCGACCGGCGAGGTGTCCCCCAGCAGCGAGCCGAGGAAGACCCGACCGCGCCAGCCGGAACCGCCGATCTCGTCGGGTGCGTAGTGCTCGAATCCCGGGTCGGTGTCGCGGTCGGCGTCGGGGAGCGCGACCCACAGCTGGGCGCCGTGCAGCACCGAGGTCGCGGAGGTCGAGACCTCGGAGTGACTGATGCCGCGACCGGCGGTCATCAGGTTGACCTCGCCGGGCCGCACGAGGGCGAGGTTGCCGGCGCTGTCGCGGTGCTCGATCTCTCCGGTGAAGAGCCAGCTCACCGTCTGCAGGCCGGTGTGCGGGTGGGGTGCGACCACCATGCCGCCGCTCTCGCTGACCGGGTCGGGACCGTAGTGGTCGAGGAAGCACCAGGCGCCGATCAGGGAGCGGTGCCGCTGCGGCAGCGTGCGGCGCACCCGCATCGCCCGCGGCCCGCCCAGCGGCACCTCCCGCGGGGTCATCACCTCGACGCCGGCCGCCTGCCGGCCCTCGCACACCACCTCGGCCGGGTGCCGCTCGGGATTGCTCATGGCTCCATCCTCACGCGCCGCGACGCCGGACACGAACCCGCGGTGCCGGCTCCGCCACTACTGTGCTGCGATGGGCCTGTTGACCCCCGTCGCGATCAGGTTGGGCGCCCAGCCCTGGATGCCGCGCCTGCTCCCCCAGATCACCTGGGTGGACCGTCACCTGCAGCGGCTGACCCGGCGGCGGGTCAGCCTCGTGGGCCTGGCCGGCCTGCCGAGCCTGCTGCTGACCGTCCGGGGGCGCAGGTCGGGGATCATCCCACGCTCGACGCCGTTGCTGTGCGTGCCGTGGCGGGGAGGCTGGCTGATCGCGGGCTCGGCGTTCGGGGCGCCGGCGGCGCCGGCGTGGGCGGCGAACCTGCGTGCCGCGGAGACGGTCGAGGTGGACTACCGCGGCCGGCGCCACGTGTGCACCTGGCGCGAGCTCACCGGGACGGAGAAGGACCGGGCCTGGGCCCACATGGTCACGATCTGGCCCAACTACGAGAAGTACGTCGCGTGGACCGACCGGGTGATCCCCGTCTTCCTCCTCACCCCCGCGGGTGAGACGAGAACGAGGCGGTAAGGCGAGCCTTGCTTTAGTCTTCCTCCCATGGGGGAAGGCACCACCGGTGCGCTGGCCGTCGCCGGCATCGCCGACGACCTCGCGCGCCACGGCGACCGCCCCGCCCTCCGCACGACCGACGACACCGGCCGCGCCCGCGTCGTGTCGTATGCCGACCTCGACCGCCGCGTCGCCGTCGCCCGGGAGGAGCTCGCCCGGCTGGCGGGCCCGGGCACCCGGCAGCTGGTCCGCCTCCGGCCGGCCGCGACGCTGGACTTCGTCGTGGCGTGGCTGGCGACGTTCGGCGGTGGGCACGCGGCTCTGCTCACCCACGACGACGGGCTGGCGCGGGCGTACGGCGCCTCGGCCGAGCGCACGCCGCAGGGCTGGCGGGCCACGGGTCGCCCGGCGCCGGAGCTCCACCCCGACCTGCGGCTGCTGCTGAGCACGTCGGGCTCGACCGGCTCCCCCAAGCTGGTGCGCCTGTCGGCGACGAACGTCGACGCGAACGCGACCGCGATCGCGTCGTACCTCGGCCTCGGCCCCGACGACGTCGCGCTGACGACGCTCCCCCTCGACTACTGCTACGGGCTCTCGGTGCTGCACAGCCACCTGGTCGCGGGGGCCAGCCTCGTCCTCGACGACCGCTCGGTGACCGACCCGGCGCTGTGGGCGCGGGCCCGCGCGGAGGGGGTCACCTCCTTCGCCGGCGTGCCCTACACCTTCGACCTGCTCGGGGCGGCCGGCTGGCCGGAGCTGCCGACGCTGCGCCAGGTCACCCAGGCCGGCGGGCGACTGGCGCCCGACCGGGTCCGCGCGCTGGCCGAGCAGGGCGCCCGCGACGGCTGGGAGCTGGTCGTGATGTACGGCCAGACCGAGGCGACGGCCCGGATGGCCTACCTGCCGCCCGCGCTCGCCGCGACCCGCCCGGACACCGTGGGCGTCCCGATCCCGGGCGGCTCGTTCCGGATCGACCCGGTCGACGGCGCCGCCCCCGGCGTCGGCGAGCTGGTCTACGCCGGCCCCAACGTGATGATGGGGTACGCCGAGCAGCCGGGCGACCTGGCTCGCGGGCCCGAGCTCGCCGAGCTCCGCACCGGCGACCTCGCCCGGCTCACGACCGACGGCCTGGTCGAGATCGTCGGCCGGCGCTCGCGGTTCGCCAAGCTCTTCGGCCAGCGCATCGACCTCGACCGGGTGCAGACCCTCCTCGGCCTCGCCGGTCACCAGGTCGGCTGTGCCGAGGCCGGCGACGGCCAGCGGCTGGTCGTCGCCGTCGCCGGCGCGCCCGACGCCGCGACGGTGGCGGAGGTCCACGACGCCGCGCTGGCCGCCACCGGTCTGCCCGCGCACGCCGTGCTCGTCGTCCCCGTCGCGACGCTGCCCCGCCTGCCCAACGGCAAGCTCGACCAGCAGGCGCTCGCGCGGCTGCGTCCGGCGCCGACGGTGGCCGAGGAGTCGCCGGAGAGCTCGATCGCCCGGCTCTACGCCCAGATCCTCGGTCACGACCAGGTCGCACCCGACGCGTCCTTCGTCAGCCTCGGCGGCGACTCCCTGTCCTATGTCGAGCTGTCCCTGCGGCTGGAGAGCCGGATCGGCCCGCTGCCGCCGGACTGGCAAAAGCGCACGATCGCCGAGCTCGCGGGCCGGTGCGCGCGGCGCTCGCGGTGGGCCCGGGTCGACAGCACCATCGTGTTGCGGGCCGTCGCGATCGTGCTCATCGTCGGCTCCCACACCGACCTGTGGGTCGTCCTCGGTGGCGCGCACGTGCTGTTGGCGGTCGCCGGCGTCAACTTCGCCCGCTTCCACCTCGCCGACGAGGGCCCGCGCGAGCGGCTGCGACGGGTCGCCCGCGCGGCGGCGCGGGTGGCGGTCCCGTCGGTGCTGTGGATCGCGATGGTCGCCGCCCTCACCGGCCAGCCCGGCTGGCGCAGCGTCCTGCTGCTCAACGACGTACTCGGCTCGCACGCCTGGTCCGAGCCGGCCTGGCACTACTGGTTCGTCGAGGTCGTCCTGCTGCTGGCCGTCGGCGCCGGTCTGCTCCTCGCCGTGCCGCGGGTGATGGCCCTCGAGCGACGCCACCGGTTCCCGCTGGCGCTCGGCCTCGCCGCCGCCGCGCTCCTCCCCCGGTACGCCGCCACGCTGACGTCGTACGACGGCGACGTCATCCACTCCTCGGTGTTCGTCGCCTGGCTGTTCCTGGCCGGCTGGGCCGCCTGCGTCGCCGACGGCCCACGCGACCGGGCGCTGGTGACGCTCGTGCTCCTCGCCGGCTGCTGGGACTTCACCGGCAGCGTCGAGCGCGACCTGCTCATCGCGGCCGGCGCCGTGCTGCTGGTGTGGGTGCGGACCGTGCCGTGGCCGCGGCTGCTCGTCGCGCCGACGGGCGTCGTGGCGAGCGCCTCGCTCTACGTCTACCTCACCCACTGGCAGGTCTACCCGTGGTTCGAGACCCGCTTCCCGCTCGGTGGCCTGCTGGCCTCGCTCGCCGTGGGCGTGCTGGCCGGGCAGGTCGTCAACCGGGCGCCGGCCTGGGTCCAGCGGGTCCGCATCCCGCGGCCTCACTACTCTCCCGTCCAACCACTCCGACAGGAAGCCCGATGAACAACCACCTCCGCCGTGCCGGCCTCGCCCTCGCCGCCCTCACCCTGGCCACGCCGCTGCTCGCCGCGTGCAGCGAGGACGAGCCGAAGCTGGTGATCTACAACGCCCAGCACGAGCCGCTGCTCGAGGAGCTGGCGCCGGCGTTCACGAAGGAGACCGGCATCGAGGTCGAGCTCCGCAACGGCAAGGACCTCGAGCTGTCCAACCAGCTGGTCCAGGAGGGCGACGCGTCGCCGGCCGACGTGTTCTTGACCGAGAACTCCCCCGCCATGTCGCAGGTGGAGGCGGCCGGGCTCTTCGACGAGCTGCCGGCCGACCTGGTCGCCCCGATCCCGGAGCAGTACCGTCCGCGCAGCGGCCTGTGGACCGGCTTCGTGGCCCGCTCGACGGTCCTGGTCTACAACACCGACCAGGTGCAGGAGTCCGAGCTGCCCGCCTCCCTGCTCGACCTGGCCGCGCCGGAGTGGAAGGGCCGGATCTCGTTCTCCCCCACCGGCGCGGACTTCCAGGCGATCGTCGCCGCCGTGCTCGAGCTCGAGGGCGAGGAGGCCACCAAGGCCTGGCTCGAGGGCATCAAGGCCAACGGCACGGTGTACGACGGCAACAACCTCGTGCTCGAGGCGGTCGACTCCGGCGAGGTGGAGGTCGGGATCGTCTACCACTACTACTGGGAGCGCGACCGCAAGGAGAACGGCGACGTCAGCGACCACAGCGCCCAGCACTACTTCACCGGAGGCGACCCCGGCGCGTTCGTCAGCGTCTCGGGCGCGGGCGTGCTGAAGTCGAGCGACATGAAGAAGGAGGCGCGCGAGTTCGTCGAGTTCCTCGTCGAGGAGCAGGGCCAGCAGATCCTGGCCGACAGCTACGCGCTGGAGTACCCGCTCAACCCGGCGGTCCAGCTGGAGGGCGTGACCAAGCCGTTCAGCGAGCTGCAGCCGCCGCAGGTCAACGTGTCCGACCTCGACGCCGAGGCGGTCGTCGACCTGATGACCGAGGTCGGCTTCCTCTGACCGACATCGCCGACCGTGCGCCGGCGCGGCCCCGCTCGGGTGCCGCGCCGGCGCTGTTGGTGTGCACGGGCCTGGCCATCGCCGCACTGACGCTGCTGCCGCTCGGCTACGTGCTGTGGACCACCGCCGAGCTCGGGCGGGACGAGGCGGTCGACTTCCTGTGGCGGCCGCGGATCGGCGAGCTGCTGTGGAACACCGTCCGCCTGCTGCTGGCCGGCGTCGCGGCCAGCGTGGTCGTCGGCGTCGCGGGCGCCTGGGTGGTCGAGCGCACCGACGTACCCGGCCGGGGCTGGTGGCACGGCCTGCTGTGCGCCCCGCTCGCCGTGCCGGCCTTCGTCAACGGCTTCGGCTGGGTCTCCACGACCCACGCGGTCCAGTCCTTCCCCGGGGCGGTCATGGTGGTGACCCTCTCCTACTACCCGCTCGTCTACCTGCCCACCGTCGCCGCGCTGCGCCGGCTCGACCCGGCCGTCGAGGAGGTCGCGACGGCGCTCGGCAAGGGCTCGTGGGCGGTGTTCTGGCGGGTCACCCTCCCGGCGATCAGCCCCGCCGTGCTCGGCGGCGCGCTGCTGGTCGGGCTGCACCTGCTGGCGGAGTACGGCGCCCTGCAGCTGCTCAACTACCCCACCCTGACCACCGCGATCCTGCAGCAGTACGCCACCGTCTTCAACGGCCCCGAGGCCACCCTCCTGGCCCTCGTCCTGGTCACCTTCTGCCTGCTCCTGCTGGGCGTCGAGCTGCTGGTCCGCGGACGGCGCCCCCGCTCCCGCGTCGGCGCAGGCAGCAGCCGCCAGGCCGCTCGCACGCGGCTGGGGCGGCGGCGACCGCTGGTCCTGCTCGGGCTGGCCGCACTGGCGGCGTGGGCGCTCGGCGTACCTCTCGCCAGCCTGGTCCGCTGGCTGGTGCGCGGCACCTCCGCAGGGATCGACGGCGCCGAGCTCACCGGCGCGCTCGGCACCACCGTGCTGCTCGCCGTGCTCGGCGGACTCCTCACCACGGCGGCCGCGGTGCCCGTGGTGTGGCTGGCGGTGCGTCACCGCGGACTGCTCGGCACCGCTATCGAGCGCAGCGTCTACACCGCGAGCGCGATGCCCGGGATCGTCATCGCGCTCGCCCTCGTCACGGTGTCGATCCGGGTCGTTCCGGAGCTCTACCAGACGCTCGCGCTGCTGGTGGTCGGCTATCTCGTGCTCTTCCTGCCCCGCGCGGTGGTCAGCGTGCGGGGCACCTTCGAGCTCGTGCCGCCCGGGCTCGAGGACGTCGCGCGCAGCCTGGGCTGCAGCGGCCTCGGCGTCGCCCGCCGGGTGACCCTGCCGCTGGTCCTCCCCGGCCTGGCCGCCGGCGCCGCGCTCGTCGCCCTCGCCGTCTCCACCGAGCTGACCGCGACCCTCCTGCTCGCCCCGCTCGGGACCGACACCCTGGCCACCCGCTTCTGGTCCGACGCGTCGTCGATCGCGTACGGCGCGGCGGCGCCGTACGCGCTCGCCCTGATCGTGCTGTCCGTCCCGTCCACCTGGCTGCTCGCCCGCCTCAGCATCAGGAGCACCCGATGACCGCACTCGAGATCCGCGGCCTGGAGGCGGGCTACGGCCGCGCCACCGTGCTGCGCGGGATCGACCTCCGCGTCACGTCCGGCGTCACCGCGATCCTCGGCTCGTCCGGCTGCGGCAAGACCACCCTGCTGCGGGCGGTCGCCGGGTTCGTCGAGCCCTCCGCCGGGACGATCCACGTGGCCGGCACGCAGGTCGTGGGCGGCTCGCGCCCCGTGCCCGCGCGCCACCGCGGGATCGGCTACGTCCCGCAGGAGGGCGCGCTCTTCCCGCACCTGACCGTCGCACGCAACGTCGCCTTCGGCCTCCCCCGCAGCCGCCGCCCGGAGGCGGCGGAGGCGGTCGCGGAGGCACTGGCGCTGGTGGAGATCGACCCCGCGCTGGCCGGCCGCTATCCGCACGAGCTGTCGGGCGGTCAGCAGCAGCGCGTGGCGCTGGCCCGGGCGCTCGCGCCCCGCCCGGCGCTGGTGCTGCTCGACGAGCCGTTCTCGTCGCTGGACGCGTCGCTGCGCGAGGACACCGGCCGCGCGGTCGTGCGGGCGCTGCGGGCCGCCGGGGCCGCGGCCGTGCTGGTCACCCACGACCAGGGCGAGGCGCTCTCGCTGTCCGACCAGGTCGCCGTCATGGTCGAGGGGCAGTTCCTCCAGGTGGCGGCGCCGGCCGAGGTCTACCTCGCGCCCGCCGATCCGCGCGTCGCGTCGTTCATCGGCCACGCCACGCTCCTGCCCGGCACCGTGACGGCCGACGGCCGCGGCCGGTGCGCGCTGGGCGAGGTCGCGCTGCGTTCGGGTACGCCGCCGGGCCCGGCGCGGCTCGCCGTACGCTCCGAGCAGCTGCAGGTCCGCGGAAGCGGCGCGGGCGCGGCCGCCGCGGGCGCCCCGGGCGAGGTCGTCGACGTCAGCTTCTTCGGCCACGACGCGACGATCCGGGTGCGGCTGGCCTCCGGCGAGCAGGTCACCGCGCGCACGCCCGCCGACACCGTGCCCCGCCCCGGCGAGCGGGTGCAGGTCGTGGTGGTCGGCGCGGTCACCGCGTTCGCCGACGGCGGCCGCTGAGCCCCCGGTGCCGACCCGACCCCCGGGCGGCGTCGGAGGGGTTTCGACAAATTTTCCCGTCCATCTCCGCGCAGCCCGCACAATGGTTCAGTGATGGCGCCTCTGGGGGGACGTCGGCACCGTCGCTCCGTCCAGGGGAGGGGCCGACGGTGGATGCACCGCGACGCCCAGCCGACAGCCCACGCGTCGTGGTGGTGGAGCCTCGCGGTCCTCGGACTGCTGCTGTACCCCTACCTGGCGTTGGTGCTGCTGGGCGGAGCGTCCCAGGACCGGGTCACGCTCGCCGGAGAATTGGTCGCCCTCCTCTCCGACGTCCTCCTGCTCGGCGCCGGCGTGGCCCTCACGGTCGACGCGCGGCTCACCCGGGATCCGCTGCGCGGGGCGATGGCGGTCGCGGCGACGCTGGTGGGGGTGCAGGACGCCGCGCTGGTCGTCCTCGGGATGATCGAGCCGGAGCTGAGCGCGCACTCCCACCGGCTCACGACCGGTCACCTCGCCACGGTGGTCATCGTCCTGCTCGTGGTCCACCGCGGGCGCAGGTCGGCGGTCCCGCTGCTGTTCCCGTTCCTCGTCGGCCTGCTGCTCGGGCTGACGGCGTTGGCGACCACGCTGGCGCTGTACCTGCTAGCCCGGACGACGGGGACCGGCTCCGGCTTCCTGCACACCCGCCACCCCCTCGACCTGATGCTGATGGTGCTGATCGGCGGTGTGCTCGCGGTGATCGGCGCCGA
>Ga0164243_10012377_pt1 | contig 12089 bp, 5 predicted proteins | sample OricompcompostOP_FD_108781 | JGI IMG/M metagenome (GOLD analysis project Ga0164243, IMG submission 108781) | Organic Plus compost microbial communities from Emeryville, California, USA - Original compost - Organic plus compost (OP) | ecosystem: Engineered > Solid waste > Mixed feedstock >...
AAGCGGCCGAGGCGCCGCCGGTGACGATGTCGACCCGCTGGATCAGCGTGTCCGGGATCGTGTTGACGTCGACGTTGCCGCCCGTGGTGGAGGCGGGCATCCGCTGGCCGTCGAACAGCACCAGGGTGCGGCTGACGCCGAGGTTGCGCAGGTTCAGCGAGTCCACGCCCACCAGACCGGCGCTGATCGTGCTGCTGTTCATGCGGGCGCTGCCGGCGAAGGCCGGGAGCTGGTTGAGCTGGTCGGCGAGCCTGACCTGCGGCGACTTCTGGATTTCCTCGACCCCCAGCACCGTGACCGGCGTCGGCGCCTGGTAGCCGTCGCGGACGATCCGCGAGCCCGTCACCACGATGTCGCTTACCGTGCCGGAGGCGCCGTCCGCCGCCGCCTGGGAGGCTTGCTGGGCGCTGGCCTGAGAGGGCGAGGCCAGAATGCCCGCCACGCCGAGCGCCACGGCGCTCGCGCTGCTGAGCCACCGGAGGGTCTTGCTCCGGACGTCGATGGTCTTGGACATGCTGCTTTCCCGCCAACCTCTCTCGGCGTCTGCGGACGGGCTGCACGGCCGGCGCACGGAGCGCAGGCCGCGGATGTCCGGACCCGATGCAAGTTTCTGATCGAGAAAACGGGATAGTTCCGCTCCGTCTCAGTTTTATGAAACGGAAAATGTTTCGGGCGCCGACGGGATGCGACGAGGGCGCCGCGCGGAAGCGCGCGACGGAGGCGCGGGACGCGGCGGCGACCGGCGCGCCTGAACGGTCGCTCGATCAGACGTCCAGTATATTCGTGCAGACGGAAAGAATTCGGCACGCCCCCGGCGCCGCCGCGATATAGGCATGGCCCATGCCGGCGTCGAAGTAGACCGTGTCGCCCACGTTGAGGCGAGTGGGGGCATACAGTTCGGTGTGGAAATCGACGGCGCCCTCGAGGACGTAAGTGAACTCCTCGCCGGCGTGCCGAGTAAAGTCCCCGAACTCCTCCATGGACCTCGCCTTCACTTCCAGAAGCATGGGATGAAGCGATCTGTTCAGGAGGTCTGCGGCATAGAGAACATACTCATAGGACTTTGTATCCACGGCCCTCTCTTCGCCGCGGCGCGTGACCACGCGGCGACCGCTCACAAGGCGGGGCGCTTCTTCGCTCGCCTTGTAGTTCTGGCCCAACAACTGAGCCATATCCACTTTCAACGCTTTCCCAAGCTTCATCAGCTTGTCGTAGGTCAGGCCGATCTTGCCGTTTTCGAGCTTGGACAGGGTCGAGATCGACAGTCCGGTGAGGTCCCTCACTTCGGCCAGGGTCCATCCCCTGGCGGCCCGGATCGATCTCAGGACCCGGCCTGGATCTCCCGCGCCGCTGCTGTCGTCGCTCATGGGCGCCACTTTCCGCTCCGTCGGTCTGGTTTGCGCGATTATCATAAATGGAAAAATTCTTCCCGCAATCTAGGGGCGACGCGACCTGGAACAGCGGCTTTCGCGTGAGATCGCGTGTCGTCATACCGTCGCATGGCTCCAGTAAGGGGGCGGCGCCGCCTGAGCTGCAGGCGGTCCTCCGCCGTCGAGATGGCCTGCCGTGGACGGTCTTCCTTCCCCTTCCGCCGCGGGGGCGCGGCCGGCCCGTCCGCTTCGGCCGCGGCACGTGACCATGATCACCGTCGGCGGGATCATCGGCGCGGGGCTGTTCGTCGGCAGCAGCGCCGCCATCGCCACCGCCGGGCCCGCCGCCGTCGTCAGCTACGCTCTGGCCGGCGCGGCGATCCTGCTGGTCATGCTGATCGTCAGGCGGATGGCCGCGGCCGGGGCCGGGGCCGGCTCGTTCACCGAGCTCGTGCGTCAGGGGCTGGGGGAGGGGGCGGGCTTCGTCTCGGGATGGCTCTACTGGTACTTCTGGGCAGTGGTCGTGCCGATCGAGGCCCTCGCCGGAGCCAACATACTCGCGCCCCTCGTTCGGCTTCCGGCCTGGCAAATCAGTCTGGCGCTGCTCACCGTCATGACCGCCGTGAACCTTGTCTCCCGGCGCTCCTACGGCGAGTGCGAGTTCTGGCTGTCGTCGATCAAGGTCGCGGGCGTGGTCGCCTTCATCGGCGTCGCTTTCGCCTACGCCTCGGGGCTGACCGCTCCGGGCGGTCCGACCTGGTCCAACCTCTACGCGCACGGCGGTTTCGCGCCGGCGGGCGTCATGGCGGTGCTGGCCGCGGTGCCTAGCGCCATCTTCTCGCTGACGGGGGCGGAGATCGGGACCCTCGCGGCGGCCGAGTCCGTCGATCCGGCCCGGGTGATCGGAAGGATGACCCGCTCGCTCGCGTTGCGCATCCTGCTGTTCTACGTGGCGTCGATCCTGCTGATCGCGGCCGTCGTCCCCTGGACCGATGTGAAGCCGGGCGTGTCGCCCTTCGCCGCGGCGCTGGAGGTCATGCACGTTCGGGGCGGGGCGGCGGCGATGAACTTCGTGGTGCTGACCGCCGTGCTCTCGTGCCTGAACTCGGCTCTCTACATCACGTCCCGAGTGCTGCGGACCCTGGCCTTCAAGGGCGACGCGCCGCGCTGGCTGGCGCAGGCGAGCGCGCAGGAGGCGCCGGGGCGCGCGATCCTCGCCAGCAGCCTGTTCGGCTATCTCGCGCTGTTCGCCTCGGTCGTGTCTCCCCAAGCGGTCTTCGCCTTCCTGGTCAACACGTCCGGCGCCGTCATGATGTTCGTCTATATCCTGCTGTGCCTGGCGCAGCTGCGCGCGCACGCCCGCCAGCGCGCCCGGCGGCGGGCCGGGGCTTGGTTCTATCCCGTGGCCGCCGCGGCCGTGATCGCCGTGATCGCCGCCGCCCTGACGGCGATGGCCGCGATCCCGGGGCTGGCGAGCCAGCTCTATTGCAGCGTCGCGGCGGCGGCCTTGGTCGTGGGCGCATGCGTCCTGCGCCGCTTCAAGCCTGCCGGCCGGCCGCGCGACGCGGCCGGCGAGCCCGGTCGCGGAGCCGGGCCTGCCCTTCCGCGCCGGCTGGAGGCGGCCATCGCCTACGCTCCCGTACGGGAGTAGTGCGGTGTGGCCCGTCGGGGGAGGACTTGTCTCCAAGGTGCGGGCCAGGCCGTCAACCTCGTCCCCGCCGGTCTCCCGGATGCATCGATAGAAAATTTGGGGCGATCATTCGGGTCGCGGCATCCAGCTTCGTCTGACCTCGCAGGCGCGCCCATCACGAAGCGCGAAGGGGGAAACGAACGGCATGAGCCACGACCCGGAATCCGTGCAGGCCAAGGTTTCACGTCGTTCCCTGCTGGCGGTCGGCGGAGGAGCGACCGCCCTGTTGGCTGGTGCGGCGGAAGCCGCCACGGCGGCGCCGGCGCGGCGGCGGACGGCCGAGCCGGTCAAGCGCTTCAGGGCCTATGTCCGTTATGGAGCGACCGCCGGGGTGCGGGAGATCAGCCTCGATCCGCTTTCGCCCCGCAGCGTGCTGGTGCGCACCGAGGCGACCCAGTGCTGCTACTCGATCACCGGCCAGGCCCTGGGGCGCGGCGCTCCCTTGGAGGTCGCGCGCATCCTCGGGCACGGCGGCGTGGGCGTCGTCGAAGCGGTGGGATCGGCGGTGCGGCGAGTGCGGGTGGGCGACAGGGTCCTGGTCCCCAACACGCCGCAGTGCGGCGACTGCTACAACTGCCTGAACGGGCGCGGCGACCTGTGCTTCTTCAAGGGCGGCACCTCCAAGTTCGACCCGATCGGCCGGCTGGAGGACGGCACGCCGGTCGTCCAGCACAACAACACCGGCGGCTGCGGCGAATACATGGTGCCCTACGAGGAGTTCTGCGTCGCGATCGACAGCAAGCACGACAGCGGCGAGATCTCGATGCTGTCGTGCGTGGCTGGCTGCGGCCTCGGCACGGTGACCAACCTCGCCCCCGTGACCATCGGCGCCCATGTGGCGGTGCTGGGGTGCGGCTGTGTCGGCCTTAGCGCCCTGCAGGGCGCCAGGATCATGGGCGCGCGCAAGATCATCGCCATCGAGCCGATCAAGGTCCGTCGCGATCTGGCCATCAAGCTGGGGGCCGACATCGCCCTGGACCCCAACGTGGAGGGCGCGGATCTTGTGGCGCGGGTCAAGGACTTGTGCCGCGGCGCCTCGTCGAACAAGCACGCTGGCATGCGCTGGACTGAGGACTGGGCCACCTCCCAGAACGACCAGGTCGGACCGGATTTCGTCGTCGACGCCTCGGGCGGCGACCAGTTCCCGCCCAAGGCGGAGCGAGGCCCCGATCCCACCGGCATCACGGCCCTGCGCCAGGCGTGGGAGATGTGCTGCGAGGGCGGCCACGTGATGACCCCAGCGGTGTTCCAGCAGGGCGCCGTCAGCTTCCCGGCCAGCCAGTTCGCCAACGGCAGCAAGACCATCCATTCCAGCTCCTACGGGGGCGCCCAGCCCAAACGCGACATGCCGCGCTTCGTCGGCCTGATAGAGCAGGGCCGGTTCGACGCGGCCTCCATGGTCACCCTGCGGCTGCCGCTCGACCGGGCGCGTGAAGCGTTCCAGGCGGTCGCGGATCGGACCACAATCGGGGCGGTGCTGGTCTTCTAGCCAAGCTCTAGGAAAGTCGCGGGTCGAAGTAATCGGCGACATGTGCGCCGATTGCGCCTTCGCGTGAGTAATCGGCGCGCTGGGGTCCGTCTGTGGGGTCCGTCTATTAGAATAGTGGCGAAAATAATTTCTCCCGTGCACTCCGGATATCCGCACCCCATCCGTCTATGGCGCAGAAGTGACAGCGACCAGAAGACTTTTGGGGGGGATGGATGACCGTTCACAAGCAGCGGCGGAGCGCGTTGTTCGTAAGCGGGGCGACCCTGATGCTCGCCACGCCTGCTTTTGCGCAGCAAGCCGCGAATTCGTCGGGGCAGCTCGAGGAGGTGGTGGTCACCGCGACCCGCCAGAACGAGAGCGTCAATCGGGTCCCGCTTTCGGTTTCGGCCTCGACTCAGCGCGTCCTCGACCAGAAGGGTGTCCGCAACCTGTCCGATCTGCAGGCCCAGGTGCCGGCCCTGCAGGTGACCGGGCCTGGCGGCAACGCCCTGGCCTATCCGGCCATCCGCGGCATTCAGGGCGCAGGCGTCGGTGTCGCCGCCACCACCGGCTTCTACCTCGACGACACCCCCCTGCAGAAGCGCAACCCGGGTGGCGGCTCCAGCGCCGGCTATTCGGCCGGCACGCCCATTCCGCCTCTGTTCGACCTGGACCGGGTGGAGGTGCTGCGCGGTCCCCAGGGCACCCTGTTCGGCGGCGGCTCGGAAGGCGGGACCATCCGCTTCATTACGCCCGCGCCCAGCCTGACCCGCTATTCCGCCTTCGTTCGCGGCGAGGCCTCGACCACGAAGTACGGCGACCCGAGCTATGAAGGCGGCGTGGCCGTCGGCGGCCCCATCGTGCAGGACAAGCTCGGCTTCCGCGGCAGCGTGTGGGCCCGCAACACCGGCGGCTGGATCGACAACATCGACCGCTTCACCGGCCAGGAGAAGATCAAGAACGGCAACGACTCGAAGGCGCGGCTGATGCGCCTGTCGGTGATGTGGGCGCCGACCGAACGCTCGCGGGTGACCGCCGCCTTCTTCTCGTCGAGCGACAAGTACCAGAACGTCCAGGCCCAGACGACCTTGTCGACCCAATATCCGATCGTCGAGCCGACCGCCTGCTACAACACCAGGGTCCTGACTCCGCAGCAGCCCGTGGCCTATCCGTCGCCGGTGGCGACCGGCGACGCCAACTGCGCGACCGCCGTGGCGCAGGGCCGGGCCGACTTCACGCGTCCCGGTTACACCTACGGGCCGTACAAGCTCGGCCCCGACGACCAGATGGCCGTGGCCGACTTCCGCTGGCCGGCCAACACCAATGTCCAGGTCGGCTCGCTGACGCTCGAGTACGAGTTCGACAAGATGACGGTGAAGTCGATCACCTCGTATCTGGATGACAACACCAATCAGCGCGGCGGCTCGGGCACTTATATCTCGACCAATCGCAACCCGAACGCGACCTACGGCCCTTACACCATCCGCCGCGGTCTCGACGTCGTCTCGACCTGCCGCGACGCCTGCATGGCCGCCTCGCACATCGACACCTACAACCAGCACTACGGGCTGACGCAGGAAGTGCGCTTCGCCTCGGCGGGCGAGGCGCGACCGTTCAGCTGGGTGGCGGGCGTGTTCTATTCGAACCAGCGCGTCCACAACGAGCAGTACGCGACCATCACTCAGGAGGAGAGCCTGAAGGTGTTCGGCGCGACGGTGGAGCAGCGTTTCGCGGTCCCGCCGTTCGTCACGCCCTATGGCGCGGCCGACGGGTACACCTACCTGAACAACAGCTTCAAGGATGTCGAGATCGCCGGCTTCGCCGAGGGCAACTACTGGGTCGCCGAACGCCTCCGCCTGACCGCAGGCGTGCGTGTGTCGCGGGTGAGCTCCAGCTTCAAGCAGGTCACCTTCGGTCCGGTCGCCACCTATCTGGTCCCGACCCGCGAGAACGGCGGCATCACCGATGGGGAAGCCAACGAATCGCCCGTCACGCCCCGCTTTACGGCCCAGTACCAGTTGAACGAGCGCGACCTCGTCTATGTGACCGCCTCGAAGGGCTTCCGCGCCGGCGGCTCCAACTCGCCGCTCCCGGCGGGCTTCTGCGGCCCTGCGCTGGCGGTCTACGGCCTCACTCCGGCAGACATCCCGACCACCTACGATTCGGACTCGGTGTGGAACTACGAGATCGGGGGCAAATTCCGCCTGTTCGACGGTCGGCTTCAGCTCAACTCGTCAGCCTACCGCATCGACTGGACCAATGTTCAGTTGTCCTCGTCGATCCCGTCGGGCTGCGGCGTCTCGTTCCTGCTCAATTCGGGCAACGCCCGAGTGGAGGGCCTCGAGCTCGAGGCCCAGGCGCGCCTGTTCACCGGCCTGACCGCCGACCTCGCCGTCGGCTATTCCAATGGCCGCTACCTCGAAGACGCCGTGGCCATTCCTGCCAACCCGAACAACCCGGCGGCCCAGCCGCTGATCTCGGCGGTGCGCGGCCAGCACTTCACCGGCTCGCCCCTCACCATCCAGATCGGCGCCCGCTACGAGTTCGAGATGGGCAAGGCCCGGCCCTACGCCCGGGTCGACTGGAGCTATTCGCAGAAGGCGACCCACACCGCGACGGACATCTTCGGCGTGGGGACCTATGCGCCGGATCGCATCGCCTCGAACACTCAGCGGACGAACATTCGCGCCGGGGTCGACATCGGCGGCTTTGACGTCAACGTCTTCGTCAACAACCTCTTCAACGAACGCAAGGGCGTGATCACCGGCGGCCGGGGGACTTGCGCCGGGGCCAACCAGGGCGGCTCCGCCGCTTGCGCCACCTACGGCTCGTACAATCCGTTCTTCACCTTGGCGTCCGCCTACCAGCCTCGGCAGGTGGGCATCCAGGTGGCCTACCGGAGGTGACCGGCGCGCGGCTGAAAGGCCGCACTTCTTCCCAGCGTACTCCTCCCAACTTTCTAGCCGCGCCTTCGGGCGCGGCTTTTTCTCGGGGCCGACGGGAGGAAGCAGCGGATAAAGAGCGTTGTCCGAAAGGGTGCGATTCCACCCGGCCTCGTCGCGCTCTAGCCGGCGACGAAGGTCAGCACGCCGGCGCGATCCACGGCGCGCACGCCGAAGGTCAGCTCCACAGCCTTGGCGAAGGCGGCGGGGTCGTTGGCCTGGAAATAACCTCCGATCCTGAGGTCGCGCAGGGCCGGCTCGGTGACCGCCATCTTGCTGGCGTTGTAGCGGTTGAACTCCTCGACCGCTTCGGAGAGCGGCTCGCCCGCGAAACTGATCGCCCCCAGTCGCCAGGACAGGCGCCGGTTGAGCTCGTCCGGGGTTTCGCGCCGGGTCCTCGGACCATCGGCGTCGATGGCCGTCTGGGAACCCGCCGGTAGGGTCAGCTCGAAGCGCGGTCCGCCGCCGGCCGGCGCGCCGCTCAGGCGGACCTGACCCTCCATGACCAGGATGCGGACCGACCCGGCGTCGCGGCGTAGATCGAAGACCCCCGCGCCTGCGGCGGCCTGAAGCTTATGGCCGTCGACCTTGACGATGAAGGATTCGGCGCGCCTGCGTCCAAGGGTGAACAGGGCCTCGCCGTGGGCGAGCCGGGCGAACCTTGGGTTGTCGCCCCCGGCGAGCTCGACGCGGCTGTCGGTGTTGAGATCGAGCCGTCCCCCTTCGCCGAGGGGAATGCTCATCTGTTGGCCGACCGCCGTGGCATAGGCTTTAGACGTCCGGCCGAAGCCCAGGTACGCGCCGCCCGCCAGTCCGGCCAGCACCAGGCCGGCGGCGGCCCGACGAGTGAAGGCGGGCCTGCTCTTGGCCGGGGTGGGGAGCGATCCCAGCGGGGCCGACCAGCGCAGGTTGGACGGCTTGGCCAGGAGATCGGGATCGGCGTCGCCGGCCGGGCGCAGGGCCCGGAGCCGGTCCATGGTTTTGGAGACGGCCTCGGCGCGGAGATACGCGACCTCGTGCGCCGGGTCCTGCTTCAGCCAGGCCTCGAGGGCCTGCCGGTCAGCGTCGGCGCACGAGTCCGACGACAGGCGCGCCGCCCATTCGGCGGCGGCCTGGTTCAGGGCCTCCCAGCGCGTCTTGTCGTCCGGATCCATGCCTGACTTTGTCGTTGCCTGACCTTATCTGGCGGGCGAGCCCTTCTGAGCACAAGAGCAACGCCTTAGCCAAGTGCTTCTCCACCGTAGAGACGGTTACTCCCAGCTGCTCCGCAATGGCGGTGTTCGAAAAACCGTAAACTTTCCGCAGCGTGAAGACGCGCCGGCAGTGAAAGGGCAAGGCGGCGACCAGTTCCGCCAGATGGCGAAGCTCGTCCTTGCCGAGGACGACCGTCTCCGGATCCGGCTCGTCATGAACCAGCGCCATCTGATCGATGTTGCCGAACAGGCTGAAATGGACCAGCCGCCGGCGGCGCAGCTTGTCGAAGACGAGGTGGCGCAGCGTGGTCTTGGCGAAGGCCTCGGGCGAGCTGATGCTGGTCCAATCAGGCGTCGAGATCACGCGGACCAGGGTGTCCTGAACGATGTCCTCCGCCTCCAGGTCGGGCGGGCAGATGCGCCGCGCGAACCGCAGCAGAACCGGTTCCAGCGGAAGAATATGCTCGCTGAACCACGCCCTTCGGGCGCGATCGGAGTCGCTCGTCATTCCTGCGTTTCCCCGGACCGGATATCCGTCGCCTCTGGCGAAGCGACGCTACCGATCCTTGTTGTGCGATCTCACTATCCGGATCGGTTGCTGCAGCTGTCAAGAAGATCGATGAGCTTGGATATTTAATTGGGTTGGCACGACAACCATATCGACTGTTGCCGAGGGTTTCTTGTGGTCGGCCAACAAATATTTGCGGCCGGCGTTCCGGTTTCGCCGCCCTTGCTCGTCTAAAGCCGACAGCGCAAAAGCCGCCTCATTTCTTGCGGGCGATCGCAGGCGCGCGAGCGGCGGCAGAGGCGTTTTCGGCGCCCCACGGCGCGTTTGCAGGTAAGGCGTCCGGGGTTAGGGTTCATCGGCGATCTTCCAAAAAAAGGGAGACGGCACGGGGGGATGATGAGCCGGCCTAGGGGCTCGGACACGGTGCGTGGGCTGCTGCTCCTGGGCGCGGTTGCGGCGTGGTGCGGCTGCAGTCCGGCTTGCGCCCATGCCTCGGAGCAACGCCAGCGTTTCGACATCCCTGCCCAGCCTGCCGCGACGGCCTTCCGCGAGTTCGCGCGGCAAGCCAACCGCCAGGTCATGTTCCCTTACGCCGCCGTGGTGCGGATGAACGTGCCCGCGCTGGCGGGGAGGTTCACTCCGGCCGAGGCCGCCGCACGCCTGGCCGCGGCGACGGGCCTGCGCGTGCTGGCGGTCAACGACCGCACCATATCGTTCGCGCCCATGGCGGCGCCTGCGCCCTCTGCGGAGCCGAGCCGGGACGGCCACGCGTCGTTGACGGCGCAGCGCGCCGCCGCGCCGCCCCGCGAGGCGGGGCCGGTCCGGGCCGCGCCGCAGGCGTTCAGCGAATTGGACGAAATCGTCGTCACGGCCACCCGCCGCAGCGAGAGCGTCAATCGGGTGGCGCTGTCGGTGGGAGCGCTGACGCAGCGAACGCTCGACCAGAAGAGTATCCGCAACCTGGTGGACCTGCAGGAGGCCCTGGCGTCGGTTCAGGTCACCGGTCCTGGCGGCAACGCGGTGGCCTATCCGGCCATCCGCGGCATCCAAGGCGCCGCTGTCGGCGTGGCCGCCACAACCGGCTTCTACCTCGACGACACCCCGCTGCAGAAGCGGAACCCCGGCGGCGGCTCGAGCGCCGGCTACTCGGCGGGAACACCTATTCCACCTCTTTTCGACCTCGACCGCATCGAGGTGCTACGCGGGCCGCAGGGCACGCTGTTCGGCGGCGGTTCCGAGGGCGGCACCATCCGCCTGATCACCCCAACTCCGAGCCTGGCCCTGCCTTCGACCTACATCCGCGCCGAAGCCTCCACGACGCGATACGGCGAGCCGAGCTACGAGTTGGGCATGGCCCAGGGAGGGCCGATCATAAAGGACAAGCTGGGTTTCCGCGTCACGCTCTGGGCGCGCCACACCGGCGGCTGGATCGACAACATCGACCGCTTCACCGCCGAGGAGAAGGTCAGGAACGGCAACAGCGCCGACGCGCGGCTGATGCGGATCGCGGCCACCTGGGCCGTGACCGACCGGGCCCGCGCGACCGTCGCCTACTTCAGCTCGCGCGACAAGTACCGGAACGTCCAGGCCCAGACGACGCTGTCGACCAAGTACCCCATCGTCGAACCGACCGCCTGTTACAACACCCGGACCCTGTCGCCGCGGCAGCCGGCCGCCTATCCGACGCCGGTCGGGGTGGGCGACGCGGCCTGCGCGCTCTTGACCGCCCAAGGCAGGGCCGACTTCACCCGTCCGGGCTACACCTATGGACCCTACAAGCTCGGGCCCGACGACCAGATGGCCGTGGCCGACTTCCCGTGGCCGTCCAACACCAACGTCACGGTCGGCTCGCTGACCCTGGATTACGACTTCGACGGCATGACGGTGAAGTCGGTCACCTCCTACGTCCGCGACAACACCAACCAGCGGGGCGGATCCGGCACCTATATTTCGACCAACCGCAACGCCAACGCGACCTACGGGCCCTACACGATCGCCAGGGGCCTCGACATGGTGTCGACCTGCCGCGACGCGTGCATGGCCGCCTCGCACATCGACACCTACAACCGCCGCTACGGGTTGACTCAGGAAGTGCGCTTCGCCTCGGCCGGCGAGGGTCGCCCGTTCAGCTGGGTGGCCGGAGTGTTCTACTCGAACCAGCGGATGCACAACGAGCAGTACGCGACCATCACCCAGGAGGAGAGCCTGAAGGTGTTCGGCGCGACGGTGGAGCAGCGTTTCGCCGTCCCGCCGTTCGTCACCCGCTACGGCGCCCCCGATGGCTACACCTTCCTCAACAACAACTTCAAGGACGTGGAGATCGCCGGCTTCGCAGAGGGCAACTACTGGGTCGCTCCCCGTCTGAGGCTCACCGCGGGCATTCGGGCGTCGCACGTCTCCACTGAGCTGGAGCAGGTCACCTTCGGGCCGGTGGCGACCTATCTGGTCCCCACGCGGGAGAACGGCGGCATCACCAGCGGGTTGACGCACGAGTCCCCGATCACGCCTCGCTTCACCGCCCAGTACCAGCTCACCGCCCGCGACCTGGTCTACGTCACCGCATCCAAGGGCTTCCGCGCCGGGGGGGCGAACGCGCCCCTGCCGATCGGCTTCTGCGGCCCGGCGCTGGCGGTCTACGGCCTGACTGCGGCCGATATCCCGACCACCTACGATTCCGACTCGGTGTGGAACTACGAGGTCGGCGGCAAATTCCGACTGTTCGACAAGCGGCTGCAACTCAACGCCTCGGCCTACCGCATCGACTGGGCCAACGTGCAGCTCAGTTCAAACGTGCCGGCCGGCTGCGGGGTGTCGTTCCTGCTGAACTCGGGCGCGGCGCGGGTGGAAGGGCTGGAGATCGAGGTCCAGGCCCGGCCGAGGCGCAACCTCGCGGTCGACCTTGCCTTCGGCTACATGGA
>Ga0164243_10012379_pt1 | contig 12087 bp, 8 predicted proteins | sample OricompcompostOP_FD_108781 | JGI IMG/M metagenome (GOLD analysis project Ga0164243, IMG submission 108781) | Organic Plus compost microbial communities from Emeryville, California, USA - Original compost - Organic plus compost (OP) | ecosystem: Engineered > Solid waste > Mixed feedstock >...
CCATCACCTCGGCGGCCGTGACCTGCTTCTGGAAGGGCATGGACATGTCCTACCCCGAGCACCGCTTCAACATCATCGACACCCCGGGCCACGTGGACTTCACCATCGAGGTGGAGCGTTCCATGCGCGTGCTCGACGGCGCCTGCATGGTGTACTGCGCCGTGGGCGGCGTGCAGCCCCAGTCGGAAACCGTCTGGCGCCAGGCCAACAAGTACAAGGTGCCGCGCCTGGCCTTCGTCAACAAGATGGACCGCACCGGCGCCAACTTCTTCAAGGTCTACGAGCAGATGAAGCTGCGCCTGAAGGCCAACCCTGTGCCGGTGGTGATCCCGATCGGCGCCGAGGACAACTTCAAGGGCGTGGTCGACCTGCTCAAGATGAAGGCCATCATCTGGGACGAGGCCTCGCAGGGCATGAAGTTCGACTACCAGGACATCCCGGCCGACCTGCTGGAAACCGCCAAGGAATGGCGCGAGAAGATGGTCGAGGCCGCGGCCGAGTCGAGCGAAGAGCTGATGAACAAGTACCTCGAGGAGGGCGACCTGCCCGAGGACGACATCAAGGCGGGTCTGCGCCAGCGCACGATCGCCACCGAGATCCAGCCGATGCTGTGCGGCACCGCCTTCAAGAACAAGGGCGTGCAGCGCATGCTCGACGCGGTGATCGACTACCTGCCCTCGCCGGTGGACATCCCCGACGTGGAAGGCTCCGATCCGGACAACGAGGAAAAGCACCTCGCCCGCAAGGCCGACGACAGCGAGAAGTTCTCGTCGCTGGCCTTCAAGCTGATGACCGACCCGTTCGTGGGCCAGTTGACCTTCGTGCGCGTGTACTCGGGCGTCCTGAGCAAGGGCGACACCGTGTTCAACTCGGTCAAGGGCAAGAAGGAGCGCATCGGCCGCATCGTGCAGATGCACGCCAACGAGCGCATCGAGGTGGACGAGATCCGTGCCGGCGACATCGCCGCCTGCGTGGGCCTGAAGGAAGTGACCACCGGCGAGACGCTGTGCGACGTGGCGTCGCCGATCGTGCTCGAGCGCATGTCCTTCCCCGAGCCCGTGATCGCGCAGGCCGTGGAGCCGAAGTCCAAGGCCGACCAGGAAAAGATGGGCATCGCCCTGTCGCGCCTGGCCGCCGAGGATCCGTCCTTCCGCGTGCGCAGCGACGAGGAATCCGGCCAGACCATCATCTCCGGGATGGGCGAACTCCACCTCGAAGTGCTGGTCGACCGCATGAAGCGTGAATTCGGCGTCGAGGCCAACGTCGGCAAGCCCCAGGTGGCCTACCGCGAAACCATCCGCAAGACCTGCGAGGAAGTCGAAGGCAAGTTCGTCAAGCAGTCCGGCGGCCGCGGCCAGTACGGCCACGTCGTGCTCAAGCTCGAGCCCCTGGAAGCGGGCGGCGGCTACGAATTCGTCGACGCCATCAAGGGCGGCGTGGTGCCGCGCGAGTTCATCCCGGCGGTGGACAAGGGCATCCAGGAAACCCTGCCTGCGGGCGTGGTGGCCGGCTATCCGGTCGTGGACGTCAAGGTCACGCTGTTCTTCGGTTCGTACCACGATGTGGACTCGAACGAAAACGCGTTCCGCATGGCGGCCTCGATGGCGTTCAAGGAAGGCATGCGCAAGGCCAGCCCGGTCCTGCTCGAGCCCATGATGCACGTCGAAGTCGAAACCCCGGAAGACTACGCCGGCACGGTGATGGGCGATCTGTCGTCCCGCCGCGGCATGGTCCAGGGCATGGACGACATCCCGGGCGGCGGCAAGGTCATCAAGGCCGAAGTGCCCCTGGCCGAGATGTTCGGTTACGCGACCAGCCTGCGTTCGCAGACCCAGGGCCGCGCCACCTACACGATGGAATTCAAGCAGTACGCCGAGGCGCCGCGCAACGTCGCCGACGAAGTCATCGCCGCTCGCGGCAAGTAACACACGGCCCGGCCGCATGGCCGGGCGATCACTTTTCATTTCCTAGGAAATACGAGATAAATCATGGCAAAAGGCAAGTTTGAACGGACCAAACCGCACGTGAACGTGGGTACGATCGGCCACGTTGACCACGGCAAGACGACGCTGACGGCGGCGATCACGACGGTGCTGTCCAAGGCGGGCGGCGGCGAAGCCAAGGGCTACGACCAGATCGACAACGCGCCCGAAGAAAAGGCGCGCGGGATCACGATCAACACCTCGCACGTGGAATACGAGACGGCTTCGCGCCACTATGCGCACGTGGACTGCCCGGGCCACGCCGACTACGTGAAGAACATGATCACGGGTGCGGCGCAGATGGACGGCGCGATCCTGGTGGTGTCGGCCGCTGACGGCCCGATGCCGCAGACGCGCGAGCACATCCTGCTGGCGCGCCAGGTGGGCGTGCCCTACATCATCGTGTTCCTGAACAAGTGCGACATGGTCGACGACGAGGAACTGCTGGAACTGGTCGAGATGGAAGTGCGCGAGCTGCTCTCGAAGTACGACTTCCCGGGCGATGACACGCCGATCGTGAAGGGTTCGGCCAAGCTGGCGCTGGACGGCGACGAGGGCCCGCTGGGTTCGCAGGCGATCATGAAGCTGGCCGAAGCGCTGGACAGCTACATCCCGACGCCGGAGCGCGCGGTCGACGGCACGTTCCTGATGCCTGTGGAAGACGTGTTCTCGATCTCGGGTCGCGGCACGGTGGTGACCGGCCGTATCGAGCGCGGCGTGATCAAGGTCGGCGAGGAAATCGAGATCGTGGGTATCCACGAGACGGTGAAGACGACGTGCACGGGCGTTGAGATGTTCCGCAAGCTGCTGGACCAGGGCGAGGCGGGCGACAACGTGGGTATTCTGCTGCGCGGCACCAAGCGCGAGGAAGTCGAGCGCGGCCAGGTGCTGGCCAAGCCCGGTTCGATCCACCCGCACACGGACTTCACGGCCGAGGTGTACATTCTGTCCAAGGAAGAAGGTGGCCGTCACACGCCGTTCTTCAAGGGCTATCGTCCGCAGTTCTACTTCCGCACGACGGACGTGACTGGCACGATCGAGCTGCCGGCCGACAAGGAAATGGTGCTGCCTGGCGATAACGTGTCGATGACGGTGAGCCTGATTGCGCCGATCGCCATGGAAGAAGGCCTGCGCTTTGCCATCCGCGAAGGCGGCCGCACCGTGGGCGCCGGCGTCGTCGCCAAAATCATCAAGTAATTCTGTAGTACAATGGTGGGCTGGTCGCCCACCAATGCTTTTCAAAAACGGGGGTGCGGCAGCGCCACCGTTTTTCGAGGTTTAGGGGTATAGCTCAATTGGCAGAGCGTCGGTCTCCAAAACCGAAGGTTGAGGGTTCGATTCCTTCTGCCCCTGCCACCGATCTCATTGCCGCAGCAGCGGCGTCGAACGCCCGTATATGTCTCACCAGAACGTAGAAACTGTCAACCGCGCCGCCGAACGCATCAAGCTCGGCCTGGCCGTGGTCGTGATCGTTGCGGGTATCGTGGCGTATTCGGCCCTTGTCGACCAGCCTGGCTATGTGCGCGTGGGCGCCTTCATCGCGGGGCTGATTCTGGCCGCGGTCATCGTCTGGTTCAGCGACACCGGCCGGCGTACCGTCGCCTTCGGCCGCGAATCCTACAACGAAACGCGCCGCGTCGTCTGGCCTTCCCGCCAGGAAACCACGCGCATGACCGCGATCGTGTTCGCCTTCGTGCTGGCCATGGGCGCCCTGCTGTGGATTGCCGACAAGCTCCTGGGCTGGATCATCTACGGCCTGCTGCTGGGCTGGAACTAAGGAACAAAAACCGCATGAGCAAGCGCTGGTACGTCGTCCATGTCTACTCGGGCATGGAAAAAAGCGTCCACAAGGCCCTGGTCGAACGCATCGAGCGCGCCGGGCTGCAGGACGCTTTCGGCCGCATTCTCGTGCCCTCCGAGGAAGTCGTCGAAATCAAGGACGGTCGCAAGTCGATCTCCGAGCGTCGCATCTTCCCGGGCTACGTCCTGGTCGAGATGGATCTCACCGACGAGACCTGGCACCTGGTGAAGAGCACCAACCGTGTCACGGGTTTCCTTGGCGGCTCGGGCAACCGTCCCGCCCCCATTTCCGAAAAGGAAGTGGAAAAGATCCTCTCCCAGATGGAAGAAGGCGTGGAAAAGCCGCGCCCCAAGGTTCTCTTCGAAATTGGCGAAACCGTGCGCGTCAAGGAAGGCCCGTTCGCGGACTTCAACGGCAGCGTCGAGGAAGTCAACTACGAGAAAAGCAAGGTCCGCGTGTCGGTCACGATCTTCGGTCGTGCCACGCCGGTCGAGCTCGATTTCAGTCAGGTCGAAAAGGTCTGATTCTTACCGCCGGTCCGTCTTCAGGCAGCAAGCCTTCCTCTCCGAAGGCCGGCCACAGGCGCCCCACGGCGTATTTTTAACCCGGGGAGCCGGTTCCTTCAGGAATCGGCGCAATCACCCGACAGGAGCATCGCATGGCGAAGAAAATCGTCGGCTTCATCAAGCTGCAAGTGCCAGCTGGTAAAGCCAATCCCTCTCCCCCGATCGGTCCGGCGCTGGGTCAGCGCGGTTTGAACATCATGGAATTCTGCAAGGCGTTCAACGCCAAGACCCAGGGCATGGAGCCCGGTCTGCCGATCCCCGTGGTGATCACCGCCTTCGCCGACAAGAGCTTCACGTTCATCATGAAGACTCCGCCGGCCACGATCCTGATCAAGAAGGCCGCGAACATCCAGAAGGGTTCCGCGACGCCCAATTCGGCCAAGGTCGGCACGCTCACGCGTGCCCAGGCCGAGGAAATCGCCAAGACCAAGCAACCCGACCTGACGGCCGCCGACATGGATGCCGCCGTTCGGACCATCGCCGGCAGCGCCCGCAGCATGGGCATCGACGTGGAAGGAGTCGTCTGATCATGGCTAAGCTGAGCAAACGCGCCGCCGCCATCGCGGCCAAGATCGATCGCACCAAGCTGTATCCCGTGGCCGAAGCCATCGCGCTGGTCAAGGAAACCGCCACGGCCAAGTTCGACGAATCCATCGACGTCGCCGTGCAGCTGGGCATCGACCCCAAGAAGTCCGACCAGCTGGTCCGTGGCTCCGTGGTGCTGCCCGCCGGTACCGGCAAGTCCGTGCGTGTCGCCGTCTTCGCCCAGGGCGAAAAGGCCGAAGCCGCCAAGGCCGCCGGTGCCGACATCGTCGGTCTGGACGACCTGGCCGCCAGCATCAAGGCCGGCAACATCGATTTCGACGTGGTCATCGCTTCTCCCGACACGATGCGCGTCGTCGGTGCCCTGGGCCAGGTCCTGGGTCCCCGTGGCCTGATGCCGAACCCCAAGGTCGGCACCGTCACGCCCGACGTCGCCACCGCCGTCAAGAACGCCAAGGCTGGCCAGGTGCAGTACCGCACCGACAAGGCCGGGATCGTCCATGCGACGATCGGCCGCGCGTCCTTCGATGTCGAAAAGCTGCAGACCAACCTGTCCGCGCTGGTCGACGCCCTGAACAAGGCCCGCCCCGCGGCGGCCAAGGGCATCTATCTGCGCAAGATCGCCGTGTCCTCCACCATGGGTGGCGGTGCGCGCGTCGAGGTTGCATCGCTGGCCGTTTGAGGCCGGCAAACAGAACTTTGGGCTGCGCCCGTTCCTCGGATCGGGCGCCGCTGTCAAAGACCGCTGGAGCCGATCGCCATCGGCGTGACGCTTAATCCCGGGCCGTACTGCCGGATCCAGCGTAGACGGCGCCCAGGAAGAATTCATTCATGAACTCGACCAGGTGCGCCGCATTCGGTTGATGTCCGGGGATTTCTCCCGGCATCGTTAGATGGAGTGTTCAACCATGAGTCTCAATCGCCAAGAAAAGGCGGTCGTCATCGAGGAAGTCTCGGCCGAAATCGGTCGTGCCCAATCGATCGTCATCGCCGAGTACCGTGGTCTGGACGTCGCCTCCGTAACCGTATTGCGCAAGACTGCGCGTGAATCGGGCGTGTACCTGCGCGTGTTGAAGAACACGCTGGTGCGCCGCGCGCTGGCCGGCACCCCCTTCGAGGGTCTGTCCGCCCAGCTCACCGGTCCGCTGATCTACGGGATCAGCGCCGACCCGGTGGCGGCCGCCAAGGTCCTGGCCGATTTCGCGAAAAGCAATGACAAGCTGGTCATCACAGGCGGGGCCCTGCCCAACAGCCTGCTGAACCAGGATGGCGTGAAGGCCCTGGCCACCATGCCGTCCCGCGAGGAACTGCTGTCGAAGCTGCTGGGCACCATGCAGGCGCCCATCGCTCAGTTTGTGCGTACGCTCAACGAAGTGCCCACGAAGTTCGTGCGCGGCCTGGCGGCCGTGCGCGACCAGAAGCAAGCCGCCTGAGCGGCTTGCCGGCAATCCCTTCGTTGCTGAAGCGACAACCAAACCTGGCATATTCAATCATCTGGAGTTCTTAGAAAATGGCAACTAAAGCTGAAATCCTGGACGCGATCGCCGCCATGAGCGTGCTCGAACTGTCCGAGCTGATCAAGGAAATGGAAGAAAAGTTCGGCGTGTCCGCTGCTGCGGCCGCTGTCGCCGTGGCTGCTGCCCCGGCCGCTGGTGGCGCTGCCGCCGCTGCTGAAGAGCAGACCGAGTTCACGGTCGTTCTGGCCGAAGTCGGCGCCAACAAGGTCAACGTCATCAAGGCTGTGCGCGAAATCACCGGCCTGGGCCTGAAGGAAGCCAAGGACCTGGTCGACGGCGCTCCGAAGCCCGTCAAGGAAGGCGCGGACAAGGCGACCGCCGAAGACGCGAAGAAGAAGCTGGAAGAAGCAGGCGCCAAGGGCGAACTCAAGTAAGACCTTCTCGCCGCGCCCGGGAAGCCCGGGGAAGCGTCGGATACCCATTTCGGGCCCATTCGGCGCTTTCCAAAGCCTCCCGGGCTTTTGCGTTTCCAGAAAACCCGCGTTCGATGCCCTGATGGCATCACGCCGAGCCGGGTTTTCCGGAGTCGTAAACCATGGCCGTGGTTGACGGCCTAAGCAACCCTCGAGTCGGAGTGCTCATGCCTTATTCGTACACCGAAAAGAAGCGCATACGCAAAAGCTTCGCCAAGCGCGAGGACGTCCAGGACGTTCCCTACCTGCTGGCGACGCAACTGCAATCGTTCAAGACCTTCCTGCAGTCGGACGTTTCCCCGTCCCAGCGCAAGGACGAAGGACTGCAGGCTGCCTTCAATTCGATATTTCCGATCGTCAGCCACAATCAGATGGCGCGGCTGGAATTCGTCAGCTACGTGCTGGGCACCCCTGTGTTCGACGTCAAGGAATGCCAGCAGCGCGGCCTGACCTATGCGTCGCCGCTGCGCGCCAAGGTGCGCCTGGTGCTGATGGACCGCGAAGTCAGCAAGCCCACGATCAAGGAAGTCAAGGAACAGGAAGTCTACATGGGCGAAATCCCGCTCATGACGGACACCGGTTCCTTCGTCATCAACGGCACCGAGCGCGTCATCGTGTCTCAGCTGCACCGTTCGCCCGGCGTGTTCTTCGAGCATGATCGCGGCAAGACCCACAGCTCGGGCAAGCTGCTGTTCTCCGCGCGCGTGATTCCCTACCGCGGCTCGTGGCTGGACTTCGAATTCGATCCCAAGGACATCCTGTTCTTCCGCATCGACCGCCGCCGCAAGATGCCGGTGACGATCCTGCTGAAGGCCATCGGCATGACGCCCGAGGCCATCCTGGCCTATTTCTCCAGTTTCGACCACATCGCCCTCCACCAGGAAGGCGGCATGCTCGAGTTCGTGCCCGAACGCTGGAAGGGTGAAGTCGCGCGTTTCGACATCACCGACAAGAAGGGCAACGTCATCGTCGAAAAGGACAAGCGCATCAATGCCAAGCATCTGCGCGACCTGACCGCCGCCAAGGTCGACCACATCTCGGTTCCCGAAGACTTCCTGCTCGGCCGCGTGCTGGCCAAGAACATCGTCAACCCGGATACCGGCGAAGTCCTGGCGCAGGCCAACGACGAGATCACCGAATCCCTGCTGGCCGAGTTCCGTGCCGCGGGCATCCGCGACATCGAGACGCTCTACATCAACGAGCTGAACGAAGGCGCCTACATTTCCCAGACGCTGCGCACCGACGACACGGCCGACCAGATGGCCGCGCGCGTGGCCATCTACCGCATGATGCGCCCGGGCGAGCCGCCCACCGAGGAAGCCGTCGAGGCCCTGTTCCAGCGTCTGTTCTACTCCGAGGAAACCTACGACCTGTCGCGCGTCGGCCGGATGAAGGTCAACAGCCGTCTGGGCCGCGACACGGGCAACACCGGGCCGCTGACCCTGACCGACGAGGACATCCTCGACACCATCAAGCTGCTGGTCGAACTGCGCAATGGCCGCGGTCAGATCGACGATATCGATCACCTGGGCAACCGCCGCGTGCGCTGCGTGGGCGAACTGGCCGAGAACCAGTTCCGTGCCGGCCTGGTGCGCGTGGAGCGCGCCGTCAAGGAACGCCTGGGCCAGGCCGAGACCGAAAACCTGATGCCGCACGACCTGATCAATTCCAAGCCGATCTCGGCCGCGATCAAGGAATTCTTCGGTTCCAGCCAGCTCTCGCAGTTCATGGACCAGACCAACCCGCTGTCGGAAATCACGCACAAGCGGCGCGTGTCGGCCCTGGGCCCGGGCGGCCTGACGCGCGAGCGCGCGGGCTTCGAAGTCCGCGACGTGCACCCGACCCACTACGGCCGCGTCTGCCCGATCGAAACGCCTGAAGGCCCGAACATCGGCCTGATCAACTCCCTGGCCCTGTACGCGCGTCTGAACGAATACGGCTTCCTGGAAACGCCCTACCGCAAGATCATCGACGGCAAGGTCTCCGACCAGATCGAATACCTGTCCGCCATCGAGGAAAGCAAGTACGTCATCGCCCAGGCCAATGCCGTGCTGGACGAGGAAGGCCGCTTCGTCGACGACCTGGTCGCCTGCCGCGAGGCCGGCGAAACCATGCTGACGGCCCCGGCCAACGTGCACTACATGGACGTTGCCCCGTCGCAGATCGTGTCGGTCGCCGCTTCGCTGATTCCCTTCCTGGAACACGACGACGCCAACCGGGCCCTGATGGGCGCCAACATGCAGCGCCAGGCCGTGCCCTGCCTGCGGCCCGAAAAGCCGCTGGTCGGCACCGGCATCGAGCGCACCGTGGCGGTGGATTCGGGCACGACCGTCCAGGCCGTGCGCGGCGGGATCGTGGACTTCGTCGACGCCGACCGCGTCGTGATTCGCGTCAACGACGACGAGAACGTCGCGGGCGAAGTCGGCGTGGACATCTACAACCTGAAGAAGTACACCCGTTCCAACCAGAACACCAACATCAACCAGCGGCCCATCGTGGCGCGCGGCGATGTGGTGGCGCGCGGCGACGTGCTGGCCGACGGCGCTTCCAGCGACCTGGGCGAACTGGCCCTGGGGCAGAACATGCTGATCGCGTTCATGCCCTGGAACGGTTACAACTTCGAAGACTCGGTGCTGATCTCCGAGCGCGTCGTCGCCGACGACCGCTACACGTCGATCCACATCGAGGAACTGACGGTGGTCGCGCGCGACACGAAGCTCGGACCCGAGGAAATCACGCGCGACATCTCCAACCTGGCCGAAGTCCAGCTCAACCGCCTGGATGATTCGGGGATCGTGCACATCGGCGCCGAAGTGCGTGCCGACGACGTGCTGGTCGGCAAGGTCACGCCCAAGGGCGAGACCCAGCTCACCCCCGAAGAAAAGCTGCTGCGCGCGATCTTCGGCGAGAAGGCCTCCGACGTGAAGGACACGTCGCTGCGCGTGCCCTCCGGCATGGTCGGCACCGTCATCGACGTGCAGGTCTTCACCCGCGAAGGCATCGAGCGCGACAAGCGCGCCCAGTCCATCATCGACGATGAACTGCGCCGCTACCGCCAGGATCTGAACGACCAGCTGCGCATCGTCGAGAACGATGCCTTCGACCGCCTGCGCAAGACGCTGATCGGCAAGGTCGCCAACGGCGGCCCGCGCAAGCTGGCGAAGAACACCGCCCTGACGGCCGAATACCTGGACGATCTGGACCGCTGGCAGTGGTTCGACATCCGCCTGGCCGACGAAGACGCCGCCGTCTCCCTGGAGCAGGTCAAGGACGCCCTCGAGCAGAAGCGCCACCAGTTCGACCTGGCCTTCGAGGAAAAGCGCAAGAAGCTCACGCAGGGCGACGAGCTGCCCCCGGGCGTGCTGAAGATGATCAAGGTCTACCTGGCCGTCAAGCGCCGTCTGCAGCCGGGCGACAAGATGGCCGGCCGCCACGGCAACAAGGGCGTGGTCTCGCGCATCACCCCGGTCGAGGACATGCCGCACATGGCCGACGGCACCCCCGTGGACATCGTGCTCAACCCGCTGGGCGTGCCTTCCCGGATGAACATCGGGCAGGTGCTGGAAGTCCACCTGGGCTGGGCCGCCAAGGGCCTGGGCCAGCGCATTGCCGACATGCTCGACGACGAGCGTGGCGTCCAGGTCAAGGCCGTGCGCAAGAAGCTGGAAACCGTCTACAACGCCTGCGGCGGCTCGGTGAAGCTCGACCAGCTGACCGACGACGAGGTGCTGACGCTGGCCAACAACCTGCGCAAAGGCGTGCCCCTGGCCACGCCGGTCTTCGACGGTGCCACCGAGGAAGACATCACCCGCATGCTGGAAATCGCCTACCCGGACGAGGTCGCCGAGCGCCTGAAGCTCACCAGCGGCCGCACCCAGGCATGGCTGACCGATGGCCGCACCGGCGAGCAGTTCGAGCGTCCCGTGACCGTGGGCTACATGCACTTCCTGAAGCTGCACCACCTGGTGGACGACAAGATGCACGCGCGTTCCACCGGTCCGTACTCCCTGGTGACCCAGCAGCCGCTGGGCGGCAAGGCCCAGTTCGGCGGCCAGCGCTTCGGGGAAATGGAAGTCTGGGCGCTGGAAGCCTATGGCGCCTCTTATACCTTGCAGGAAATGCTGACGGTGAAGTCCGACGACATCACCGGCCGGACCAAGGTCTACGAGAACATCGTCAAGGGCGATCACGTGATCGACGCGGGCATGCCCGAATCGTTCAACGTGCTGGTCAAGGAAATTCGATCCCTGTCCCTGGACATGGATCTGGAGCGTAAATAATGAAAGCGCTACTCGATCTCTTCAAGCAAGTCTCCCAGGACGAGCAATTCGACGCCATCCGCATCGGGATTGCCTCGCCGGAAAAGATCCGTTCGTGGTCCTTTGGCGAAGTCCGCAAGCCCGAGACCATCAACTACCGCACCTTCAAGCCCGAGCGTGACGGCCTGTTCTGCGCCAAGATCTTCGGCCCGATCAAGGACTACGAGTGCTTGTGCGGCAAGTACAAGCGCCTGAAGCACCGCGGCGTGATCTGCGAGAAGTGCGGTGTCGAAGTCACCGTGGCCAAGGTGCGCCGCGAGCGCATGGGCCACATCGAGCTGGCCAGCCCGGTGGCGCACATCTGGTTCCTGAAGTCCCTGCCTTCGCGCCTGGGCATGGTGCTCGACATGACGCTGCGCGACATCGAGCGCGTGCTCTACTTCGAGGCCTGGTGCGTGATCGAGCCGGGCATGACGCCGCTCAAGCGCGGCCAGATCATGTCCGACGACGACTACCTGGCCAAGACCGAGGAATACGGCGACGACTTCCACGCCCTGATGGGCGCCGAGGCCGTGCGTGAGCTGCTGCGCAACATCGACATCGACTCCGATGTCGAGAAGCTGCGCGCCGAACTGAAGGCCACCGGCTCCGACGCCAAGATCAAGAAGATCTCCAAGCGCCTGAAGGTCCTGGAAGGCTTCCAGAAATCCGGCATCAAGCCCGAGTGGATGATCATGGAAGTGCTGCCGGTGCTGCCGCCGGACCTGCGTCCGCTGGTGCCGCTGGATGGCGGGCGCTTCGCCACGTCCGACCTGAACGACCTGTACCGCCGCGTCATCAACCGCAACAACCGCCTCAAGCGCCTGCTCGAACTGAAGGCGCCCGACATCATCCTGCGCAACGAAAAGCGCATGCTGCAGGAGGCCGTCGACTCGCTGCTCGACAACGGCCGCCGCGGCAAGGCCATGACCGGCGCCAACAAGCGCCAGCTCAAGTCCCTGGCCGA
>Ga0164243_10012380_pt1 | contig 12087 bp, 9 predicted proteins | sample OricompcompostOP_FD_108781 | JGI IMG/M metagenome (GOLD analysis project Ga0164243, IMG submission 108781) | Organic Plus compost microbial communities from Emeryville, California, USA - Original compost - Organic plus compost (OP) | ecosystem: Engineered > Solid waste > Mixed feedstock >...
AGGCTGGTGTCAGGGAGAGCAGACCAGAGGCCGCCCCGACCACCTTCAGGCTCGCTTCGGGCGTCTCTGGACCGCCGAGGCTCAGATGGCCGCCTGCCTACCAAATTATTGCTTGGAGGCAACCTCCGCGAACTACCACGCCGCCTCCGCGCGATCTCTCCTGCACCGGCAGCATCTGCCGCCCGCCTCGGCCAACTCCACAAAAGAGAAAAGGGCCGCCCGAGGGCGACCCTTCCTTAAGTCAGCTGATTGGAAGCCAATCAGAACTGAATGCGCGCGCCACCGACGATGGTGTCGAACTCGTCGAGGTCGGCGTTAATGCCAGCTCCATCGAGGTCGTAGTGGCGATAGCTGATGTACAGATCCATGGCAGCTGCGTCGAGCTTCTGCACGGCGCCCAGACCCCAATAGGTGGCCTCGTCTCCGTCCTGATCATTGTACTGGCCGCCCATGCCGAACAGGGTGGTCTTGCCGAGCGAGTTCCACTTCTGCTCGATACCGGCACTGGCGAACCAGAAGGTCTCCTCGTCAGCGAAGTCCTCGGCGTCACGCTGGCCGCCCGAAGCCGTCACGAACAGACCGGTCGGCGCATGCATGACCGAGAGACCGCCGTTCAGAACTTCAACGGCCGGATCAGCGAACGGATCACCGCCATTGTTGTCGTCCGTGCTCTCACCGTAGGCGATGCCCGCAGCGACCTTGAAGCCGGCGAACTCACCCGCATAGCGCAGGGCGACATCCCAGAGGTCATCCTCGCCCCAAGCGGCGCTCACGACGAAGCCTGCGATCGTCGGCGTGTCGTAACGCACGATGTTCTGGCGGTTGAACTCGAAGTTGCTGAGAGAGATGCCCGCTTCCCCGATGATGCCCAGACCGGCCTGCGACGACGACATGGCGTCAGCGATGCTGGCGTTCGACAGGTCGATTTCGGCGATGCCCGAGTTCGCCGTGTCGGCGAAGCCGACGCGGACGCGGCCCCAGGTCTCGCTCTTGAGCCACCAGTGTGCCTGGCGGAATCCGGGAAGATCCTCACCCTCGTCGTCGTCGGACAACACCTTATCTGCGCTGGCCGCCTGCCACTCCATCTCGATCTGATAACCGGCGGAGACGTCCGAGGTCACCTTGGCGGAGCCACGGAAGCCGAAGCGCGTGCTCGACGTCTGCGGGTCGACAACGTAGACGTTGCTCTCTTCGCCGTTGTCCCACCACATCACGGCCGTGGTCACTTGGCCGTAGACTTCGAGGCTGACCTTGCGGTTGCCCTTGCGTGCAGTCGTCGCCTCAAGCTCGGCAACGCGCTCTTCGAGATCTGCGCAGCAGTCGCCGCCCAGGTCCGCAGCCTTAGCGGAAACGCCGCTCACCATAAGACCCGCAACAGCGGCAAGCGCCAGCGTGCTGGTGGTCTTGAAGAGTCCCCCGATCATAACTGAACATCTCCGTTTACTAACACTTGGCACTCAACCCGTCCGCTAAGCACCGCGATATTGTCACTCGCCAAGACGCTGCGCACTTTCGTGCAACCGGCAGGCCAGCGACGGCTTGGCTTCACGATTGGTAGCCCACAGGGTTAGCGGCCGTAAACCTGAATTGGCCGTGTGATGCGAATCAGCTGTGATTCGTGGCTCACGCGCCACAATGAAGGTCACACCACAATGCTCACCACGGCCATTGGAGAGGCATGAAACGAGGACTTTGCGCAGAGCGCGTTTCGCGACTAGCTTGCGCCGGAGTTTTCCACCGGCTGCGCAGGCAGCCGCCGATCCTGGCACTATCGAGCTTGTGCTCGGCCGCCACAAATGCAGAATAAAGCCCGTCTGATCAATGAATAAGACCAACGAGTTCGAGGCCGTGGTGGTCGGCGCCGGTCCGGCCGGATTGGCGGCCGCCCTGGCGCTGGCGAAATCAGGAGTGGCGACCGCAGTCATCGCCGCCCCACACAATCCGGGTGCCACGGGTATCGACACCCGGACCGCAGCGCTCTTTACAATTTCCTTGACACTCCTCCGCAACGTCGGCGCGTGGACCGCCTGCGAACCTGCAAGCGCGCCGCTCTCCGGCATCCGGCTGATCGACGACACCGGCCACCTGCTGCGCGCTCCCGAAGTGCTGTTCGAGGCGCGTGAGATCGGGCTCGACGCCTTCGGCTATAACGTGCCGCAGCAGGCCCTCGTCGCAGCATTGCGCCAAGCGGCGGCGGAGTTCGGAGCTGGTCTGAGCATCATCGAAAGCGCCGGCGTGCGCGAGGTCGCAGTGGATACGGACGCGGCGCGCCTCACCCTCGCCGAAGGCCGCGTGATAACGGCGAGCCTCGTCGTCGGCGCCGACGGCCGCAAGTCCATCTGCCGCGAAGCCGCCGGCATCTCGGCGGAGACGCGCACTTACGAGCAGGCGGCGCTCGCCTGCACCTTTACCCACGCCGCCCCGCACGACGACATCTCGACCGAGTTCCACCGCCGCGCCGGGCCCATGACCACCGTGCCGATGCCGGGCAAGGAGTCGAGCCTCATCTGGGTCGAGCATCCCGACGTGGCGGAGCGCCTCGCGTCACTTGACGAAGCCCAATTCATCCAAACGCTCAACGAGAACCTGCAGGGGCTGCTCGGCGACGTCCTCAGCATCGGTCCGCGCGTCGTCTTCCCGCTGTCGGCAATGGCGGCGGCCAGCATGGGCCGCAGCCGCATAGCGATTTTAGGCGAAGCCGCCCACGTCGCCCCGCCCATCGGCGCCCAGGGGCTCAACCTCAGCCTGCGCGACGTCGCCTGCCTTGCCGACCTCGCGGGCCAGGCCAAGGCCGCAGGCGAGGACATCGGCTCCGACCGTCTGCTCGTCTCTTATGAGAAGGCCCGCCGCGGCGACGTGAAGAGCCGCGGCATCGCCGTCGACCTGCTCAATCACTCTCTGACCTCCGAGCTGATCCCGGTGCAGCTCTTGCGCGGCGCCGGCATCCACGCGCTGAAAGCCTTCGCCCCGCTGCGCCGCTCGGTGATGGCGGCGGGTCTGGCGCCAGCGGGCGAGCCTCCCCCGCTCATGCGCGCTTGACGGTGAATTGCTGGCAAAAGGCGGCATTCAGCCGTTTGCGGGCCGCGTCCCGAGCATGTAAAGGCTTGGGGCACCGCCTCGCCGTGCGGGTTCTGGGTAAGCGCCAGCACCTGCCGCGCCGCCGAGGTCCAGCCGGCCATCCCCATCAGTAGAACCCCGACCGCATGAAACCTGCCGCCCGCATCCGCGACATTCAGTTTCGCCTGGAGTACGTCGTCCTGCGCTGCGTCATCGCTGTCGTGCGCGCGCTGCCGCTGGAGGTCGCGACGTCGGCTTCGGCCAAGGCTTGGCGCTTCCTCGCCCCGCGCATCAATCCCAAGCGCCACAATCGCGCACTGGCCAACCTGCGCGTCGCGTTCCCGGAGAAGACGGAGGACGAGCGCCGCCAAATCTGCATGGCGCACTGGGAGAACCTCGGCCGCGTCATGGCCGAGACCATGCAGATCGACCGCATCATCGCCGAGCCCGACCGCCTCGTCATCACCTCGGCAGCCATGTTCGGCCGCTACCGCGACAAGCTCGGCCCCGCCGTCGGCATCTCCCTGCACATGGGCAACTGGGAGCTCGCCATCTGGCCGCTGACGCTGGCCAACGCCAACCCGGCCGCTATCTACCGCTCGGTCAACAACCCATACGTCGACAACTACCTGCGCGCCCAGCGCAAGGACCTCTACACCGGCGGACTGTTCGGCCGCGGCAAGGTCGAGGGCGACCACGGCGACGACCGCAAGACCGCGCGCATCATCACCGACTACGTGCGCCGCGGCGGCCGTCTCGGCATGGTCTGCGACCTCTACGACCGCACCGGGCTCCCGGTGCCGTTCTTCGGCGAGCCGGCCAAGACTCAGGCGATCGGCGCCATGATCGCCCGCCGCGTCGGCGCACGTGTGTGGCTGTCGCGCTGCAAGCGCGTCGGCACCTCGAGCCGCTTCGAGATCGAGCTGAAAGAGCTGCGCGTGCCGCGCACCGCCAATCAGTCCGAAGACATCAAGTGGATCATGACCGAGATGCAAAAGGTGTTCGAGGCCTGGATCCGCGAATGCCCCGAGCAATGGATGTGGTCGAACCGCCGCTGGAGCTGAGATGCGGCCAATGGGAATACCCTCAAGCTGAGTACTCTCCAGGCGTTGCGCGCAGGAACCCACCGCGCGTGTGCGTCAAAAGGCGCGGACAGACAATCTGACATGGGACGGGAACTTCCCTCCGACTTCGCCGTTTGAGGTATGCGGCGCCGGTGCACTTCTTACGGAGCGCGCCGGTTTCAAGCGGGGCCGTGGCGTCTCGCGATGGCTCCCCCGTCGCGAGACGCGCCAATCTTGAATTTGAGTGGGCCAGTCTCGTTTTGGCCCGCGGCAGCGCAGCCGGGACCTCGCCACGCAAACGGCTGCGCGCCAGCTTTCGATGCGCGCCTCCCTCGGGCGCCGCATCCCATAGCCGGCAATGTCGCCGGCGGTTCGCGACGGACCGTCTGTACTCGCCATCCGGACGGCCCGCCGCGAACTTTTTCTGTAGCCCGCCCACGCGCATCGCCAACCGGGCGAGTGACATCAAGGCTCCCCCAAGAATCCCCGCCTTCTCAGCTTAGCCTTATGCTCGAAGCCGACCCGTCCAACCGAAGACGCGGCGCAAGCTGGGCGTCGCAATTCGGGAGCTGCACGTGGGAAGCCGGTACCCATCAGCTAGACAGCGGGCACCGCATGGCGCTTCGCCTGATGAGGCGGGCAACCGTAAGATTACGGGATGATCTTCCGGACCATGCCGTAGAGCGCGTGCAGCGCGGGTTGCGTGTGCCTATCCCATCATAACTTTTTCGACCTCCGGGACCGCCACGACGCTCCTTCGGCTCTGGCTCCCGCGCGCAGCATGGGTTGTATCACCCTTCCTCTACGGCACATGTCGCCGCGTTGACTTGGGGAAGCCCCCCACTAGAGTGCGGTGCAACAAACATCACAAAAGACGCGCCGCAAGGCCGCCCGCCGGAAGCCCCCAAGGAAAGCTCGCCCATGACCGCCACGCGCACGCCCGCCAAGCACTTCCAGCCGCTCGCAATCGGCGCCCCCGAACCCTACCGGACGCTGCCCGTGCGGCTCGAGCGCATGATCCACTTCGTGCCGCCGCACAACGCCAAGATCCGCGCCAAGCTCGGCGAGATGATCAAGAACGTCGACGTCATCCTCGGCAACCTCGAGGACGCGATCCCGATGGGCGAGAAGGAAGCCGCCCGCGCTGGCTTCATCGACATGGCGCGAGAGCACGATTTTGGCTCGACGGGCCTGTGGACGCGCATCAATTGCCTGAACTCGCCGTGGGCGCTCGACGACATCACCGAGATCGTCGCCAACGTCGGTGACAAGCTCGATGTCATCATGCTGCCGAAGGTCGAGGGCCCGTGGGACATCCACTACCTCGACCAGTTGCTCGCGCAGCTCGAGGCGCGCCACGGCGTCAAGAAACCGATTCTGATCCACGCCATTCTGGAGACCGCCGAGGGCGTCAAGAACGTCGAGGCCATTGCCGCGGCGTCGCCCCGCATGCACGGCATGAGCCTGGGTCCGGCGGACCTTGCAGCTTCCCGCGGCATGAAGACGACGCGCGTAGGTGGCGGCCATCCCGATTACGCCGTGCTCGCGGATCCCGTCGCCGAGGGCGCGGCGCGCCCCGCCTACCAGCAGGACCTCTGGCACTACACCGTCGCCAAGATGGTCGACGCCTGCCTCAGCTACGGCCTCAAACCCTTCTACGGTCCGTTTGGCGACTTCTCGGACCCAGCCGCCTGCGAGAGCCAGTTCCGCAACGCGTTCCTGCAGGGCTGCCTCGGCGCCTGGTCGCTGCACCCGAGCCAGGTGGCGATTGCCAAGAAGGTGTTCAGCCCTGACCCCGAGGAAGTCGCCTTCGCTAAGCGCATCCTCGAAGCCATGCCCGACGGCACCGGCGCCGTCATGATCGACGGCAAGATGCAGGACGACGCGACCTGGAAGCAGGCCAAGGTCATCGTCGATCTGGCGCGGATTGTCGCATCGAAGGACCCCGAGCTGGCCGCAATCTACGGCCTCTAGTCGGCCCTGAAGTGAGGCCTAGGCACAACAGTCGTGTGCCCCTCAGTCCCGTTGCGCGCCGTGAGCGTGTTGACAGGGCCTTGCCGGTCTCGTGGAATGGTTGTGCGGAGACTTCTCCTCGCTCCGCGCAAAACTGGAAATATCAAGACCCATGGCTAGCTGCGAGAAGATCAAAAACGCCAAGTTCATGGTCGGGCAGGTGGTGAAGCACCGCTTCCATGGCTTCCGCGGCGTCGTCTTCGACGTCGATCCGACCTTCGACAATACCGAGGAGTGGTGGCTCGCAATCCCTGAGGAGATCCGCCCTCACAAGGAGCAGCCCTTCTACCATCTCCTCGCCGAGAACGCCGAAAGCGAGTACATCGCCTACGTCTCCGAGCAGAACCTGCTGCCCGACGACAACGGCACGCCGCTGCGCCACTCGCAGATCGAGGAGCTGTTCCAGCTCGACGACGACGGTCAGTTCCAGCCGCTATTCCTGCAGGCTCACTAGAACTCCGACTTCAGGTCTCTCCCTCACAAAACGGCGTGGCCCGCGGGCGCTAAGCGCCTGTGTGAGCGCGATTATTGGTCTTCCCAAAACGACAGCAGCGCCGCCGGTGGCCCGGCAGCGCTGCATTTCGGTCTTGAGCTGGCGAAGCGGTCTTACTTCTTCGGCGCTTCCTTAGCCTTCGGAGCTGCTTCCTTGGCCTTGGCGGCAGCGCCGGCCTTGTCCTTCTGTGCGTCCTGGAACGCCTGCATCGCGGCCTTCTGGCGCTCGCGAATTTGTCCCATCAGCTGGCTGCGCGCCCTGGCATAAGCCTCGTTGTCGACCGGCTTGCCGGCATGCGCTTCGGCGAAGCCCGCGAGCGGAACCGGGAAGCCGATCGGCTGCGCGCCAGCGTTGACCGCCAGGATCATGAGACCGCCCCCGGTCTTCATCTGCTCGATGAGCTCAGGCGTCGCGTCGACCTCGGCCGTGCAGCCGGCGGCATGGCACAGCGAGTAGTCGAGCTTGACCGGCTTCAGAGTCTTCTCGTCGATTTTCTCGTTCTTCGCCGCCTTGGCCCACTGGTCTTCCGTGTAGACGGCGGCGCGTACGCCGGCGGGAATCGCCATGCCGAGCGGCACCATCACCATCAGACTCTTCTTGTCGATGCCCTCGACCTCACGGATGGCCGCTGAGACCAGCACCATGCCCGTGTTGCCATCGAGACGCTCGTGGTGGGTGAGGCAGATGTTCTTCTCCTCGCGGATGACCTTGCCATCCTTGTCCTTCTTGTCGACGCCGGTGACCACCGGGGCCTTCTCGCACAGCTTGACCCAGGCGCTCTGGTTGGCCGGGGCCTGAGCCTCGCCCTTCGCGGCCGGAGCCTGCGCCGCGGGAGCCTGCTTCGGAGCCGCGCCCTTCTTATCCTGTGCGTTGGCCGGTATGGCGAGCGCTGCTGCCGCCACCATCGCCGCGCCAAGTGCCAACCGCTTCCGCCATACCGTCATAGTCATCTGGAACATCGACCTTTCGTTGAGAGCTCGTCCCGCCAGCTCAGCTCCGCTTCGGCGCCGATCTGCTATATCTCTTGGGCGTGAAAACCACGCCGGCGCGACCGCACTAAGGCGCGGAATAAGGCGATCGCGTGACGCAATTCGAGTTGTTCGGTGGGCATAGATCCACGCATCCTCCCCTGTTGCATCTGGGTTACACTCCGTATTACGAGGCCCAAACGCCGATCCCCTCGACCGGACCGCCAGAGGGCGCTCCCGCTGCCGTTATTGCACCAACAAGTGTGATAGACTTCAACCTCGACACGATGACGTCAAAACCCTGTCGACAATGCGAGCGCGCCCCGCAAAGGAACACCGGCTCCGTGAATTTGACACTGAAAGCGACCCCGTTGCGGCCCCTACTCGTGATCGCCGCCTGCCTCGGCATGGCCGCATGGGCACCAGCCGCCTCGGCCCAGAAGGTCCACGCCATCGCCATGCACGGCAGCCCGAAGCACGCCGAGGGCTTCCAGCACTTCGATTATGTGAACCCGGACGCGCCAAAAGGCGGACGGCTGCGCATCGGCACGCTGGGCTCGTTCGACACCCTGAACCCGCTCATCATCAAGGGCGCGCCGGCTGCCGGCCTGAGGGAGTTCCTCTACGAGAGCCTGCTGACCCGTGGGCTCGATGAGCCCTTCACCCTCTATGCCCAGCTGGCCGAGCACGTCGAGCTCGCCCCCGATCGCTCGACCGTCACCTTCCACCTCAATCCGAAGGCCAAGTTCTCCGACGGCAATCCGGTCGACGCCGACGATCTGCTGTTCTCCTGGCGGGTGCTGCGCGACCATGGCCGCCCCAACCACCGCGCCTACTACAAGAAGGTGACCAAGGCCGAGCGGCTGTCGGATTTGAGCGTCCGCTTCGATCTCGAGCCCGATGATCGCGAGTTGCCGCTCATCTTAGGACTCATGCCGATCCTGCCGAGCCACCTGATGGACGAGGAATCGTTCCAGAAGACGACGCTGACGCCGCCTGTCGGCACCGGGCCCTATAAGATCGCCCGCGTCGATCCCGGCCGCGGCATCGTCTATGAGCGCGACGTAAACTGGTGGGCCAAGGATCTGCCCATCAACCGCGGCCGCTTCAACTTCGACGAGATCCGTTTCGACTACTATCGTGACGATGCCGCGATGCTGGAGGCCTTCAAGTCGGGCGCTGTCGACCTGCGGCCCGAGGAGGACCCCGCCCGCTGGGCCGAGGGCTACGACGGCCGCAACAACGGCGGCGACATCATCAAGGGCGAGTTCGACATCGGCCTGCCGGACGGCATGACGGGGCTCGTGTTCAACACGCGCCGGCCGGTCTTCGCCAATCAGAAGGTGCGCCAGGCGCTGATCCATCTCCTCGACTTCGAGTGGATCAACCGCAGCCTCTATCATGGCCTCTACAGCCGCACGCAGAGCTTCTTCGAGCGCTCGATGCTGGCGAGCAGCGGCAATCCCGCCGATCCGATCGAGCGGGAGCTGCTGGCGCCGCATCTTGCGAGCATCAAGCCCGAAATCCTTTCCGGCGAATACCGCTTCCCTGTCTCGGACGGCAACGGCCGCAACCGGGACAACTGGCGCACCGCGCTGCAACTCCTGAACGAGGCCGGCTACAAGCTCGAAGGCGGGCGCATGACTAAGGTCGAAACCGGAGAGCCGCTTACCTTCGAGATGCTGGCGGCGAGCGGCGGCCAGGAGCGTCTGTTCTTGAGCTTCGCCCGGGATCTGGAACGCCTCGGCATCGTACCGCGCATCCGTCTCGTGGACAGCGCCCAGTACCAGGCGCGCCTCAAGACCTACGACTACGACATGATCTGGATGCGTTGGGCTTCCTCGCTGTCCCCGGGCAACGAGCAGCTGTTCCGCTGGTCCTCGGAATTGGCCGACCGCGAGGGCACCTTCAACTATGCGGGCGTCAAGAGCCCGGCCGTCGACGCCATGATCGCTGCGATGCTGACGACCGAGGACGCCCAGCGCTTCGTCTCGAGCGTGCGTGCGCTTGACCGGGCACTGCTCTCAGGCGATTACGTCATTCCGCTCTACCACCTCAAGAAGCAGTGGGTGGCCTACTGGCGCCATCTTGGCCAGCCGGAAAAGACGTCTCTGTTCGGCTACCAGGTCGATACTTGGTGGAGCGCCAGCATCGAGAGAGCACAGACGGTTGAAGCACTTCCCAACTGAGATACCAGGCAGGGCGGCAGCCGGGTTCTCCGGTCCCCTGCCGCCGCCAAACCTTAACCTCGCCGAATACACCCTCGGCTCCGCGCCGCACCGCGATCCCGCCAGAGCGGCTCTGATCGTCATCAGCGATGCCGCCGCAGCCGCGCCGGCCGAGGTCTGGACTTATGCCGACCTAGAGGCCGCCGTTTTGCGGGCCGCGGCGGGTCTCAACGGTCTCGGCCTAAAGCCCGGCGCCCGCATCGTCCTGCGTCTCGGCAACACCAGCGCCTTCCCGCTTTGCTTCTTCGGCGCCATCGCGGCCGGCTTCGTGCCGGTGCCGACCTCGACCGCGCTGACGCAATCCGAGCTGGCCTTCATCGTCAGCGACAGCGGCGCCGACGCCATCATCTGCGACGACGCCGCGAGCTTGAGCTGGCTGCCGGCGGGCGTCCTGTTCGTCGGCGCCGGCGAGCTGCGCACGCTGCTCGCGACACCCGCCGAGGATCGCAAGTTTGCGAAGACCCGCAGCGACGACCCGGCCTATCTTATCTATACGTCCGGTACCACCGCCGCCCCAAAGGGCGTCGTGCATGCCCACCGCGCCGCCTGGGGCCGCCGGCCGATGTACCAGGGCTGGTACGGCATCTCCGAGAGCGACCGCGTGCTGCACGCCGGCGCCTTCAACTGGACCTTCACACTCGGCACCGGCCTCACCGATCCGTGGGCCAACGGCGCCACCGCCATCATCTTCACCGGCGACAAGGATCCCGCCGTCTGGCCGCGCCTCATCGAGAACACCGGCGCCACCATGTTCGCCGCCGTTCCCGGCGTCATCCGGCAGATACTGAAGTACGCCGACCTTCGCCCGGAAGCGATGCCAACGCTGCGCCACGCCCTCATAGCTGGCGAAGCGCCGCCGCCGGGCCTGTTCGAGGACTGGACGGCGCGCACCGGCCGCGAGCTCTATGAAGCGCTCGGCATGAGCGAGATCTCGACCTACATCTCCTCGGGGCCGGCCGTGCCGCGCAAGCCCGGCACCGTCGGCCGGCCGCAGCCGGGCCGCGCCGTGGCGATCCTGCCCGAGAACGGCGGGGAGATGCCGCTGCCGCCCGGAGAGCCGGGGCTGATCGCCGTCCACCGCTCGGATCCCGGCCTCATGCTCGGCTACTGGAACCGGCCCGAGGAGGAAGCCGCCGTCCTGCGTGGCGAGTGGTTCGTCGGCGGCGACTTGGGCGTCATGGACGAAGACGGCTACATCGGCCACCTCGGCCGCGCCAACGACGTCATCAAGGCGCTCGGCTACCGCATCGCGCCGCAGGAGGTGGAGGCGGTTCTGGCGCGTCATGCCGGCGTCGCCGAATGCGCGTGCGCCGCGCTCGAGGTTGCTGCGGGCGTCATGGTCGTCTGCGCCTATGTCGTGCCGCGCGATCCTTCCACCTTGCCTTCCGGCGACGACATCCTCGCTTTCGCAGCGCAGCATCTCGCCGCCTACAAGTGCCCGCGCGAGATCCGCTTCGTCTCGAGCCTGCCGCGCACGCCCAACGGCAAGGTCAAGCGCTCGGCGTTGGCTTCGGTGATGGAGCTGAAAAGGCTCTGAACCGCTTCAGAGCCGCTCCACTGAGATTCAGAAAAGTTGCACAGACCTCCACAACAAATGCCGTGCACCTATTGACCGACGGCTCATGAAAATTAAATCAGCCCAAGGAGCGATCAACGCGCTCCTGCTTACGATGACACTGCAAACTTAAGTGGAGGAAGCATATGAAGTCCTTGGCAGCTCTAGCAGCAGTATTGACGGCTGTGGTCGCGTCTCAGCCGGCGCTCGCGCAGGATGGAAAGAAGGCAGCAGGCGGAGATACTGTTGCAGAACTTCCGGCTCTTCCAACAACCTCGACTGAGGACCTGATCAAGCTGCGCGAGCAGTGGGGCACGAAGCCCAGCACCGCCAGCGCGGACAAGGGCGCCAAGAAGTAAGTCCAACGTCCGCTTAGCGGCTGCAATCGGGGCCGGAGCACGTCGCTCCGGCCTTTTGCTTGCGACCGCGCTCCCCTGGCGCGCTCAGCTGCCCCGCAGGCCATTGCACGGAAAGTCCGGCCGCCCATGTGTCCCGCCGCGCAATTCTATTCGTCATCGAACCGGTTAGGCCGTGGAGGAACAAATCTTCCGGATTTGCGTTGGATGCACAGCAAGCGTGAACTCGAAAAGTGGAGGAAGCATAATGAGGTCGTTGGTGGCCGTTGCGACGCTGATCGTCGCGGCTTTTGCCCTTGAGCCCGCACTGGCCCAGGAAGCTAAGAAGGCAGAGAACGGCAAGGAAACTGTGG
>Ga0164243_10012382_pt1 | contig 12086 bp, 12 predicted proteins | sample OricompcompostOP_FD_108781 | JGI IMG/M metagenome (GOLD analysis project Ga0164243, IMG submission 108781) | Organic Plus compost microbial communities from Emeryville, California, USA - Original compost - Organic plus compost (OP) | ecosystem: Engineered > Solid waste > Mixed feedstock >...
ACCGCCTTCGCCATGATCAACCTGCAGGAGCGCGGCACGCTGTTCGTCTCCCCCGGCACCGAGGTGTACGAGGGCATGATCATCGGGGAGAACTCCCGCTCCGACGACATGGACGTGAACATCACCAAGGAGAAGAAGCTCACCAACATGCGCTCCTCCACCAGTGAGGAGACCGAGAAGGTGATCCCGCCGCGCGTCCTGTCCCTGGAGCAGGCCCTGGAGTTCATCCGCGACGACGAGTGCGTCGAGATCACCTCGGAGACCGTGCGCATCCGCAAGGTCGTCCTCGACGCGGCCAGCCGTGGCCGCGCCGCCGCCCGCGCCAAGCGCGGCAACTGAGCTCCACCATCCGAAGCCCCCGCCGGCCCGATCGGCGGGGGCTTCGGCTTTCCCGCCCGCCCCCACCCGCACCCGCGCCGCCCCACGCCCGGCCTGGCCTATCTCACGCCGCCCCGCACCGGCCTGGCCCGGCGCGTCCGGGCCCCGCTCGCGGCCGGCTCACGGGACCTGCCGGGACGAGCGGTCAGGAGTCTCCGGTGGGCCAGGTCAGCCGGCCCGCGCGCAGGTCGTCCACGATCGACCGCAGCCAGCGCTCCTCCGCCTCGGTGACCGCGAGCAGATACTCGCTCTCGATGGCGGTCACCCTGGGCAGGTCGTCCGTCTGCGCCGCCAGGGCGGCCTCCAGGCCCGCCCTCGTCTCCGCCAGCCGCTCGGCACGGCGTTCCAGCAGCCGCAGCGCGTCCGCGGGCGGGATCATCATCAGGTGTGACAGTGCCGCGGGGAACTGCGGGAACTCCTGCTTCGGCACGGCCAGCATCTGGTCCAGCCACTCGCGGGCGACGCGCCGTCCCGCATCGGTGAGTTCATAGACGGTCCGCTCCGGATAGGCCGGGTCACGGGTGGTCTCGCGGACCGCGATCAGCCCCTCGGCGTGCAACCGCTCGATCGTGCGATAGAGCCCGGCCCGCTGGCTCACGTTGACGACCTGGTCCTTGCCCCACTGCTTGATCAGCCGCTGCACGGCGTACGGGTGCATCGGCTCGTGGTGCAGCAGCGCCAGCACGGTCAGGGCGAGCGGGGAACTGCGAAGGGAAGCGCTCATGACCCACATACTAGCTTCAAACGAACTAGTTGACGAGTAACTAGTTTCAATGCAACTATCTCCTTGCGAGCGATCAACGGCTCGCTAAGGACGAGGAGTGGTGAGCATGAGCAAGGTGACCAGCGCGTTGGTGATCGGCGGCGGCATCGCCGGGCCGGTGACGGCGCTCGCTCTGGCCAAGGCGGGCATCCGGGCGACGGTGTACGAAGCCCACGACAGCGCAGCGGACGGCGTCGGGGCGATGCTCAGCCTGGCCCCGAACGGGATCGACGCGCTGCGGATCGTGGGAGCGGACGAGGCCGTACGGGCCGTGGGACAGCCGGTCCCCGGCGTCGTGATGGCCGACGGCGCCGGGAACCGGCTCGCCGAGTTCGGCGGGTTCCCCGGCCTGCCGCCCACGCTGGCGATGCCGCGCGCCGCCCTCTTCCGCGCCCTGGCCGATCACGCGGTGACGGCGGGCGTGCGGATCGAGTACGGCAAGCCGCTCGTCTCCGCCGAGGAGACCCCTGAGGGGGTGACCGCCATGTTCGCGGACGGCACCACCGCCACCGCCGACGTGCTGATCGGCGCCGACGGCATCCGGTCCACGGTCCGCACGCTGATCGACCCCGGCGCTCCCGGCCCCGAGTATGGCGGGGTCCTCAGCTTCGGCGGCTACGCCGGTGACGGCGGTGTCCGGGCCGATGAGGGCGTCATGCACTTCGCCTTCGGCCGCACCTTCATCGGCTACTGGCGGCTGCCCGACGGCCGCATCTGCTGGTTCGCGAGCCTGCCCCGCACCGAGCCCCTCACCTACGCCGAGGTCGTCCGCACGCCCGCCGCGGACTGGCTGGCCCGCCTGCGCGACCTCTACGCCGGTCACGTCCCGGGCGAGAAGCTGCTGGCGGGCACCGACCCGGCGGACCTCATGATCACCGGCCCGATGGAGCGCATGCCGTCGCTGCCGCGCTGGCACCGCGGCCGCATGGTCCTCGTCGGCGACGCGGCCCACGCCCCGTCGTCCAGCTCAGGCCAGGGCGCCTCGCTGGCTGCGGAGAGCGCCGTCGAACTGGCCCGCTGCCTGCGCGACCTGCCGCCGGCCGAGGCGTTCGCGGCGTTCGAGCGCCTCCGGCGCCCCCGGGTGGAGATGATCGGCGGCGACGCCGCGGCCAAGAACAAGGCCAAGGCCGGGCAGGCCGGCGACAGGCCCGCCATGCCGACCCCCGAGCAGATGTTCGCCCCCGTCCACCGGCACCACATCGACTGGGACGCGCCCGTCACCGCCTGACCGGCGGGGCGGCACCGGCAAGAGGCGTGAACGGCCGGTGAGGATGGCCTCGTGCACCGACTCGGTCAGCCGGCGAGACGCTCCCGGGCGGCCTCCCGCACCTCGCTCGGAGTGCGCCCGAAACGGTTGCGGAAGACCCGGGCGAAGTGGGCCTGGCTGGAGAACCCCCACCGGTAGGCGACGTCGGCGATCCGCGTCTCCCCCGCCCGGGGCTCTCCGAGCTCGACACTGGCCCGCTGCAGCCGACGTTCCAGGATGTAACGGGCCGGGGTCGTGCCGGCCGCATCGAAGATCCGGGCGAGCTGCCGCACCGAGATCCCGAGGACGCGAGCGACCTCCGCGGCGTTCAGCCGCGGGTCGTGCAGGTGCCGCTCGATGTGCTCCTTGGCGATGACGAGCTGGGCCGCGGAGGGAGTCGATCCACCGGAACGCTCCAGCGTGAGCAGGCGGATCAGCCCGAGCACGGCGCGCTGCGTCTCCTCCGGGCCGTCGCCGCCGCGCATCCCGACGAGCTCGCCGAGCAGCGAGCGCAGGCTCGACACGAGCGCGCCCTCGTGCGCGCCGCCCCGGCCGAAGAGCATCGGCACCGGAACGCCGTCGGGCCGGCATGCCTCGGCGAACAGGTCGTGCGGGATGTCCACCAGGATCTGCCGCATCGACGAGGAGAAGCCGAAGAGGTACGGCTTGCGCGTGTCGTAGACCAGTAGGTCGCCGGCCGACGCGGACACGCAGCCGTTCTCGTGCAGGAAGACCGCCTCGCCCCTGAGCAGCAGGCTGGCGAAGACCGAGTCCTTCGGCGTGGACCTCGCCATCTGCGGGGTCCGCTCGATCACGTGCGCGTTGCCCGCGATGTCCGCGAGCCGTACGTCGCCGAGCCGCATGTTGATCTGCCTGGCCAGCAGGCCCCGGTCGGAGTAGGACCGGCAGGAAAGGCCCACCAGCGTCTTGCGGTTGTACTCTTCCCAGTAGTCGATCCGCTCCGCGGGCGCGACGTTCTCCGTCGTCGCCCGGGAGATCACGGAGACCGCGTTCGCGGGCATCACAGATCTCCTCACCGCTTCATGCCCTGGATTGCCTGACAGACCAAGCCCTGCTGCACGTGGCCCGGCTGGCGTCGGCATTTGCCGGGCCCGCCTTCCTTAGCGCAGCAGTATGTCCGGAATCAGACGCAAAGGTAACCCCCGTCCACCGGAAGCACCGCCCCTGTGATGTACGACGCGGCGGGCGAGCACAGGAACGCGATCACCTGGGCGACGTCGCCCGGCCTGCCGTACCGTCCCAGAGGGATGCGGGCCAGGACCTCCGCCGCGGCCCGCGGGTCGTCGAGCAGGCCCCGGGCGAGCGGGGTCTCCACGAACCCCGGCGCGACCGCGTTCACGCGGACGCCCTCGGCCGCGTACTCCGCCGCGAGCGACCGGGTGAGCTGGGAGACGCCTCCCTTGCTCGCGCTGTACGCCGGCCTGTCCCTGCTGCCGAAGAAGGCGAACATGGAGGAGACGTTCACGACACAACCGCCCGTCTTCGCCAGGTGCGGCCGGGCGGCCTCGCAGGCGACCATGGTGGCGGTCAGGTTGACGTCGATCACGCGCCGCCACCGGTCCAGGTCATACTCCCCGCGGTCGTGGCTGACGCCCGCGCAGTTCACCAGCATTCCGATCTCCGGCTCCGCACGGACGAGCCGGGCCAGACCATCCCGGTCGAGGACGTCGTGCTCGATCACGCGGACGCGCGGATGGGCCGGCCGCTCGCCGGCGACCTCGGGCGCCAGGCCGAGGGCCACGACGTCGGCGCCGAGCTCGGCGAGCAGGGTGGCCGTCGCCGCCCCGATCCCCGACGTCCCGCCGGTGACGAACGCCGTACGGCCGGCGAACAGGTCACCGCGGAATCCGCTGGACGTGGACTGATCGGTCATGTGCGTGCGCTCCCTTCGCCTGGCCGCACCAGAACCTTGATCTGATCGCCGCCGCCCAGCAGGGCCTCGAACCCGTCACTGACGACGTCTCGGAGGGGGATGGTGGAGGTGACGATCGCCGTGAGGTCCACGCCCTCCTCGACCAACCGGATCAGGTCGGGATAGACGTCCCGATAACCGACCGTGGCGATGATCGACTGCTCCCTGTTGACCAGCGCGAACGCGTCGATGCTCACCGTCCCGGCGAGCCCGGCCAGCACGACCCTGCCACCGCTCCTGGTCGCCTCCAGGCAGGTGCGCAGGGTGCCTTCGGAGCCGACCACCTCGAACGCCACGTCCGCGCCCTCGCCTCCGGCCGCCCGCCGCATCAGGCCGGGCAGGGCATCGCGGTCGGCCACTCGCACCAGGTCGGTCGCGCCGAGCCGGCGGGCCAGGTCGAGCCGCGCGGGGGAGAGATCGGCGACGATCACCCGGCCGGCGCCCTCCCGCACCGCCAGCATCACGATGAGCAGGCCGATCGGGCCGAGGCCGACCACCGCGACCGTCTCGCCCGCCCGCAGTCCCGACCGGCGCAGCGCGTGCAGGGCGACGGCCGCCGGTTCGAACACGGCCGCCTGCTCCAGAGGGACCGTGTCGGGCAGGCGGTGCAGCATGTAGGCGGGTACGGTCGCCCGCTCCGCCATTCCGCCGTGGCCCATGAGCCCGGCGAAGCCGAAGTGGCGGCAGATGTTGTACTCGCCGTTCCGGCAGCGAGGGCAGGTGCCGCAGCGGTAGTGCGGCTCCACCGCGACCCGGTCGCCGGGCGCCAGGCCCCGCACTTCCGGGCCGACCTCGGTGATCGTGCCGCAGAACTCGTGGCCGAGGACGAGCGGCGCGGTCACCCCCGACTCGGGATGGGGGTGGGTCACCGGGATGGCGTGCGGCCCGTCGGCGTACTCGTGCAGGTCACTACCGCAGATGCCGCAGTAGGCGACCGCGAGGGTGACCTCCCCGGTGCCGGGGGCGCGGACGGCGACGTCGACGACCCGGACGTCCCGCGCCCCATACCAGACGGCAGCCCGCACGAGGCCGTCCGGCCGGCTCGCCGCCCGGCCCGGCCCGCGATCCCCCGCCCGGACGCCCGCCTCGGCGCCCGCCGCGCCGTTCAGCGGGCCGTCCAGCGGGCCGTCCAGCGGGCCGTTCACCGGGCCGTTCACCGGGTCACCTCCGCCGCCTGCGGCGCAGCACGGCCGGAGCCGTCTCCCGCAGGGCGAACGAGAGCAGGACGACGATCAGCGCGCCGCCTGCCGCGATGAACATCGCGGTCTGCAGGCCCCACAGGTCGGAGGCCCACCCGGAGATCATCGGGCCGAGGAACCCACCGGCCAGCTCGCCCACGCCCATGATCAGGCCGAGGGCCGTGGCCAGCGTGCCGGGCGGCACGGTCTCTGCCGGGATCGTGGCCATGAACAGTGTGAAGCACCCCAGCCCGGTGTAGGTGAAGATCATGATCAGGCCGAGCAGCGCCGGGCTGGAGACGTAGACGATCGCGATGGGGCAGAGCACCGCGAGGGCGGTGAAGCCGATGAGTGCCGGCTTGCGGCCGATCCGGTCGGAGATGCCGGGGGTGGCGAAGCCCCAGAGCACCCAGGCCACGCCCAGGCAGGTCATGACGCCGCTCATGGTGCCCGGCGTGAACCCCTTGACCTCCGTCAGGTACGTGGGGGTGAACGTGATGAGGGTGACGAACCACGTCAGGTAGCAGCAGGCGATCAGCATGCAGATCACCACGTTGCGCAGCCTCAGCACGTCCTTCAGCGCAAGCTTGGACTGTCCGGCGGCGCCGTCCCGTGCGGTCTCCGACGCGGTCCTGATGAGCGGCGGCCGCTCCCGGACGAACCTGGCGATCAGCGCGGCGATCACCAACCCGGGGATGATGGTGACGTAGAACGCGATGCGCCAGCCGTAGGACTCGGCGATCCACACCACGACGCCCGGGGCCACGATCCCACCGAGCAGACCGGCGGACGAGCCCTGCAGCAGGCCCATGTTCAACCCGCGCCGGCTTTCCCGGGACGCCTCCACCATCAGGGACTGCGCCATCGGGAGCACCGCCCCCTCGGCCGTCCCCATGAGGGCACGCGCGGCGAGCAACCCGGCGAAGCCCGCCATCAGACCCGACGCCGACGAGAAGAGCGAGAAGAGCACCACAGCGGCGATGAGGATCGGCTTGCGCCGGCCGAGCCTGTCGGACAACCGGCCGGCCACCATCCCGGCCAGCGCCCAGGTGAGTGCCAGCACGCCGGACAACGTGCCCAGCTCGCCGTTGGACAGCCCGAAGTCCGCGTCCATGTACGGGGCGAGGAAGGACAGGGCCTGCCGGTCGAAGAAGACGAACCCGAAGGCCAGGAAGAGAAGGAGGAGAAGGCGGTTCTCGTACCGCCTCGCTTCGCGTTCCACTCCGTGGGGGGTGGACGTCGTGATGTGGGTCATCGCGTTCCTCGTTGGGGGGCAGGCCGGTGATCAGCGGAACAGCGAGTTGACGTAGTCGGCGCCGATGCCCACCTTCTCGTAGTGCTCACGGCACATCGCGATGTAGTCGTGGACGTCGAAGATGCCCTGGGCTTCGCCGTTCTCGTCGAGCCACACGAGGGGCCCCTTGACGATGAAGAACGTCTTCATCGGCTCGCCGCTGTCGTAGGCCACCAGCGTGTGGCCCTCGCCCGGAGCCTCGTAGACGAAATCGCCCGCCGTGGCGGTCCAGGGGCGCTCCAGATAGCCCCACTTTCCGGAGATGGTGTAGGCGAACACCTCGTGCGGGTGGTAGTGCCGGTTGACCAGCCCCGCCTCCTTCGCCCGGAGGATGTCGGCCCAGCTGTTGTCCTTGACGTTGATCCAGAGAGGACGCGACCCGACGGTCTCGCTGAACGGCACGTAGTAACGGTCGTCATCGGTGGCGACCTTGGAAAGGTAGACCTCCGGCAGCGCGTCCGGCTTCTGCGAGTTCTCGATCGGCTTGAGGTTCTTCCAGAACTCCGACGTGGGGGTTTCGGGCATGTTTCCCTCTCCTTACGTGTGTTGTTGGAGAGTGAACCCTTCGCGGCGTCGGTCGTCTTTCCTGTCTCGGACATCGCCGCTTGCCTATTCCGGACGTGCCGCAGCGCTTGTGCCCGCACGGCTCACAGGCCCGTCGCCCTTTCGGCGACGGCGCGCCCTCGAGGCGGGCGACGGGGCACGGGGCTCTGACGGCAAGAGCGGGTAAACGGCCGGTACGGATGACGTCGTGTGCCGCTCCCCGATCAGCCGGGGCGTGCTCTGCTGTCGCAGGCAACGAGTGTCTGAGGAGGAGCGACCATGCCCCGCACAACCCGTATAGCCCTGGCCGCCGGGCTCGCCCTGGGACTCACCGCCGCTGCCGCCCCTGCCGTACCGGTGCTGGCCGCCGGGATGACGGCGGCCTCGGCCCCGCAGGCCGGCCCCGGTGACTCGGCGGGCGCGTCGGCGAACGAGCCGGTGGTCGAGTCGGCGGGCGGGTCCGCGACCGCCGTCATCAAGAACGTCACCGGGCGGACCCTCGGCACCGTCCGGGTCGAGCGATACGACGCGAAGAAGTCGCGGGTCAGCGTCAGCGTGCGGGGGCTCACTCCCGGGTTCCACGGCTTCCACGTCCACTCCACCGGGGTGTGCGACGCGCACTCCGTCGACCGGGCGACGGGCAGCGCCTTCTCCAGCGCCGGAAGCCACCTCGGCCCGGGGCAGCACGGCGGCGGAGCCGGCGACATGCCCCCGCTGCTGGCGGCCGCGGACGGCACCGCCTCCGCGTCGTTCGTGACCGACCGGTTCACCCTGGAGCAGCTGGGCGACGCCAACGGCAGCGCGTTCGTGGTGCACGCCGCGCCGGACAACTTCGCGCACATCCCGGACCGGTACTTCCACCGCCCCGATGCCGGCGGCGCCGTGGGCCCGGACGCGACCACGCGCAAGACCGGCGACGCCGGTGCCCGGATCGGCTGCGGCGTCGTCAAGGTCCACGCCTGATCCGGGTCCGCCGCCTCGCGGGCAGCCTCACTCGCGGGCAGCCTCACTCGCGGGCAGCCTCAGGAGATGTGGCGGCGCAGCCAGTCGACCAGCGGGACCAGCGCTCGCCAGGTCGAACGGACCCGGTCGAGGGTCTCGGGGGTGTGCAGCCATGGCTCCGGCTCGAACCGCCGCCCGGCGTGCAGCGTCTTGTGCCGGAGAAGGTCGAGCCGGGGATGGTCCTCCGGCGCGCCGCGGGGACGGGTCTTGAGCCGGTCGCCGCCGACCTCGATATCGCCGGGCAGGGCCCCGAGGATCTCCTCCAGCAGGGGCCCGGCGGTGTCGTCGTCCACGGCCTCGCGGAAACGTGCGACCTGGTCGCCCGACCCCCACCAGCCCGCCGCCACGTAGAGACCGTCGGCGTCCACCTGGACGTAGTAGCCGACGCCCTCCACGCCCACGCCGCAGTAGGCCCCCTGATGCGTCTTGTATGGCGACTTGTCCTTGGAGAACCGGACGTCGCGGTACGGCCGGAACAGGTGGGCCGGTCCGAACTCCGGCTCCAGCTCGTCCATGAGCGCGAGCATCGGCCCGCGCACACCCGTCTCGTAGAACCCCTTGTGGGCCGTCCAGTACGCCTTCGAATTGTCGGCGACGAGGCCCTCGTAGAAGATGAGCGCCTCGTCAGGGAACCCGCTGAAACCCATGCCACCCACCTTCGCACGCCCCACCGACAGTCCCGGGACCGGGACCGGGACCGGCACAGGCACCGGGGCCGGGGCCGGGATCACGATCGAGACCGGCACCGGGGCAAGCACCGAGAGAGCGACCAGCACAAGCACCGGGACCACGGCCATGACCGGGACAGGGACCGGGACAGGGACCGGGACAGGGACCGCGACCAGCACAAGCACCGGGACCGAGACCGGCACAGGCACCGGGACCACGGCCATGACCGGGACCACGGCCATGACCGGGGCCACGACCACGACCGAGTCGGGGATCAGGACCCGTACAGCGCGGACGCGTTCAGCGCCGCCGTCTCGCGGTGCCGAAGATCGTCCTGGTGATCTCCCGGCCGAGCGCGGTCGCGGCGGTGCGGGCCAGCGACCGGAACTCCTTCGAGGCGAGCATCCCTTCGAGCACCGACTGCCGGCGCGCCTCGGAGGGCCTGTCAACCGGCCGGTCCGCCGACCGGTCCGCCGGTCTCTCGGCCGGCGCCTCCCGCTCGGGCTCCCGCTGGGAGGCCAGTCGCGCGGTGAGGATCTCGTACGCCGACTGCCGGTCCACGGCGGTGCCGTACTTGGCCAGGAGCGGGGACGCGGCGATCACCCGTTGGACGACCGCCGGGTCGGACGGCGCCATGAGCGACTGCGGCGCCCGCAGCCGGGTCCAGGCGACCGGCGTCGGGGCACCCGTCTCGGACAGGACCGTGACGACCGCCTCCCCGATGCCGAGCTCGGTGAGCAGCCGTTCGAGGTCGTAGGAGGACTCGGGGAACGTCGAGACGGTCGCCTTCAGCGCCTTGGCGTCCTGCGGGGTGAAGGCGCGCAGGGCGTGCTGCACGCGCGAGCCGAGCTGGGCGAGGACGTCGGCCGGCACGTCCTTGGGCGTCTGGGTGACGAAGAAGACCCCGACTCCCTTCGACCGGATCAGCCGCACGGTCTGGGTGATCGATCGGAGGAACGCCTTGGACGCGCCCTCGAACAGCAGGTGCGCCTCGTCGAAGAAGAACACGAGCGACGGCTTGTCGGGGTCGCCCACCTCGGGCAGCGTCTCGAACAGGTCCGCGAGCAGCCACATCAGGAACGTGGAGAACAGCTGCGGCCGCTCCTGCACCGCCGGCAGCTCCAGGATGGAGATCACGCCGCGGCCGTCCGGCGTGGTCCGCAGCAGGTCGCGTACGTCGAACTCGGGTTCGCCGAAGAACGCCTCCGCCCCCTGGGCCTGGAAGTTCACCAGGGCGCGGAGGATGACGCCCGCGGTGGACGCCGACAGCCCGCCGATGCCGCTCAACGCCTCCGGCGTCTCGGTCAGATAGCGGATGACCGCGATCAGGTCCTTGAGGTCCAGCAGCGGCAGCCCGTGCTTGTCGGCGAAGTAGAAGATCAGCCCGAGCGACGACTCCTGGGTCTCGTTGAGTTCGAGCACCCGCGACAGCAGCGTCGGCCCGAACGCGCTCATGGTGGCGCGCAGCGGGATGCCTTCCCCCACGCCGCCGAGGGAGAAGAACTCCGTCACGCAGCCCTGGGGTGTCCAGTCCTGGCCCACCTCGGCGGCCCGGCGGGCGATGCGGTCGCCCGGCTTGCCGGGCGAGGCCAGACCGGACAGGTCGCCCTTGATGTCCGCGAGGAACACCGGCACGCCGTGACCGGCGAGCTGCTCGGCCATGAGCTGCAGCGTCTTGGTCTTCCCCGTGCCGGTCGCCCCGGCCACCAGGCCGTGCCGGTTCATCATGCACACCGGGATGCGGATGCGCTCGGAGGCGTCGGCGGTCCCGTCCTCGCGAACGAGCGCGCCCAGCTCCAGGGCCGGTCCCTCGAAGTCGTAGCCCTTCATCGGTTCGTGTACTTCTTCCCGGGCGTGGTGCCGCCGAGCAGCTCCGAGACGGTCACGTACGTGAAGCCCTTGCGGTCGAGCTCGTCGAGCAGCCGGGGCACTGCCTCCACGGTTGTCGGGTGGATGTCGTGCATGAGCACGATGTCGCCCGGTTTGGCCGCGACGCTGCGCTGCGCGATCACCTTGGGGTTGCGGTTGAGCCAGTCGAGGGTGTCGACTGCCCACAGGATCTGCGCGAGCCCGCTCTGCTTGGTCTCGTGGTCCACCGCCTGGCTCGTCGCGCCGTACGGCGGGCGCATGAGCCGCATCGTCACGCCGGTCGCCTTCCGCACGGCCTCCTGCGTACGGTCGAGCTCCCGGCGCAGGGCGTCGGACGACAATCCGGGCAGTGAGGCGTGGTCCCAGGAGTGGTTGCCGATCTCGTGGCCCTCGGCGGCCATCCGCCGCACGAGGTCCCGCGTCTTATCGGTGATCATCTGCCCGAGCAGGAAGAACGTGGCCCGGGCGTGGTGGGCCGCGAGCAGGTCGAGGACGTGCCCGGTCTGTTCGCCCGGCCCGTCGTCGAACGTCAGCGCCACGCACTTGTGCCGCTTGCAGTCGACGTGCCGGGGCGGCGGCACCGCGGGCAGGCGCGGCCCCGGTGCTCCCCGTTGTGTCCCCGCGAGCCGGAAGCGCAGCAGATCGGGGTCGAGATGCCGCTGTGTGCCGAAGCGCGGATGCGGTGCCGCGGCCCCGTGCCGTTCCCCCGAGACCGGCACGGTCCTGACCTGCCCACACCCGCCGAGCAACAGCAACGACAGCAGCACGGATCCGATCCGCATACGACCCCCCGGAGCAGGCGGGGGGCCACGAACGCTACGGATAGCCTCCGGCCGCTCCCCCCCGCAGAACCTTTTCCAGCTCCTCCCACCAGGGCGGCACATCCGCCTTGAGCTCGGCATATCTGCGAGCCACCCGGATGGCGCATCCTGCTGGGTCCGTACCCAGGTGCCGGCACTTCACGGCACCCTCGCGCCAACGGTAAAAGCCCTCACGGAAGGTCACGACCAGGCCTATCCAGACGGAGAGAGTAGCCTCGTCGCCGATCTCGTAGGCGTCGGCCACCCCGAGCGCGGCGAGTTCCGCGCGAAGTTTTTCCACCGCGACTCGCGACTCACTCACCGGCCACCGCCCCCTGCACAGCAGACACGCACAAAAAGGGATGTACCCAACCTTGGAGCGGCGCTTGCGGATTCATTCTGTAATCATCG
>Ga0164243_10012383_pt1 | contig 12085 bp, 7 predicted proteins | sample OricompcompostOP_FD_108781 | JGI IMG/M metagenome (GOLD analysis project Ga0164243, IMG submission 108781) | Organic Plus compost microbial communities from Emeryville, California, USA - Original compost - Organic plus compost (OP) | ecosystem: Engineered > Solid waste > Mixed feedstock >...
AGCCCCGCATTGCACTATGCTGCGCCCGCAGCGGACCATCTCCCGAACGTGGACGATCCGCCGTACGCGGGCACGGGAGCCGATCCTTCCTACCAGGCCATCAACGCCACGGATGTCGTGGGCGGACTCGAGTCCAGCCTCGACGGCATCGACATCGCGGTCTACCAGAGCGGTGCGGGCGGGGTGCTGGGCGGCCTGCTGAACGGGACGGCCGGGCTGCTCAACGGGCTGCTGGACACGGTGGGCGACATCGTGGGGTCGGCCCTCCATCCTCTTCTCGATCCATCCATCAACACCGTGCTTTCATTCCTGGGCATCGATCTCGCGACGACGGAGGTGGGCGCGCGGCTGACCTGCCGGGCCAACGTCGAACTGGTGTACTGAGGACACCTTGAGCGCATGAAGTCCGACTCGAATTTCGAACAGCTCGACATCTACGTCTGGGAGGGCAAGGCGGACATCGTCGAGCGCGTGGCGCGCTGCATGTCGAGCTTCGACGTGGAGGTGGTGCGCGCCGACGGCATGGCCCTGGGCATGGAGCGCGACGCGGGCCGCGCGGCGGTGGCCGTCATCAGCGTGTCGGCCATGGACAGCAGCGGCTTCTCGCTGACCACCGAGTCGCTGCAGGGCACGCCGGTGGTGTGGGTGGCCAGCGCCTCGCGCGAGCGCGACTCGGCCTCCTACCCGCCCGACTACCGGCACGTCCTGCCCTACGACTTCACCTGCGCCGAGCTGCGCACCATGATCGCCAAGCTGGTGCGGCAGCTGCGCACGCGCGTGGCCGAGCTGCCGGGCCCCGACGAGCTGGTCGCCCACTCCGAGGCGATGAAGGCGCTGCTCGCGGAGGTGCAGACCTTCGCCGACTGCGACCATGCCGTGCTCCTGCGCGGCGACACCGGCGTCGGCAAGGAGCGCGTGGCGCAGTTGCTGCACCGCGGCCACCAGGCCTACGGCAAGGGCGCCTTCGTCGCGGTGAACTGCGGCGCCATCCCCGACGGGCTGTTCGAGTCGCTGTTCTTCGGCCACGCCAAGGGCTCGTTCACCGGCGCCGTGGCATCGCACCGCGGCTACTTCGAACAGGCCACCGGCGGCACGCTGTTCCTCGACGAGATCGGCGACCTGCCGCGCTACCAGCAGGTCAAGCTGCTGCGCGTGCTGGAAGACCGCGCCGTGGTGCGCCTGGGCTCGGCCAGCCCGGTGCGGGTGGACTTCCGGCTGGTGGCGGCGAGCAACCGCAACCTGCGCGAGATGGTGGCGGCCGGCGACTTCCGCGCCGACCTGTTCTACCGCCTGGCGGTGATCGAGCTGTACGTGCCCAACCTGCAGGAGCGCGGCGAGACCGACAAGGTGGCGCTGTTCCGCTCCATCCTGTCCGAGGTGCTGGGCGACGCCGCGCCGGCCCTGGGCGAGCTGCCGCACTGGCTGACGGACGCGGTGGCCGCCACCGCCTTCCCCGGCAACGTGCGCCAGCTGCGCAACCTGGGCGAGCGCATCGGCGTGATCGCGCGCCAGACCGGCGGCTGGGACCGCGCGCACATCGAGCGCGCCCTGGCCCTGGCGCGCATCCGCACCGACGGGCCGGCACCGCAGGCCGAGGCCATCGGCGACCGGCGGGGCTGGAACAGCTCGGAGCGCAACCGCATCATCGAGGCGCTGGAGATCAACGACTGGCGCCGCCAGGACGCCGCGCAGCACCTGGGCATCAGCCGCAAGGTGCTGTGGGAGAAGATGCGCAAGTACCAGATCCTCGACGGCGAGCCGAGCATCCCCGAGGACGGCTGAAGAGGCCGGCCCGCGCTCAGCGCTGGCCGAGCTGCCGGGCGCCGCGCAGCACGAGTGCCTGGGCGCCTTCGCCGGGGCCGCGCTGCGGCCCGCCGCGGCAGGGTGCCGCGGAGGCGATGCAGCCCGTGCCCAGCACGCCGTCGCCGTCCAGCAGCGGGCCGCGCGCCGGGCCGAAGATGCGGTCCACCCACGCGCTGGGCCCATCGCTCTCGATGCGCAGCTCGCCGGTGGCGCGCGCGAGGCGGAACTCCGAGATGCGCAGGTCGAACACGGCGTCGATGTAGTCCTGCACCAGCGTGTAGTAGTCGAGCTGGGCGTCGAGCACGTTGGGCAGCGTCTCGCGCCCGAACTCCAGCAGCCGGCGGCGGCCGCGGAAGGCCTCGCCCGACTCCTGCACGGCGGCCTGCAGCTGGCGCTCGCGCTCGCGGCCGGCCTGGGTGCGGCCCCAGGCCGACAGCGTGGCCTCGAACAGGCTGCGCCGCGCGCCTTCCAGCTTGGCCTGCTGGTTGTCCACCTCCGCCAGCGCCGACTTCACGCGCAGTTGCCGGTCGAAGCCGCTGCCGAAGTTCCAGTTCAGCTCCAGCGCCGCCCGCGTCGGCTCGGAAGGGGAGACGCCGCGCGGGTCCTTGGTCTTGACGACGACGGCCTCCACCGTGGGCCAGAGGCTGGCCTCCTGCTGGTCGACCTGCGCCTCGGCGCGTTCCACCCGGCTGCGGCCTTCGGCCAGCTCGGTGCTGCGGCTCTCGGCGCGGCGCAGCACCTCCTCCTGGCTGCCGGCGGCCCAGGCCGGCAGCGCGGCGAGCGCGGGCAGCCGGCGCGGGTCGGGCCGGAAGCCGAAGTAGCTCTCGAACTTGGCGATGGCCTCGCCGCGCTGCGCGTCGAAGTCGGATTCGCGCGCGGCGATGCTGGCGCGCCGCGCGGCGGCCATGCGCAGGTCGTTCTGGCCGGCGGCGCCCAGCGCCACGCGCCGCTCCTCGGCGCGCGAGAGTTCGTCCACGATGCGCGTGGAGCGCGCCGCGACCTCGCGCTGCAGGTCGAAGCGCTGCACCTGCAGGTAAGCGGTGAGGGCGTCCAGCACCACCTTCTGCGAGGTGGAGAACAGCGCCTCGTCCTGCGCCCGGCTGCCCGCCTCGGCGGCGCGCACGCGCGCGCTGATGGCGCCGCCGTCGATCAGGCTCATCCGCGCCTCGGCGGTGATGAGCTGGTAGCTCCGGGAGGAGGCGCCTTCGGCGCCGCTGTCGTAGCTGCCCGAGGCGCTGCCGACCTTGAAGCGCGGGTAGCGCGCCTGCTTGGCGGATTCCACCTCGAAGCCGCTGGTGGCCGCGGCGGCCTGCGCGGACAGCACTTCGGGATGGTCGTGCGCCAGCGTGCGAAGCGCCTCTTTCACGCGCGCGGCATAGCCGTTGGCGCCCAGCGACGGGGCCGCGAGGCGGCGCGCCGGCGTCAGCGCCGCGCCGGGCAGCGCGGCGGGCGCGGCGGCCGAGGCGGCGTCGGCCATCGCCGCCAGGGCGAGCAGGGTGCCGGGGAGGATGCGACGGATCATGGCTCGCGAAAGGCTTCGCGCTGCAGCTTCAGCACCGGCCGCAGCATGTACCAGATGAAGGGATCGGTGCCCACGAGCAGGTCCACCTCGGCCTCCATGCCGGCGGTGATGCGGTTCTCGGGCCTGCCGACGTGCGACTGTTTCGTGTTCACCAGCAGCCGGTAGTAGGGCGGCGCGGTGGGCAGGGTGGCGTCGCGGTCGGCGTCGGCGGCGACCAGCACCACCTTGCCGTCCACCGTGCCGTAGCGCAGGAAGTCGTAGGCGGTGATCTTCACGCGCGCCGGCTGGCCGGCGTGCACGAAGCCGCGGTCGTTGGGGCTCAGCCGCGCCTCGACCATCACCTCGTCCTCGTCGGGCACGACCTCCAGAATGGTCTCGCCGGGCTTGACCACCCAGCCGGGGCTGGCGCTGCGCAGGCCCTTGACGATGCCGTCGGCCGGCGCCGTGACCACGGTGCGCGAGCGCTGCGTGCGCGCGCGCGCCAGGTCCTCGGCCAGGCTGGAGAGCTGGCGCTCCACCGTGGCCAGCTCGTCCGAGGCGCGGCGGCGGAAGCTGCCCTCGGCCTCGGCCATCTTGGCCTGCGCCTCGCCGATGGCGGCGGTGGCCGAGACCAGCCCCTGGCGCGCCACCGCCAGCTCGGCGCGCGCGCTCTCGGCCTGGCGCCGCTTCTCCAGCACTTCGAGCTGGCCGATCAGCTTCTCGCTGAGCAACTGCTCGGAAATCTTCAGCTCGGCCTGCATGAGCGCGAGGCGCTCGTTCAGCCCGGCGATCTTGGCGTGCTGCTCCATCTGGCGGCTGCGCGCCTGCTCCAGGCTGGCGACGGCGGCGGCCATCACGCCGCGCTGCTCCAGCGCGCGCGCCTCGTAGGCGCCCATCTCGCCGCGCAGCACGGATTCGTCCGTGCCTTCGGCGAAGCGCTCGCGCGCCAGCGGCTCGCCGCGGCTTTCGGCGCCCAGGCGCACGCGCGTGGCCTGCATGGCGGCGTGCCGTGCGGTCAGCTCCTCCAGGTTGAGGCTGCTGCCGCCCAGGTCGATCTCCACCAGCGGCTGGCCCTGGCGCACCAGCTGGCCCTCGCGCACCGCCACGGCGCGCACGATGCCGCCTTCCAGGTGCTGGATGGACTTGACCCGGTCGGAGGGAATGACCCGGCCGGACGCCACCACCACCGTCTCCATGGGATAGCCCAGCGCGATCGCGGCCAGCAGCGCGACCGCGCCGCCGAGCAGCCAGCGGCGGCGCGAGCGGCGCGGCGCCGGCGCCGGCGGCGCCTGGCCGGTGATCTGCTGCAGGATCTGGGGCAGGTCGTTCTTCATCGCTTCGTTTCTCTCCAGGCGGATGCGGGGCCGGGCGCCTCAGGCCGCGCGCACGGCCACCGGGGCCATCTCGGGCCTGGCCTGCGGCGCGCCTTCCTCCTCGACCACGGCGGTGGCCTTCTTCACGCCGAACAGCCGCGGCACCATGACCGAGGCCGGCCCCTGCTCGATGCCGCCGCGGCCCGTCACGTGGTAGACGTGGCTGGCGGCCGACACCATGCGCAGCGAATGGGTGACGACGATCACCGTGCGCGTGCGCGCCACCGCCAGCAGCGTGGCCAGCAGCGCCCGCTCGCTGGCGATGTCCAGGTCGTTGCTCGGCTCGTCCAGGATCAGCACCGAGGGGTTGCGCAGGAAGCTCAGCGCCAGCGCCAGCTTGCGCCGCTCGCCCACCGACAGGCCGGTGCCGCCTTCGCCCACGCGCGTGCGGTAGCCGTCGGGCAGGCGCGAGATGAACTCGTGCGCGCCGGCCAGCCGGCAGGCGCCGACGATCTGCTCGTCGTTCTGGCCGGGCGCGCAGCGGCGCAGCGTGTCCATCAGCTCGCCGGCGAACCAGTACACCTCCTGAGGCAGGTAGCTGATCCAGTTCGCCAGCTCGGCGCGGCCGAACTGCGAGAGGTCGTACTCGCCGATCTCCACCGTGCCGCGCGTGGGCGCGTACAGCCCCGACAGCAGCTTGACCAGCGTGGACTTGCCGGCGCCGTTGCGCCCGACGATGGCATGCAGCCCGCCCGGGCCGATGCTCAGGTCGACGTCCTCCAGCACCGGCGCCAGCTCGGGGCTGAAGCCGAAGCCCATGCCGCGCAGGGTGAGCAGGCCGCGCGGCTGCGGCAGCTGCACCGCGAGCGGCGGCTTCTCCACCGGCTCGCCCAGCACCTTCTCCAGGCGCTTGGCCGCCTCGGAGGCGATGGCCAGCGCGCGCCAGTTCGACACCAGCCCCGCCACCGGCTGCAGCGCCTTGAGCGCCAGCATGTTGGAGGCCACCAGGCCGCCCACCGTCATCCACTGCTGCATCACGGCGACGGCGCCGACGGTGATGACCACCGTGGAGAAGATGGTCAGCAGCACCGTGGTGCCGTCGCGCGCGCGCTCGATCTCGCCGTTCTTGCGGAAGCTCTCGGCCAGCCAGGCATCGTAGGTCTCGCGCCAGCGCGCGAGCGTCGGGCCGTCGTTGGCCTGCGTCTTGAGCGTCTCGCGGGCGTTGCAGATCTCCGCCGCCATGCGCTCCAGGCCGCGGCTGCGCTGCGCCTCCTCGACGCGGCCGGCGCGCACCTCGTCGGCCCACCACCAGGCCAGGAAGGACATCACCCCGAGGAAGACCATCACCACCGGCAGCACCGGCAGCGCCACGATGCCGATCACCACCAGCGCGAAGATCGCCATCGGCAGGTCGAAGATCGACTGCGCCAGCCCGCCGGTGATGGTGCCGCGCACCGAGCCGACGTCGCGGAACAGCAGGAACCACATGGAGGCGGGGCGCGCCTCCAGCGCGCGCAGCGGGCGCTGCAGCATCGAGCGCATCAGCGCGTTGGACACCTCGTGGTCGATGGTGGCGCCGGCGTCGCGCAGCAGGCGCGAGCGGCGCGTGCGCAGCCAGAACTCGATCGCCAGGAAGCACAGGATGCCGCTGACCAGCGCCCACAGCGTGGAGGTGCCGTTGCGGTAGATCACCCGGTCATACACCTGCAGCAGGAAGATCGACGGCAGCAGGCCCGACAGGCTGATGGGGATGGACCACCACGCCGCCGAGCGGATCATCCCGAAGGAGCCCTCGAAGGCGCGCCCGAGGGCGTCGGCATGCGGATGGGCTTCGTCGGCGCTGGCCGAGGGCGCCGCGAGTTGACGGGGCAGCAGGTACTTCAGCACGGGCTCGGCTTCATCGGGTTGGAGGGTGAGGACACAAATGTTAACAAGCAGTTACTTTTGTGTCTTCACTCCCGTCGGGCGGACGTGCGCCAGCGCCTGTTCGATCGCCGCGTCGAGCGCCTCGCTGCGGCGCAGGCGCGGGTGCGGCGTGCCGGGGGCCAGGACGAAATGCGCATCGACGCCGTGGCTGCGGAGCGCATCGATGTAGTCGCGGGCCAGCTCGGGCCGGGTGTTGGTGTCTTCCTCGCCGGTGACGGCCAGCACGAAGGTGTCGGCCGGCACCTGCCCGGCGAAGGCGTGCGGCGACAGGCTGCGGCGCCAGTGGCCGCTGCCGCGCAGGTCGCGCCAGCGCTGCACATCGCAGGGGCAGCCGGCCAGCACCGCCGCGTCGATCAGTCCCGGCCGCCGGCCCAGCAGCACGCCGGCGATGGCCGAGCCGCCGGAGACGCCCGCCACCACCACCTTGCGCGCCTGGTGCAGCCGGCGCAGCCGCGCGATGGCATCGCCCACCGCATCGACCACCTGCGGGCGGTAGCCGTCGCCGGTGAAGCGGTAGCTGGTGCCGCTGGAGCGGCGGCCCTCGCTGTCGTAGTAGCCGGGCCGGATCAGCGAGACCACCGTCACGCCGGGAGTGGCGAAGCGCCGCAGGTGCTGCATCGGAAAGCCGGACGGCCCGCCGCCGGAGTTGTCGCCGTGGATCAGCACCAGCAGGGTCGAAGCGCCGTCGGCGCCGCGGCCGCCGTCCAGCGTCCGGATCGCCAGGCACTCGCCGCCGCCGCGCACGCTGTGCAGGCCGTCGTCCTCGCATTCGACCGCCGCCGCTGCCGGCGCGGATACCGAGGCGGAGGCCGGCCGGGCCATGTGCGTGAGCAGCAGCGCCGCGCCGGCGCAGAACAGCATCAGGTACAGCCAGATGCACACGAAGCGCAGCACGCGGTACCAGGCCGGGTCCGGCTCCTCGCGGGCGTCGAGGATGCCCAGGCGTTCGAGCCGGCCTGCGATGGAGTCGGTCGTCATGCCAGCGTCTTCAGTGCGCGGGTGAGGCGGCCCAGGCGCATGGGCCGCGACGCCTTGGCCAGCACCCAGTCGCCCGGGCGCAGCATGTCGCCCAGCGCGTCGGAGAGCGCCGCCACGTCGGCGAACCAGTGGGACTGCACGCGGCCGTTGATGCGCAGGTGCAGGAAGTGCATCAGCGGCCCGATCAGCAGCACCCGGTCGGGCTGCGCCTGCAGCAGCGGCTCGGCCAGTGCCTCGTGCTGGGCCTGGCCCATGTGGCCGCTGCCCTGCATGTCGCCCAGCAGGGCCACGCGCTGCGCCGGCGGGCAGGGCGCCTGGCCCAGCAGGGCCAGCGCGGCGCGCATCGAAGCAGGGTTGGCGTCGTAGCTCTGGTCGATCAGGTGGAAGGCGCCGTCGCCCACCGGGATGCGGTGGAAGGGTCCGAGTTCGTCCTCCTGCGTCGAGCGGCCCAGCGCGCGCAGCGCCTCGGCCGGCGCCAGCCCGAGGGCCAGTACCGCCGCCAGCGCGGCGGCCACGTCGATGCCGACGTTCAGCCCGGCGGCCTTCAGGTGCAGTTGCAGCGGGACGCCCTGCACCAGCAGCCGTACCTCGCCCTGGTGCACGCCCAGCAGCCGCACATGGGCGTCGGCGTGCTCGCCGTAGGCCAGCACGCGGCCGGTGTGGCCTGCAGCACGCAGCGCTGCCGCATCGCGAGGGTCGCCCACCGCCAGGTGCACGCCGGGCGCCAGCCCGCGCATCAGCGAGCCGCGCGCCCGCGCATGCTCGTCGGCGCTTTCGCCGGGCGCGGCGGCGGCCGGCGGCAGCACCAGCACCGTGGGCTGCAGCAGCCGCAACAGGGCCGGCGGCGGCGAACGGCCGACGTCGACCACCCACGCCGCGGCCGAGCGCGGCATGCAGCACAGGCTCCAGGCCGTGCCCTTGGGCGTGCGCGTGTTGCCTTCGGGCTGGGCCACCGGGCCCTGCACGCCCAGCGCGCCCGCGAGCAGGGCGGCCAGGCGGCTGGGCTCGCCGGCGCTGACGATGCCGGCCACCGGGCCTTCGTAGCGCGCCCGCGCCCGCGCGCCCAGCGCCAGCATCGCCCGGGCCACGTCGTCCACCTGCAGCAGCGGGGTGCCGCGGTGCAGGTGCGGCGCGGCATCGCTGCACAGGATGGCGGCGGCCGGCCGCAGCGCGCTCTGCAGCGAGCGCACCAGCGCGCCGCGGCCGCTGCGCGCGGTGTCTTCCACGCACAGCACGTGGCTGCGCTGCGCCGACAGGCGCGGCGCGACGCCCGAGGCGCGCCAACCCGGCGGCGGCGGCACGACCCACCGGCCGCCGGCGGCCTGCGCCAGTTCCTCGGCGCTCCACTGCCCGCCGGCGACGGCGTCGTCGTGGGTCGCCGCCTCGCGCGCCACCAGCAGCCGGTGGTAGCCGACGAAGCCGGACAGGTAGTGCTCCACGTCGTCGATGCGCACGCGGAACGAGTGGTGCCGGATGAAGAAGGCGCCGGCCACGGAGGCCGGGCGCCGGAAGTACATCGCCAGCTCGGGCCAGAACACGCCGTTGAGCAGGTAGTGCGCGCGGAAGTCCAGCGCGCGATGGAACTTGTCCAGGTCCACCTCGTCCAGCAGGTGGCGCAGTTCGGGCAGCTCCTGCAGCCGTTCGAGCATCTGGCGCGCGGCCAGCATCAGCTCCAGCAGCGTGGGGAAGGTGGTCTTGCGGTCGAGCACGAAGTCCAGGTAGCCGGCGACGTTCTGGATGCCGAAGCGGAAGTACTTCTCGCGCGGCCGCCAGCGCGTCAGCTCGTTCACGCAGTAGCTCAGCCAGTGGTCGTGCGCCTGCCAGTGCTGGCTGGCGATGAAGTGCTCGAAGGCGCGCTCCACGATGAGCAGCCAGCGGGGGTCGCGCGTCAGCGCGTACAGCCGCATCAGGCCGAAGGCGGCCTCGCCGTCGTAGTAGACGATGCGCGAGGCCTGCTTGACCGACAGGTCGTGCGCGTGCAGCACGTGGACGAAGCGGCCGCTGGCGCGGTCCTGCATGAAGCCGATGCCTTGCGCCAGCCGCTCCATCAGCGCCAGCCACTCGCGGCTGCCGGTGGCCTCGGCGTGCTTGGCCAGCGCCAGCAGGCAGACGGCGCAGCCGCCCAGCTTGATCTCGTCGGCCACGTCCACCAGGAAGGCGGCGTGGGTGCCGTCGGGCAGCACGCGCTCGCGGATGAGCTGCCCGCACATGAAGGCCAGGCTGCGCTCGATGGCCTGCATCAGCGCCGCATCGCGCGTGAGCTCCCAGGCCTCCAGCATCGCGTAGAGCGAGCTGGCGTGGCGCAGCGTGTTGTAGCCGGGGATGCGGCGGTCGAAGCAGGGGAACAGGCCGTAGACGAACTGGCCGCTGGGCTGCACCTGCCGCGCCAGGTGCCCGCTGCCGCCGGCCACCAGCGCCAGCGTGCTGCGGGCGGTGAGCGCCGGCATCTGGCGGCGGCCGGCGTCCAGCCCGGGGCCGGCCAGCCGGTGCACCACGCCGTCGTCCTGGCAGAACACGCCGGCGGTGGCGAGCAGGTAGACCTCGCGCGCGGCGTCGAAGTCGGCCGTGGGCTCGTGCGGGAAGCGCGTGCGCAGGTAGATCTCGAAGTTGTTCTTGTTGAACTGCGCGCTCGCCACCTGCGGGCCGGCGTAGAGCATCGCGTTGGCGTTGAGCTCCTGCTCGGTCAGCAGGCGGTCGAAGCCGGCGTCCAGCGCCAGGCCGAGCCGGAAGTAGTTGCGCTTGACGTTCTTCAGGTGGGCCTCGAACTGGCCCCAGGCCAGCTTGCTCACGCCCTCCACCCAGTCCACCCGCAGCCAGGGCGAGGCCAGGGCGCGCGCGCCGGCGTCCTTCAGCACCTGGCGGGCGCCTTCGGACCAGGCGTCGTCGAAGCTGTCGCCGCGCACGTGCGTGACGCGGGCGCGGCGCTGGCCGTCGGTCACCGAGAAGATCAGCGTGAACGCCGGAAAGGGCGCCGGCACCTCCGTGCAGACGGGGGCGATGCGCTCGCGGCAGGCCTGCAGCATCTGCTGCAGGTCCAGCGGCGTCCGCTCGGCGCCGTCGTCGGACCTGCCTTCCGGCAGGTCGTCCAAGGCGGGAGGAGATGGCAGGGCGGACATGGGCCGCGGCGACCTCAGCGGTAGACGAATTCGACGCGGCGATTGAGCTGGTGCCCGGCCTCGGTGAGCTCGTTAGACGCGGGCCGCTCCATGCCCCAGCTCATGGTGTCGATCTGCGCGCCGTTGGCGCCGCCCAGGCGCATGCGCTGCGCCACCGCATCCGCGCGGCGCTGGCCCAGCGCGAGGTTGTACTCGCGGCCGCCGCGCGAGTCGGTGTGGCCTTCGAGCACCACGCGCGCCTGGGGCCGGCTGCGCAGGTAGTCGGCGTGCGCCTGCACCACGTCCCGGTATTCGGGCTTCACCTCGAAGCGATCGAAGTCGAAGTAGACGATGCGGGCCACGCCCTGCGGGCCGGGCGCGCGCGGCATCGGCGCCGGCCGCGCCACGACTGGCGCGACAGTCGACGGGCTCTGGCGGTTGGAGTAGTAGTAGTTCGTGTCGTCCTGGCCCGGGCGGCCGCTGGCGCAGCCGGCGACCACGGCGGCCAGCGCCAGCAGGGGTGCCAGGCGGTGATGGAGTCGGTGGTGATCTGTCATGTTGCGTCTCGCAAGAGGGGGAGCGCGCGGCCGCGGATGCGGCCGCGCTGGCTGCATCAGCCCAGCAGGCCGCGCAGGAGGTTGTCCACCGGCGCCAGGGCGCCGCCACTCTCGTTGCCCGACAGCAGGCTGGTCACCGGGGCCAGCAGGCCGCCGTCGGCGCCGGCGACGGTGCCGAGCAGGTTGCCGACGAGGCCGTCCTCGCCGAGCACGCCGCTGAGCAGGTCGCCGCCGAGCGCGTCGCCGCCCAGCAGGCTGCCGACCAGGCCGTCTTCGCCGGCGACGGTGTCGATCAGGTTGCCGACGAGGCCGTCCTCGCCGACCACACCGCCGAGCAGGTCGCCGCCGAGCGCGTCGCCGCCCAGCAGACCGCCGACCAGGCCGCCATCGCCGGCGACCGTGTCGATCAGATTGCCGACCAGACCGTCCTCGCCGGCGACCGTGTCGATCACGCTGTCGACGATGCTGCCTTCGCCGACCACGCCGCCGAGCAGATCGCCACCGAGCGCGTCGCCGCCGAGCAGGCTGCCGACCAGGCCGTCTTCGCCGGCGACCGTGTCGATCACGTTGCCGACGATGCCGTCCTCGCCGAGCACGCCGCCGAGCAGGTCGCCACCGAGCAGATCGCCGCCCAGCAGGCTACCGACGACGCCGTCCTCGCCCAGCACACCGCCGAGCAGGTCGCCACCGAGCGCATCGCCGCCCAGCAGGCCACCGACGACGCCGTCCTCGCCCAGCACGCCGCCGAGCAAGTCGCCACCGAGGAGGTCACCACCCAGCAAGCCGCCGACGACGCCATCCTCCCCCAGGACACCGCCGAGCAGGTCGCCACCGAGCAGGTCGCCGCCCAGCAGGCCACCGACGACGCCGTCTTCGCCCAGCACGCCGCCGAGCAGGTCACCACCAAGCAGA
>Ga0164243_10012384_pt1 | contig 12084 bp, 8 predicted proteins | sample OricompcompostOP_FD_108781 | JGI IMG/M metagenome (GOLD analysis project Ga0164243, IMG submission 108781) | Organic Plus compost microbial communities from Emeryville, California, USA - Original compost - Organic plus compost (OP) | ecosystem: Engineered > Solid waste > Mixed feedstock >...
CCAGCCAAGCAGATCTTCCAAACTGGCAACACGCCACCCCGCCGCATGCCCGGACTGATCGCTATTCGCGCGTGTGCAGGGCACGCGCGAATAGCAGCACCGCAAGATCTTCCTCTTTGCCAACACGGTCACAGAAAAACGCCAAGCAAGAAAACCGTGCCAGCGATGTGATGAGCTTGAATTACTGCGAGTCGAGCCGAGGCAATCGGGCCGTGAGGGCGCCTCAAAGCCGAGTGGAGCGGACACCGAAGGAAGCGCGAAGGCGCGGACGAGGTGAGCGAACACGGTGTCCGGCGCCCGCGCGCCGGACCGGCTTTGTGAAGCCCTCACGGCCCGATTGCCTCGGCTCGACGTCCATAAGCACACCACCCTCAGCCACACCCAAAGGACCTGACACCACAAAAAAAATAGGCGCCCCAAATGGAGCGCCTATTCATCCCTTACGCGGACAGGCCTGTAGCCTGCCCAAGATAGAGCGACTTAGTCGAGCTTGATGTTGCTCTTTTTGACGATATCTCGCGCCCAGTCGTATTGCTCTTTGATTTCCTTGGTGAACTCTTCCGGCGTGTTACCCGACGGTGCCGAGCCTTGTTGAGCCAGAACATCGATGACCTTCGGGTCTTTCAAGGCCACCACTGCTGCGTCACGCAGCTTGTTCACGATTTCCATCGGCGTACCGGCAGGAGCCAACAGACCATACCAAACCGGCTGGTTCACCTGCGGGAAACCGGCTTCCTTGAACGTCGGAACATCCGGCAGGGACTTCAGGCGCTCGGGCCATGCAACAGCCATGGCGCGCAGACCGCCCGCCTGGATTTGTCCCATGGACGAAGGCAGATTGTCGAAAATGATTTCGATCTGGCCGCCAACAGCGTCGGCCACAGCCGGACCCGAACCCTTGTAGGGAACGTGCACGATATCCGTACCGGTTGCATCCTTGAAGGATTCACCCATCAAGTGCAGCACGCCGCAGGTGCCCGAGCTGCCATACGAGTACTTGCCGGGATTCTTTTTCAGCTCTTCCAGGAAACCCTTGAAGTCCTTGGCCGGGAACTTCGGGTTCACCGACACCACGTTGGCGGTGTTGGCGAAGTTGGTGATGGGCTGGAAGTCCTTGATCGGATCGTAGGGCAGATCATTGGGACGGCAAGCCGAGTTCACTGCCATCGTGGACACGGTCGCGATCGACAGCACATAGCCGTCCGGGGCCGCACGAGCTGCCTCAGCAGCGCCGATTGCGCCACCCGCGCCGCCCTTGTTTTCCACAACCATGGGCTGACCCAATTCCTGGGCCATGCGTTGCGTCACCAGACGCGCAATGATGTCGGTCGAGCCACCCGGGGCAAACGGCACAATCACGCGAATCGGTTTGTTGGGATAAGCATCCGCAGCAACCGCGGCCGACGTGGCAGCCAATCCGGTAGCCATTGCGATAGCAGTCGCCAGGATACGAGCGTTGATCTTCATTATCGTGATTCCTCCATGTGCGCGACCCTGTCTGAGGGCCACTAGTGCAGGTTTCAGCGGGCCGCCGATAAGCCGACCGCTGGAAACACATCACTGTGTAAATAGCCAAAACTGTGCGAAATATATACGACTTTAAATTGCATCTTCGTCGAATTCGGGGAGAATAGCAGCAAATCGGCCTGCCCGAGTAGCCCATAAATACAATAATTGCTAAACCTTCCCGGATTGTTATGTCGGTCGCACTGCTGGTTTTGCCTGATTTTTTGCTGGTCGCCCTCGGTTGGGTCTTGCGTCACAAACTGGGCTTTAATCGCGATTTTTTCGCGGGCACCGAGCGCCTGGTGTATTTCGTGTTGTTCCCCGCGCTGCTGTTTCAATCCATTCTGCGCACCCCCATCAGTGCCGGCAGCGCGCTGATGCTGCTGCAGGCGACCGTCGCCGTCTTGCTCACGGGGGTTGTGCTGGCCTGGGCGGGGGGACGCGTCCTGCGGGCGCCGCCTCTGGCGCTGGCCTCGTCCGCGCAGTGCGCTTATCGCTTTAACACCTATATCGGGCTGGCGCTATCGACCAGCCTGGGCGGCCCTCATGGCCAGACCACGATGGCGCTGATCATCGGATTTGCCGTGCCGCTGGCCAATCTGGCCGCCGTCTATGGCCTGGCGCGGCACGGCAATAATGGCTTGTTGCGCGAATTGCTGCGCAATCCCCTGTTGATGGCCACCTTGATGGGTTTGGCGGGCAACCTGGCTGGATTACAGTTGCCGGGGCCGGTCGATACGGTGTTGGCGCGGCTGGGCGCCGCATCGCTGGCGCTCGGTATTCTGTGCGTGGGCGCCAGCCTGTCCTGGCAGGGCGGACGAGAACACGGCAAACTGATTGCGTGGACCTTGACCGTGAAACTGCTGCTGTTGCCATTGGCCGCTCTCACGGCCGCGAAACTGTTCGGCCTGCCCAGTGAGCAAGCGCTCATGCTGTTGTTATTTGCGGCGCTACCCACCGCCTCAGCGGCCTATGTGCTGGCGATGCGCATGGGCGGCGACGGCCGGCTGGTCGCGCTGATCATTTCTCTGGGAACGTTGTTTTCGGTGGTCACGCTGCCGATGTGGCTGATGATCTACAACTTTTGACCGCCATACAGGGCTGACCGTAGATCAGGATGCGGACGGCCGGATGCTGCGGGAACCCCGAATCTGAATTCCCCCACCCCTCGCTTTTCGGCCCGCGAACGGCTGTTCGGCATCGCATCCTGGCGCGGCCGGGCTCGGACACGGTTGTGTATCCGGAGCCCGGCGCGCAAGGAAAGCCGTCTTTAACGCTTGGCGTTCGTCATATTCGCCGGCACCACCCACTCGGCGAACTGCGCTTCCGTCACAAAACCCAGCGCCAGGGCCGATTCTTTCAGCGACAGATTTTCCTTGTGGGCTTTTTTCGCAATTTGCGCGGCCTTGTCGTAGCCGATATGCGGATTCAGCGCCGTCACCAGCATCAGCGAGCGATCCACCAGCTCGGCGATGCGCTCGCGGTTGGGCTCGATGCCCGCCGCGCAATGCTGATCAAAGCTGGCCATGCCGTCGGCCAACAGGCGCACTGATTGCAGGAAATTGTGAATCACGAGCGGCTTGAACACGTTCAGCTCGAAATTGCCGCTGGCGCCGCCGATGTTGATGGCCACGTCGTTGCCCAGAACCTGAGCCCCCAGCATGGTGATGGCTTCGCACTGCGTGGGATTGACCTTGCCCGGCATGATTGAGCTGCCCGGCTCGTTTTCCGGGATGCTGATTTCGCCCAAGCCCGAACGCGGGCCGCTAGCCAGCCAACGCACGTCATTGGCGATTTTCATCAACCCGGCTGCCAGGGATTTCAGCGCGCCGTGGGCAAACAGCAGGGCCTCGTGCGACGCCAGGGCCTGGAATTTGTTGGGGGCTGAAACAAATGCCGAACCCGTATCGTGCGCCAGCACGGCGCTGACCTTGGCGCTGAACTCCGGATGCGCATTCAGCCCCGTGCCGACGGCCGTACCGCCAATGGCCAACTGATGCAGGCCCGGCAATGTCGCACGAATCTGCTGTTCGGCCAGGTCCAGCTGGGCCACATGGCCAGACAGCTCCTGACCCAGGGTCAACGGCGTTGCGTCCTGCAAATGGGTGCGGCCGATTTTGACGATGTCGTAAAACGCCGCGCTCTTTTCGGCCAGCGTGGCACGCAGGGCCTTCAAGGCCGGCAGCAGATGGGTTTCCACCTGCACCGCCGCTGCCACGTGCATGGCGGTCGGAAAGGTGTCGTTGGACGATTGGCCGCGATTGACGTGGTCGTTGGGATGCACGAGACGGTCTTCGCCACGTACCCCGCCCAGCAACTCCGAGGCACGGTTGGCCAGCACCTCGTTCATATTCATATTGCTTTGCGTGCCCGAGCCCGTCTGCCAGACCGACAAGGGGAACTCGTCGGGCCACTTGCCGGCGATGACTTCGTCCGCCGCCCTCACAATAGCGTCGGCGATCTTGGGATCGAGCTCGCCCAGCTCGGCATTCACCTTGGCTGCCGCACGTTTCAGCCGGGCCATGGCAGACACCAGCGGCACAGGCATGCGCTCGGTCGAAATAGCAAAAAAATGCAGCGACCGCTGCGTTTGCGCGCCCCACAGATGTTCGGAGGGGACCTCGATGGGACCGAAGGTGTCTTTTTCGATGCGGGTAGTCATGGGTGAAAATTCCTGGAAAAAATCCACGCTGCGCCTTCGAAGCGGTCCCGGGCAAAAATGTCCGAAATAGGGCGCAGGCACAAAACCTAAACAAGAATAAAACTCAATCCGATCATAGCAGACCGGCCACTTCCTATAATTCGCACACGTTCAACCTGTTTTACCACTCGAGCCCCGCCATGTCCGCTCCGCTGTGCAGCCTGACTCTGACTCTGCCCGACGAAACCGCCACCGAGGCGCTGGCCCGTCAATTCGCCCCGCTGGTCACCGGTGCAACCGGCCTGGCTCCAGGGGGACGCATCCACCTGCAAGGCGAATTGGGAGCGGGAAAAACTGCCTTTACCCGGGCACTGTTGCGGGAATGCGGCATTCAGGGTCGGATCAAAAGTCCCAGCTATGCGCTACTTGAATCGTATAAAGTTTCTAACTTATACTTCTATCACTTTGATTTTTATAGATTTAACGATTCGCGCGAATGGCTGGATGCGGGATTCCGAGATTTACTGCGTGATGACGCGGTCGTCCTGATCGAATGGCCCGAGCGTGCCGAGGGGGTGCTGCCGCCTCCCGACATGCAGATTTCCCTGGTTTATGCAGACCCGGGCCGCGTGGTCACTTTGCCTGCCTTTACCGCACGAGGACAAACATGGTTGAACGCGATTGCTCCTCCGCCCCAGATGCCCTGTCCCCCAACGGGGCCCGCCGCCGACGCCTGATCAGCGTGGCGACGACGCTGCTCGTCCTGCCCGTCATCCCCCGTTTGGCCCAGGCCGCCACCATCCTGGCGGTGCGGACCTGGCCTGCCGATGAATACACCCGTGTGACGCTGGAACTCGACAGCGAGCTCAAAGCGGAACACTTCACTCTCGAAAATCCACATCGCCTGGTGGTCGACATCCAGGGCCTGCAGGCCAATGCCGAGCTGAACCAGCTGATCTCCAAAGTCCGCCCCGACGATCCCTATATCCGCAGTCTGCGCGTGGCGCAGAATCGGCCCAACGTCGTACGCCTGGTATTCGACCTGAAACAGGCCATCGCGCCACAGGTGTTCACACTCAAGCCGGTAGCCGATTACCAATACCGTCTGGTGCTCGATCTGTATCCCAAGGTCGCGCAAGACCCGTTGATGGCTGTGCTGGACAAGCAGGCCGGCCCCGATGTGGACGATCCGCTGGCACGTATTCTCGAGGACATCTCGCGCAACTCAGGCGCCGCAGGGGGCTCCGCGCCTGTGCCTGCCCCAGCGCCGCAGGCACAGGGACAGGAGCCGCCCCCGCGGGTCGCCCTGCCTCAGCCTACCCCTGCCCCTGCACCGGTTGTTCCTCAGCCCTCGCTACCCTCGCCCTCGACACCCTCGCGCCGCAAGCGGATGGTGACGATTGCGCTGGATCCCGGCCATGGCGGCGAAGACCCGGGCGCCATCGGCAAGACCGGTTTGCGCGAAAAAGATGTGGTGCTGCGTATCGCGCGGCAATTGAAATCGTTGATCGATAATCAACCCAACATGCGTGCCTATCTGACGCGTGATGACGATTATTTTGTGCCCCTGCACGTGCGCGTCCAAAAAGCGCGGCGCGTCCGGGCCGATCTCTTTATCTCGATCCACGCCGACGCCTGGATCAAGCCCTCTGCCAACGGATCGTCGGTGTTTGCCCTGTCGCAACGCGGCGCCTCCAGCACGCAAGCCCGCTGGCTGGCCGACAAGGAAAACGCGGCCGACCTGATCGGCGGGGTCAATCTGGGCAGCCACGACAAGCAGGTCGCCAAGGTCTTGCTGGATCTCTCCACCACTGCGCAGATCAATGATTCTCTGCGCCTGGGCGCAGCTCTCCTGGACGAGATCCAGAAAATCAATCGGCTGCACAAACGCCAAGTCGAGCAGGCCGGCTTTGCCGTGCTGAAGGCGCCGGATATTCCGTCGATCCTGGTGGAGACCGCGTTCATCAGCAACCCGCGCGAAGAAGAACTCCTGCGTTCGAGCAGCCATCAGCAAAAAATGGCGCAAGCCATCATGGCAGGCATTCAGCAGTACTTTGTCGCCAATCCGCCATTGGCGCATATCGCGGACGCCAGCTAAATCCGCACAGCGCAATGACAATCGGCCCGGACATACCCGGGCCGATATACTTTGAGGCATCCGAGAATAAGGCGTCGATAGCCTACGGCGCCAGCCTCACTCCATATTTTGCGATGTTCTCAGGACCGCAGGTCTCGATTGCCGGAACGCCGCTGCCCGCGCACCAGTTTGATGACGGCGGCCAGAATGACGGGTACGATCGCTGCCGCCAGACCCAGCAGCACAATCGTGTTCAAGTGTTCCTTGACTAACGGAATATTGCCAAAGAAATAGCCTGCCGTGATCAGGCTCGCGACCCACAACACCGCCCCGCTGACATTGAACAACTGAAACCGCAATGCATTCATTTCCGCCACCCCGGCAACAAAGGGGGCAAATGTGCGAATGACGGGCAGAAAGCGCGACATCACAATGGTTTTGCCACCATGCTTTTCGTAAAACATATGGGTACGCAATAAGGCGGCCCGGTCCAGGAAACGGACGTTCATCGTAAAGACGCGTGGCCCGATATAACGGCCGATCGCATAATTGACTGTGTTTCCCGTCACCGCCGCGACGATCAACAAAGCACCCAGCAGCACGGGATTCAAACTGCCGGTCGCACCGAATGCGCCTGCGATGAACAACAGGGAATCGCCGGGCAGAAATGGCAACACCACCAACCCGGTCTCGGCAAAAATAATCAAAAACAAAACCAGGTAAACCCAGGAACCATACTGATCGACCCAGACCCCAAGCGTCTGATCGATGTGCAACACCATTTGGAAAAATTCGAGCATGCAGTAACCATGTCTGAGAAAGAGCAGTTCCATCGGGACGTCCGACGCGAACCGAATTCGACTATAGCGCACCCTGCGTGAAATCCGCGTTGAAGGCGCCGCCCCAAGACTGCCTGCGCGAGCGCTAAAATTGTCACATGCCTGAACACGCTGATTTGCCCCAATCCCCCCCTGCGTCCGAGCGTCGCAGCATTCTCGCCCTGCCCGATTTGCTGATCAGTCAGATCGCAGCCGGCGAGGTGATCGAGCGCCCCGCCTCCGTCCTGAAAGAGGTGCTGGAAAACGCCATCGACGCCGGCGCGCGCGCCATCGAGGTCCGCCTCGAAGGCGGCGGAATCCGGCGCATTGCCGTCTCCGACGACGGCGGCGGGATCCCGCCCGAGGAACTGCCGCTGGCGCTGGCAAGGCACGCCACCAGCAAGATCCGATCGCTCGGGGAACTGGAATCAGTCGCATCGATGGGGTTTCGCGGCGAGGCCCTCGCCTCGATTGCCTCGGTCGCGCAAGTCACGATCATTTCCCGTACACGCCAGGGCAACCATGCGTGGCAGATCGAAGGCGGCAGTCTGCAAGTCAGTCCCGCTTCAGGGCCGCCAGGCACCACTGTCGATGTGCGCCAACTATTCGACGCGGTGCCCGCGCGCCGCAAATTTCTGCGTTCCGAGGCCACTGAGTTTGGCCACTGTGTCGACGCGATGGAACGCATTGCCCTGGCTCACCCGGACATTGCGTTCCGTTTGTTCCACCACGACAGGGCGCAGCGCCAGTGGCTGCCCGCCGTACCCGGCCAACGCATCCGCGACGTGCTGGGGGCCGAATTCGCCGAACACGGCCTGCCGGTCGATGTATCGATGGGGGCCATCGGCCTGTCGGGCATGATCACGCGGCCCACTGCCGCCCGAGCACGGGCCGATCGACAGTATCTGTACGTGAACGGCCGTTTCGTGCGGGATCGCACCGTCAGCCATGCGCTGCGTTCGGCATATGCCGATGTATTGCACGGCGACCGTCAACCGGCGTATGTCCTGTATTTGGACATTGATCCTGGAGCCGTCGATGTGAACGTACATCCGGCTAAGCACGAGGTACGTTTTCGCGACAGCGGCGCAGTGCATCGATTCGTCACCCAGGTCGTGGGTCAGGCCTTGGCTCAGACAGGCGGCGCGTCGGCGGTTTCTGCGACCTCTGACAGCGCTGCTGAACAGGCATCGCCTGCACGAGTGGCGAGCGCATCATCGATATCCGGCCAGCCTGTTGCGACGGGGTCTGCGAGCGTGCCCTCCAGGACATCGGGTTCGTCAGAGGCTCGCGCTCCCTCAACTGCCAACGGCTCAGGCGATTTCAACAGCCGCGCAGGACACAGCGCAGCGTCGAACGGCGCTGAACACAACGCTTATGGGCGGCATGCCAACGTCGCCGCCCCGGGACTCGTTGGCTTGGCCGGGGCAGAGAGCGAGAGATACGCCGGCGCTGCAAGACAGGCGGGCGATCCTAAACACGCTGGACAAGCGAGCTCATGGCAGGCGTCCGGTTCAAGCCGGTACGACGGACGTTCCGGCGCAGCGTCTGATGGGTCGACCTCGGCAGCCCCTCGCCAGCCTATGCGGCCGCACACGCAGGTTCCCTTCCGTCTGCATGCAGAGCCCACCGGTAACCCAGTCGCAGACTGGCGGGCGCTATATCGGCCGCTAGATGAAACGGCCGCCGCACCCGCGAGCACACTACGCGAACCGGACGTGCCGTCAACAGCCCTGCGTGCAGCATCGAGCTTGCCGGCCGACGAAGAACACCCGTTGGGCATGGCGCTAGCGCAGTTGCACGGCATTTATATCCTGGCGCAGAATCGTCGCGGACTGGTGCTCGTCGATATGCACGCGGCGCACGAGCGAGTCGTGTACGAACAGTTGAAACGCGCGCTAGATGCGCGTGAGCTGCCGCGCCAGGAATTGCTGGTGCCTGTGGTCTTTCATGCCCAGGAAAAAGACGTCGCCCTCGTCGAAGAACACCAAGAGCAACTCGCCGAGCTGTGTTTTGATCTGCGTCCTGCCGGCCCCACTTCGATTGCCGTTCGTTCCGTACCGGCCATACTGGCGCGCGGCGATATCGAAACCATGGCGCGAGCCGTCCTGCGTGACCTGGGCGCAGTGGGCGTGTCGCGCCTGCTGACGGAACAGCGTAACGAGCTGCTGTCCACCATGGCGTGCCATGGTTCCGTGCGAGCCAACCGGCGTCTCAGCCTCGAAGAAATGAACGCCTTACTGCGTCAGATGGAAATCACCGAACGCGCTGACCAGTGCAATCATGGCCGGCCCACCTGGGTGCAGTGGTCGGTATCCGATCTGGACAAACTTTTTCTACGCGGCCAATGATCTTGTCACCGATCATCTGTCTGGCCGGTCCGACAGCGGCGGGCAAGAGTGCCGCCACGCTGGCCCTCGCCCAACGCTGGCCGCTGGAAATCATCAACGTCGATTCCGCCACGATTTACCGTGGCATGGATATCGGCACGGCGAAACCATCCCGCGACGAACAGGCCCTCGTCCCGCAGCATCTGCTGGATATCCGAGACCCTGCCCAGTCCTATTCCGCCGCAGAGTTTCGTACCGACGCCTTGCGTTTGATTGACGAGATCCGGGCGCGCGGCCGCATGCCTTTACTGGCAGGCGGCACCATGATGTATTACAAAGCCCTGCGCGACGGGTTGGATAACCTGCCACAGGCCGACCCTGTCTTGCGCGCACACTTGGAAGCCCGCGCCGCACAGCTCGGTTGGCCCGCCTTGCACGCTGAGCTGGCACAGCTGGACCCTATCACGGCCGCTCGATTAGCCCCCAACGACAGCCAACGTATTCAGCGTGCATTGGAAATCTGTATGTTGAGCGGGCAGCCTATGTCCGCCTTGCTGCAACGGCAACAACGCACGATCGAGCAGCCTGGAATATCCGATAACACCAATATAGATGCCACAGCCAGCGCAAGCGTCAGCGCCCGCGCATGCCCCGATGATCGAGCGGATGTCGTTACCGATCCGGGGCCGGCAACAGCCGGTGACTCGGCCCCTGCGCACCGATATATCACGATCAGCCTGGAGCCCTCGGATCGCGCTGCGCTGCACGCACGCATTGCCCAGCGTTTTGACACCATGCTGGATGCCGGCCTGCTGGACGAGGTGCGTGGCCTGCATGCGCGCGGCGACCTGCATCCTGGCCTGCCCTCGGTACGTTGTGTGGGCTATCGGCAAATGTGGAATTATCTGGACGGCGCTGTCGATCTGGACACCGCGCGCGAGCAGGCCATCGCCGCTACGCGCCAGTTGGCCAAGCGCCAAATCACATGGCTGCGAGCACAACCCGAACGCGTCATCATAGACTGCCTCGCCGCAGATACCGTTGCACAGGTCATTGATGCCGTGGCGCACGCGTTGAGCGAGCACTCGCCAGACCAATAGCCGCAAGACCAACGATTGTTGACACGACAATCAAACTGGCACAAAGTCGAGATTCGATTTCAACCCCTGAGGAGCATCAACGATGTTGCAGGAATCTCGGCGTGTTGCAGTAGTGTTGGCATTATCGATGGCGTGTGCGGCTACGCCCGTTCTGGCAAAGGACGCGGTCACCTCCAGCGCGGCGCATGACCAGGCGGTACAGAAAGTCCTATCGTCCGACGCCTACAAGAAAGCGTTGGCCGTGCTTGACGAACAGCACGGGCGCATCGTCGAAGACGGCATTGCGCTGACCGAAATTCCCGCTCCTCCCTTCAAGGAAGCCAAGCGTGCTCAGGCGTTTGCTGAACTGCTGCGCGCCAGTGGCTTGAAAGATGTCACGTTGGATGAAGAAGGCAACGTGCTGGGCTTGCGCCCCGGCACTGCCGGCGGCGACCAGGTCGTCGTGGTGTCGGCACACATGGACACCGTATTTCCAGAAGGCACCGATGTGAAAGTCAAACGTGAAGGCACCCGCTTGGCGGCGCCCGGCATCGGCGACGACACCATGAGCCTGGCCGTGCTCGCCGGCTACGTGCGCGCCATGGAAGCTGCCGGCATCCGGACCCGCGACAACATCCTGTTCGTAGGTACGGTGGGCGAAGAGGGTCCAGGTGATCTGCGTGGGGTACGCTACCTCTTCACCAAAGGCAAGTATCAAGGCAAGATCAAGGCTTTCTACTCGGTGGAGTCCGGATCGGTAGCCCGCGTCACACATGGCGGCGTAGGCTCCAAACGCTATCGCGCCACGTTCCAAGGGCCTGGCGGACACAGCTTCGGCGCCTTTGGCCTGGTCAATCCCATGTATGCCCTCGGCCAAGCCGCCACGGCGTTCTCTACTATCTCGGTCCCTGCCCAGCCCAAGACCACGTACAGCATAGGCCGTCTGGGTGGAGGCACCTCGGTCAACTCAATCCCGGTCGAAGCCTGGATGGAAGTCGACATGCGGTCAGAAGACGTAGATGCGCTCAAGCGCGTCGAAGATCGCTTTCTGACGATCGTCAAAGAGGCAGTGGCCACCGAGAATTTCGCGCGCTCAACCAAAGAAGGCGAAATCAAGCTCAAACTCGACGCGATCGGCGACCGCCCTGCCGGCACCACAGCGGTTGATACCGATATCGTGCAGTACGCGATTTCTGCGATCAAGGCGGGTGGTTACGAGCCCGACCTGAACCGCAGCTCCACCGACTCCAATCTGCCCATGAGCCTGGGTATCCCTGCCATCACCGTAGGCCGCATGGCTCCGGGTACGTTCGGTCGCGCACATGCGCTGGACGAGTGGCTGGATGCGGAAAAAGGCCCGATGGTGAAGGCCATGGGTACGACGCTGAGCACCATCCTGGTCACAACGGGGATGCAATAGCCACGTTGCAGGCGAAGATAGGTACCGTGCACGCGGTGCACTACGCGCGCAGGAGGACGTCGACGTGTGGGCAGTACGGGGGGATGAGTTCTATTGGACGTCGAGGCGGGGCAGTGACCGTGTTGGCGCTTCACGTGGCCGGTCGGCCGCCTGCGCGTCCGACACCGCTTCGTTCGTCTCGTACGGCCCCTTCGGGCCTGCCTTCGACTTCCA